>Ga0078894_10001276_pt1 | contig 18624 bp, 16 predicted proteins | sample LauGreSu1BDMLBSD_2_FD_67506 | JGI IMG/M metagenome (GOLD analysis project Ga0078894, IMG submission 67506) | Freshwater lake microbial communities from Lake Michigan, USA - Su13.BD.MLB.SD (version 4) (version 4) | ecosystem: Environmental > Aquatic > Freshwater > Lake | place: Lake Michigan... | reverse complement strand
GTAGACCGACTTCAGATGATTTGCGTGAATTATATTGAAGGTTTGGAATGGACGATGCGGTATTATTCCACGGGTTGCGTGGATTGGCGGTGGACATACAAATACCCCTATGCGCCGCTTTTGGTGGATTTGATGCGTTATATTCCACATTTGGATACCGCGTTGTTTCCGGCGGGGGCTACGCCTGTGAAGAATCCGGTGCGCGACCTCGTCCAATTGTGTTATGTTCTTCCGATGGCGTCGCATAATCTGTTGCCAACTCCGGTGGCGGAGAAATTAAAGCGGTATTACTCGCATTATTACTGCGATAAACTGGATTTTAAGTGGTCGTATTGTAAGTATTTCTGGGAGGCGCATACGGAGTTGCCGTATATCCGGATTGCGGAGTTGGAGCAGGCGGTCGCGGGGATGGCGCAATGAACAATAAATATACGATAATAATACAATATTTAGTTATTGTATATCAGAAATGTCATACACCGAAACAGGGTCGAGGTCGAGGTCGAGGTCGAGTTCGAGTTCGAGGTCGAGGTCGAGGTCGGCACAACCCACACAAAAAAAGGTATATTTTTTCATCGGAAGAACGACACCCCCGCACGCAGGACATATTCATCTTTTAACACAAATGATTCATTTGGCGCAAACAAGTCATACACCAGCATTGATATTATTAGGAAATGGACCAAACGGCGGTCAACGAACAAAAGAAAATCCGATAGAACACGAGACGAAGGCTGCGTTTATTCGCGCGAAACTGGCCGAACACGGATATCACGAGGGGGCACGTTCGGATTTTATCATTGAAATGATGCTACAACCCCCCAATAAACAAATCGTCGAATTTGTATCAAGCCTCATAACTGGCACGACCACGAGTGTAGAGATTATACAAGTTGCGGGGAAAAAAGGGTTGATTCCGGGCGAGGCAGCAGCCGAACCAGAATATGAAGACCTGAAAAAACATTCGTTTGTAAGGGATGGTGCGTGTAAATCACTACGATTGAGTTATGGCCACATCACGTTTGATTGTGATAATGTTGAGGGCATCGGTGCCTTGGCGGGGTTGGGACCTATCGGCGAGATGTCTGCGACGAAAGTAAGAAAGGCCGCAGTAGATTGCTTCAATGAAAGTCGCGGAGATATGGAACAGGCGTTTCGGTGTTGGTTAGAGCGTTTTCCATACTATAAAAGCGAGAATCAAGAAACACTCAGACTCTCCAACGATATATTTACACAAATTATTCGATATAAGGATGTCGATGTAAGCACATCTAGTCGCGCAAAGACGGCACGCGCGTCGGCGTCGGCGTCATCGGCGTCTCGGCATACAAAATCTCAATCTGCGCGCAAATCACCCTCCCCGAAAGGTCAACGGCGCGAAAGTAGTCGTTCTCCGATAGCAAAAGGTAAAGGTGGTTCGCGTCGCACCCGCCGAAACCGTGCTCGGCGGTCATAATCCGTCATATCACGTAACCGTAAGGAATCTACGAATCAACGAATCGTTTACTTACGACTACCCGTAATCGCATCATAAATAGCAGCTGCGCCTTCGCGTATCGCTAAACCAGGACGACCGTGGTTGGCGTAAACATTCGCATTTAGACTATGGCGCATTACACCGGAGTTGTTGAGTGCGGATTGAACAACAATGCGTTGGACGCCGGTGGTAACAGTGGAGTGGAAAGATGAAAGTGGCATCGGTATAATATACGCGTATAATATACCCGTATATTATAGTATACGTCGTGTATATTGTAATATAGACGGTCGATGATTGAATATCTGCCTCTTGTAACCGTCGTGGGAACAATGATATACACAATGATAGACGATTTCTATGAGGAGATTCGCGAGTTGTATTCGCCGGTGGCGATGTAGTATGATGCGGAGAACCCAGTTTGGTTAGTTTAAAGTATCCATCTCTTTATCAATTACCGTTTTTTTTGCTATGTTTTTCACAATTTTCAACATTTTTTCATCTGTCCCATCGGTTACATTGCGGCATATACTCATATACTTATCATTCCCGTAATTATCACTCTTTTCACAGCCAGGGTGCTCATCCGCCCATTTGGGTATCATCAACATATGTTTTTTTTCTACGCGTAAAACCGCGTGTTTCAACTTTTCGCTATCAACATTTGTGCGTTCCCAACGGTCATCATCTTTTACATATAAAATTTCACGTTTACGGTCAGTGCAATGAATGGGGCGCTTATTTATATCCGTATTTTTGAGATTATCGATAAAGATGGATGATATCCCTTCAACATAACCACTACGCCCTACATTCTCAATATCGTCCATAGTTACTTCAATGGAATCAACAAATTCGGTTATATTCATCGCGTTTTTACACTTTTCATTCAGAAAAAGATTCAAGTTAAATGTATTGTTATCTCCGTTATGATTGTATATATTGTTCGTTATTGAGGGTGGCGCTTGTTTGTATACATCTATCATTTTCATCATCATTTCTTGTGATTGTTTTATGGTTTCTTGACTATTTTTTGTAGTATCTATCATAATTTCATTCAGCTTAGCAATATTCTCCAATATGTGTTGAAGAATACTGTCCGTTTGCGATGTATTCGGTATCACAATGTTACCTTCGATTTCCGCATCTGATTTTGACGCGTCATTGGCATCTTTCATATTACAATAATTACATTTTGAATTTTTGTCAATTGCCCGTTCGGACTGTGCCGTTGTAGTTGGAATGTCAGATATTGTCAACATCACGTTACATTCGTTTATGGAAGACACAGTGACATTGAATGAGTTGTCATATACTTGTTTGGTTTTGTTTTTGTTATGTTTTTTTGTTAGAAGATGTTTATTGAAATCGTGTAAGTTACGTGTAGTGATAATACATACATTACAATAATATAGCATACAATAACGTAGTATAGTATGACATTACGTTATATTATATTTTTAACTCTTTTTGTTACTAAACGCATCATCTCTTTACGCGAATACCGGTTGGAATGTTGATGACGCAAATACTATGGTGCGCTTACTGACACCGTCTAAAATGCGTGCGATTTTTTTTGCCGATGTTATGATAATATGGTGTGGGGGCGTGCGATATTTTTTCGCTCCATTCGTGTCATTTGCGGCGGTTGGTCCGGCTATCCACCCATACCGGACTTGATGGGTCTGAGACTGACAGTCACAACTTTTTTTCGTCGAAAAATCGCATTTTAGAGCATATCAGTCACAAGTGCGTTTTTTCGAAATCTTGTTTCAAAAGTCTCCGGCGCTATAGCCCAAATGGACATTTTTAAAATGTCCATCAAAATCCGGCGTTTTTTGGGGTTATAGCGTAAAAATATCGCACGCTCTGTGAGCATAACGTGACGGTATGATAAAAAATATCGCACAGCATTGACACTGAAGCGAAACGGCGGGGACGGAATGGAATGGAATGGAATGGAATGGAACGGAATGGAATGGAATGGAATGGAATGGAATGGAAGTATAATATTCGTTGAATCATATGTTTCAACGAAAATCAATTGGTCACACTTCGTTAATCTTTATATCATAAGCATTCTTTATTTTAAAAAAATATGATAATAGTTTGTCTTTTATAGAGGTAACTGCTTTATGAAGATGCATATTATGGATAGTTGCTCGTTCCCATTTGTCATTTTCCTTTACATAGAAGATAGTACGTTTTTCATCGCAACAATGAAATGGGCGTCTTCTTATATCTCTTATCTTATTCATATTACTAATTAATATATGGCTCAAACATTGAACAATCCCATTATCTTTGAAATAAAATATATCATTATCAGTGATTTCGATAGAATTCACAAACTCACTTAAGTTTATCGCATCATTACAATTTTCGTTTACAAAATCTTTGAACTTGATTCTTTTAGGTTTAATTGTGTTCTTCACTATCTCATTTGTTGACGATAATATTTTACTTTTATCAATATCAGGATTATTCAATTCTTCTATATGTATATGTACATCACCATCACATTCGTATTCGATGTTTTTTTGAGTATTTGTTATTATTGTTTGACAAGTGCTACTATCATTTTGTGGTAATTTTGTGTTACATTCATCCATTTCATCCATTTCATCCATTTCATTTGGGTTTTTATTATTTTTATTGATTTTATCGTATTGTTGTAATAAATTTTGAATATATTCATAACGTTCTGATTCAGTTTTGTGTTCAAATATTTCTTTTTCAAAACGCCGAATAATAGTTATAATATCAATCATATCTTCTACGTTACCTTGAAAATATTCATTTCCATATAATGGTGCCTTGTGGAACGTAACCGTAAAAACTTTCAAAATAATAGATTCGGTGAATTTACAATCATTACATCTGGCTTGATAAATTAATATAGAACCCTTCGGGTAATTATTGAATCTTTCTAAATTACACTGTCTCGTCATTCCTACCTTATATACATTTTCAGATAGACGTATATGTTCTCGTTCGTGTAACAAATAAATATAATTTGTATGTATAGGTTCCATAGTTAGGTATTTGAGATAATAAATATAGATACTTCTATATTCATAATCATAATCATAATCATAATCATAATCATAATCATAATCATAATCATAATCATAATCATAATCATCACACCAATGGTATTCTACGATATTCTCGCGATGTCTCTCTTGACATCATTCCCATCCTCTATACATTTCCAACGATTCTTCCGGACTTCTTCAAAATCCAAGGTTGTTAAATCACCGACCAAGTCAACTCATAAGTCAAATAACAATTTCTGAATGTAATGATTGGATAAAGTCACGGACTTGGGATTTTATCCAAATTTAATAATGAAATGAATGGAATCAATATTTACGTCTTGAATATCTGCGTTTGGATTTACGAACGCGTCTGGATTTCATTGCGCGTTTCTTGGATAAATGCGATAGACGTTTGGGTTTACGACCTCCGCTCAAATAAACACTCTGGTCAACGTTCATGTAATACGTATTGGGCGGAACATTAATATTATCTATGACATTGGCTGCCTCAGAATTACTATTTCTTTTCCCTAACTTTAAAAATACCCCATCACCAATTTGAGGGGTTTCAACTTTCATTCCATTCTCACCATAATATTCTTTTGGTGGTTCATTAGGTTTTCCATCATAATTCACCTTTTTATAAACATCGATTCTATTTGATAATTCCTTATTGCCGCCATCGATGACAACGAATACTTTATTATCTTTTTTTACAATCGGTAAAAAGACACTCATTCTCGCAGTTTATACATTACACCTATATTTTATTTTACGCGCGATTGAAAATAATTAGGATATAAACACTAAAATAATGTAATATGTATATATTCCGTTCTCGCATATCCAACCCGGCAATGTCTCTCACACCCACCGAACTCACCCGCGAAACATTTAAGGGACTCCTTGATTTCAATTCGAAGCAAGGCAAGCACACTATCTTGAAACTCACCGCAGACTGGTGCCGCCCTTGTAAATCCATCAAGGCCCTCGCAATGGAGCAAGTTGCCAATCTCTCGGCAATCGGACGCCCAATTGAATGTTATGAAATCAATGTTGACGATTCTGTCGATTTCTACGCATTTATGAAACAGAAGCGGATGGTCAATGGCATCCCCGTTTTCCTCTTTTACAAAGCAGGGAATACCGAGTTTATTCCGGATGATTCCGTGACTGGCGCAAACCCGCCCGATATCGTTGCGTTCTTCGCGAGATGCGCAAAGGTCTAAGAACCGAACGACCGAACGACCGAACGACCGAACGACCGAACGACCCCGTATTATGTTATTTTCGCGTAAATAACATAAAATTAGAAATCAAAATGTATGTATAATTCGTAGATTCAAAACGCCACGTATGGAATCTCTCGATTTAAACATCGACAATTACAATCTCTCGGATATTCTCTCGCTCTTCCATCTTCCAACCTTATTCAACGAAGACGATTTGAAGCGCGCAAAACTCGCCGTCTTAAAGACGCATCCAGATAAAAGTCAACTCCCGAAGGAGTATTTTCTCTTTTTCACGAAAGCCTATCGCATTCTTCATCAAATTTATACCATCCGTCACCCAACTACTGACGAGCATTATACGCAACGTGTCGAGAGAACGCCGCGCAATACTAGCGGGGGGAACTCGGTGTTACCGTCAATTGCGCCAAGGTGTGTCGCTAAAGATACACTCCGCGCGCCGTATATCCCGATTGACGGTAGGCACGCCATCGCCGCTGCCGCAAATATTGTAGATTATGGCCGGTTGATGCGTTCGGAAGGTTACCGCCCATACTCCGATGATGTAGATGACTATTCCGAATCAACGCACGAGAGAATGAAACGCCGCCTGGATGAAATGGCCGGTGTCGGTAGTAGCGCGAATGCGACGGAGAAGGCGATGAAAGTGAGCGAATTCAATAAATGGTTCAATGAAAAGTTCACCCAATACCGCTTGAAAGATGAAGAAACCGAGAGCGGGTATGAAGAGTGGTTCAGAAGTGCCGGGAAAGACGACGGCGACGAGACTGGCAACGGTGACGGTGACGGTGACGGCCACGGCGACGGCGAAGAAAGCGGGTCGTGGGCGGATAAAGTGGCGCGATTGAACCAACGTAAGCAAGAATTACGGAATAAGTATGCGCTCGTCGAGAGACGCGAGTTGGAATACGCCGGAGGTGGCGCGGGAACTGGATACGACCTCACGAGAGAACGCCCCCAAGAGTATTCTAGCGGAATCTTCGGCAATCTTCGTTATGAAGACTTAAAGAAAGCACATACGGAAACGGTGATTCCCGTAACGGAAGAGGACTACTATAAAACCCGTAGATTTAATAGTGTAAATGAACTACAGACCTTTAGAGACCAATCGCGCCGGGATATATACGCCCAAACGAGCAAACAAGAACAGGAACGTATGTATGCGCAGTCGCGGATAAGGCAGGAAGAAGAGGATACGCGCCGCGCTTTCATTTTAGCCAAACAGGATGAAATCTCTCGTGATATTCATAAGAAGTTATACTCCGACATATTTCGATTGGAGAATTGATGACGTGAGACCGAGATTTAATCTCTTGGTTATATAATACATTCATTTCATTCCATTTCATTATGCTCGAAAACAAACTCCTGAAACTGGCAATTGCCTACCTCCTCATTATGTTCATTGGTTTCATATATAACAAATACAAGAAAACCATTGACGTCCAAGAACAATACAATGACGGTGAACTCATTCAGAAGTATCTTCTTAATGATAGCAGCCTCACCCGGAACAACAAACCCATCCTCTGGGTTCATATTGAGTTTGAGAAAAACGCGAGGTCGTGGGAGAGTTTCGGGTCAAGAACGAGCGATAATTTGAACCAACCGTATCAATACCTCACCATCCGCAATATAATTGAACATTGTGGCGAGAGTTTCAATGTATGTCTCATCGATGACGACGCATTTGTGAAAATTATCCCGGAATGGCGCACGCGTGTAGAACACCTCCCGCGCCCACTCCGCACCCATGTGCGCGACCTTGCCCTCGCCACTATCCTTCATATCTACGGCGGTTTCTTAGTCCCAAGTTCGTTCATTTGCTTCCACGACTTACGGTCGTTATATGACGCACATCTTGAAAAGGCCAATGTCGTGATGGGCGAACTCAGGACGACGTCATCTCTCGCAGCTGAAAAACAATACTCACCGTCAACGAAGATAATGGGATGTAAGAAGTTTGACCCCGTAATGAAGGAGTATATGGAATACATGATGGTGCTGAATAGTAAAGACCATACACAAGATATGGATTTTACAGGAGAAACAACGAGATGGTGGATGGCGAAAGCTGCCGCCACACCCTCCGCAGTAAGTGTCATCCCAGCAGAAGAAATGGGTGTGAAAACCACGACAAACAAACCAGTCCTGATTGAAGAACTGATGGCGGACCAAGACGTCCCATTATCGCCGACGGCGGCAGGTATGTATATCCCGGAGCACGATATACTGAAACGCAGCAAGTTTCAATGGTTCGCGCGATTATCACCGAAACAGGTCTTGGAGTCGCACACATTGGTGGGGAAGTATCTCCTCGGGCGGGGTTGCGCTGGGGTTGCGCCCCCACACGACGCTAGGCGATAGGCGGTGCGATAGGCAGTGCGATAGGCGGCCCGCTGTATTAGTGCCTCCAATCGACGCGATATATGACCTTCGGTATAATTCGGCGTCAAACTTGATGCGGTTTCAGGCACCGCCTATCGCACTGCGTCGTGTGGGGGCGCAACCCCAGGCGCAACCCCAGGCGGTCCGCTGTATTAGTGCCTCCAATCGACGCCGATATATGACCTTCGGTATAATTCGGCGTCAAACTTGATGCGGTGTCAGGGGCAACCTATCGCACTGCGTCGTGTGGGGGCGCAACCCCAGGCGCACCGCCTATCGCACCGCCTATCGCACTGCGTCGTGTGGGGGCGCAACCCTGCAGCACTGCGTCGTGTGGGGGCGCAACCCCACTAAATTGTTCGTAAACAATGCCAATTCGATATCATGTTCGTGAATGTTATGGAATATTGTAATATATTTACACACCAATGAGGTAATGCGATATTTGGTGTCCTCATCAAACAACGGTGTCAATTTGATAAATAAGAAATAGTTATCCAAGATATCAAGCACGGAATAACCTTCATCGTTCAATTGAAAAAGAATCGCATTGGCGGCGCGAAGAGACGCATTCACATCCGTCACACTTGTATGACTTCTACACCGCAAAACCTCTCGTGTATACTCTTCAAACCGGTGAAAACTGATATTCGTACATATCTTATTCGCAATATCATATGTAATCTCTCGGTCGATGAGTTTGATTTTCTCAAGGTAATTAATCAATGTCCGAACCGACCCATTCGATACCTGAAGCAAAAATCCCTCCGCGTCCGTCGTAATCGACAATCTCTCATTGCTCTTGATTTTAACCATAATCTTATTTAGGCACGCTTGATTCAACGAATTGATTTTGATAATGATGTTCCTGGATTGAAATGTATCCACTACCTTCTGAATATTCGTGCATGATGAAATGAAGTGGACATTGTGACTGTATTTATCGATACAGTTCCGAAATACTTGCTGTCCCTGTTCGTTGATGAGGTCGATATCATCCAAAAGCACAATTTTCTTCCGATTCGGAATCATCGACATTGTTTGACAGAATACCTTCACATCATTCCGATAATACTGAATTCCTTGCTCTTTGAGACTATTCAAGATAAGAATGTTATCTTGAATGACCGTGGCGGACGGGGGTTTATTATAATACTCTCGGATGATAGCATTGATGATGGATGTTTTCCCAGACCCGGGTCCACCGTATAACATTATATTAAGATTATCCATCGCAATAAGGCTGTGTATAATGGTTTTGGTATCATCATCCAATTGCTCGAAGTCGTCAATTTTAGAAGGTTGGTATTTGGCGATAAAGGGTATGTTCATGAACGGAGTCGAATCGGGAGATGCTGGAGTGAAGTTCATAGTGAAACGATATCGACGCGTTGTAAAGTATATAAAATAATACATTTAAATAATAATAATATTACGAATACGAACTATTATTATAATGTTCTTCAACTTTCCGTTTGGTCCAGGGGCAGCTGGTCCCAATGTCTTTTTTGAAATGGGCGGCGACGGTTTCGGCGAGGACGACTTTCATCATTTCAATGTTGGTGGTGGAAACGACATTGACAAAGACAAAGATTATTACAAAATCTTAGGCGTGGATGAAAAAGCGAACGAAGACGAGATAAAGAAAGCCTATCGCCGGATGTCAATGCTTCATCATCCGGATAAGAATGGAAACACCGACGAAAGCAAGCAACGATTCCAAGAGTTGAATAATGCCTATGAGATATTATCGGAACCGAATAAAAGGCGAACCTATGACAGTATGCGACGAGGTGGTGGCGGCATACCATTTGGAGGAGGTGGTGCTGGTAACGCATTTTTTCCGTTCGGCGCACACGGCGCACACGGCGGTGGCGGCGTCCCTCCCGGGTTCCCCCCAGGTATTCCGGAAGAGCTCCTTCATATGCTCTTCGGCGCACACGGCGCACACGGCGGCCCTGGACCGAAAGTCGTATTTCAAACATTTCATCCTGGGCGCCAGCAAGCACCACAGCAGCAGCACCCGCATCCAACGCAGCAGCAGCAACCCCACGTCCGTGTATATCAAGTTCCCGAAACCATCATCAAAACGGTGTCACTCACACTAGAACAATGCTATAATGGGTGCTCCATTCCGCTCGAAATCGACCGTCAAGTCCCGGATAATGATATCGTAAAAATTGAGCGCGAGACCATCCACGCACAAATCCCCAAAGGCGTCCAAGGCGGTGAAACCATTATTTTAAATGATTGTGGGCATTTGAACGAAGTTGGAATGAAAGGCGATGTTCGCATCGTCATCAATGTCCTTCAACATCCCGTATTCAAAGTCGAAAACCTCGACCTAATAATGGAACGCACAATTTCGCTGAAATCGGCGCTTTGCGGCTTTGACTTTGAAATCACGCACATCAATGGTCGTGTATTCAAACTCGCAAACAAGCCAGGAAGCATCATTAAACCTGGTAATATTAAAACAATACCAGGTTTGGGATTAGAAAAGAACGGGGAATCCGGTGTTCTTAAAATCAAATTCAATGTAGATTTTCCAGAAACACTTACAATGGAGCAGGTCGCGGCACTTCAAGCAGGGTTGCCGTAGCTGCGTCGCCTCGTCGTATCGCGTCACATTTATATTTCAATAAAGTCGACATCCGAATAATCCGAATACAATGTATAAGGATAGGGTTCTGCCAACCCATTCTTACGACCGAGTAAACGCATACGAATCCCATACGCAAGGACCACGGAATTACACGAAATCGTAAATGTTTGCGGCTGATTTGTCGCCGCCGTCGATGTGCGTAATGACACAGATGGTAACGGCGCGATTCCGACTCCAGGTGTGGTATCAAAAATAGAATTCCAAGAGACACCCGAACCCGCCTCACCACCAGGCGGTGTGTATTCAATAAAGACATCGTAATAATCCGCATTTCCACCGTAACTCGGGGTCTCAAAAGATACAATCAACTCTTTTAAGTTCGAACTGCCGCGTGAAGCATAACGTAATATTGGCCTAGAAGGTTTATACGGATAAATCGACGGATATACCGTATTTCCAGAGCTTTCTGCCACACCCACCGCATTAATATTCGTCAAGTAGGTATATTCCGATACCGTGCGTTGACTATTATAATCATTGATAATCATCAAACGAACGCGAAATTGATGATTGTTTTCATTCGTAAGACCCGTTACCGTATAATTCATTACTGCCCCAGCACCGGTCGCACTTCCATCCGGAATGGGAATCTCTCCCGCAACAACTACCCAGTTTCTCGCATTTACATCCACAGCTGAAATGTCGCGACGTTCCAATGTATAAAACCGATATCGATAATATGGAAGCGGCGGTTCTGCCGTATAATCCGTGATATAATAATTCGGGTCCTCGCCCAAATTCGGCAACCGCCATGACAACGCCACCGCGCCATGATTACCAAGTGCGGTGAGTTCAATCGGTCGTAATGGAACGCGAAACGGAATAATATAGACTCCATCCGGGGTAATATTCTGGGAAGCAGCCGGCAATGAAACAAAGTCGTTCGCAACTTCAACGATTTTCACCGGTGCTACGCTTATCGTATACCCGCGCCCCGATTTCAAATAACTTTGCGCTGTTCCAGTGACAATATCTGCTGGCAATGTAGACGGTATATTATAGGTCACGATACCATTTACCGGCGTCAATGTTTTCGCAAAGATAGACAACGCAACCCCACCCGAATCTGTAACCAATTGGTATTCTTCGTTCCCATTTTGATATTGGTCCGGAATTGTTATCGTGATGTAATAATCCGAAATCGGAGAATACTTCCACTGAAGACGAACCACTCCGCCTTGACTCGTCGATAGAAGCGAATAGGAAGCATCCGTTACTGGATCAGCATTCGTAGTTCCAATACGTTCTTCTACAATGGTTGGCGTAAAATAATCATTTAAATTGAATGGGGTTATCGTAAAACGATATCTGGTATCATTTAAAATCGGTGAAAGCGCATTATTCTGGATTTTCAACGTAAAAATAGTGTTCAAACCTGCGCGTGTTCTCACAGGTGCGGTGCCGTTTATCACGATTGGCGCGAAAAGGACAAAGAAACGGTTCAGGCCATCACTCGGAATAAATTCCGTAATTTCGTAGTCAATTTGTAATTTATAGCGCAGGTTGTTATAGGAATCGATACGCGGCAATGTGGGAATGAAAATTTTCGGAACAATGTCGGTCGTAGAACCATTGATAGGGATAACGCCACCTGTTTGGTAATTGATATATTTATAATTCGCGCTAGTTGAAAACATTGTGCGGTTCACAGAATATAGCGTGGACGCTGAAATATCAAAGATATTGCGAATATCACGCGCCGAATCTCCGGTCACATCTTTCAAATGCCCGCGTATTGACATCTTAAACGAAATGGTAAGGTCATCTGTATTCCAGGGGTTATAATTTGTATCGTTTACATAATACCACTTCATCTGAATATTGGAAATGTCAAATACATTTTGCGTGAGTTCATCGCCGATATATGAAAACGTGCGTTGGTCGTATTTCAAAATGATACTGCGATTCGGTATTGGAGGTAAAAGAGCACCTGTAGATGGGTCACGCCGGGTCGCATAATAATCCGAATCTCTCAGCGTAATCGGTGTTGGCGGAATTACAAACCGCGTGAGCACCGCGCGTAAATCACGTATACGTATTTGTTCTTGAGGAGGCAATACATCGTATTTTTTATAACTCGCGTATACTTCTTCAAATTCACCTTTGGGATAGGTTTGTCGTGTCGGTTCATCTACGCTAATTTTGTATCGTTGTTTATTTTCATATCGGGTGGTAATTACACCGTTTATATTTTGAGCCTTTTCGATTTCATAATCAATAATATAATTCAGAATGGGCGAACCCGCGTCGTCTTGCGGAATTCGCCACGTGATATAAATAAGTTGATTTCCAATCACGGGTGAACCTACGATTGACACTGGCGCAAATTCTGGTCGGGCAAATACGACTCCAGATAAGACCGATGAAAACGCAGATATTCCTAATTCATTTACACTCGCAATGCGAACATAGTATTTGGAACCGTTGATGAGCGGCCTGCTCGTCGTTTCATTTTTATTAATATATGTATTGATTTTATAGTCAAAATTCGTTTTATCATTGGCGATATCATTATCACTATCATATTCAATTGGAACATTAATCTCCCGAAACCGTTGAAACGTCAATGTATTATACGAAACATCAGGTGTGTAGTCTAAGAAGTTCAACCATTGTCCGGATACATCAATATCCAGTTGAATGACGAAACTTTTGATTTCATATCCCGAAAACGACGGTTTGACCCAGTATAAGTTAATTTGGTTGCTTGTTTTTTCGGATTCCAACGAAAATGTGTCCTTGCCCCTGTCGATACTGTTGACAATTGTATTCGGAACCGAACCACAACGCCGCGTAAGTAACTCTGAAAATGCGCTTGTTCCTGCGCGATTATTGGACGCAATCCGGTAGGAATAAAATACGCCATTGGTAAGATTGTAGAATCGGTAAAATGGGCGCACATTTGTATAAGGGTCGCTGATTTCGTATACTGTATTCGTGGCACTCGTAAGCGCGTTGGATGACGCAAGTGTTGGGTCCGGGCCGGCGAATTGATATTCTTGTCGCGGAGTAAATGTTTGGGAAAGCATTTTCACGCGAAATGCGTCAGCGGCGGCAGTAGATGTCGTCGCAATCCGTTGAAAATATGCGTTATAACTGGGGTCAGTAATGGTAAGTTGAAACAAAAATACGAATTGCGTATGCGACGTATCTAAGTTTGTGGCAAATTCGGGGAATCCAAAGACGCCCGACATATCAAATGTCCGAGAAACCGACGTTCCCGCCGTGACTATCTGCTCATACGTCGCGCTATCATTCCACGAAACATCGAATAGTAGTCGTGTGTAATACCGGGAGTCGCCTACATTTGTCAGAAATTGCGCCACGTCGGTTGTATTATACTGTTCTACGGATATCGCCGACAATACGCGGGAATAGGGGCGAGAATATGCGCGCAATCGTATCTGGAACGGTATCGGTGCGAAGTGACCGGTCGCGTTTCCACCGCTGATGTCAATCGGTAAATACGAAATATCCGTGGCAAGTCGCGCTAAATTCGCGCCATAATTCCACGAAAACTGCCATCGCGCCTCGTTGAAATCCGTCAATGGACGTGTCAATTTCGGCATATGGTATAAAATTCCCATCGGCGCCAATGGTGCGCTCGCATTTACAGTAGAAACTGCGAATCCAACGCCAGTATCCGCGACACCGCCGCCAAAGCCTGCGGATGTAAAATCGCGCACCATCGCAACCCGATATGGAATGATACGAATCGTTTTCAGAATAATACTATACGTTTTGTCACCTTCATTTAACGACGAATACGTATTGTTGGATATTTTCACCGAACCAGCAACTACATCCGTTGACCGCAGGTATTTTAGTGACCGGTCGATATTGGCATCGAATACAACAGTGAATATATCCGTAAGTGTTTTGTTATTATTTTGAGGTCGCGGCCCAAGACAATTTACAGTAGAATCATAGGTGCGTTCGATATTTCGCAATAAATCTACGCGATTGCGACTGACATCCGAAGTGCTACTCGTCTCTTTGTAAAGGTTCAATGTCATAACGGTAGATGCCACGAAATTGGGATTAAGTTCTACAATTGGAGAATCATTGTGATATACCCACGAAATTTCAACATCCGCGTAATAGCCAAGGTCAATATGATTGGGTGTCGTAGATGTGGGAGACGTCGCAATGGAGAAAACGGTGCCTGCCGCATTGATATCAATTCCGGTGGGGGTGGGTATACTACTCGCCGACAAGATTTGCGTGGAATATGGCACCGGTAACGCATAGGAATAATACGATGGATTTGTTGGAGCTACGGGGGCGACTTCACTGATACCATTGCTCGCACTTTTCCCGTTTATCACCGTGCTAACGGACGGCGCAGGTATCAACGTGCTCTCGCGTTCTTCTTTATAGAAGAAGTAATTCTTTATTGTTGCGCCATTTTCAGTGGGACGATTCCACGAGAGGTCAATCTGATTCTGAACGCCCACGCGCACAATACTTGAAAGTATGTCGAATTCCGCCACGCTCGTCCCTTGTGCGTAATAATTTAATACCGGAAATTGGTTTACTTCAATGCGTGCGAGCCCTACGCGCTTAATGAAAACGGTTGTCCCGGTTATGGTGACAATATCCGTGGTTAGACTGCGGTAGGTAAACGCCCCCGAACTGTTGGATGTGGGTGGAGACAATGAAAATGATACATCTGAGAATGACTTGGGTGAAATGACGAAATTGGTGATGGTGGGCGTGGCGAGGTTGACAGTGAAGTTCGCGGTGATACTTGCGCTCGTATATTCGGGGAGGGTTGCTACTTGGGTAGCAGTAATTACGGTTTGGCCTGCGCGTAATATTGTGACCGTTCGTTGACCGGATATGGTCGCTACATCCGTATTACTACTTGTAAATGTAAATATTGCCGTAGTTGCAGTATTGGTTGATATTGGATTTACAAGGTCAAAAGGCGCTGAACCATAGACACGCGGCGCAACTGTGAAATTTGATAGAAATGGTGTCGCTGGTGTCGTCATGTATGATGTATGATGTATGATGTATGATGTATGATGTATGATGTATGATGTATGATGTATGATATTATGTATTCTATTGTATACATAAGACGAAGATTAAACTCATCGTTTATACGCGCACTTCTGTTATGAGTGAAGGCACCGCCATTGGACGCACAAGACGAGGTAGGTTAACTAAATTCTCGTAAACATCGGTATACGTAAGGTCCTCGTGTAAATCAACCTTGTCGGTTTGATTGGTAAAACCTACCGAGTTTTCAGCATAAATCACCATTTCATAACTATGTGTGCTTGTATCCGGACGTTCGATAACATTATTATTCAGTCCTGCGACCACTACTTGAAATGACACCAACGACGTCCCATCATTAAACCGAACTGCATTGATATACTCAAACGTTTGCTGACGATATTCCGATATACTGCCGGTTCCGTAGATGCGATAATCCACGATGAAACGCAAAATACCTTCGGTATTTCGAATGTCACTACTGGTCCATTGGATTGTCACAGTTCCTGAACCAACGGTATATTCCACATTTGTCATACGTCGCGGAACCTTACCGACGATGATGGGTCGCGGTAAATACGGGCTTTTACTTCCAATCACATTAAACAAACCGACAATATTTCTGCGCGCGCTATCCCGTGTTACAGCGGCAACACGAAACACATAAGGAGTATTATTGAGAAGTCCGCGAATGGTATACGATACATTCGCGCTAGCTGTAAACACTTTTACGACATTTGTCGTCAAACGACTCCATAATGCGTCATTGACAAGAACAGAATTCATATCCTGAATTGTAGTTGAAAGTCTATTCTGATTTGAAATGGGGCCGACAATATTCTCGGGAGGGATGGTCGGATTGAAAGACGCGTCATAAAGAGAGAAAATATCATAGACGCGATACTCAATACAATATTGATTGATAGGAAGTCCTGGTTCTAGATTTGTAGGCGCAGACCAATCCAATGTGGCTTGTCCAGAATCCACCGCGGCGGATACATTGAAGACGACGTCACTTTTACGTGATGGAATTGCGGCAACGCTTGTAAAAAGTGTTGAAAACCCAAATGTTGTTCGTGTGAAAATATGATAAATATATTCAATACCATTGGTGCGAATATCAAACGTGTCTAAATAATAAGGCCCAATCAAGTTATTGAATACTGCGCCGGGTGTCGTGGGTATTACGATAGCACCACCCGCGTCACGTGAAACAGTAAATCTCTCAATCCGATAATCCAGAACGGGCGAACCACCGGTTAATTCCAATGACGGTGGGCGCGTAGGCCAATCGAAATAAAGATGGACCATTCGGTCATCGACCGCTGCGTTGAAAATCGGCGGTGGTTGCGGGATTTTACCAGGGACAACGGATGTCAACGAGAGATTGGCGTCGGTGACGGGAGAGTATTCACTCGTGTCGCCGTTTTCTGCGACAACACAATAACGAACATAATACCTCCTTCCATTTACGACATTACGAGAGATATCCATCGTGTATTCAAAATTCGCGCTATCCGCACCAGGACTTGTCGTAACATATGCGCGGGTGTATTCTGGGTATTTCGCAGTCAATGGCGCACCCATTGTGACGGGAGGGTAATACCAATATTCCTTATCGTCGGTATACTGAATACGATAGGACCAACCAGTATAGGGACCACCGCCGCGGTATTGCTTCCACCGAACACGAAACGATGAGTCGCTGGCATCGATTGCGACGAGACCAGCGGATGCGGTAGGTGGATTGCTGCTGTAAGCATTGGCAAAAGATGGCGCGATAAACGTGGTTCTTTCCGTATCTGTGTCAGCATATAACGGCACTACAAATGAGATGTCTGGTGCGTTTGAAATACCATAGATATTATTCGTGAATACTTCAAAACGGTAGAGACCGCTAACAAAAGGTGATGAAGTGTTCGGCGTGAGTTCTTTGCGAATATAATTCCCCTTTATTCCGGTAGTATTTATTGCTAATGCGCCAGAATTATCGCGGATAATTTGGTTATTCTGAACACTTTCTTGAATGATATAAGATACGTCAGTGTGGAGACCGTTGTCAAGGCGCGTATACTTCATACTGAACACGAGAGGCATTGCGCCATTATTCATAACTGGCGGAGTGAATTCTAATCCGACTTTTTGCGGAAATACCCCCGACACAGTAGAATGGTATGCGCGGCGAACGTATTGGATAGGAGATGGTGCTGCTCCTGGAGATACCGTAATTGTTGGTGAAAGCGGACCTTCGCCGAAACGATTACGCGCAGAGACCCAAAAGTCGTAAGAAATACCGTTTAAAAGATTTGGAACGACAAACAACGGAAAAAACGAAACGAATTCGCCGAGAACTTGTGTGAAAGGTGCGCCAGCGCGCTTGTATCGTATAAGATAGGAGTCGACAATCACATTTTCAGAGTTAGGTGGCGGAGACCATTCAAGACGGACAGATGTGTTTAATGGAATTCCATTTACGCCGGAAATACGGGCGGGGGCACCAAGGGTGGTATACAATGGCGTGCAATCGCTTAAGTAGATGATGCCCGGAGGGCGAGGCGGCGCGGACATTAAAAAACTACGAATCTCTTTAAGTTTTTTTTAAATACGCAGGCAATACAACAATACAGACAATGAATCCTGAATACTGTTATTTCTTATAATAATGAACCGATTATAAGAATGAAAATATGGCGCAACCCATCGCCTAGCGTCGTGCGGGGGGCGCAACCCGCAGCGCAACCCTGCGGCGCAACCCATCGCCTAGCGTCGTGCGGGGCGCAACCCGCAGCGCAACCC
>Ga0078894_10001275_pt1 | contig 18630 bp, 19 predicted proteins | sample LauGreSu1BDMLBSD_2_FD_67506 | JGI IMG/M metagenome (GOLD analysis project Ga0078894, IMG submission 67506) | Freshwater lake microbial communities from Lake Michigan, USA - Su13.BD.MLB.SD (version 4) (version 4) | ecosystem: Environmental > Aquatic > Freshwater > Lake | place: Lake Michigan... | reverse complement strand
AAGCCGCATGCGGCGGTGGGTAAATTGCGCGCCGTAGGCGTTACCAGTGCAAAGCGGGTGATTTCATCACCGGATATTCCGACCATCGCGGAATCCGGTTTGCCCGGCTACGACATTTCACCGTGGTTCGGCGTGGTGGCGCCGGAAGGCATACCGAAGACGGTGGTGACGCGGCTGAACACAGCGATTGCCGCCAGCCTGAAGTCGCCCGATGTGATTCAGCGCCTTGGCGCGCTGGGTTATGAGCCGATCGGTGGCAGTCCCGAGCAGTTCACCGCTACGATCAAATCCGATATCGGCAAATACGCCAAGATCGTCAAGACGGCCGGTATCAAGGCCGATCTGTAGCAGAAGCTTACGGTCAGTTCTGCGCCGCAGCGCCGCGTCCGGCAATGCGGCCAGTCACCACGCATTCGGCAATATTGCCGCCGGAGAGATAGAGGTGACCGAAGGAACTCCCGCATTCACCTGCGGCATAGAGCCGAGGAATCGGTTTGCCGTAGACGTCGATGATGCGCGACTGCGCATCATGTACCGGGCCGCCCTGGGTATTGGAGATCACTGCCCACATCGTTGATCCGTAGAACGGCGGCTTGACGATGGGCATCATGCTGCCGGCGGGGCGTTCGAAATCAGTGTCTTTACCTGCGGCACACAGCGCATTCCAGCGCGCGACGGCAGTTTTCACGGCGCTTGCATCCAGCCCCAGTTTTTTCGCCAGTTCGCCGAGCGTATCGGCGCGTTTGATGATGCCGTTTTCGACTTCCTTCAGATTGTTGTCGCTCCAGTCGTAACGCAGGCCCTCGTCGTTGGAGGTGGCCTTGCCCAGCGGATACATCTTGCGGCCGATGTCATCGCAGATCATATAGGCCGGGTTGCGCGAGGCCTTTTGCGTGATCGGATCGAAATTTACCAGCGAACGCACACCGGTGTCCTGGGTGTAGGGCTGGTATTCGGACATGAAGCGCTGGCCGCTGTGATCGAGCAGGATCCACGCCATTTTCAGATTGACCTTGTCGGCGTCGCCGGGAAACCAGTCGGGGAAGCGTTTGGCGCGGATGCCGTAGGGATAGGCGGGATCGGTATGGCGGAAACCATAGGCGCCGTGGATGTGCCACATATGCCACAAGGCGGCGCCCAGGTCCTGGGCCATGCGGATGCCGTCACCGCTGTTGTGCCGCGCAGCGGCATTGAATACGGGATAGGTTTCGAGGAACTGCGCCTTCATTTCGGCATTGCCTTCGAAGCCGCCGGTGGCAATGACCACGCCCCGGCGCGCGGCGATATGACGTTCCTCGCCGTTTTGTATCGCGGTGACGCCGATGACTTCGCGAGTCGACGGATCGGAGATCAGTCGCTGCGCACCGACACCGAGGCGGATGTCGACACCGGCGGCGATGACGTTGTCGTGAACCACCTTGAACAGTTTCGGACCGTTCGGCGCACCGTTGGCCCAGGGATAGTCCTTGCGCGCGTCAAAGCCGGGCACGTCGACGACCGACGTGTGATAGAAGGTGTTGGTGCCGGGCAGCGGATAGTTGCCGCGGATCTGCCGGCGGTAGGGATCGCCGGCTTTCGCACGCTCTTCGTTTTCCTCGACCGACGTGATGACGCGGGCATCGTTGATGGCGGCCAGTTCGCGTACATACGATTCCAGTTCGCACATGCCGTTGGCCAATGCGCGCACGACGTCATCCGGCGTGCGTCCGCCGTTGGTGGTCTGCAGATAGGCAAAGGCCTGCTCGGGATCGTGTGCGCTGCGTACAGCACCGTAAGAGCAGATCGACAGTCCGCCGGGCACCGTGGATTTTTCGAGCAGCAGCGTTTTGGCGCCAGCCTGCGCAGCATTCAGCGCGGCGATGCCGCCACCCAGACCGAAACCCAGCACGACGACATCAACGGTTTCTGAGAATTTCATTTTTTCTCAATAAAACAGGTATTTATGAATTATGTCAGCGATGGCAGTGCTGCGCCGGCCGGCTGGAAAATCACCAGTCCGCCCAAGGCAGTGGGTAATTCCAGCAACAGGTGTGCGGCGTCGAGCTCGCGGCTGTTGCAGTGTCCGGCCTTGAGCCGGTTGCGGGTCAGCATGAGGTCATCAGTCGTCAGCACATGCCCCGCAATCCACGGTAGTGCCGGGGCGCTGACGCCCAGTGAGCGTTGCAACTGTTCTGCCGTCACGAACAGCAGGGTGCCGCGCTGGGTGTTGATGCGCCACTGATCGTTACCCGGTTGCGCGAGCAGTCCGGTGAAGCGGGCATAACGCTGCGCGGCTTCCTGAGGATCGGCGACGCAGATAATTACCGCAGCGAGGCCGCGCGCGCCATTGGCATGTGCGGTCCAGCGGGCTTGCCACAGCCATTGCGGCGTGTGCTGCTGGCAATACTGGATGCGGCCTTCGGCCATCGTGCCGGGCGGCACGCGCACGACCGAGAAGCGTGCGGTTTCTTCACCCTGTTCGGTGCCGATCTGGCGTTGCAGCGCGACGGTCGGTAGCGGCGTGAAGCCGTTTTTATCCAGGCGTGCATGGTCGGCATCCGCGTCGGCACTGCCGAAGGCGATCAGGTGGACGCCCGTGTAACGCTGGATTGCCGTGCGCAGTTGATTCGCGATCGGTGTGTCGGCAGTCGGTGTGAGGAATTCCAGATAACCATCACGCAGCATCACGCAGCGGTTGCCGCTGCCGGCCGGTACCAGCGGACCACCCGGTTCCAGTCGATGCGATTGCGCCGAGAAGGGCGTCAGCGTGAAGCCGGCCTGTTCCAGCGCCGAACTCGCAGCATCGATATGCGGCACAAAATGCGCGATGTGGTCGATATTAAGTTTGCCTGCAGACGGCGGCTGTGACGAGGCGATCCGGTCTGCAGCGGTCATCGCTCAGTAACCCAGCTTCGGGTCAATGCGCCGTTTCAGCTGCTTGCCGGAAAGGAAACGTTCCAGATTCTCGAACCAGAGGTCGAGTGAAATATCGATGTAGTGTTCACCGTCGTCGCAGGAGATATGCGGCGTGATGATCAGGTTGGGCGTGGTCCACAGAGAGGCGTCGGCGGGCAACGGTTCGGGATCCACCACATCGAGAATGGCGCCGCCGAGTTTTCCGCGGCGCAGCCGGGTTTCCAGTGCGCGATAGTCGGCGACAGGACCACGTGCAATATTGATCACGCCGGCAGTGGGTTTCATCAGGTCCATGCGCTTGCCGTTGAGCAGGCCGCGCGTTTCTACGGTCAGCGGCACGGCGAGCACGACAAAATCGGCCAGCGGCAGCATCTTGTCGAGCTGTTTGTAGCTCACTACCCTGTCGGCATAACGGTTTTTCTGTGCACTGCGTCGCACGCCTATGACCTTGAGGCCGATTTTTTTTGCGGCACGCGCAGCGGCTTCGCCGAGGTCACCAAGGCCGATGATTACGGCTGTTTTGCCGGTGATGCTCGGCGAGAACAGCGCCTCCCAGCGGTGTTGGTGCTGGTTGGCCATGATTGCCGGCATGCGCGAGTTGAGCAGGTTGTAGGCCATGACCATGTACTGCTCGGTCTTGTGTCCGTGCGCGCCGCTGTTGTTGGTGAACAGCATGCCTCGGGGCAGCCAGTCCAGCGGCAGCACACCGTCGATACCTGCCGAGGTGGCGTGTATCCATTTAAGACGCGGCGCCCGGGCTGCGAGTTTTTCGCGGTTCGCGGGCACGCCGATCAGCAGGTCGGCATTGGTCAGCGCAGTTTCCAGTACATCGCCATCCCAGCCGAAGCTGACATCGATACGCCGCGCCAGTGCGCGATGGCGGGTGCAGGCGGCTGCCCAGTGCGCGGGCAGGGTATGAAAGATGCTCGCCTTCTTTCGCGCGTTCTCTATGTGCAGATGCAGTCTTTGGATCGACATCGCGCAGCGTATTACTTGATCTGCTTGGCGCGCTGGTACGGCGCGGTCAGGAAAGCGGCTTCGGGCGGATCGTTTTTCGCTGCGCCGGCAGCTTTGACGATTTCCTGCATGCGCTTGAGTGAAGCGACATCCGAAGCTTCAAAGCTGGCCATATAAGCGCCGTCCCACTGCGCGGCATAGGCTTTGGCATCGATAGCGTTCATGTTGGCGGCCTTCTGCAGGATTTCGGCAACACGGTCCTTGTTTTTTGAGCCGTATTCCAGCGTCTTGCGCATGGCGACGATGAACTTTGCGACAGCTTCCGCATTCTTGGCGACGTAGTCGCTATGTACGATGGTCACTGCGAGGATCGGCGCGGCATTGACTTTGGTCAGCTTTTTCCAGTCGTCCACGACGCTGCCGAGGTAGGTCAGCTTGATGTCGTCGCTCATCTGGGCGATGGTCACCGACCGGATGACGGCGGCATCGATTTCCTTTTGCAGCAGGAACTGGGCGAGACGGCCTTCGTTGCCGGGTACCACGCTGTAGTCTGTGGGTTTCATGTCGTAAACGCCCTGAAGGATGGAGGTGGCGATGGCGTGGGTGGCGCTGCCCGGCGGGGACATGCCGATCTTTTTGCCTTTGAGGTCGGCGATGCTCTTGATCGGTGATCCGGCGGGAACGACGATCTGCGCTTCGGCAATCTGCGAAGCCAGTACGATTTTGATCGGAACCCCGTCGGCAGCGATGGTCATCGAGGCAGTCGACGGTGCGCCGAAGGCGAGGTCGATGGTTTGCGGCACGATGGCGCGGGTGGGGCCGTTGACCTCGGCGAATTTCACCCATTCGACTTCGAGGCCTTCTTTCTCGGCAATTTTCATCTGCTCCATAACGGCGCCGAAGCCGAGGCTGAAGCCGCTGGTCCAGTAACCGACCTTGATTTTCTGGGCCTGTACCGGCGCAGCGGCGAGCAGCAGGGCGAGGGCAAAGGCCTTGAACAGTTGCGTCGGTTTCATCGGGACCCCTTTAAAAAATAATAATTAAATCAATGATTTAAGTTGGTGCGCCAGTTGTGCCGTGGCGGCTTCTGTGGCGTCGCGTGGCCGTGCCAGCGCAATCGGCACCTGGTCGCGGATACGCCCGGGGCGCGGCGCCATCACCACGACCGTATCGGCGAGGACGACGGCTTCTTCAACGTCATGCGTCACGAACACAATAGTCATGTGTTTCAGCTGCTGGATGCGTAGCAACTCCTCGTGCATTTGTGCACGTGTCATTGCATCCAGGCGGGAGAACGGCTCATCCATCAGCAGGATGCAGGGTTCCAGCACTAGACTGCGAGCGAGGGCGACACGGCTACGCATGCCGCCGGAGAGCTGGTAGGGAAAGGCATCGGCAAACGCTTCGAGCCCGACAAGCCGCAGCGCTTCACGGGCGCGGGCCTGGCGTTCGGAGTGCAGCATCGATCCGGCTTCGAGCGCGAATTCGACGTTATGCAGAGCGGTGCGCCAGGGCAGCAGGCGGTCTTCCTGGAACATGTAACTGACACTACGCCAGTCATTGAACTGACGCGAGGGTGTGCCGTTGATCAGTACTTCGCCCTGTTCCGGTGTGACCAGTCCGGAGATGATGTTGAGTAGCGTCGATTTACCGCAGCCGGAGGCGCCAAGGATGGCGACGATTGAACGCGCCGGAATCGTCAGGTTGATGTCGGCCAGCACCTGCAACGATGAGCCATCAGTCGACTTGAACCACTTGCTGACGCCGCGTACCGCGATGGCGCCGGTATCTGTCGGAACTTCGTGGGCTGCAACGGCCGTGTTCATATCACGGGCCTTTGACCGGCGGTTTGGCGGCAAAAGCGGAATTGCGCAGGCACATGCGGCCGCGCGGATCCTGCCACAGCGTGCCGTCTTCGTGCAGCTTGCCGAGCGTGCGCGCGACGGTCTGGAAATCGTAGTCGGCGAACTGTTCGGCGAGCTCCGAATAATACTTCGGCGTTTTTTCAATGACGGCTACGATTTTTGCCGCGAGTTCAGTCACAGCAGAATCACCGGATGCCGCCTGCTGCACGGTATCGGCCTTGCCGGCGTAGTAATCATTGATTTTTGCGCGGTCGGTATAGGCGTAGGCAATGCGCTCAAAACGCTCGCGCGGAATGCCTTCGGAGATCGTCGCGTCGATACCGACCTTGGCGCCGGTGGGCACCACGCCGGGCGGCATGACCGCGAGGCTGGGGTCCAGGGGCTTTGCGCGGCTGCCGGGGATGATCATGATGTCCTTGTCGCCCTGCACGCGGGTGGCGATCGCCCATTCGACGTCCATCGCATTGAACACATCGATGTCGTCATCGACCACCACGACGTGTTTCAGGTCCATCACCGACAGCGCGGCGAGAAGGGCGTTTTTGCCTTCGCCGGCCTGTTTCTTGATCGAGATGACAGCGTGCCACATGCCGCAGCCGCCGAGCGTGACATTGATGTCCTTGACCTGCACGCCGGCGGTCTTCAACGCGCGGCGGATCTGGGTGTAACGCGTCGGCGCCATCAGCCAGGTGTTTTCCCAGGGCATGTGCAGCGCGTAATAGATTGCATCCTTGCGCATGGTGATGGCGTTGATGCGCACCACGGGATTCCAGTGCAGCCCGCCCATCAGTCGCGTGAATTCACCGAAGCGCCCCTCGGGCTGAGTCCAGCCGGTCGGCAGGATTTCGCCTTCGAGAACGATTTCAGAGTCGGCGATGCAGGGCAGGTCGATGGTTTCGCACTGTGCGAGTTCGATGGCTGAGCCGCGGATGCCGCCGGCGATGCCCATTTCATCAGTGCCCAGCGGCGCACGGAAACCGGAGCCGAGGTTCTCGAAGGGATGGTTGCCGATGGAGATGGAGATCGGCAGCGGTTTGCCTGCTTCAAAGGCGCGCTGTGCAAAGAGCCGCATGTTGTTGGGCGTGACGATGTCGATACCGGTCAGATTCTTTTCCTTGACCATGAAGCGGTAGATGCCGGAGTTCAGACCGAATTCAGGGTCACGCGCGATGGTGATGCCGGCAGTGATCATCGGACCGCCGTCGTAGATCGAGAACATCGGGATCGGCAGGCTGAACAGGTCGACATCCTTGCCGGTCATGATCACCTGTTTGGCGGCGCAGGATTCGACATAGCGCGGCGGGATCGGTTTTTCGATACCACGCTCCAGCCGGAATTCGATTTCCGGATAGGTCTCGCAACCCATCGACATGATGGCGCGTTTCTGCGAGCGGATGATTCCCGATACTACCGGCATCTTGTAGCCGATTACGTTATGGAATAACAGCGCCTTGTCAGCCTGGTCGACCAGCGTGGCAATGTGACGGCTGTCCACCGGCTGTTTGATGTCGACGAGTTCTTTTTCGGTACGCAGGCGATCCAGAAAACCGCGGAAGGTTTCGTTGGCGTAAGGCAGTGGTTTCGTCGCTTCTTTCATTATTTTTTCTTTTCCTTGAGATCGGCGGGGCCGGTGACGCCTGCCCAGCGCGGAATGCTGTTGTGTTCAACGTCAAACAGATCAAGCACACGGCCGACGGAATGGTTGACCAGGTCATCGACCGTCTTGCCGCCGCTGTAAAAGGCCGGTACCGGCGGGAAAATCACGCCGCCCATCAGCGTCACCATTTCCATGTTGCGGATGTGCGCTAGGTTCAGCGGCGTTTCGCGGGTGATCAGCACCAGGCGTCGCCGTTCCTTCAGGATTACGTCGGCGGCGCGGGTGATCAGATTATCGGCGAAGGCATGTGCAACGCCGGCGAGGGTTTTCATCGAGCAGGGCGCAATGACCATGCCGGCGGTGATGAAAGATCCGCTGGCGATGGTGGCGCCGATGTCACGCACGTTGTGAGTCACGTCGGCCAGCTTGTGCAGCGCTTTGCGGTCCATGCCGTATTCCTGGAAGGCGTTGAGCACGCCCGCTTCGGAAACAACGAGATGGGTTTCCCAGCCGCCGATTTCACGCAGGCGTTCAAGGATGCGGATGCCATAGACCGAGCCCGATGCGCCTGTCATGGCGACGATGAGACGGCGTGGCGGCGTGTCGCTGCGTGGGGTGCTCATTGGTTTTCAGCTTCCTTTTTCCAGCGGAACAGGTGGTCTTCCAGAGGGCGCAGCACACCCATTTCGAGCGCGGCCATCATCACCACCAAAGTAAGGGTCCAGGCGAACACCTGATCGGTCTGGATCAGGTCGGCGGCCTGGCGCAACCGGTATCCTACACCGCTCGAGGATCCGAGCGTTTCAGCGACCAGCGATACCCGCCAGCCGAAGCCGAAGGCCAGCCGCGCACCGGAGAAGAAGTAGGGCAGGATGGTCGGCAGATAGATCTTGAGCATGACCTTCCACGACGGCATGCGCAGCACATGGGCCAGCTCAATGAAGTCGGCGCTGACTGTGCGCGTGCCCTGCCAGACGTTGGTGATGATCAGCGGCATCGCGGTCATGAACACGACAAAGATCGTGGTGGCGTTCGATACACCGAACCAGATGATCGCGAAAATCGCCCAGATTGCCGACGACACGGTATTCATCACCGGGATCACCGGTTCAAAGAACTCGCCGAGTCGGCGGTTGGCGCCGAACAGAATGCCCAGCGGCAGGCCGATTGCCGTCGCCAGAATGAAGCCGGCGGCAACCCGTCCCAGCGTGATGCCCAGATTGCTCCACAGATCGCCATTGGCGGAAATCTGCAACAGGGAATTCCAAACCCGTACGGGGCCGGGCAGGATGTAGTGCGGCACGCCGAGTGCCAGCACCCACCATACGCCGAGAATGCTGCCGATCAGGGCGACCCGCTGCAACAGCAGGTCGAGCCGGAGCATGCGGGCAGTGCCGCGGGAGTGGATCCGGCTTTCGAGGACTTCAGGCATCACCGGATATTACTTCGGCGGCGCGGTGAAATAGGTGCCGCGGCCGCTGGCGACCAGCGCGCCGTCTTTGTCGTAGACATATGCTTCCGCCGTTGAATACTGGCTGCCGCTGCGCACGACGCGGCCCTTCGCAGTCAGATCACCGGGCATCGCGGCCTTGTGATAATCGACGCGGATGTCGATAGTCGGTACCGGACGGCCCAGCTGGGCGGCGATGGCGTAGTCGGCAACAACGTCAACAATTGCTGCGAGGATGCCGCCGTGGGTGTATTTGCGCTCGGGGTTGACCACCCATTCCTCACGCCAGGTCGCTTTGACTTCGATGCCGTCATCGTCGGCCTTGAGGAAGGTGAAGTTGAGCCATTGGTTGAAAGGGCCGCGGGTGATCAGCTTCTGCAGTTGTTCGAGGGAAGGTTTGGTGTCGGTCATTACGGGCTCCGGTTCGATTCAGGATTGAAGACTACTGGGTGACTGGGTGCAACCTATAAATTATCAGGCTGCTGATGAATTCTTCTCAGCACTGCTACCCGCGACGATGCTGCGAAGTTTCTCGCGGTCAATCTTGTTGGTGCCGGCGAGCGGCAGCTGTTCAAGAAAGAAAATCCGGCGCGGGTGCTGGTAAACGGGACCGTTCTTAAGCGCAAACTGGCGGAGCTCGTCCTCCGTTGCCGTCTGGCCGCCGCGCAACACGATAAAGGCGTAAGGCACCTGGCCTTTCAGATCGTGGCTGAAGGGCATTACGCAGGCCTGGTGCACTGCGGGGTGGCGTTCGAGCAGGCGTTCGACTTCGATCGGAAAAATGTTTTCGCCGCCGCAAACGAACATGTCATCGGTGCGACCGACAAAAAAGTAGAAGCCCTCGGCATCGCGACGGCAGACGTCACCGGTGTGATACCAGCCGCCTTGCAGTCGTTTCGCCGATTCCTCGGGAAGGTTGTGGTAACCCAGCAGGATGCCCGGGTTTTTCAGCAGCAGTTCGCCTTCGTCGGGATTCGGGCCGTTGATCAGTCTGGCTTCGGTTCCGGGGTAGGGCACACCGATAGAACCCATCGGGCGCGGTTTGTTGTCGGGGTGTGGTCCCAGTGGAACCGGTCCGCCTTCGGTAACGCCGTAGACAACCAAGGGTTCGGCGTTGGGGAAATGTACGCGGATATCGGCCAGCAACTGCGGTGAAGACGGCGCAGAGCCCATCATCACCGTGCGCACCGAGGTGGTGTCGGTGTTCGTCAGCAGCTCCTTGCGTGCCAGGAGCATGGAGATCATCGTCGGCACGCCGGAAATGACCGTGCAGTGAAAACGCTCGATCGCTGCGATGTAATGTTCCACATTGAATTGCGGCATCAGCACCAGTGTGGCGCCGGCGGTCAGGCCCTGCTTGATCGCGTTGAGTGCGTTCTTGTGATACAGCGGGGCAGCAACAAGAATGACATCGTTTTCGCTGGTGCCGCGGGTGTGGGCGAGGATCCTGCGGCTCCAGTTCTGGCCGAAATGGCTTAACAGCACGCCCTTCGGTTTGCCGGTGGAGCCCGAGGTATAGGGCTGTATTGCGACGGTATCGGGTCCGGGTTCGACCGGTGTAAACGGGCCGGCATCGAGGAAATCGGCGAATGCGGCGTTGTCGTCAAATGCCAAGGCCGGCAGATCCGGTGGCAGCAGATGGCGGTAAGCCGATTCGCAGAATGCCAGCTTGGCGCCGGCGTCACCGGCGATGTAGCTCACGGTCTCGGCTGCGAGCTTGATGTTGACCGGCACCGGGATCACGCCGGCGCGCATCGCACCGAGCAGCGTCGAGACGAACTCGACGCGGTTCAGCGACAGGATGCAGATGCGGTCCCCGGCTTTGAGGCCGCGGCGGACCAGTCCGCGTGCAACGGCGTCGGCCTGGGCGTCGAGAGTGGCAAAACTGTGCTCCCGCAGCGACCCCGGGTCGCGCAGGTCTACCAGCGCAGTCCGCGTGCTGCCGGCGTGCGCGCTGAACGGGGTTCCCAGATTGCCCGGGTAACCCCGCGGTTCAGGACGGGGTACAGCCATGGTTTTCCGATCAGGGGGTGATGATGACTTTACCGAAGACTTCGCGGTCTTCGATCAGCTTCAGGCCCTGTGCAGCTTTTTCCAGCGGCAGCACTTCGTCGATTACCGGCTTCATCTTGCCTTCCTGGATCAGCTCCATCAGCGCTTTCAGATTGTCGTCATAGAAGCTGTTCGATCCGACGACCTGGAGTTCGAAGCTCCAGATGTAGCGCAGGTCTTCTTTCGGGTCGTAGCCTGCGGTGGCGCCGCAGACCAGGATTTTGCCGCCGCGCTTGACGCATTTCAGTGAAGGCGCCCATGTGTCGCCGCCGGTGAAGTTGATGACGACGTCGACGCCGCCTTCATAGTTGCGACGCTGCGGCTTGCCGAATTTTTCGACGGCCCACTTCGAGAAATCGGTTTCCTTGTAGTTGATCACGTGATCGGAACCGAGGTCTTTCAGGCGCTGGATCTTGTCGGCGCTGGAGGCGCAGGCAATGACTTCCGCGCCGAGCATCTTGGCCAGCAGCACGCAACCGGTGCCGACACCGCCGCTGGCGCCGAGAACCAGAACCTTGTCGCCCTTTTTGATGGTGTTGTGGGTAATGATCATGCGGTGCGCAGTGCCATAAGCGACGGGCAGCGACGCTGCCTGCTCGTAGGTGACGTTGTCCGGCATTTTGATCAGCTGGTCGGCAGCCACCAGGCATTTTTCAGCAAGGCCGCCGTGCATCATTTCACCCATCAGGCCTTTTTTCTTGTTCAGCGGGTTGACCAGTACGCGGTCGCCGGCTTTCCAGCCTGAAACGCCGGCGCCGACTTCAAGGATTTCGCCGGCGAGGTCGAGGCCGATGATCATCGGGAAGGGCACCTTGATGCCGGGCATGCCGCGCACCGTGAAGACATCGTGGTAATTGAACGAGGTGGCTTTGACCCGGATGACGACATGGCCTTCGCAGACCGTGGGATCGGGGAAATCGGTCACGTATTCCAGTTTATCGAGACCGCCGTGTTCGCGAAGGACGACTGCTTTCATTGCATTTCTCCGTTGGGTGATATTTGTGGGGCTGTGCCGGTTGCAAGCGCGGAGGGCGCTTCGGCAACAGTGTAATTATGAATCCTGATCCGCGATTCGCCTAACCCAAAACGCGGTTGACGTCGGTGGCAATGCGTGTTCCGCCGACGCCGTAAACGTGGATGGAAACCGCCACTTCCGGACTGGCATTGGCGATGCGGTGTATACCGATCTGGTCGGCATCGAAACTGATGGTTCCGCGTTCGCGCACGGTGCTTCGCAGGGGGCGGGGAGGGGCATTGTTGCCAGAGGTTTCGTAAAAAGTTTCGACGATAGTGCCGCTGTAGACCGCGACGCCGCACCAGGTGTGATGTCCGTGAATGGGGCTTTGCTGGCCGCTGCCCCAGGCAATGGAGACGATGGTGTAACGGTCTGACGGATCGGCATAAACCACGTGCCGCGTGTAATGGTCGTGGCCGGCGCGCTGCTGCTCGGGCGGCAGCCAGGGGCCGGCGGAGACCGCTTCACCCAGTGCGTCCTTCACGGCCTGCGAGTGCACCTGGCCGGGAGCGGCGACGGCGGCGTCAAGGCGGTGAATCAGCTGCTGAAGGGGTGCTTGCATGGTCAGGCGCCTGCGGTGATTGCAAAATTCATCACGGCACTGCTGTTCATGATGGCTTTGAGCACCATGTCGCGGGCGGCTTCAATCTGTTCGCGGCAGATCTGTTCCGCCGTAGCGCCGTCACCGCGAACCAGCGCGCGCAGCAGGATGCGATGTTCATGCTGCATTTCCTGGGACCGGTTGCGGGCGCCGAGGCCAAGATGAAGCAGGCGCGTCATTTCGTCGAGCAGCTGGTCGATCGAGTGCACGAGGCGGGCATTGCCGGCTGCCTGGGCAATCGCCACGTGAAATTCCTTGTTGGCTTCAAGAAAGCGCGCGATGCTTTTCGGCTCGTCGGACTGGTAGCCCGCCCTGCAGATTTCGTCGAGCAGGCGAAGGCGTTTGGCGTCGACGCGGCCTGCCGCCAGCCGGGCGGCGGGGGGTTCGAGCAGCAGCCGCAGTTCAAAAACATCCTGAATGTCTTTCAGCGTGACCGGCGTGACCATATAACCGCGCCGCGGTATGGCGCGCACCAGACCGTCGTGGGCCAGTCGCGACAGCGCCATGCGCACCGGCGCCTTGCCCAGTTTGTACTGGGCGCATAGCTGGGCTTCTGAGATTTCACTGCCCGGCGCGAAAAGACAGCAGATGATGTCGTGTTTCACGCGTTCGTAAGCGCGTTCGCTGAGCAGGGGGATGGTTTTAACGGTGGCTGCCATTTTGTGAAATCTTAGAAGCTGATCTCTGACATGTCAACGAGGGATTTTGCGATATCGGCAGTTGTCCATTGCATGGTTATCCGCTGCTTGAAATCCGGGCGGTGACTGCGACAAGACCGCATCGTGAAAACCCGCCTTGCGCCATGCTGCCGCACTCACCACAATGCCGGTATTACTCCGAATCCAAGTTTTCTCTCAAAAGACCGGTCGTGATGAAAGCCTTAGCCATGCCCGGCCCCTGGATGGTCGTTGCCGTTGCGACCCTCGCCCAGATGATCGTGGCGATGTCGAATATCCTGCTGCCCACGATCGCGCCGAAATTGGCCGAGGCACTGGGCGTCAGCCCCATTCTGATCGGTTATCAGGTCAGCCTGACCTTCGGCGTGGCCACGCTGGCGACAATGATCGGCGGCAATGTTGTGTTGCGTTATGGCGCTGCCCGCGCCACCCAGCTGTCGATCCTTTGCTGCGGTGTCGGCATGCTGTTGTTTGCCGTGCCGGACGTCGCTGCGATTGCGCTGGGGTCGGCGGCGATCGGCATGGGTATGGGCATGATAAATCCCGCTGCAGCCCACATGCTGGTCACCTATACGCCGCCCGCGAGACGCAACATCATGTTTTCGATCAAGCAGACCGGTGTCCCGGTTGGCGGCGTCATCACGGCGCTGACGGCGCCGGGCATCGCGGTGCACTTCGGTTATCGCTGGTCGCTGCTGGTGGTCGGTGTACTCATCGCCGGTTTGCTGGTTTTCATGCAGCGTTATCGTGCGCAATGGGACAGTGATCAGCGCGGTAACGGCGGCGGAGAAAAATCCGCCTTTGGCGGTGTCCCGCTGGTCTGGCAGCGGCGCAGTCTGCGCTGGGTCTCTCTGGTGGCGATGATTTTTTCCGGCATCCAGCGCATTGTGCTCAGCTTCACGGTGATTTATCTGGTGGCTGAGGGCGGTCTGGGGTTGGTCGAAGCGGGCGTCATGCTCTCGGTGGTGCAGGTGGGCGGTTCGGCATCACGGATCTGCTGGGGCTGGATGGCCGACCGTCTGGGCAGCAGCCTGACCGTGCTGATGATCATCTGTATTGTGTCGCTGACCTCCACGCTGATTCTGGTGTACTTCGATCCCGGCTGGAACCGCGCATTGATCTACCTGCTGTTTTTTGTCATCGGTGCGACTGCCGTGGGCTGGAACGGGGTGTTTCACGCTGAGGCTGCGCGGCTCAGTCCGCAGGGCATGGCCAGCGTGGTTGCGGCGGGGACCACGTTTTTCGTGTTTGCCGGCGTACTGATCGGACCTGCGGCCTTTGCGGCGGCTTATGGCGGCATCGGCAGTTACAGCCAGACTTTCCTGCTGGTTCCGGCGATCTCGCTGGTGGCGCTGGGACTGCTGGCGCTGGCGCAGCGCGCTGCGGTTCGCGACAAGGGAACTGCATGAGCTTGCCGGCGGCAGGAGATACCGCTGCCGTGCAGCCACCGGTTCCGGTGGTGGTGCTGGCTACGACGGCTGCGCAAATTGCTTCGGCCATGGGCATTGCCATTTTTCCGGTGATGGCGCCGCACCTGGCGCGTATGCTGGATGTTGATGCTTCCTACGTTGGTTACCAGATCAGTCTGCTGTTCGGTGCGGCGATGCTGGCTTCCGGTTATGTCGGGACCGTGGTGCTGCGCTGGGGCGCCTGCAGGACCATGCAGGTTGCACTGTGGCTTTCCGCAGTGGGAATGGTTGCCGCGCTGGCGGGGCAGTTGTGGGTGATGCCAATCGCGGCGCTTTGCATCGGCGCCAGCAATGCACTCGCTGCGGCAGGCGCCGCCCATCTGCTGTTCCGTTTCAGTCCTCCGCAGCATCGTAACCTGATTTTTTCGATCAAGCAGACCGGGGTGCCGCTGGGCTGGGCAACCATCGCGCTGGTGGCGCCGACATTGACACTGTCTTTCGGCTGGCGGATGCCGCTGCTGGCAATACTGGCCTATGCCGTGGCCACGGCGCTGCTGCTCGGGCGCTGGCGCCGTTTCTGGGATGATGACCGCGATCCACATGCGGCGGGACAGACACATCTGTTGACCGGGGTGTTTGTCTTGTGGCGATACAAGACGCTGCGGTACCTCGGATTCGCCGCCTTCTTTTTTTCGCTCGTGCAGCTTTGTGTCGGCACCTTTACGGTCAATCTGCTGGTGCATGACGTGGGCTACAGTCTGGTTGCAGCCGGCGTGATGCTGTCGCTGGTGCAGGCCGCCGGCATGGCCGGCCGTCTGTCATTTGGCTGGCTGGCCGATCGCAGCGGCCACGCAATTGCTGTGCTGATCCTCACCAGCGTTGCTGCTGCAGCGGGATGCATCGTCAGCGTATTCATTTCGACATCGTGGCCCACAGTCGTGCTGGGACTGTTCTACACATTGTTCGGTGTCGTGGCCTACGGCTGGAACGGTGTGATGCATGCACAGATTGCGCGGTTAAGTCCTCCGGGCATGGTCAGCGTGGCAACGGGGGGCGTGATGGTATGGATTTTTGCCGGCATCCTGGTCGGCCCCGCGTTGTTTGCGGCAGCCTATCGAGGCGTCGGCAGCTATACACAGATGTTCGGCTATCTGGCGGCGGGTGCATTGATCAGTGCTGCGCTGGCGGCGTTTGCCGTGCGCGCGGATCGCGCGTCATGAGCGCAAGGGAAGAGGCCTATCCGCCACGCACGGTCGCTGCCGTAGTGGGAGCGACGACTGCGGCGCAGGTTGCCGGTGCCATGGGTGCGGCGGTGTTTCCGGTGATCGCGCCGGAACTGGCGAGAACTCTTGGCGTCGAGTCTTCGCTGATCGGCTATCAGATGAGTGTGATTTACGGCGCTGCAATGCTCGGGTCGATGCTGTTTACCTGGATGGTTGCGCGGTACGGCGGTTGCCGAACAACACAGGTCGGCATGGCCTGTTGTGTCATCGGCATGGCAGTGGCGCTGTACGGCAGCGTGTGGTCGCTGGTGATTGCCTCGGTATTTATCGGGGCGGCGATGAGCATCAATCTGCCGGCGGCGGCGCATCTTCTGTTTCGCTTCAGTCCGCCGCGGCACCGCAATTTCATTTTTTCACTGAAGCAGACCGGTGTGCCGCTGGCCTGGGCGCTGATGGCGCTGATTGCCCCGGCTGTCACGCTTGCCTGGGGCTGGCGCTGGGCGCTGGTATCGGTGCTGCTGTCTGCGTTGATCACTATGCTGGCGATGCAACTGCCACGCCGTGGCTGGGATGATGACCGCCGTCCCGATTTGCCGGTACAGGCGCGTGTTTTCGACGGGGTGCTTCTGGTGTGGCGTATGCCGGCCTTGCGCTGGCTGGGTGTCGCCTCGTTCTGTCTCGCTTTCATCCAGTTGTCCGTCAGCACCTTTACCGTGGTCATGCTGGTCGGTGAGGGTGGTTACACGCTGGTCGAGGCGGGGTTGATGCTGTCGGTGGCGCAGATATTCGGCGTGCTGGGCCGTATCGCCTGGGGCTGGTTCGCCGATCGCAGCGGCGACTGCATGGCGGCCCTGCAGTACCTGACTCTGGGGTCGGTCGCCTGCTGCGCCGCGGTGTTTTTCTTCACGCCGGGCTGGCCGGTTTGGCTGACCGCTTTGCTCTACGCGGTGTTTGGTGCGACGGCGATCGGCTGGAACGGGCTCTACACCGCGGAGGTGGCGCGACGCAGTCCGCCTGGGCAGGTGAGTCTGGTGACGGGCGGCGCGATGGTCTGGAATTTCGCCGGTATCCTGACCGGGCCGACGGCCTTTACGCTGGCCTACAAAGGCATCGGCAGTTACACAACCACATTCGGTACGGTGATCGTCATCGCCGTGCTGACTTTATTTGCATTACATGCCGGCAAGCGTGCGATGCGGGACGGACACTGAATCGATGGAATCGCTTTCCGACTGGCAACTGCTGTTTTGTGGTCTCGTGGTGACGCTGGCATTTGCCGTTCGCGGCGGTACCGGATTCGGCGGCGGTGCCATTGCAGTGCCTATGCTCGCACTGGTGTTTCCGCTGCAGGTGACGGTGCCGGTGGTGACTGTGCTCAATATGTTGTCGTCGATCGGACACGGCATCGCCGATTGGCGGCACATCGTCTGGCGTGCCATCTGGCGCATCATTCCGGGCAGCCTGATCGGGGTGTTGATCGGGCTTTATTTTCTCGGGTCATTTGATCCCAGGCCGCTGGGGCGTGCGCTTGGCGTTTTTGTCATGCTATACGCACTGTACATGATGCTGCTTGCCGGGCGCGAGGTGCCAGTGCCGAAACGGTGGCTTCCGGCGGTGACCGTGCTTACCAGTACTTCCGCCGGTTTTATCGGCGCATTGTTCGGCGGGGCAGCAGGTCCCTTGTACGTGATTTACCTTAATGCACTGCGTCTCGGGCGTGATGCATTCCGGGTGACGATCACTTCGATCATGCTGTTTCAGGGCGTCACGCGCATGGCGGGTTATGCCTTGATGGGTCTTTATGACCGGCATGTCCTGATGCTTCTTGCAGCTGCATTACCGACCATGTTGTTGGGCTCATGGCTGGGGGCCAGGCTGATCCGGCGCGTCAATGCCGAGCGGTTCAATCTTGTGATCGGCGTGGTCCTGCTGGCGAGCGGCGGCGCGCTGCTGATCAAGTAAAAATGAGCGAACTGGGCTACGCGCAGTTTGCCTGGCTGGCGGCGGTGATATTCGGCGCCTTTGTCGTGCGCGGCATGTCGGGATTCGGCGCGGGCATGATCGCAGTTCCCTTGCTGGCCTTTGTGATTCCGCTGCAATTGGCTGTGCCCCTGTGCAGCCTGTTGGTGTTCGTGCTGTTCGTCATCCTGCTGATCCGTGATCATCGGCAAGTCGTCTGGCCGGAATTGTGGCTGCTGGTGCCGCCGACCATCATCGGCGCGGTGCTCGGACTGTGGCTGTTTGCAGTGCTCGACAACCGGGTTCTGGTGACCATGCTGGGCGGTTTTCTGGTGTTGTATTCGCTGTACATGCTGACCGTCAGCTTTCTTGGATTGCCACAGCTGCGCTGCTCGACGCGATGGTCATGGCCGGCGGGATTCTTTGGCAGTTTTTTCGATACGCTGTTCGGCGGGGGTGGCGGCACTCTGGTGGTGATTTATGTCAACGCCCGCGGCGTGACCCGCGCCGGATTCAAGGCGACGGTGGCTGCATTGTGGTTTTTCGAGATGATTGCGCGGATCGGCGGTTATGCCTGGTCCGGCTTTTATGACCGCACGGTAATGTTGCTATTTGCCGCGCTATTGCCGCTGATGTGGGCCGGCACGGTGGCGGGTGAGCGCCTCGGCAACAAGGTCAACAGCGAGACGTTTGCGAGAGTGTTGGCGGTGATGCTGCTGGCCAGCGGGCTGAGCCTGCTGGCGAAGTAATGCGGGAGAGGATCAGCGCAGGAAAATGACGACGGGGAAGACTGAAACCGCGAGCGCCAGCACCAGCCACTCCAGATTGTTGCGCTTCAGCCAGCCGGTGAAGTGGAGAATCAACACCACAATCGCGATTGCATAAAAAGCGTAAAACGCCATTTGCATTACCCCCTGTTATTTGTGCGCA
>Ga0078894_10001274_pt1 | contig 18630 bp, 20 predicted proteins | sample LauGreSu1BDMLBSD_2_FD_67506 | JGI IMG/M metagenome (GOLD analysis project Ga0078894, IMG submission 67506) | Freshwater lake microbial communities from Lake Michigan, USA - Su13.BD.MLB.SD (version 4) (version 4) | ecosystem: Environmental > Aquatic > Freshwater > Lake | place: Lake Michigan... | reverse complement strand
AAAAAAATATTTTTTATTTTCTAAAAAGTAAAGACACAAATCAGCCACAGCAAAAAAAGTAGAAAAACAGACTAAAGTAGAAGAAAAATAAAAATTATTTTGAGAAAAAAATAGACGAAAAAAAAGAAAAAAAATGTCCAAACGATGGTACGTCACATCGTCTAAATCATCAAAATAAAAATAGAAAAAATTAAAGTTATTGTACCGACACCAAAAAACTTCGAATACTTTGTAACAACATCTGGGTCACGACAGAGCAATTTGAACATTCCGAGGTAAGAGCTGGTGCATTTGGCCTGTGATGATCCGATTTTTTCTTCATATTTTTTCTCTTGACAACCCATTTGGACTAAGAGGCCGATGAAGACTATTCCTACGATTGCGTTGAAGTAGATAAATTGCTTTTTGGTGAGGTTTACGTAGAGCATGTAGTAGATAAGGATATGTTTGAACATGTCTGAGTAGTGGTCGTACATATCTCCGGCTTTGGAGAGCATTTTATGTTTCCGAGCATGATATCCGTCAAGACAATCAAAGAAAAATGACAGCCAGTAGCAAGCGAAGGCGAGTTGTTTGTTTTTATGTTTTGGAACCATGTAATGGACACACAGCAGACCAAAGATGAGCGAAATGGTTGTGATATGGTTTGGAGTGGCTTTCACTGAAGCGAAAGCTGGATCGACGATTTCGCAGAGTTTGTATGAAAGAACGTCTATCGGATTTTCGTATTTGTCGTCTATTTTTTTTACATCATTCGATAGATTTGTATCAGTTGTCATTGGCTTTTTTATTATTTTTTTAAAAAAAAAAATGATAAAGTTATTTATGTTTTTTCTTGTTTTATTTTTTTTTAAAAGAAAGTTACAGAAAACAGAAAAAAAGAACAAAAAATGAAAGTCATCCTGACAAACTTCAAGTGCTACGCTTCTCGGACGTTTGAGATCGATGAAAATGGTATTACTCTGATACATGGCCCATCTGGTATTGGTAAAAGCACGGTGTGTGCGGCGATTAACTTTGCGCTTTATGGATCTGGAAATAAATTAGTCAAACATGACAAGACATCATGTTCCGTGGAAATTATTTTTTCTAATGGAGCCGTTCTGAAAAGAAGCAAAAGACCAAACTACCTGACGTATCAACCGACGTCTGCAGACGTAGTCAAGTACACAGACGATGCGGCGCAAGAAATCATCAACCGAGACTTTGGTTCTGCATTCGATGTAACCGGGTACTTAGAACAGGGATCATCGAACTCTTTTCTTCTCATGTCGCCTGCGAACAAGTCGGAATTTCTTGAAAGATTTGCTTTCCGTGACATCAACCTTAGTGGAATGAAGGAAAAGGCGAAAGGACTGATCAAGAAAAACGAAAGCGACCTGCTTCAGCTCCAAGGTCAACTTCAGATGTTGCGGAAGTTGAAAGACGAAGTTCCGGCGATGGACAGAGTGGAATTCCCGTTGGATGGCCCTTATGAGACGGAGGCTGCGGTGATAATGGAAGAGGAAAGGAAGTTCAAGATGTGTTCTCTGCTTCTTCAGCAGATAACTAAGAGCATTGCTGTTCTGGAAATGCAGCGGAAGGAAGTTGTCATGTTAACTTATTCAAAAGAAGAAAAAGAAAAAGAATACGAGAAGTTGACGACAGAAATCCGTTCCCGTGAGGACGAAATCTTGGTCTTGTCAGAACAGCTGAAAGATGATGCTGAGGTTGAAGCGATGAAGACAAAATTAATGTTTTTCAGCGAGTTTCGTAAGATGGAAAAGTTAAAAGAGTACATTTTTGATTTGGAAAAAGAAATAGAGAAGATGAAAACATTTGAAGAAGAAACTTTTCTGAAAAAGAAAAACGATCTCTCATCTAAGATAAATCTGTATTCATCAAGATCATTCAGCTTCCTTTCGCTCTCTGTGACTGTGACGGAACAAAACATCGAGTATCTCCAAAATATGCACCTCCAAATCTCTCTAATCAAGCAAAAGCTTCCACAATCCGACCCCGTTGATCTTGACGTCTTAACCTCAGACTTGGCTGCATTGGAGATGCAATATTCTGATATCAAGAAACTCGTCTACAAGCTTGAGAGCCAACTGTCAATCTTGACCTGTCCATCGTGCGATGCTCTTTTGAGACACTTTGATGATAATCTGGTCAGCGTTGACGATCCAGATCTGGTAGAAACGGACGATTTGATGGCAGACATCTTCAAGAACAAAAAGGAACTGGAAACCTTGGCGAAATTGATTTCTCAAAAACAAAAAGAAATTCATAACACCAAGATGATCATATGTGAAGTTGAACGGGTGACGGCTCTGATGTCTTCTTTTGCGCAACAATTAGGCGTGGAACTGTCGGATGTGGAAGATCTTTGGTTACCAGAGAAAGAAAAACTTTTCAAAGATTTTGTCGATAACTTCAAGAAACTTTTTTCATCACAAAATGACCTCAAAAAACTCGGAAATTTCGCGCTCTCCGAAGCAGTTCTTAGTTCTGAAAGGACACTTCAAAAAAAGACTTCCGAGTTCAATTCGTTGAGCTTGAAAGTCGGTCAAATCCAAATGACTGCAGAAGATGAAAAATCGATCCAGAAGGATGTCTTTGACCAAGAAGCTCTTCGGAAAAACATCCCACCTCTTCAATCCAAGTTGGAAAATTATTTCTACAGACAACGATCGGAACTCAAAAACAACATTGAAAACATTTCACGATCCTTGAATGATCTACCTCTTCCGGATGAAATCAACTCAAAAATTTCAGAGCTATATCTGGAGAAAAGTAATCTTGTTTCCGCCGAAAAACATCACTCGGAAAATCTCGAAAAAATTAAGAAGTACCTCGACTACAAAAGTTTCATCGAACGCATTTCGTCGTATTCTGCCCAAATTACTTCCATCGAACAAAAAGAAAAACATCTCGTCTCGCGACTGACCGCTTCAAATAAACTCAGAAATCTCATCTCAGACGCTGAAGGACAAGCCATCACGGGGCTCATCACGTCGATCAATGCTCATGCACGACTGTTTCTCGACGACTTTTTCCCAGAAAATCCCATCTCAGTTGTTCTCCAGCCCTTCAAAGAAGTCAAGAAAGGAGCTACCAAGTCAACGAAGCCGCAAATCAATGTCGAAATTGAATACAAAGAAATGACATGTGGCCTAGACACGCTTTCTGGTGGAGAGGTTGCCCGAATTTCTCTAGCTTACACGCTTGCTTTGGCCGAAATGATCAATACACCCATACTCATGCTCGACGAGTGTACAAGCAGTCTCGACGCTGATATGTCTAGTATAGTCATGGAAAGCATCAAAACTCATATGCAAAACAGAACCATAATCGTCATCGCTCATCAAGCCGAGACTGGTGCCTATGATAATGTCATAACGTTGTGTTAGTTTGAGTTTCTTTCTTTCTTTTTTTTTTTCTTCGGAGCGAAAAGAATTCATCAAGTAAATTTTTTTTATTCTTAATTTTTATGTTTGGCTCAAAGGAAATCGTCGCTTAACGAACAAGGTTCAAAAAGGATACTACAGCACCTAACTCGACTTTGTATTGGAAAAGCTAAAGCTGAAAAAACAGACCCTCATTTACACAAACTGGGACGATTTTAACTTCATAAATACTTTATTATGAAATTCAACTTGATCCTAATCGTTATGTTTCCAGGTCTGCAAAATCAATTTGAGGTAGAATATTGTAACAAAAATGTTCAAAATTATAAAGACGCTACTCTGCCTTTATTTTTACCCTTATAAACCGAAAGTATAGAAATTGCGAAACACAATTGTAAAACGATTAGTAGAACTAAAACAATGTATTTATATTTCTCGTCTATTACTTATAGAAACCAAAAATATAATATCCCAAGAACGAAAATAGCGCAAATGTGTATAATGCATACAACACTTTAAGACTTTTCACATTTTGTTTTTTTGTTTTTGAAACTATCTATGAAGGCGTAAAATCCAGAAAAGAAAAAAAACAAATTATGAATGCGGTTGAGCTTATAGGTGTCATCATTCTTAAGTTTTTTAATGATGAAAAAACAAAATAATTTGTAGAAAAAAATTCACAACTTAGTTTGTAATATTTGCGGGATCTTTGTGGAAAGGTTGCTGTAATTAATTTTCATTCAAATCTCATTCACATATTAGGCTTAATTTTTTCAAAGTGCAGACTGTCTATCGGTTCTTGTAATCTACTCTATAAACTTTTACTGATTTTTTATCATTCGCTTTTTTAGTATGTTCATCAAAAGCTTATTTCGATGCCTTCGATAATAAATAGTATTGTTTACAAACTTCTTTTTCGAAAGAAAAAGGGTCGTCTACATCTCCATTTTTAATCTTTTCATATTTGGCTTTTATTGCTTTTACAGCAGCTTGTTTCATTGCGTTTCCTTCTTCGATTGATAAACTTGTAGGAAATTGAAAACTTTCAATGGTTGTAGTAATAGGGACTAATAATTCTACCTCTGGTCTATATGGTAAATTAAACATGCATTGTCTGATAAACTTTTTTTGGTCTGAACTTTGTTCTAAATCTCCATCACCATACTTATGATTGTAAGGATTTGGTTCTAATAAAGAATTCATACATTTTAATGGGTCCGTGGGAGTGCACGGTACTAACTTATAGTTGACAATGCAAGCTAAAATGAAAAAGTAATAAAAGAAACCGACTAGCATATTTACAATAATAAATATTCTATAAAGATCTTCAGTCAAAATCAAGCGGTTATGTCGTTTAACAATGATGATCGACAATATGAGAAGAATAATTGAAATAATACCCCAATAAATCATGAAGTGCCCGTCACCAACCGTGTAAGACAAGCGACGAGGAAACATGGAAAATAGAAATAGGAAAATACCGTACAGAATAAAAGAGGCAATCGACGCCTTGCTAGGTTTTTTATTCTTCGAACTTTTGACAAAAAGTATTAAAATTATAACAAAAGATATAATTAAGTAGACCGTACAAAATGTGATTATTGACTTAACGTCAATGCTATGGAACATGATTTTTAATTAAAAATTTATAATAAAAAATTATTATAAATTTTGTTGTTTACACGCATTGAATTCTTTCATCTTCTTGTTGATGAAAAAGGTGTCAGAGTCTAGATCGAATTAATTTTTCTCGTCTGTTTAATCCTTTCATTCTGTATATGTACTAACGTTTCATCTTTCATCATCTGTATCTGTACCTGTACTATCGCTTGATCTTTCATCATCTGCATCTCCTTCTCCTTCTGTATATATACTAACGTTTGATCTTTCATCATCTCCTTCTGTATCTGTACTATCATTTGAACGTGAGGATGTGTCTTTCTTACCAAATACTTTAGGTCCATACAAATTCACTAACATGAATATCATCATGAGTATTCCTACATACGCAAAAGATACTATCATCATTAAATTAGCTTGTTCTCGTAATTTTTCTTTTTTACTTGGAACACTTTCAGATTGATATTTAGCCTGCATACCTAGTGTTATCATCCACATAAAAGCCAGTATAATCAATAAAAAAAAGATCCCCAAAGCGATATTTTCAGTTTCATCCTTCTCAACAATTACAAACACCTGTTTCCAAACAACTGCAGCAACTGCCAAAATAGTAAGACAGAAGAAAAAGGTACAGCTGGCAATTCTCACACTTGCAGCCTGTTTTTGTAGTTTTTTCTTTTTGTAAGGGTCAGATTCAGAAAGAATTTTGATTTCTAAAACGAGCATAGAAAACAACAAACCAAACAGTATTAATAACAGGATAACTTGCATCAAATCAAACCAAAAATTACGATTTGAAATGTCAGTTTGAGTTTTATTTTTCACAGTAGTATATATTACGACAAACAAAAATGACATTGTGATTAGCAAGTATACTGCACAAAATACAATCATTGGTGTATCTAATTTAGGACGTGACATAATTTTTAAATTATCACAAAGAAAAAAAAATATAATTCATCCTAAATCAGTCGGATTCTGGAAAATTCATGTATTCAAATTTCGCTACGAATTCGCCGCTCATTTCAGTATTTTGCATGATATTTAGGGCTATTTTTTTATATGTAATGTTATGGATACTCGAAGCGACAGAAAAGTCATTCTTTTAAGAGTAGATATCAATGTTTTTTTGCGGGACATTTTTATCGAGCTGATAAACAACTTCTACTCTGTCGTCGAAAACAATTAGTTGTTTTTTACCGTCATATTCTGACCAGACTTGTAATCATCTGTTTATTTAAAAATGGGATGGTATATTCCGATTATTCACAACTCATGTCTAACCTATTTATTTATAGGTTAAAAGGTTTGTTATAAGGCAATCTGAAATATATCAATTGCGTATCTTTATCACAACCATCTCTGAACCCGAAACACAATCTATCTTTTGTGGCTATGAGTTTACATAAATTTTTTACAGCAAACAAATTCCTATCATATTGTATATTTGATGCGGGGGTTACTTTAAAATAGTTCGAAATCACATCTTCAATATCACTCTGATCGAAAATAATACGATTATCAGGGCGTAGAGGATCATAAACTTGTATATTTCCATAACCAGTATCATCAAGAAGAACATTAAGTTTTTTATGTTTCAATACGACAATAGGTTTATTTTCTGTTAAAAATGGATTTATTAAAGTGACGGTTTCTAAATCGGGGTGTGAAACTGGTTTAGCGGTTGTGGTGTCTTTTACTTGACTTGTAGTCAAACTTTTAGCGGCTGCATCCGATGGTGGACTTGTAATCGAACTTTTAGCGGCTGCATCCGATGGTGGACTTGTAATCGAACTTTTAGCGGCTGCATCCGATGGTGGACTTGTAATCGAACTTTTAGCGGCTGCATCCGATGGTGGAGGTGTAATCGAACTTGCATCGGCTGCCTTTACTGGTGGAGGTGTAATCGAACTTGCATTCGATGGTGGAGGTGACTCTGCTACAAAAAATACATATATAAAAAGGCCCAAAAATAAAACAATTAAGTACGAAATACAAGCTATCCTCCATTTTTTCGCTTCATCTTGTATTTTCTTCTTTTTGTATAGGTCCTTTTCTGTCAGAAGTTTGACTTCCAGAATTAGAAGATATAGAAACATACAGAATACTACGCCGAACAAAAAGATTATTCGGAACAGTATATCCAAAATACTTCTACTGCTATCAGTATACCATAAACGTAGCAAAAAGAGAATTATGATCAAGGTGATGATCAGGATTATTCCACAAAGAATAATTGATATTTTATTGAAATCTAAAAATTCAAACATTTTTTTAATTATATCGAGAGAAAAAAAATATTTTGAAAAAGTCTTTGTTTTGACCTTTCTGATTCCGAAAAAATATCAATTATTGTGGGATTATACATGATATCCGGATTTGTATGTTAGTTTTTCTTCTGACGTTATTTTGTCTTCGTCCAGCACTACATTACCTCATAAGTCTCTTTTTGCCACGTTTTTGGTATTTTTCTTGATGAAAGTTCGTATCATTTGAGTAACATTATTTTAAACTCCACATGTTTGAGCGTGACATGGGCATGATTTGAGAAAAAGCATTTGAAATATTCTCTTTACTATCATTAATAGAAACAAGGACAATAGGAATAAATGCAATTCCGCAGAATACTCCACCTGCAATTCCTAAATGTTTAGCTTTTTCAGTATACGATTTCTTCTTCATGGGGTCATTTTCATGCAAAGAAAATAAACTCATCATTATTGCCAAAGCCCAAAGGATACAAGCTATTGACAATCCTATCATATTGTAAGAAAAATCATGACGTGATGCGCTTGAATTATTTATGAATGCTTGTTGCTCTTTAGCTTTCATATTCAAGTATTCGACTGGTAAATATATGCTCCAAAAGCTTAAGATTACAATTGAAATTATCCCAAACACAAAATAGGCTAAATATCCGATAGTAACTTTATTTTTTTTCAGGGATGCGACGTTACGTCCACCTATTCCTATTTCCAAAGATGGAGAAAGCCCAATGCCTAGTGATATATCTGTCATATTCTTTTTTTTTTTAAGATATCGAAATATTTTTTATTTTTTTCCAAAAATTGTGTGTGTTTAAACATATACATATCTTTGTGCAAGCTAGCGACAATATGTTTTTCTTTTTGATTGATAATAAACCTGTGGAATAGTACCTGTAATTTAAGTATTTTTTGGTAACGATAACTTAGTTACCAAAAAAAAAGAAAATGAAGTAAATATCACATTTTTTTATTTGAACTTTATGATGAACTATATGTTAACACTATTCTTCGTCGTCGTATGGAAATTCCTCATCTTCATCTTGATCATCTTCTAGAGAAGCATCTACTTCAGGATCGTCTACTCCTGTTTCAGGGTCGTCTTCTTCGCAGCAGCTTTTTTCCGTAGCTTCCTCTTCTTCGTCTTCATCGATGTTTGAATCGAGATTTTCAGGAATGATGTAAGAGAATTTATACATTTTGCATTTGTCGATGTCTTCCGGTGTAAGTGTCTTCAATTCGCCTGTCTCGTGGTTTTGTCGACCGATGATCTTTTGCGACGCCTGATCGAGAACTAGGCCTGTTTCGCTGTGTTCGTACTTGTTGAATTTGTTCCGCTTGAATTCGATGATTGGAACGTGTGGTTTGATCAACTTGGTGACGACTTGGGTTTTGGCGATGTCTGGTATTTTGAACTTTGGCGAGTTTATTTTAGGTTTTGGTGAAACAGGAAATGTCGAGACCTTTTTTCCTGTATCGAACTCAATTATTCTTTGGATCAGGTCGACTTTCGCACCAACGGTTCTGAGACCTCTTGTCTTGCACATTTCGATAAGAGACGGCTTTGTCTCGGTTGCGAGATGCGACGCTAGTAAATCGGGAGAGGCGGAACTTTTTTGAGGAGCCTTCTCGTCGTTCCAAACAGAGAGAAGTTTTTCTTTTGGAATGTTGTATAATTTTGAAATCTGATCAAGATAAAGGTCAATAGTTTTATTTACGACTTCGTTGATGTGCACGTTCAAATTATGACCGTTGAATGCCATGAATTTAGTTTTTTATTGCATCTACCAGATTTGATACTTTAGATCTCAATTTATGTGCTTATATCGTCGACGAAATGGAGAGTTCGGTTTTGTTTGATAGTCTGTGTGTAAAGAAGATCTGCAACTTTTTGCATACAGGAAAAAATTGCGATTACTGTTTCCTCCTGAATGACAGCTGAAGGGAAGCAAATAGAAACCAGTTTTTGCAAATATTTATGAAGTTCTAGGGGGATTTCGTTGTTTTCGCGGATGGGTTGAAATTCGTAGTTGTAGATTATGGACGCGGCAAGCGTGACTTCGTCGTATCCGATCTTTATCGGGGCTTCATACGCTCTGGAAAAATCGACCATCCGTAAAAGGACGGTAATGATGGCTGTCAGTAGACACTTGTTGTCGTTGTCGATTTTTTCTCGGAACAAAGCGAGTTGTTCTTCATTGTTCCGAAGCTTCAGTGGAGAACACTGAATGGCCGGATTGCTAAGACTGCGTTGAGCTGATTTGATTTTTTTCTCGATCTCCATCACAGACTGATTCATGCCGTTTGATGTGAAGTAGAGGGGTGCAATGATGATGCGGTAGATGTAATCCGCTGCGGGAAGGAGATGTTTGAACTTTCCGCGGAAAAGCTGCCTGATCGCGCCAGGTGCAACGATAGATGCAAGGTCTGTTTTGGCAAGTGCGATTTCGCTCTTGTTTTTAAAGTACACTGTCGTCGCGAATGTTTCAACACAGTCCAGTGTATCCACATCATCTCTTTTCTCGTTGATTTCTTTTTCACAGTACAAAAAGAGGAGATGCGCCGAAAAAATAAAGTCAGAGATGTTTTCAGTCACCCATGTGAAGATGTTTTTGTATTTTTCGACAGATTTGAAGTCCAAATGCTCCACATCGACTTGCTGCAGTTGCATATTAATCTTGTTCTTGTTCTGATTCAACCAATCAACTGTCATCTGGGACATTTCTTCGTCTGCCTTGTTTGAGCTGACGAACACTTCGTGTTTGGCGACTTCCTCAGATGCTGTGTTTTGCGATCCAAGGAACTTTTCGGTGAGAGCATTTTCGAGGTAGAATTTCTTCGTCGAGATCGCGATTGACTGGTAGAGCTGGATGTATATTTCCATCAACCTATCGAACGCAATGAATTTCTTTTCGGGTACATTTTTGTCTCCACACAAAATCACATTGTTGTAGAACGTGATCAGTTCGCTTAACTTGATGTTCGGAAATGCCGACACAAGCTTAAATATAACATAATGTGCTATCGTTGGGAACTGAAGATCGTCAAAAATCAACTGGGTGTCCAGAGAGGTCATGAACGGGCTAAAATCCGAGTTGTACGCGATGGTGGTTTGTTCTGAGAACGGAGACTTCTCGCTTTTGTCGACGGCAAGGCCAGAGTCGATGCGGGCATCTTCGAGGATCTTGGACAAGATCTGGTCGTCGTTGAGAGGCTCCACAATTAAGGCTGCGTTTAGAGAAAACTTTTCGGCCTGTTCGACGTCTGCGATCGAAAACGCGATAGCCATCTGTTTTTCTAGTTCGACCATTTGGTCCAAAACTTTTTTATTTTTCGTTTTTGCAATCATCGGAAAGAGTTCTGTTCCGTATTGTTCGATCAATTTGTCCACAATTCTTTTCTTTTCGGAATTCTCTCTCGCCGGGAACAACTCGTCTGCAAAATGCTCGACAACTTTAATCATCTTATTTTGGTCTTTCTGCCACCCTAACGTCTCTTCGTAGGCTTTGCGAAGAAACATCTTTCGAACTTGCGGTACTAGTTTGTTCACATCTGAGCTGAACACTTTTATAATTTCAATAGGAATGGGATGACAGAGAATTTCCTCAAGCGAAGTGGATGCTTCTTCTGGGTAGAGAATGAAATTTTTCACTCGATCGAAGATTTCGTCCTGGAGAACGGTTTGTAAATAATTTTCATACAGCGAAAACTTTTTCGGAGAATTCTTTATATTTTCAATAATCTCCACAGGTATCGAAATCCGACGATAAACCTGTCGACACAATTCAAACTTCGGATGCTTGAAATTCTCACTGGCCGCAGCAGACGCAATGATTTCATCCAGCGTTTTCCCCTCATACTGCTTGATGTCCCGTTTATTTTCGATAACTTCACACTTCAGCCACAAAAACGCCGTGTAAATCTTGTGTAGTAGTGGCACAAGTTGATGCGTTTTTTCTCTTGTTTTTAAATCGATCGTTCTTTTGACAATATTCTTTCTTATATTCATCAAAACATCTCCAACTACAGACGCTGCATCTCGTTGAAACATCGCGTCTAAGAACGCCCCATCGAACGCGAGCATCGTATTTCCCGTCTTCACAAGGATGTTAGCTAAATGATCGTTCGAGAATATAAGCTTCTCGTACGCTTTCATAAGGGCATCGGAAACCACCGACAACAATGCTTGTTTGTTGATGTCGTTGAAGGCGATGACGTAGCCTTTCTTTCTGATCGCCGAATTGTACTCTTTCTCATACTTAGGTTGGAGCAGATTTGTATAGACATATTGCGACACGGTATTCCAATTTCGATCATCTATGACGAGAGGAATTTCGACAGAATATCCATATTCATTTTCTTGGATATTCGACGCCTCATTGGACAAGAGAGTTAACGGTTGTTTATCAATATCAAAAGACATTTTAATATATTTCAAGAGTAAAATTTTAAATATTCTCGAGTTTTTACATTCTTTATCTTTTTTTTTCTGACAGCAGCCTCGTCCACTTTCATTTGTTTTCGTTCTCAAATAATACCAATTTACAAAAAAATACTTGCTTAAACGCATTTTCTTGATATCTTATAAAAAAACATGAGCGGTTTACTTTTTTTAACAACAGAAGACTTTCAAATCAAGTCAACAACCAAAGGAAAAAACCTCTTATGCACAAACATAAGAGGCATATCTCTCATTCTCTTCTACTCAACCGCTTGCGACCATTGCAAGAAACTCATCCCTATCTTCAAACACCTCCCCGGTACAGTCAACGGCTGCCAATACGGAATGGTCAACGTTAGCGCCAACAGAAACCTCATCGCAATGTCTAGGAGTACTATTGCGCCCATCGAATTTGTTCCCTACATTCTTCTTTATCATAACGGTCGACCTTATATGCGGTATAACGGACCATATAATGCAACAGAGATCAAAAACTTCGTTATCGAGGTTGCTAACAACATCCACAAAAATTCGGTCTTTTCACCCGACGTAGTCAAAAAAGAAGGCAAGCCTATTCCCGAATACTGCATCGCCAAGCCTAAATGCGACGAACTTGTTTGTTATCTTCCAATGGATGAAGCATACAACGTTCCTTCTGCAAGCAACCAAAGAAGATGATTGAGGAGAAAGAATGACATACGGAATATGTAGGTTGGTTGTTTTGTTATTTTAGAATTTTCATCTAAATTCTAAAATTTTTATTTTTTTTGTGACTGTAACCAAATTATACTCTCCGTCTTTCTCCCTCTTCCTCTTCCTCTTCCTCTTCCTCTTCCTCTTCCTCTTCCTCTTCCTCTTCCTCTTCCTCTTCCTCTTCCTCTTCCTCTTCCTCTTTCTCTTCCTCTTCCTCTTCCTCTTCCTCTTCCTCTTCCTCTTCCTCTTCCTCTTCCTCTTCCTCTTCCTTTTCCTCTTCCTCTTCGTCTACGTCTACGTCTACGTCTACGTCTACTTCTTCTTTATCAGACGACGAAGATGAAGATTCTGTGTCAGGACAAGAAGATGCGACCGATTTAGCACGATGGTAGTTCTTTTTCTTTTTGTTCAAAAAAGCGGAAACAAGAGGATCGTCTGGAGGGAAGTTTCTCTGGACTTTGTTGCTGTCATCGATCACTCTGCCTATAATTTCATAACTCGTCCCGATCATTAGAACGACAATAAAGTGCCTATTTCCCTTCATTGTCCAACAGGCTGGAACGACGGGTAAAAGTGTTGACGCATCTACGAAGTATACATCGCGTTCAAACTTATCAGCAATCGTTTTGAGCACCTGGAGCGTGAGAGGACTGTTCGTGGAGCAGATGTTTTCTTTGATTTTCTGAACAATTTCAGTTTCTACTTCGGAAAGAAGGGTTTTGATTAGGTAGATAAATTTTTCAGAAAAGGCTTCTTTTTTCTTTTCGTTTATACCAACATGCTTGAGGATTTTGCCAATCAAATACATACTTTGCATCGTGATCATATCTTTGCATTCATCGAACGGTCTACTAACACATAAATCAAAACATTTGCTGAAAATACCATTTTTGTTGTCGGTAAAATTTCCGATGGAGATTTCTTTCAAAAGAACCTGGTAAACTTGCATGTACTTTTCAACATCCTTGTTCTTTATAATCCGGTGAAAAATTTGGGTCACTGTTTTGCTTTTGTGGTAGGATTTTGAGCGAGGGATCAAGTTCAGGAAGAAATACAGTTCTTCAATTGTACGCGAGGCAAGTTTTTCATACTTCTCTCGCCATTCCGATCCAAACCGATCCCAGTCTGTTTTTGAAATGCTCTTCGCTATCTTTTCTTTCACAAGCTCAGCCATTTTCAGTTTGTTTTCAAGACTTTTGGACGAGTAATCGTTAAAGCTTGCGTGTAGCAAGCAATGGATGAAAGACAGATGGTTATCTCTGGGCACACCCGTGCGTACAAATTTTGCCTTCGTGTAAGATGGGAGCATGAGGGGTGTTGTTTTCGATACGTCGAGATGCTTCATTTAATTTTTGCTTGAAACACCGCACCTCCTTTAAATTATTTTTATTAAAAATTTTAAGTTTCATTTATGAATTCAAAATATAAAGATCAAATGCTTACTTTGACAGACAAATTCATAATCACTTTTTATATATTGATATCGATGGCCGCCATGATTAGTTTTGTCTTTTATGTGTTCTATTTGACGACCGACATATTTCCAAAAGAATTACCAAAACTCTATAATGATGTCCCGATTTATGCATTTATTTCTTTTTTAGGCTTTTTAATTGCGCTAGGTCCATTTCTTCTGTTAGGGGCAATATCGATAATGATTAAGATAGCCATAATATTAGAAAAAGACAATCTCAAAGAGAAAAAACTACAAAAGCAACTGACAAACATTCTTACCGCTTTCTTAACATTCTCTTTCGCAATGATGTTATTTTTGCTTATACTTGGACTTTCCATCACACAAAAATCAGAAATACAACCTACTTGACCACCACAGACAAAAATTTTTCAAAATTAAGGATCATATTTGGTACTGAATAGCTTCAAATTTCTTTCTAAAATATTTTATTGTAGCGACCCGAAGCTGATGCGTCCTTTTAGGGTTATTTTTTGAGACGCTATATCAATAGTAGCGTTCGTAACTTTGAATTACTTTTATTTTTTTATCAATAAAAGTAAATTTGAAAATAAAGTAAAAAAAAAAATTAAATATAAAGCACAAATGAATACTTCGAATGACAATTTATTAGAACTCGTTTTATATATAACCATGTCAATCGCGTTGGTCATTCTGTCTCTCTTTTTCGTGGGCATGGTTATAGTCCCCGTCTGGAAGGAGCATATGGCATTACAAAAGTACAATCCTATCCCGATTTATGACTTTATTGCTGTTTTAGGGACGATGATTATACTTGGTATAGCACTGCTCTTAGTGGTATTATTTTTTATTTTGAAGGTAGCTATAAACTTAGAAAAAGACAAACTGAAAAAGGAAAAACTCGAAAAGCATGAAAATAACATAGCTATCGCTCTGGTAACATTCACAATTATGTACTCCATATTTTCGTTAATATTTACGGTTCTCAGTCCACAAAAATCAGAAAACTAAACAATTGGACCACCACGACAGACAAAATTGGTAAATTTGAAAATAAAGTAGAAATAATAATTTTATTTTTTATCCATAAAAAAGTAAATTTACAATGAATACTTCTCGAACGACAATTTATTAGAACTCGTTTTATATATAACCATGTCAATCGCGTTGGTTACTCTGTTTCCCTTTTTCATGGGCATGGTTATAGTCGTTATCTGGAAAGACTTATTTCAAAACAACAAGAAGATCCCAATTTATGAATTTATTTCTGTTTTAGGGATTATGATTATATTTGGTTTCGTGCTCTCAGCGGCATTAATTTTTATTTTGAATATAGCTATAAAATTAGAAAAAGACAAACTGAAAAAGGAAAAACTCGAAAAGCATGAAAATAACATAGCTATCGCTTTGGTAACATTCTCAGTCACAGGCTGTATATTTTTCTTAATATTTAAGGTTCTCAGCACACAAAAATCAGAAAACTAAACAATTGGACCACCACAACAGTTAAAATTGGTAAATTTGAGGATCATAAATTATAATTCTACTGATATTAATTTGAAAATAATAAATTTATTTTTTATCCCATAAAAGTAAATTTAAATATAAAGTACAAATGAATACTTCGAATGACAATTTATTAGAACTCGTTTTTTATATAGCCATGTCAATCGCGTTGGTTATTCTGTCTCTCTTTTTTCTGTGTCTTGTTATAGTCACCTTGAAAGACTTATTTCAAAACTACAAGGAGATCCGGACTAATGAATTTATTTATGTTTCATGGGTGTTGATTATGTTGTGTTTAGTAGTTCTCTTACCAACATTATTGTGTATTTTGAAGGTAGCTATAAAATTAGAAAAAGACAATATTAAAAAGGAAAAACTCGAAAAGCATTTAAATAACATAGCGATAGCTATGGGAACAATCTCAGTCACAGGCTGTATATTTTTGATAATATTTAGTGCTTTGACCACATAAAAATCAGAAAACTAAACAATTGGACCACCGCGACAGACAAAAATGGTAAACTGAGGATCATATATAGTGTATCGAATAAAGTCCGACTTTCTTATCTTAAAAAACTACTTTGAGAAAAAATATTTGACCAGAAACTTTGTACTTCTTAACAAAAATTATTCGGAAAAGAATTTGGCTTCAAAAATAAGTATATCACTTGACAAAATTTACATATTTTATTTTTTTTACATTTATTTGTTGTCAATATCTAAACAAAAAACGAAGTACAAATGAGTAATTCGAAAGACAAATCACGTCGTCGTAACCTGGCTATCACATCTTTTCTGTTTCAGTCTCTAGTGTAAAAGATGAAATGAACGATTATAACTCTACACCGGTCATGAAAGCGATCGCTATTTTTTTGGCAATTAGCTATAGAAATAGAAAAAGACAAACTCAAAAAGAAGAAACTCAATATGCATTTGACCAAGGTATTTATTGCATTAACAGTATTCTTGGTCCTTACTGTTGCTTTATTTCTTGTATTATTGTTTGATACTTTTCATATCTTAGACCAACAGTAAGACGTTTATTCAGAAAATGAATGAAATTACAAATGACGTATACAACAAGGCTTGATGTTCATTACGCCGGACGTATCAAGTATTCTTCTAAAGAACATAATCATAGTCTACTACGTCCACTTAAAAAAAATAAATTTTGTTGCAAGTTTTTTAGAAAAAATTTTTTTATTACGCGATCTATAATAAAAAAATGTCATTAGAAGACAAAGTTAGGTTTCTTACAATCACTATAATCCTTTTTATATTTGTCTTGTTCTTTTTCTTAGGCGTTACGTTCATAAATTATAATGCAGGTCGTATCAATATGTTCAAAAATGATACAGATTATAACACGAAACTTTCAATCGTCATCCTAGTCGTAGTTAGTATAATTTTAATCCTATTGATAACTGGGTTTGTGCTACTGTTAATGGCCGAAAATGAACATAATGATCATAAAAAGAAAAAGCTTAAAAAACAAGCTCAAATTATTCTAATTTTTGCTTCGGTATTCGCTGTGTTATGGTTTGGGGTATTCTACATCGCGTCGTCAGCACAGTCGAAGAAAGAGTGAAAAAAAAACATATCAATTTCTTTGAAAATTTCACGTCAACTTCGACTATAAATAAAACATGTCACCGTCAACTAAAATTACATTGCTATCCATATCTTTGACTGTCTGTCTAGTCTTTCTGATATATTTCTTATACCATTCCTATTTGAATGTTACAAACGACGGAAATCTTTTTGTGTTGATCAAGAATAATTACAGTGTCAAATACAACGAAATTCTTTCAAAGTTTATTTTCATCATTATCGTTTTCATGTTACTGTTGTTGATAAGTGGTTTCGTTGTATTAATAGCGGCCGAATATGAAAAAAATAAAGATAGAAAGAGAAAACTCCGAAATCAAGGTTCTATTATTCTAATTTCGACTTCTGTGTTTTTTGTCGTAGCGTTGGGTGTATACACCTTCAACTTCCGAATAAGATCCCAAAAGGCAACCATGGACGATTATGTATTTTAATAACAAGGATCATATTTTTCAGACGTCCTTTTCGACGTGGTAACCAGAATAAACTAAGGTCCATTCGATACGATAAAATAGTAATTTATTTCAAATTTCGTTGGTATCTGTAAGGTTGTTTTTTGTTTATAAAATTTACATCGACATCATAAGAGTTTGTAAATTTTATAAAAAAGAAAACATCATTAAAATTATTCATTGATGGTTATGTCATGGACATAATATAACATAAAAATAAAAACGAAACTTTTTTATCCTTAAACTTAAAAAAGATCCAAAAAAAATGTCATCAACAACCTTTTCTGTTTTCGGTCTTATTGGATCAATAGGCTCATTTTTTTTGTTTTTTTGGGTAATTAAAAAATTTTACCGACGACAGAGCGATGAAACTGAATCTGATCAAACCAAAATCCTCTATGCTATCGCTTTCTTAGGGATATTAATTTCAATGCTTCTACTCATCGTTTGTTTCTGTCTGAAATTGTCGTCAAGTTTGGAAAAAGACGAAAATAAAAAGAAGGCTCTACAGAAGCAATCTTTCAACTTTTTGTATGCATTTGCAGCATTTTTGTTTGTCTCCATTCTGATCCTCCTAGTAATCGTTAGTATGGGTCCAGGTTTTGCGGACATTGACGATCCTCCGCAGCGTGTAGATGACGATGACGATGACGATTAAATTTTTATGTTTTAACTTTGAGTTTTTTAATTTGGAGATACTACCTTCACTTCAATAAATTAATTTTTTTATTTTTTTATAAAAATAAAATGCCTGGAATTACTCTAATTGAAGGAATTCAACTATCACTTGTTTGTGGTTCTATCATAATCGTTGTTGTTATGGTCGCTTTAGCAATATCAAACTATACGGAATTCCAAAATACAGACACGAATAATAAAATCATCAATGTTATCGTGTGGCTTAGTTTCTTCATAACAGCAATATTACTTCTGACGAGTATGTTACTGGGTTTAGCCGCAGAAAACAAATTTCAAAAAGAAGAGAAAAGAAAAATATTTAAACAGCGATATCATCATTTTTTATACGCGTTTCTAGTATTTCTATTTTTATCAATTATTATAATTAGAGTTGTGGAATCTAATGAAAATTATGACTTGATCTTATTTTCTCCAATTTAGGGTGTTTTTTTAAAGATTTTATTTCAAAAGACTGTAGTCGAAAAAGAGTTAGATAAAAGTATTTTCATCAAGAAAGTGTCCTATTGTTCCTTTTTTTTTTTTT
>Ga0078894_10001272_pt1 | contig 18645 bp, 13 predicted proteins | sample LauGreSu1BDMLBSD_2_FD_67506 | JGI IMG/M metagenome (GOLD analysis project Ga0078894, IMG submission 67506) | Freshwater lake microbial communities from Lake Michigan, USA - Su13.BD.MLB.SD (version 4) (version 4) | ecosystem: Environmental > Aquatic > Freshwater > Lake | place: Lake Michigan... | reverse complement strand
AATGTTATGATTGGCCTGATGGTGGTTATTGGTGTGATATTGATGGTTAGTTTGATGTCTTCGCCGTTTATGTCGGGGCTAGAAGGATTTCAAGAAGGCAACAGATCCGCGTCGCAATCAACTGCGCAATCCAATGCGTGTAATCAATTTATTAAGAAATGTTCAGAAGCCAATCGTTCTCTCATAAAAGAAATGAATAAAAAACGTGATACTTTTTTCAAGAATGGTGGATTGGTTCAGAATGAATTGAATAAATCGGAAAATAAGAAATACGCGGATGTTATGAAAGATACGAATTGTAAAGAAGTGTTTATTAGAAACTGTCCCGTCTAATAAAATACTACTGTATTTATCTCCATCTATTATAATGAAATCACGTCATTTGTTTATTATTGGTGTGTTGGTATTCATACTTTTAGGGAGTATTGTATGGAACGTATCTGTATGGAGCGTACAGATAGAAGGAGCACGAAGTCGGCACAGAGAAAAAGCGGCGAATACTGCCAAATTGGACAGAAAAACCGAAAAAAGAAAAGAAAAGAAGGTGCGATATGCGAACGAAGATAGCGGCGGTAATATTAGTGAAATAAAAGACATTATTGGTCCAAATACTCTGTATATTGCCAAGCAAAAAGACGATAAACTCGCCCGCGACCTCGCCAAAATAAAAGAGCAAGAAGAACCAGCGAAACAAACAGAACCACCCAAAACGCAGTAAAAAAACATATACACAAATCATCTCCCAACCCATATTCTGAGTAATAGATGCTCAAACTTACCTTTAGGCTATTCTGTGTAGCGTGTGTGTATGTGTGTGTTTTATGTTTCTGTCGTGTCCAATAATAGCGCTTCCAAATCATCTGGTAAATCTCCCGAATTACCATACACCATTTCGGGTTCTTCGTCATATTCTGACTGGGTTTCCTCCTCCGGCTCGTCCGTATCCATCGCGTGATGATAATGGTCGTCGATTACAAATTCATACATATCTGATTTCGCATCATATATGTATTTTCCCATAACGCTCGGCATACTGAAAAACTCCCAATGTGTTCCTATGAAAATTTCACGAAATGTGCGTTTGTGGAACAAATACCCGTTCCAATAAGTCGGAGGCATGTTTTGGGCAGGACGTTTCTCATACCCGCGGTTAAACACAAAATAGATTTGCCCATTTTCCAAGTACGGCTGATTGTATCCGTTAATACACATGAATGTCCAACGCAACATAACGTACAGTTCGGTTTCTGTTGCTGTGTCGGGTTCACAACACACGTACTGTAATCCGTGTCCGTTTTCATCCGGTTTTAGTGTGTATCGTGTAGAAACAAACACCTTGTCGTCCAAGTAAAACGGTTGTGTTTTGGGAGGATACACGAGTTTGGTCTCACAGACTTTTTGTATTTTTTGAATTCGGCTGGAGCGCATGTTCCATTTCCAGGAACAGCGTCCATTTGAAGCGAAACTGGGAGCATACATTTTGTCTTGTTGAATGGCAGACAACAAGACAATTCGGTTAATAATGTCCAATGGCAGAGAAGCAGAAACGGTAAGCGACATTTTACGGTAGGCGATTGTTTTGATTTTGATTTATAATTGTTCAGTTATTGTTTGTTTGGAACTATTGTAAATCCTATGAAAGCATTTCAATTTTATTTTTACAATTCTACAAACAAAAAAACAAGCACCTCTACTTACCTCGTGGTCGTTCCATTCCATTTTCACGGATTACGGACTAATGTCTATTCTCCATTTCTGTTAAGCAGTTGATGTTCTAAAAACATCAACGCGCATATGCGCGTTGTCGGTTTATGACCGACAATCGCTTGGCCTCCCGGAGAACAGAAATGGAATCATAGCATATACGCTATTCTCCAGGGTTTTTACCCTGGAGAATAGACGCTAATAAACTGAACCAAATCTTCGCGCTCCTGGGTGGACATACGCAATGAACGAATTGCCGAGAGTATTTCCGAGTATAGGGGAGGGTGAAATACGGGATTATGTTCAATTTCTCCGTTTTCGTATGCGTTTATTCCGCTCAACAATGTAATATATCCGATGGAAGCGTCTGCGTCTACTTTTGTAATGCGCAAAAGTTGCCGTTTCGCCGTTTCAAAGCGGGTTTTGCGTTTCGTTATTTCTTCTTGTTTCATTTGTTCTAACCAAACATTAAACTGCGTTTCGTATTCCAAACGGCTACTTTCCAGTATTGCCTGTAATTCGTGTTCGGGTATTGCCTGTGTATCAGACGAAGTCGCAAACGGCGGTTCTCCCACAGCCACACGCATATCGTCATTGTTGCTGACGAACGATAAACGGTCATCGTGGTTGCCGAGACCGTAATTATTATGAAATGTCTTCCATCCATATTCCCCGCCGGCAAAATGGTCAATAAGCGTTTCGCGAACAACTGGGTCAGGTGGACGAATATTTTCTTCTTCCCTTGATGACATTTGCGTGAATATTATACTGTAGTATATTGTGATATTCGTTTATATGGGTTTGGGTAATACGTTTTATCGCAAAACATACCCCGAATGGGGGTCTCCCTTGAGCAAATGTAAATAGCATTTATGATGATAATACGGTTCATAATGCGATTGCGGTGAAAGTATTTCAGCACTGCGTACTGTAATTTTGAGTATTTTATATTTAGAATTGTCAAATACATAAGTGCGAGTGTGTCGTTTGAATTTGTCTTTATTTGTTTTATCTATGTATCGAACGGCAGCAATAATGGGTTCAAAATGTCTGTCCAAAACATCCGCATAATATAATTCCAATTCGCGGACAATTGTTTCGACGTCAAACGTATCCATTTCTAATTCAATATAGTATTGTCCGGTGGTTTCTTCAATCGGAACATAAACAAATGCTTGTGGGAGAATAGGTTTATTTCCCATAATGAGCGTTTAATTCAATAGTTGTATTTATTTGTTGTCATGTGTTTATGTGTTTTAGTCATGTTATTTCTCTGGTATAAATATACAAATAGTATGGCTGTTAAAAATTCAACATCCGTTTGGGTCGGTTTAATCGCAGTGTTGTTGGTAGTTTTGGTTATAGGAACTGTTTTTTCGGCGTTTGTTCCGTTGCGTATGGAAAATTTTCAAGAGGGATTAACTCAGGCGGATAGAGACCGACTATTCGAACAAATAAAAAGCAGTATGTTGAGAACACCAGCCCCCGTACGAGCTATTATGTACAATCAAATACGTACTCAACCAGATTTTCAGGAATTTACTGAAATACAAAAAAATGAATTAAGAATGCTTGCTTTTCCACTGGGGCAAGCTCCTCCACCTGGACAAGCTCCTCCACAAGGACAAGCTCCTCCACCTGGACAAGCTCCTCCACAAGGACAAGCTCCTCCACAAGGACAAGCTCCTCCACAAGGACAAGCTCCTCCACAAGGACAAGCTCCTCCACAAGGACAAGCTCCTCCACAAGGAGCAGTTGCAACGCGACCACTAGGCGCGGTTCCTCCTCCAGGAGCAACACCTGAAGAACAAAAGAAAATTTTAGACGCTTTGAAAAAGGGTTTGTTAGAAACAATTAACAAGCAACTAAGAGACCAATTTGTAGGTGTATATACGAATGGTATGTTGAAAAGCCCAGATTATAATAAATTATCAGCACCCCAAAAAAATGAGTTGAAAGTGATGTACGAGTCTTTATTGGGACGTTTAACTATACAATAAACCCAAAACCCAAAATCAAAAAAACATAATCATACTCGGGTCGTGATTACACCGATAAAAATCAAACAAATGAGGATATTTCCGATAAATTAATATCCAAACGTTGATTTCCCACATCAAATGCTTTTTCTCCCTTATCAACGCCATACATTCCGCGCGCATCTTTTGTGCTAATTCCAACAAGGGTTCCGCAAACCCAGCGAATACCGAACCTGCAAACAACCAATGGATTTGCCGATATACGTCCATATAATAATCCGCCGCGGGAGGCCAGCAACTCGCAAAATAAACGGTGCGAAACTGAAATCCGTTTTGACACGCAACCGAATACCGTTCACACACACGTGTATCCATTTCGCGAAAACAACGATAAAACATTTCTTCTCCCGCACCGGGACGATCAAACATGTGATATAATCCGAAATCCATCCAAATAAACTGGTGGGCGTCTCTACCCGTCGCACCCAAACAATCACGTATTGCGCCGCCGATTTCCGGCGACAACGATAACAACAGCACCGCCAGCCGCATCCATTCGGTTTTATAGCATTGAACAAACATGTACTCCAGCGTATCTTTTGTTGGATTACTTGTATTTAAATGAAAATCCGTTATTTCATCCTTGTATTTATACAAATACATCCACGATTTATCAAATAGCACAACCACCGTTTGTGTAGTTGTATCTACTATATATTGTATTTCAGCAACATCCAAACACGCCTCTTCGGGAGAATGAACGACCAAAGGCAAAGAAACAGAATGTATTGTATATTCTCCCTTTTTATCCAATAAAGAATAGGTATCCAACACTTCTTTTTCTACAAACACCAGTTTGGGTAGAGGAACATGGATGAGTTTCCGGCCATACTCAATATATTTGGAAAGGTCTCGGTCGTGGCGTTGATTAATTTGGCTAATAAACGCGGATACAATTATATTTTTCATGGTTGGGTTTGGGAGAATTTCATTGTCATTGTCCATTGAATATGAATATTTAGTAGTCGACATTTCTGTGTATATATTTTTCAGTGAGTTTGTTTTGAAATAGAAAACATACACTATTAACATATAATCTCATCTCCCGAATGTCTACCCCGTCCCCTACCCCTACACAATTTATATCCTTCGGCTACCGTTGTTCTTCGGCGGGAATACTGAAACAACTCCAATTGAAAACAGAAAGCCATCCGTTCGATTGGATTGTGTCGCGTCTCCCCGTCATACAGCATTGTTTGGAAACCGATTTCCGCCATTTCATACAGGATATTTCAAATACTTATTTTCCCCATCACACTAAAACAATTCATTATGATACGAACCATCCGGAGAATGACGTGTTTATTTGCGATGAAACGGTGTATTACAACACCTATTACGCCAAATTCCCCCTTTCTCCCTTTCATACGACTTTTCCTTTGTCCATTCCGGAAGATACATATGCCTATCCACTCCTCCTTAATCACCACAACATTCATTTGTCCGAAACACAATCTTATTTTACAAGATGTATTGGGAGATTGAATGAAAAATTGTCTTCTCCCTATCCCCGTAAAATGTATTTGTATATCCATCCCGCGCTGTCGTTGGGGGAATGGAACCGCTACCGCGAAACCCTACTACAGGAATTATTAGCATTTCAACTATTCCTCCAATGCCGATACCCCGAGACGTTTCCGAAGGGTCTTTTGTTTTTGCCTATCAAAACGGAATGTCCCTATCCCATTACTACCGAATATCCTACTGTATTGGAGGAGATACAAAATACGTTGTCCGCACCTACACCAGAACATCCGGAACAGTGTGCGATATATTTGGTGTATATGAATAAAGATTTCATCGATGCGGGAGAAATCTTTATGCGGAATGCGTATATCGAAACAGAAACCATCCTACAAAAAATCCGGGAATATATGTGAGGTGGGCGGGGCTTCGCCCCGCCAATGACCGACCCTTGGTGGATTGGCTCGGATTTATTGTCTATTCTCTACCCCATATCCTAATGGTTTGACAAAGGCATGTTATCCCCTCGCCATCGTATGATATTTTTGGTTATATGTTCTCTCGGGATAAGTGCCGCGTCATTATTTGACGCATCCGTATCCGTATTTTGTATAAACACCATATCTCCCTCACACATCATATCTTCTGTATTAGAAGACGTTTCGGAAAAAATGTCCGCGGCGGGCAAGGTCGATGAGTGTTCGTCTGTTGCCACTTCCAACTCGCTATTTCGTTCCAATTCCATTAATAACAATTCATCTTCGGAGGGTGAAGGTGTAATCATATTGGGTTCGACGGGAGGAAGGGGAAGAGAACGTATCATTTCTATTTCCGACCCAATATTGTTCTCATCCAAAATAGCGGATGCTTCCAAATCGCGGTTTCGCTCCCATTCAGCAAACAATTCATCAATCTCCCCAATTTCCTTTAACACTTCCGCATCCGATGAAAACGCGGGAGGCGCACATTGGCGTCGCAACTCATCAATGGATTTTTCATATAGGTGAACCACCCGTGATGCCACCGCACTGCGAAACACATCGCTATTGTCCAGTTCCACGCATTCAATTCCTTCCGGTTTACAATATTTCAATCGCTGTATGAAATCGGATAAACCATTGTGGGAACAACGGTCGCTTTGGAGCAAATCTCCCGTAATTACCATTTTCGAACCTCCACCGATACGTGTGGTAAGCATCATCATTTGGTTGGGCGAACTATTTTGCATTTCATCGGCAATAATAAACGCTTTTTTGAATGTCCGTCCGCGCATAAACGCCAAGGGAGAAATTTCGATGGTTCCATTCAGTACCATCTTTTCAATATCGTGTTTGGAATAAAACTCCGACAAAATGTCAAACAGCGGTCGTGTCCACGGATCCATTTTGTTGGAAATGGTTCCCGGCAAAAACCCCAGTTCTTCGTCCACAGAAACCACGGGGCGGGTAATGACGATTTTGCGGACTAACCCTTTCTCCAAATCCTTGACCGCTTGATTACACGCAAACAGGGTTTTCCCCGTTCCCGCGGGTCCGTGGCAAACGACCAAACGAACCCGGAAATCTTCCAACATTTGATTGTATTTCTGCTGATTTTCGGATTTGGGGAGATAATGAACTTGTCGTCGGAAATCCGATTTCGGCGATTTTTCTTTGTCTCCCGCAAACCGAACTTTTCCAAACAATTGCGACGACGCGGAATGCGTATGTGTGTATCGCATATGTTTGGCGAACGAATGTTTGGGATACAACATAAACGATTGTGCGAGCATCAACTGACTAGGTTCCAATGGATTTTTTAAAATAGGACGGAGCATTTGTATGATGAAATAAGAACACAAAAAACTGAGAATACAGTTCAGAAACATTATGAACTCTTTCTCCCGAAATGTTTATATATTTTCCACAAACATTGTGATGAGAAAGGGAGAATGAAAAGTCTGTTTGTTATATATTTCGTTTCTGTAGTATATACAAATGAGCCGTTCTCTTATAACGGGCGGTATTCCTGTCGGAGGAGGAAGAAACGTATTAAATCCAGTAACGGTTATGGGTGGTGCGGTGTTGGTTACATCGACCTGTAGTGGCGGAAGCGGCGGGTTTGCTTTGACAAAACCGCAGAAAGCGATGTTGAATACCATAGAGAAAAACTATACCATCCATTTATTGGACAAAGAATACGAAAAAATCCCCAACGATTTAGAAACATATTTAACCCTATACGGTGCGCTAATGCGAACACAAGTATCCTATCGGACAAATAGCGACGTTACCTTATTGCTAAAAATAACACAAGAAGCATTGGCGGGGGCAATCAACGCGTATGGCTTGAACGCGCGTATCATTGAACTTCATATCCAAAACCTGTACTTACAAGAAGTCATTGAAACGATGATTTCGGGCGTCAACATCAAACCCGCGTTCGATATGAACGACGGAAGTATTCAAATAACAAAGGAATTAAAGCTGGCACCTTTGTTCTTATATTACATGCAGACATACGGAACGCCCGAACCGGGAGATGGTTTTGACCCAGATAAATTAACACTGATATATAATACGTTGATACAGAACGGTATTGACCCGGGTATTGTCAACATAGAAAGTGTGGTTCCACCGGAAACGTGTACGACCAAAACCGCATTGGTGGAATTGTATAGTCGTTTAGCATTGTTTGTGGGAAGCGTAAAAACGCTACAAGACGAATATGCGGCGGGAAATGTGTCTACGGTGGCGACTATATTAACGCAGGATACATATTCGGAAATGGTGGCGCAATTGAACGCATTGGCATACGATTTGAATATACCCAACGACCGTGCGTTTGAAACGGTATCGGACTTATACACCGATTATGAGAAAATTCGTACCAATACGGGTTCGGGCTTAACTTCGCTTCAAAAAGCGGTAGTACAACATGCTATTTTATTAGATACGGAAGCAAAATTACAAACCGCTGAAGAAAAAGTGGCTATTTTGCTTGACCCGGTGAAATTGAAAGAATATATTGAAAAACTAAATTCACAATCACGTATTTCTCTTTTCCCGGATAGTACCATTCAAACGAAAAAGGCTGTCATCAAACCCGAATATGCGGAATACGTGAAACGGTATGGTTATCCTCCCGGTGGTGCGTTCGATCCAGATAAATTGGGTAAGATTAAGAATGAACTGAACCTCACTTTATCCATGCAACAGAAAAACACACAATCATCGGGCATGGATGCGTTTATCCAGCGAAATAATGCGTATAAACAGCAGTCGCGCAAATAGGCGTTGTCGTACAGAGTACATATATTTTATGCTACACCAAAAAAACACAGCATAACTCGTGTAATACTACCACAAAAGAAATCATTCGGGTGGTCGCAAAAAATATGCTGTGAGGAAAAGTAAAATCATTACAATTCCGGAAACTGTATCACAGTTATATTTTTTGTATAATTGATTATGTTTTTAGTGTATATACAATGGTTAACTTTGTCCTCAACTACCTCAACTCTACTGTCCAATTAGACGCTTCTGCTACTATCTTCGCCGAACCTGCTCCCAGCTTTGACGCGTCCGGTGTTGCTATCTTAGAAATCAGTTTGGCTGACATGACTGATATGTTCAAATACCAAACCGACTCCAACGATGTCATTGACCTTTCATCCTCTGATATTAAATACTACGTGGATGAAACCAAATGGCCTGACCTCAACCCCGCTAACGCTATGATGGACCACGCCGACTCTACTGGCCGTATTGCGACCAACGGGTCCAGTGGTGATCCTCTTGCCAGCAACAAGCAATTGGTGTGCCACGACTATATTCGATACTTGGCCCTCAAGCTTTTCAATACTCACTTTGGTGTCGATTTGTTCCAGAATGAGTTTGAAATTCTTGGCGATATCCGTTCCAACTGTGGCAGTGGTGTTTCTGGAAACACCTGGTATGATGTTACGGAGAAGGTCACCGCGGTTGGCCTTGCCGGAACTCACGAAGGTATTGCCGGTCCAGATGATGTTGGCGCATACATGACAAACGACACAGCTGACAATAGCAACTTGTGCCGTGTGTTGATGACACAAATGCTTTCTGCTGCTCCTGCCCGTTTCGCTAACCTCTCGGATGATGGTGATGCCAAGTCTCTTCCCTTCCAAGAGGGAGATACTATCAGTTTCAAGCTCATTATCCAAGCTCACGCTGAGCAACACCTTGCTACTGGTGTTGATGAAATTGGCGACAGAAGCTATGAGATTAGAATGATCTTGAAGGAGACCCCCGCCAACACGGAAGTTGCCGGAGACGAGACCGCTTAAAAATATACAATACAAAATATACAATCATATATGTTTTATTTTATTTTATGTTATAAACACTATGACATAAAATTCCCAATAATCATTTTCCGATTTCCGATTTTTATTTTTTTTATTACTTACTTTGTTTTGAACGGTTTACTTGCGGAAGCGGGAGATTGTCCGAGTTGGTTTACCGCAACTAATACAATTGTGTAATTCGTATTGGTGGTTAATCCTGAAACCACAATAGGTGATGCGGTTGTATTCGCGTCCACTAAACTGCCACCGTTCAATGAATACATGTATGTAGTTATAGGAGAACCGTTAGATGCGCCTGCCACAAAAGGTATGGTGGCAGTTGTTGCGGTTGTGGTTGATATTGTTCCAATGGTTGGTGCTGCCGGTGCTTTATATACTGGAACAAATAATTTAGGAGCAGAAGGGGGAGAATTACCTACTTCGTTTACCGCGATTAACGAAACATTATAAGAAGTATCATTTGTTAATCCAGACAAAATAATAGGTGAGGCAGATGCGTCCGCACTGAACGTGGTGGTTCCTCCATTAAACGAATACAAATAGTTCGTTATCGGTGCTCCATTATTATTTCCTGGTGTAAAAAGGACGGTTCCGCCCTGGTTCGACGCAATCACGGAAGAAATAACCGGCGCGGCGGGTGCGGTGTAAATGATTGTAAATGTTTTTGGGGCTGAACCCGCTGATAAACCGGCTCCACTATTCGCGTATAAAATGATACTTAACGGACGATTATTGGAAAGGTCGTAAATATGCGCAGCACCCGTATTTCCACTAATGTCAACGGAACTAACATCATATTTTACAATACCACTCGCATCAAGAGCATATTTGTAGCCGGTTATGGGCGCTCCGCGTATTCCAGGAACAGTAAAGTTCACACGTGCGTAAGATTTACTGGGAACAATAGTTGTGATTGCTGGTGCCAATGGTGATTTATATAGGATATAAATTGGTTTAGCGACCGATGCGGGAGATAACCCAGCCGCACTATTCGCGTACAATGTCAAATTGAGTGAGACGTCGTTTTGAACATCGGTAATCGCAAATGAATTACTGCTATCAATGCCGCTGGCATCAAATAACGTAGCGCCACCATTAAATGAATATTTATATCCAGTTATCGCCGCGTTTTGTGTGGCGGGTGGTGTGAAAAACACGCGCGCAAAACTAATTGCGGTCAATACGTTTCCTATGACGGGCGCCAATGGAGGAAGATACATGTAAGTAAACGGTTTTGGCGCGGATGGAGCAGATAATCCGGGTGGACTATTCGCATATAGGGTTAAATTGTATACCACATTGTAGCTGAAATCGGTTATGAAAAACGCGCTGTTGCTTCCGTCTAATACAACGTCATTCAGTGTAGTTCCTCCATTTAGTGAATACTTATATCCGGTAATGGGCGCATTTCGCAGAGTAGGTGGTGTAAAGGTTGCGCGAGCATTTGTAGCAGTAACGACAACATTCCCGATGATTGGTGCCAAGGGAGGTTTATATAGGATAAAGAATGGTTTCGCAACGGAAGGCGCTGATAATCCCGCTGGACTATTGGCATATACTGTTAAATTGTGCGAAACATCATTTGGAATACCAAATAATTCAAATTGCTTCAATGTTAAATCTAAATTACTGACGTCGTTAATTGTTATTCCGCCATCAATAGAATACTTGTATCCAGTTATAGGAGCATTACGTATAGCAGGCGGTGTAAAGAATACTTTGGCGTACAAATTGTCGGTGTAAATGTTTCCTATAACAGGCAACAAGGGCGGGAGATAGGTATATAACGCAGGTTTGGTAACTAATTTGGATGGAATGGAGTCGCCTGCTGCGCTGACAGCAACCACCTGTATATTATAAGAGACGTTATTTGCCAATCCAGTTATGACCAATGGAACAGCAACTGAACTTGTGTCTGTGTATGTCGTCGCGCCATTAATAGCGTATTTATACGAAGTAACAGGAGCTCCATTCGTTTTAGGCGGCGTAAACGTAGCCGTAAGTGTTCCGAATGTAGCAACCAAATTAGAAACTACTATTTGTGCGGGTGGCAAGTACACGTATTGTACCGATTTGGATGCGCTCGAAATAACAGAAGGTCCAGCAAGATTATACGCAACCATACTAATCGTATAATTGGCGTTCAATGGCGTATTTGGAATAAAAAGGGGCGGAACCGTTCCACTCGCATCCAACAATTCACCCGCATTGATTTTATATCCGTATTTTGTGATACTTCGACCATTGTTGGGAGGTGGTGTAAAGTTCACCCAAGCACCAGTTAATCCAGGCGTAACGCTAGTAACCGTCATTTTGCCGGGAATATCATACGGAATAACATCACCCAATTTGTTCGAACTGACCGACGCGCCATTTTTATTTACTGCCTGGAGCATTACGTTGTATGGAGACCCATTATTAAGTGCCAAAATGGTTATAGGTGAAGTCAATCCGACGGCTTTGTTGATTTTCGTGGGAGCATTTTCAAAAATATACGAATATTGTGTTAGTGGACTATTGTTATCCACTCCGGGTGTAAAAAACACACGCAATCCACGCGGAATAGGTTCTACTGATGTTATAACGGGTGCGGTGGGTGTTCCAACTACAACTGTACGCACATTTGAAACTTCCGAATTACCGGCAATATTATAGGCCACAATACGAATATTGTATACCGTTTTATTCACCAATCCGGTTATAGTGAGTGGTAATGTGGTTCCCGAAATATCAATGAGCGCCGCGCCAGTTGAATATTTGTAGCCCAATACGGGCGAACCGTTATCATTTACAGTATTCATATAGACAATGGCAGAGCCATCTCCCGGAATAATGTTATTCACTACTGGCGCAAAAGGTACGCCGAATGGCATGATATTGCCATATTCGCCAGAAACGGTAGAGTCGCCCATTTCATTCGTAGCTACGAAACGAATATTATAAAAAACAGCATTGGATAGTCCATATACTGTAATGGGCGAGGTGGTTTGGACCGCAGTATAGTATTTTTCTCCGTCTAGCGTGTATTTATATCCAGTTATGGGAGAACCATTGTTGCTTCCATCGGTGAAATAAACAATTACTTTTTCGTTTCCGGGAACCATATTTGTTATGGTTATTGTCTCGGGAACACTCATTGCTTTGAATGCGTCCGACTGACTAGATGCGGAAGATAATCCAATATTTGTATTGGTTTTTACATACACACGATATGTCGTTCCATTGTTCAATCCGGAAATGACAAACGAAGTATTCGTTCCAGAAACGTCGACATACGATACACCGTCCAATGAATATTGGTATCCAGAAACAGAAATGCCGTTTCCGTCGTCGGTTCCCACAAACGCGTTGGACACATTCACGGTTGCGCCCTGATATTGTGGAACAATGGATGTTATCGTAGGTGCAGTTAGAGAAGTATACAGTGTAAAACTGCTGGATGGCGACGAGGCCGCCGACAATACACCATCCGCATTCACGGCTTTTAGACGGACGGCGTATTGAACACCGTTCGATAATCCGGTAATCAAAATGGGCGAGGATACTTGAGAAACATCCACCCATTCTTCTCCATCTAATGAGTATTGATAAGAGGTGATCGCCGTTCCGTTGTTCGCACCTGCGGTGAATGCTACACTGACTTGTTTGCTTCCGGTAGTTATAGAGGTAATGGTGGGTGTGTTGGGCACATTTGTATACAATGTCGTATGTGTGGAGGTTTGTTGTTGCGATACAGTGCGGAAACGAATGGTGTTGGGAACCGAAGTTAGATGAAGAATAGAAAAGGGAGAAGTAGTTCCATTTGTCCAATAATAGTTGGCTCCGCCGTCCAAACTGTATTGGTAGCCCCAAAGCGTACATCCATTCAGCGACGCATCTACAAAGTCGATTTCCATTTTCGACGTGGCTTCATTATATGAGAAATCCACGATGGTGGGGGGATAACACGTTCCGTGGGGAATAAATGGTCCGTAAGTGGCAGAAACACTCGAAAATCCACGCACACTTTGAGATTTAATTTGAAGTGTATATTCGGAACCGTTGGTTAGTCCCGTCAAGGTAATGGCTCCGTTGGATACGTCTATCGGCAAAAAAGCGCCGGTTTCGTTCAGACGGTAATAATATCCTATCAAAGGATAGCCGTATGTATTGCTTTCATATATAGAAACCACCGCTTGACGACTGCCTTCCACGATTTGTTTTATAATGGGTGTCGTGGGTTTATAACTGGAGGTCGTAATCACGCCGTTGTCATACAAATACAAGGATTTGCCCGGGATGACAGTGAAATCAAAAAAAGTATAATTGGGGTAGGCAGAGGGAGAAATACCGTTGATGGTTCCATTGGTTAGATATTTGGTATATCCGGAACTGAGTTCAGAAACAGAAAGAATATCTTGGACGCCATTGACGGATGCATCCCATTGTGTGGTCAAATTCTCTATTATTCTCCCAGACGCAACTACCGAACCGTCCTTCTGGAGCGCACCCGTTCCCGCTGCGGTCGTGTATACCGCAACACTATTGACGGACACATCGGGAATACTCATAAAATTATACTTGATATGAGTGGTATCAAATCCGGTAGTTATGTCGGTGTTGATGAGTTGTACATTATCATTCTGAAGTAAAACAGGATAATTCCAATCGTGGCTGATGTTGTTCGTGGATAACACCAATTCGCTATCGCTGATTAGCGCTCCCCCACTAATTTGGCGGATATACCGTATCGACCCATCCGACAGCGAATGTTTGATGCCCGTTCCGATGGTTTCTGTACGAGTTATCGAAACCCCGGTGGGGAGAGTGTATAGTTCTTTGACCACGAGGGCGCTTGCGCCCGAGACATCTACACTGTATGAGGTAGTTGCTTTACAGACCACGCCGTCGTCGCGGACAAACAAAACATAGGAATTGGTAGAACCATACAATATATCTTGTATTCTCCCTCCACATGCGGCATTTCCAATAGAAGTACTATACATACTGTTTGAACCGGCAAACACGTCGCCCGTCCATGCCACGAACTCGTTGTCGCTACTGAGAGCAATAAACACGCCGTTGCCGAAGGGGCAGTTTACTATTTTCGTTATATTCGCCAAAAGCGATTGGCACACCGAACAATCTCCGCCCCGGTTGCGTTCGCCCCATGCGACCACCGAACCGTCCGTTTTGAGCGCACAGAAGGCGGTGTGGTTGGAATACACCAAACTCACGTCGGATATTCCAGCGGGAACGGCAGCCGTATAGGTAGTAGCGGAATAGGGAGAAGACGCACTCACATCTCCCGCAATACCGAACGTGGAATTTCCTAGGGCATACACTGTGTTGTTGGTTTTCAGCACCACAAACGTTCCGGTTCCGGCATACACACGTTTGATAGAAACTAAACTGGCGTCGGTTATCGTGGTCTTACCGTATGCGCCACTTCCCGTGTACCCCCACACGACACCGGTCTTGTTGGATTTTACCGCGAGATAGGAATTGGTTTTGGCCAAACTATTGTTTTCGGCCAATTGTGCTACAAAAATAACGTTGGAAACGTCGGTAGTAATGGAAACCCACGCACTAGAAAGGTCGGAAATACTAGACGACCCAATATAATCGCGACGGGGAAGTGTGGTTCCGGAGGCATCCAACATAACTACTGTGTTTGCGTCTAATACTTTTTCTACCGCAGTGTAGAAGTTTTGGGGACATTTTTTGACATTTTCGGTGAAATACACACCAATCAAACTTACGTTGTCGCTTTCTAATACATAATCCGCATTCTCCCCCAGAATGGTCAAAGACGCACGTACGTTAACAGATAACGATGCGTTTATTGTGTTGACGATGTATTGCCAATCTGCGGATTTCCATAAATCGGCTATAACCAAATCCACGTTTTGCGTTCCGCAATTGGTTTCTAACCAACTATAAAAGGCATTATGTTCTGCCCATGTATTTAAAGACGCATCCACCGACGCTACGTTTCGGACGCGTGCGGGAGAAACAGAAGTCAGCATCGCATAATCTAAATCGCGACGCGACCGCTGAAGAATGGCGACATTTAAATACGTGGTTGGTTCCGTTTTTGTAGCCAATATACGAGTTTGCACGGTGGCAAACGTATCTGTATTATAATTGAATAAAACAGCATCCGTATTGGGAGATAGAGAAGTTATGAGCGCATCGTATTCCACAATGCTAGTCGTATCAATCAATAGCAAATTGGACATCATATATAGAACCGAAACAATAAATAAAATACAAAATATGTAGTTGTAGCTATGATACTACAAATACATACACCTGTCCACGCCCTCTACCCTACCAAAACCACGCGGAATGTTCTGGAAACATTCTTTCCACTACGTGTTCGGCGGTTTCTAACGCGCCTTCCATCCATTGCTGGTTAGTGGCGGAATAGTTCTCCCCACAAATATACAAATCTTGTTGCGGAAACGGTTGAACCAACCGTTGGGCGATTTTCTGACTATTTGCGCCCACCCCCCAATATCCTACCCCGCATTTCCAGTAAAACACGTTGGTTCTGACTGCGGGAGGTATCGGCCGGCCCACCGTTTCTTCCATCAGTTTGGCGATTTCTTTTTCTACTCCTTCTTCACCCTTGGTTTCATATATTTTGCGCCAATATTCCGCGAATTTGTTATCGGTATACGAAACCATAATAATTCCCTGTTTTACATCTATCGGAATAATGATACGCAAGTTGCTGTCGGTTGTACTTTTCGGCAAATCGGCGAACCACATTTTCCCTGTTTCTTTGTCAGGTTCGTATTTCGCATAAATACGACACAGAGCACCACATACAATCTTGTTGAGCAATGACCGAATGGGACGAAACACGCGGAACTTTTCCATCGCATTTTTGGGCAATGCGCACACACAACGATAGGCGGAATAGGTAGAACCGTCGGAACATACCACACGATGTATCATTCCTCTCCCGGTAGCATCACCGCGTTTATGTAGTTTTTGTGTTTTATTGTTCCAGAACATTCCGCCACGTTGTCGAAGCGTATTGCGCGCTTGGTCCCGCTTCGCGGGACCGTACTGAATATCTTCCACCGTTTTGTTTTTCAAAATACGAATACGTCCTCCCGCAAGATTTCGGAGTTTGTCTTCTAATCGGTGTATGATTTGGTCAAACCCCCCTTTGATGCCGTAAAAGGCGTTCAGTGGGCTTAACGCATCCATCAACAAACACGCGTCATAGGCATTCATAACCACTAATTCTGTATAATACCCAAAACTTTTTTCCAAAAAAGCAACCTCTTCGGGAGATAATACAGAAGATGCGTATTCTAGGAAGGTTTGATTACGCAACGCATCCGCATCGGCCGTTTTACTCGCCACCAGTATTTTTAAAACAAGAGATGCCGCCGGTTGTGTGTTTTCTCCCAATATAGCGTCTAATACAATTGGAACAATCGGTTGTTTGTCATTCAATAAGAGTTGTTGCGACCTATCCATTAATATACTATTTATCAATTCGCTGTCGTCCGACATATTCTCTGGAACATCAAATACGGAATTCAAACGCTTTCCCGTTCCATGTTCAATAAACAATGTTTCGGCCGTCAAACGGGAGAGTTTGCGTTTTAATCCCAAATCTTGTATCAATTCCAACACACGAATATGTTTATCACTGAGCCTACCCGCTCCCGCTTCGACTTCCATTGTCTTATCGCGATGCGTATATACCCGACCACCTAAATAGTTTTCTTTTTCCAATATTAAAATAGAGAATTGGGGAGAACGTTGATGTATTTTGTATGCGGCGTATAATCCAGCAATTCCGCCCCCCAATATGAGGACATCGTATGGTTTCGTCATCTCCCGCGTGTTGTATATCATAAAGAGATATAAAAGCATTATGGCACATTACGCTATCATCACCTATATCAAACGCCAAAATGAAAACGCGTTCCATGACCCGTGCTGAAAACGCGGAATTGCTTTCCGCCCTCTATACCAAAACACAAAACTGGTCTGCCAATCCTACCGTGGCTACCGAGCGTGCTACTTGTAGCACACAACCAAACACCCGCTACTGGTTGCGAACCCGACGTTCTACCATCGACTATGCGGAACCGGATTTTGTGTATACAGACGACAAAAAAGATACAGATTATGCGCCGTTTGTGTTTCAACACCCCGCGGTTTCATTTGTGGAACCTGAAATACACTCCTCACACATTCCAACTGAACCTATTCGTTTTCAAATCATAGAACCATCAGATGAAATTATTCATTCTCTATTTTCCAAGGTAAACACGCGACATCCATCCATCCATTTGTAAGAAAAGAATGATATTGGTCCTATAAAAATGATATGTTTATTTTTATATATAAAAATAAACATTATGCGTAGAGCCCACGTGTTATAATGGTCTATTTAAGTGAACTAGTTTTGATGCGCTACGTATTATTTCGTCTATACGGATAGACTGTAATACACTAAACACAAAATATCCATCCACCTCGGTAGAAGACACCAAAGGTAAATACACGTCATTTCCACCTACCAATTCTACTATTGGAGCACTACTGGTGGATAATATAACCCACGTGGTTTTAAACTGAATATGTTCAGGTGATAATATGATTATTCCGGTACTATCCACTTCAAATCCTTTACCCAATAAATAAAACACTTTGTAATATTCAACATCCGCAAGTATACCTGAATTGTGTGTTTTTCCAAACAAACGCATAATGGCATACCATCTCCTATCAATCATAACAAAACGAGCGACATATTTGTCTTCTATCATTATCTTACGTCGCGCTATTTGTCCATTTATAGAACATAGAAATTCCGGAACAATTAATGTTTCTATTGTTCTTCCGAAAATATTTTTGGGGGTTATGTATAATACAAACAAGGGCCCATCCGTCATTTTTATACACTTTTTCCAAATGTTATTTTGTTTATTAGGTAAGAAAGTATCTAATCGTGAACAACGACTCTCATATTGGTCGGGTGGTGGCATTGGTTGTGGTTGTGGTTGTGGTTGTGGTTGTGGTTGTGGTTGTGGTTGTGGTTGTGGTTGTGGTTGTGGTTGTGGTTGTGGTTGTGGTTGTGGTTGTGGTTGTGGTTGTGGT
>Ga0078894_10001271_pt1 | contig 18665 bp, 15 predicted proteins | sample LauGreSu1BDMLBSD_2_FD_67506 | JGI IMG/M metagenome (GOLD analysis project Ga0078894, IMG submission 67506) | Freshwater lake microbial communities from Lake Michigan, USA - Su13.BD.MLB.SD (version 4) (version 4) | ecosystem: Environmental > Aquatic > Freshwater > Lake | place: Lake Michigan... | reverse complement strand
AACCGTTCTGGACCTAAGATACTGATTTTAGATATAGAAACAGCTCCCATCATGTCTTATGTCTGGGGACTGTGGGATCAAAACGTTTCGCTTAATCAAATCGAATCGGATTGGCACGTGCTATCTTGGTCGGCAAAGTGGTTTGGTGAAAAAAAGATCATGTATCAAGATCAACGTGATCGTTTAGGAACAATTGAAAACGATAAAGCCCTTCTTGAAGGTATTTGGAAACTACTCGACGAAGCTGATATTATTGTAACACAAAACGGAAAAGCGTTTGACCAAAAGAAGCTTTTTGCCCGGTTCATTTTAAATGGAATGAAGCCTCCTAGTTCTTTTAAACACATCGACACAAAACAAATCGCTTCTCGTAATTTTGCGTTTACTTCTAATAAACTAGAATACTTGACTGCCAATTTATGTAAAAAACATAAAAAGCTAAAAACAAAGAAATTTCAAGGATTTGAGTTGTGGAAACAATGTCTTGTCGGGAATAAAAAAGCTTGGCAAGAAATGGAACGATATAATAAACAAGACGTTTTGTCTCTTGAAGAGCTATATACAGTTTTAATGCCTTGGGACAACAGTATTAACTTCGCTCTTTACAGCGATGATGTAATCACCGTTTGTTCTTGTGGATCTAAAAAGCTAACCAAAAACGGGTTTGTTTATACAAACGTCGGTAAATATCAGCGATACAAGTGCAAAGATTGCGGAGCGGAATCCCGTTCTGGAAAAAACTTATTTTCTAAAGAAAAAAAACAATCTTTATTAAGGCGCTCACCAAAATAGTTGTTTTGTTGTTTAACTTTTGTTAATATTAACAGAAAGGGTTCTATGTCTATTTCCAATCGGTTTTCTCTTCCAGTTCTTGAAGTAAAGCGTCTTTCCAATGATGCTGTTATTCCAACGTCTGCACACTTAACCGACGTTGGTCTTGACTTGTACGCAAGTGAGGATGTGTTTGTTAAAACAAATCAAACCGCTGTTGTCGGAACAGGTATAGCTGTTGGTATTCCTGTTGGATTTTATGGGAAAATTGAAGACCGCAGCAGCATGGCTGCCGCCGGGCTAAGAACCGGGGCCGGTGTAATCGACGCTGGCTATAGCGGCGAGCTTCGTGTTGTTCTTCATAACCTCAACAACAAAACCGACAGCACTCACCAAGGTTTGGGATACAAAATCAACAAGGGTCAAAGAATCGCTCAGCTTATTGTTCAACCCGTTGTTCCTGTTCGATTGATGGAAGTGGAAACACTTGAATCTGGAGAACGAGGAACTGCGGGGTTTGGCAGTAGCGGGCGATAAAATGGCTAAAAAAAGAAACGAAGACGAGATTTCAAGACTAGAAGACCAAGTTAGAGAATTAAAAAGTATTAATCGAAGTCTCATGAAGAGACTTAAAAAAGTTGATCGACATTACAAAGACGCTATAAATGAACGAGACGAAGAAGCCTCGCAAAAAGAGGGAACAAAAAGAACCTGCCCTAATTGCGAACGAGGCGACATTACAGAAGTCGATCTCCTTGGACGAGTCTTTGAAAGATGCACAGTCTGCGACTGGCGAGCCAGAAGCAAGAAGAACTAACCTTAAACGGTTTCTTATCTCGATTCTAAGACGCGCAACGTACAGGTGGCCGCCGAGGTCAGAAGCACTAAAGGAAGGACGCAAAGAAAGAAATTCGTATCTTTGTGCAATGTGTAAAGAATTGCATAAAAATAACGAAATTGTTTTAGATCACATAAAACCAGTTGTAGATCCTAAAACTGGATTTACAACTTGGGACGACTATATTGATAGAATGTTTCCAGAAAAAGAAGGATTTCAAGTTTTGTGTTCAAGCTGTCACGATATTAAAACAAGCTTAGAAGATGAAATGCGAAAGTATTTTAATAAAGAAAGAAAGAATAAAACCAAATGAAAAAGTTAACCACTGATAATAAGAACGTCACCAATTCAAATAACACTCAAGCCGAACTAGTAAAAGCGGTGCTAGTCGGAGTTGTAATAGGGCTGGTGCTTAGCGTCGGTTCTTCTCTTAATAGAAATAAAAACGAGTTGACTAATGAATCTAAAACGATCACAACTCCAAAGATTGCACAAACACAAGAAGAATCAACTCAATCGGTTGATTCTATTGCAAAGGAAATTCGAGTTTTAAAGCTAAACCCAAAACGCACAATTGTTATTAACGAACAAATTACTTTTTTTTCGGAACGTCATGCTGAACGAATTCTTGAATTGGGTGACGACAAAGAACCAATTGTTCTACTAATTGATTCGCCCGGCGGAAGCGTTTTTAGTGGAGAAAAAATTCTTAGCGCAATGGAAGCGGTAAAGAGCGACGTTTACACAGTTTGTGTTGGAATGTGCGCTTCGATGGCTGCTATTATTCACCAATATGGAACAAAGCGTCTCGCAACCGACCGTTCTGTTTTGATGTTTCACGACGCTGCCGGAATGGTCGGCGGCAGAGTAAACGAAATGTTAAGCCTATTAAACATGATTAAGCGCAAGATTGAAAAATCAAACCATTACATCGCCAATCGATCCAAAATGTCGTATGACGAACTTGCACGACTTGGTGCAAACAACTTTTGGATTGACGCCGAAGACGCTATGGAAAAGGGTTTGGTTGACGGATTGGTAAGGATTAAAAAATGAACAGCGGCGAACTTTTTTACGTGTTGCTTAGCACGGCAACTGTTCTTTTTTTGCTAAAAAAAAAGAAACAAGAAGGTCGCTCGGAAAAAACAAAAGAAGAGCTACTAAAAATAGAGGAAAAGCAAAAGGTTTTAGCAAAAGAAATACAAGAGGAGAGCAAGTCACGAGACTCTCTTCAAAAAGAGATGACGGAGAAAACAAATGAAGTTCTTACTCCCAAAGAAATTGCTGATTTTTTCAATGATCACAAGCCTTAGTTTTTCAAACGCTTTTGCCAACAACGAAGCGGCTGAGTACATTCAAAAAGACACAAAAGCTCCTTATGACGGGATTCTTTTGCCTATTGAAAAAGCGGTTGAGCTACGCAAAAACATCATTGAACTTCAAACGCTAAAGGCTATAAACGAATCGTATAAGAGAAGCATACAAATGTATGGGGAAACCATACAACTCGGAGATCAAAAATATAACGTCTTATTAAAAGAGACAAATAATCTTTCGTCGGCTCTTTCAGACGCTCGTAAATCAAATGATTTACAAAAGATGCTCTGGTTTGGTCTTGGCGTTTTAGCAAGCGGGTTTGCCTTTTATGGAGCGAAAAAAGTTACCCAATGACTTTAGTCTAGATGACTTAATTCAACTTGCTGTAAACGACAGCGAAGAGTCATCATCAGACCTAGACGCGCCTTTGTCTGATGTTATTGCTTTTTTAAGCCATTACAAGCTTGCCGAAGGAAAGCACAGAACTACCGGCAAAGCACTTCACAGCACATATAAAAACTGGTCTAAGTATCCTTGCACGCTATCGCAATTTAATTACTATTTATCTCTTTACATTCCAAGAGAATCGCGATATTATCTAATAAATAAGTCGCCCTCCGAATTAATAGCTGATTTGGCGTCTGTTCTTAAAAAGACAAAGCCGCCTCTTACGCGAAAAAAAGCATATTGGGAACACTTTAAGGCTTTTTTAAAAGCAGTTGCGCTTGAACGCGGCGAAGCTTGGATAGAAGCGCATGTTATTGCCCACTTTTACGATAAGTGGTCTTATAACAAAAAGAAAAAACAATTAAGTAAAAATAGTCTTTATTCTTTTTTAAAAATAATGTTTGAAACTAGACAAACAAAAGATGGACTAGTTGTTAAAGTTAAACACTCTTTTGAACTAAGTTCGGTTCAGAACATACGGGACGCATGGAAAAGAAAACAAAAAGAGCAAAAGTAAAATACTCTGCTCTTGACCCTGCCGTTAATTTAAAAACAAGATACGAATTAATATCAGATTACGATTATCTTGATAAATTAAACGAAGAAGAAAAGGCTTGGCTAAACAAATTTACAAAAGAATACGTAAACGCCGACCTAGACACAAAAAGAAAATCTAAAAACCTACACAAAAGCGATCGGCTAAAAAAAGATTGCTATGACAGAAACAACGCAAGAAACCGATGTGTCTGGACAAAATGCAAGGCATCTGGAAAATTTGCCAGCATAGACGAAGTTTCAACCAAAGTAATTCAAAACGAAAATTACGAAGACCATTTAGTTGAAAAAATAGACGAAGTTGCTATCGCGAATCGTCGTCGTTTTTCGAGCTAAGCTTTTTGATGATCTCTTTAAGAAGATCTCCACCAACGATTGAGTTGGCGTTTTCAATAAACGATTTGAATTCCACCATCCCAATAACGCCGCCAACCAAGTTTACAACCGGGATTGCGTCAGCTAATAGATAACGCTGAAGAAGAAATCCTGTAATTACTGCGGTTTGATAAACCACCATTTTGGTGATTGTACGCCCAAGTGCCGCACTGGTTATTGGTTCGCCACGTTTATGCGCCGCCCAAACGCCGCTAACTAAGTCAGAGATAATAAGAATACCAACCGTAATCATTACGGGTTTAATTGGCGCTAATGCTGCCATAGCAGAAATTGCTAGATTATAAAAAAACTCTTTCATAATTTATTCTAAATCCTCTTTTAAAAAAGATTTAACGTCCGGTCTTTGCATTAAAGCAAAAAGAGCCACATTTTTTGCACGGATATTTCCGCTTGCAACGGACTCACGAAGGCTTTCGGCAACGTGTTTAAGGCCGGACACGTTTGATAATTGATCCGCCAACTTCATTAAATACGTGTCTGGTTTTTTATAAACCCAAGAAAACGTTTTATCAACAGCGCCAGCACCCATTCCGGCATATCTACCAAGTTGATATGGGTGTGCAAGATTTAAAATAGAACCGAATGTTTTACCAATTCCTTCTGGGGCTCTATCAACTCCACCTAACCCTTGTCTAATAGAAGCAAGTTCCGCTTGTTTTTCAATTTGAGCAAAGAGATCTTCTGGCGCGTTTATGCCGGCTTTTTTAAAGCTTTCGGGATCTAAATCAAAGGCTTTTTTAGCTGCATTTTTTAAAGAATTAAGTTTTTCTCTAGCACTAACGCCGGTTTCTCCAAGAACCTCGGCTTGTTTAATTAGTTTTCTAACTTTTTCGCCTGTCTTTTTTTCAATATTTAAAACACCAGAGGCTCTTTTTCCCAAAAGCTCATCAAGAACTTCCATTGATTTTTGATATTTTAAATTTGCTTGAGAAAACCCCGGAACAGCAGACAATTCCGATCCTAAAGAATCTCTTAATTTGTAAAGAACATTTAAAACTTCAGGAGATTCATTTTGTTTAAATCTTTTAATTGAGTCAAAAAGCGCTCGTCTTGCTTCGTTTGCAACCGTTGGGGTCACGGCTGCTTCTAAAGCCTCTTCTCCAAATCCACCTTGTTTTATAAGCGCTTCAATTGCTGCTTTTTCTTTTGGTATAAACCCAAGGGCTCTTTTTTCTAATTGAATAACTAAATCGCCAATTGCCTCTGTTAATTCAGAACTATCAAATCTGGTTCCTTCGCTGGTTGCTTTTTCAGCAACCGCAGCAATATTTTTTCCTTGAATTTCTCTAAGTCCCGGCTTTTCTAGTGCTTCTTCTCCTTTTTCAACGCCCTTTCCAAAAAACTTTTTAACAAATTCTTTTTGTGCTTCTTGTTCTTCTTTTATAAGAAGGGCTTCGCCAGCTTCGCTTGTGGGTGAAGGTCTTCCTTTTGCTGCTTCTTTAAAAGCGGTTCCAGTTAATTTTAAAGTACGATATTCCGGGGAAAAAGTTTCATATAGGGCTTTTCCTGCTCGAAGTCCGCTTTCGCTTACTCCACCCAACACACCACCAAGAGCAGCGCTTTTAGCTATTTCTTCTGCTCCCTCAGAAGAAAAAATAGGAGATTCTGTAGCGCCCGCTGCTGCTGTTCCGCCGTATTGAGCGCCAGTTAATGCAGCGCGACCGAGCGCAGCTGCTGCACCTTTTGATTCAACTAAAGCTGGAAGAAATTTTGCAGCACCGCGAACCGCAAGACTTGTGCCACCTGTAAACAAAGACGGTAAAATCGCACCGCCAATTTCGGCAGCTGTTCCCAAAACAGGACTTGTTTCCCGAGCTTGTTCTATTTTTTCTCTTTCAATATCTCTGTATTGTTTATAAAGAGATGGAAGATCTTTTAGGGTTTTTTCAGTGCCAGCAACTTCAATTGCTGATTGAATGGCCCCAAGCGCCTCGTCAGAAAAACCAGCCAACGCTCCTTGAGCACCTAAACGAGCAACATCTGTTAAAGTAGAAGGTTCTTCTTCAAATGAAATATCTGAAGTTGATAAAGCAGAAGATGCTTCTTCTTGTTTTACAGAAGGCTCTTTAATATCTTCGTCAAAAGTAATATCTTTCGGATCTAAAATAGAACTCATTATAGCTCCGTGGCGCTAATTTCATCGGGATTAACTACGTACCTTTTTCCTGTCTTAATGTCAGTAAAGGGTTTGCCTGCTTTTCCAGAAAGTTTTTGCTTTAAATTTACCGTGGTTTTTTCAGGTTTTGGTTTTTCGGAAGAATCTTCTTCACCATAAAGTTGTTTATAATACTCTGCTCCGGCAACACCTTCGATTGTATCTTGAAGATTTATACCTCTTCTTTTACCCCCTTCAACGATTGGGGATAATTTTGTTTTAAGATCTTGTTCAGCAGAAGAAATTTTTCCGAAAATAAAATCTCCAAACTCTTTTGCTTTTTTTGCAGGGATTGTTCCTTCTGCTGCAAGTTCAAACGTTTGTTTAAAGCGGTCGTATAAAGAGCCCGCTTTTCCAAATAGCTTTAATTCCGATTCTCTTACAACTGAATTTGGATCATTTACCTTTGCATAAGCATATGCCAAACTTTGCGCGGTCGTTGGATCTGGATTTTTTAAATAAGCATCTACTGCACGTTTAGCATCTTTTAAAATAAAAAGAGCTTCGTGTACTTTATCTTTAGCAAATCGAGCAGATGCTCGCTCTAAATATGAATTTTGATCTGTTGTGAGTTTGGCTTGTCTTGCCTTTTCTTTATCAGCATCAATTTGCATTTTTTGCAACGCAAAAGTTTGTTCCCTAGATTTTCGGTTCTCTTCTCCCGTTTTAAAACGCTCAAGCATAGGAAGTTTTTCCTTTAAAACGCGAGCGGTTTCTTTGCCTGTAATTTTAATACCCAGCATTTTTGCCATGTCTTGGTATTGGCGGGAAATTTCGCTATTTGGATCTAGCTCTTCGGCTGATTGTTTAAAAGCCACTTCTTCTTTAAGAAGATCAGGTTCGGCCTCGCCGCGTTTTTGCATGTTTTGCCAAAAAGCAGCATCGGGGGCTTTGGCCCCGAGCATCGCGGCACCAAACTTAGCGGCAGCTTGACCAAGACCCGAAACAAATCGAAGATTTTCTCGTCTAGATTGTGCTTCTTTATAGCGAGCTAATAAATCCTCATATTCTGAAATCTTACGAGCGGTTTGATCACCAAGAGACTTACTTAAATCTTCTATTCTTTCTTCTTTTTTTATTTCATCAATAGAAGGCCCGCCATTTATAGTCGCTAACGGCTTGTTTAAAACGGCATTGTTCTTATAATCCGTATCGCTAGGCTTAGAAGACACCTGCCTTTCTAAAGCACTGTCGCTAAGCTTAGGAGGAAGTCCTGCTTCTAAATCAGATAAAATTTCTTCTGCCGAACCTTGACTTGAAACAGAGGGACCAACCGCACTTGCAGAATCGGAAACTGTTCCAGAAAGAGCGGCAAGTTCGGCCTGTTTATTTTTTAATTCCTTGGCAATAGACGTTTTTTTAAAGTCGTTTTTTGTGTAGCCAAGCTCGCTAGTTAAATCCAAAATTTCTTTTTGAATTTTTTCTTTTTGAACATTTTCTTTAACAAGTCTGTCTTCTGCTCGCTCGTTTACACCAAGCAAATCATAACGATCTAAAAAAGAAACACGATCTTCATCCGTTATCGGAGCAAAATAAGCCGAATTACCAAGATGAATCATCTTAGTTTTTAAAGATCTAATTCTTTCAATTTCTTTTTGTCGTTCTTCTTTTTCTTTTTCAAGTGCCGAATAATATTCGGGAGACTTGGGCGCGGACAAAGCATCTTTTACAAGATTATCTTCTGTTTCAGAATAATACTTAGGACTAGATAGTTCGCGCTCTATTTGTCCGCTTTTTAAAGCAGAAGAAGGGGTTGCGGGTTTTGCTTGGGCATAACGAGGAAGAACGCCTTCGTCTACCGGTAGCCCGAAATGAGCTGAACCTTGTGCAAGATTGTCGTTTTCCAAATCTATTTTTGAAGCACCGTCTGGTCTAATTAAATTAGCAGCAGCTTCAACTGTTTCAGTTAGTTTGCTAGTATCAAAATCGTTGTTACTATTTTTTCTACCATATTTTTGTAAAAACTCATCAAGAGCGCTCATAATTAGCCTCGTTTTGAAAGTTTATCATAAATAGTTCCAGCAGCCTCGCCAGCCGCTTCGCCGTAACGAGCAAATTGTTCTCCGGTTCGAGCGGCTTCTTGCTCATACCGGGTTGCTTTACCCAAATCAATATTGGCCTTCATTTGAGCCATTCTAATACGATCTTCATATTGTTGACGACTTGCAGCAAGTTGACGTAATTGTTCATCACGGCGTCTTTTAATGTCTTCTTGATTGGTTTGAATGTTAAAAAGCTGCGCTTGATTTTTTGCAGCAACGTCAGCATCGGCTGCTTTTTGGCGACGAGCGCTTAACGTTTGTTTTGCTTGATCAAGAGCTTGTCTTCCTGTTTTTTCAACACCAAGTCTTGCTTCTTCTAAAGAATAAAGACCTTTACCATAATCTGCTAAGGCGGCTCTTCGAGCGTTTTCTCTTTCAGTGTTTGCTTTAAGTGCTTCTTCTGCAATTGCAGTAGACGAAGCGTTTGCGGCAGAAAGAGCACCAGCTAACCCTGTTCCACCGCGTCCTCGCATTTGTTCAGCTTGTTCAACTGAGGCAAGAGCACGTTTTCTTTCTTCTAAAGCCCTTAATCTACCTTCTTCATATTGAGATCGAGTGTCAAACCCAGTTTGACTCATTCTTTGAAGTGCTTTAAGGCGAGCTTCTTCTTTTTGTAAAAAAGCAGGAGACAGAGCAAGCTCTGCCATTTTTGGTGAAGCTTCTTCTATTACACGACTAACTGTCGGTGTATAAAGTCCAGCACGACTAAGTTCTTCAATAAAAACTTCTTTTGTTTGATCCGGTCCAGTGTCAGGAAGACTTTCAAGTCGAGCTTGAGCGCGAGCAACAGCTTGGTCTGCCCTTTTACGTTGTTTACTTTGCCCAAACAACCCAATTAACCCGGCGACAAGAGGACCAGCAACCGTTGCAGCCGCAGCCCACGGAGAAGCAGCGCTTGCAGACAGCCCAAGTAATTTTGACAATCCCGTACTTACGGCGGCGTTTGTTGCACCTTCGGTTGCCGATCCCAATAAATCGGACTTATACACAAGCTTGTCGTTTTCATCAGGATAAAGAGAAAACCTATTGTCGTTTGCCATATTATTATTATTATATCAAATTAATTTAAAAAAACAATTACATTACTCTTTAAGTTTAAAACTGCTACCACTGTTGTAACGACTAAGTAGTTGTTCAAGGGCTTTGATTTTGGATTGGGCAGCTTTGTACTCTTTTGTGCCGACCGATCCTTTTTTTAATTTTTTTAAATCGTTTTTTATTTCGGTAACAAAAGGCTCATTTAGTTTTCCGGTGTTTTTATCATACAGGTTGCCGGACGCAAGTCTACTCATTATAGATCGACCTGAACTAGAAGAAAAACCGGTTGCTTTTTGATATTTATCAATTGCAATAGTGTCTTCGGCTGAAGCTTGGCCCGAACGGGCGCGTTCAAAGGCACCATTAATACCACCATTAATACCTTTCTGATTAAGCATGTTATAAGCGTCTCTTTCTTTCTTGCTCATAACACCACCAGCTAAGCCTTCAAAAGACTCTTTTTGTTTTTGAAGTATGGTTCCTAAATCGCCTTTAAATTGAAATCCGGCGGTAGGATCGCGCATTGTCCCGGTGCGCTCAACGTCTGCTTGAGAAAACACGTCTTCTTGTCCCGACAATCGACGCAATGCGTTTAATTTATGAACTTGTTCTTTGTTTGCAAAAGCAGCTTCCGATAGTTGGGCGGGAGAAGTAGTCGCAATCTTATTTGCAATTTCTTCTAAAGGCATTCCGTAAAACTGACTTTTTTCGTCAATACCCAACTTTTTAACAACGTCTAATGTTTCTTTTGAAAGTTGTCCGGATTTTATTTCGTCCTGAACCTTTCTACTTAAATCGCCAATCTTTTTTTCGTAATCTTGTTTTTGAGCTTTTATTTTACCAAGTTCTTGAGCCTCGGTTGCTCCAACTTTTTGTAGCATTTCTGCCGCGCTTCTTTTTGTTTCAAGACCAGCTTGTCTTGCTTGCGCTTCAGCAATTTCTTGTTCAGTTTCGAGTTGCTCAGAAATTCCAGCAGTTTCTTTTTTAGCAGCAGCCAGCTCTTTTGCACTTTTTCCAAGCAACATTGCATCCAAAGCTGCCTGAGAAGCGCTGTATTGCCTTGATCCACGCCCGTACATGCGCTGAAGAAGTTCCATTCTTCCGCCCATAGTTTCACCGGCTTCGCCCATTTGTTGAGCAGAGTATGCTTGTGATTGTAAATCACCAAGGTCTTCTAATCCGGTTGGACCTGTGTATTCTCCAGAAGTCGCTTGTTGAAACGCGCCAACGGTTGCTGGATCAAATTGTGGAGCAATCGCACCAATCGGTGGTTGCACCGCACCAGAAACAGGCGCAGTTGCTTGTTGTTGCGGCGCTGGTGTTGGGGAAACAACACTTTGAACAGCAGTGCCTGCGGTTTGCTGCGCTCCAGCCTGTTGAGCCTGTGTCTGACCAAATTGAGTTTGAAATTTTTGAGAGGCTTGACCAATTTGTTGTTGAGCTTGTTGTCCCGCTTGCCCAATTCTACCGGCCACTTGTTGACCAAGCCGCCCGCCGACGTTGGCTTGCATAATACGCCCCGCCCCGGTAAAACCTGATCCTTTTTTTTGACCAGCGGCTTGTTCAGCGCGGAGCTGCTGAGACGCTTTAAGTTTGTTTGGATCATTTGGGTCGTATAGCATATATAAACCTGTTACATATAGTTGTTAAAAAACAGGATTTTATGCTTCAAACGCAACAAGAGTAAGAACAAATTGTTGATTTGCTGGTAACCCTTTTATTGTGTTGATTGTGATATACTTATTTTCTTGGGAAAAACCAATAAAAACGCCAGAAGTTGGTGTTATTGTTGGGTTTTTTGAATTAAATGCATTTAAAACCGTGATTCCTAAAACACGATTTGTTGTGTCCAATGTAAAAACTGTAGATGTTTTTGGTGCTCCACTGTCATCGACTTCTATTGTAATTTCTTTAACGGTACATGCAACATTATCTTTTAGCGACACCGCTTTATTTAATGTTTGATAAAGCACTTCAATTCCATTGTTGATTGAAAAAGAAAGAGGCTCAATTAAAGAGTGAAACTCTGTCTTATAATCAGATTTAAAAATACGTTTAAAATTAGGAAGTTTCATATTATCGGTATGCGCGAGTAGATTGCCCAACTTCTCCAGTAAGAGTTAACCCATAAATAGCAAATTCTTCTCTTGCTGTTTTGTGTGAAAACCCGACATTTAAATATCTACAACGTTGGCATTGACGAGGAATATAAGTTCTAAAGGGAGCAGCGTTTGATACGCCACCAAAAAAACCACTACCAAACGATTGGTGACCAAAAATGCCGTTCCCGTCCCCATTAAAAGGCACCAAAATTTCTTCAGGCAAAAGATCTGTTGAAAAGTTTAATTCAGCCGAAGTGAACGCTTTATTGGCAAACATCATCGTTGCTTCACGCATGTGTTTTAATCCAAGCGAATCTCCAAAAGTAAGCGGTGAATAGGTAAAGCTACACGGAATTGCTTTATAAATGATGATGGGACCAACCACATAATCTAGTGATAGGTTTAATGTTATAATTTTCGTTGCGTTATTTATGGACTGTATAATTGCTTCCTGAGTGGTATCGTTATCAATTGAACGATAATTGCTATAAGCAACGATTGGGTCAGAATTTAACGTTGATATAATAAGATTATAACACGTTTTTATGTCGGCAAAGTCGTTGTCCATCGTGGAAAACGTCCCGCCAGAACCCGCCGATAAAAGGTCAACTGGAATTGTAAAACTATTATTTGAAATAACCGTAACCATAAAATTACCGTTTACTTCAGTAACACTATTTCCTGAAATGCTGACTTTTCTTCCAGTTTGAAGATTGTGATTTGTTGTTGTTGTTATAAGAGTTGGATTTGCAATTGACGCACTTGCTATTGAACCGACAAAAGAACCTATTTTGGTTGAATAACCCGGCGTTACATCAGAATCCAGCTTAGTTGCAAGATCTTCTATTTTAATTCGCAGGTTGTCGCCAGCTTGTGCCGCAAGAGTAGCATAATAGTTTGAGCTGGGTACACCCGGATCAATATCTAGTTTTTGAAGAAGCGCATTAAATTCGTAAACGGTAAGAGTTTGGTTTTGTACAACGACATCGCCAACCGCGAGTTCAGAAACAGTCGGTAATGTAATCGTATTTTGAGATAAAGAGTTTAATGCAATATTAAAACTTAATTCTCTATCAGCGTAATCGTATCGAGTAAATTCTTTTCGTTCTTTTTCAATGTAATTAGTGTCACCTGCTCCCAGATATAATTTATCATCAGCAGAGTTTACAATGCCGCAAGTCGAGGACTTACCAACCGTTGTCCAAGAATTAGTTAAGGTACTAAATCTAAATCCTATTGTTGCCAAAGAATCACTTGTTTTGTCGGTGGTATAAACAGTATAAGAGTTATCAGATTCATACCCAACGCCCCATGTTGCTGTTTTAAAATTTGCAAATTGACTGGACGCCTTTTTAAGAATTTCGGTGTCAATTGGTCTAGAAATAATACTTACTCCGGATTCTACAATCGTAGAAACTCCTTGAGTCGTCCAACCAAAAAGCTGATTATTTGAAACAGCGACCGAATCCGGAGCAATAAGAATACAACTACTATCGAATAACGAAACAGTAAACGGAGCTATTTCACCAGAAATTCGATATAATCCATCTTCTTTAAAAACAAACAAAGAGTCGCGAAGTGGAAATATTCTTAAAATGGCGCGACCGGTTGCACCAATATCAAGGTAATTTAAAATTGGAACCGCTTCCGGTTGTTGATATTTAGAATAATAAACGCGATTTTGTTGTTCGTCGTTTGTGGAGTTTTCAGAAGAAACAACGGATTCAAACGCCCCCCTGTTTCCCGAAACAGTCACAGGAGAAACCGGAGTTACGTAAAACTGCGTAGGTGTTTCATAGTCAATTTCATAGATTCCATCAATAGACGGAGTTGAGTCTGAATTTGTGATTATGATTTTATCGCCGTTTAAAAGATTATGATTAGATGATGTTGTGATTAAACTACTTGTTCCAACACCAATCGAATTTATTACCACTAAATTGGGTGAAAGATCGGGATTAAACGATTCGCCGATAAAAGAATTACTGGTAAGAATTGAGAATTCATTAGAAGTTAATGATTTACCTTCTAAAAGAAAAGATCCCGGAGTTGTGCCCGCCCCTGAAAGATAAAAAGCGTTTACAATCTCGTTAGAATTTTTGTTGATTACTCTAATTAAACTTTTTGCTGTTTCTTCAATTGCAATTGCGGTCGAAACGTTTGAAGAAAGCAACACTTGATTTAAAGTGGCGTTTTCTCCTTGTCCTTGTTGAGTTGTGGCAACGGAAAATCCAACAGGAAGAGTACCAATTGCAATATTAGTTGCAGAACCGGCTTCAAGATTTGTTATAATAACAATAGTAGACACAATGCCGCTGCCGTTTGTTGTAAGAGGCAATACCGCCCCACCCACAGACGACGCCAATTGAAACGTGTTAGTTGACGCGTTAACCACGTAATAAATAGTGTTTATTAAAATTCCAGTTGTTGAAGTAATTGAACTAAAAATAATAGGAGTTCCGTTCGATAATCCATGAGCCGCGTATGTAACGGTATCTCCAACATCTTGAAAGGTGACTGCGGCCCCGCTTAAAGCAGCAGTCGCGCTAAAATCGACCATGTTGTTATTTAATGCGTTTTTGGTTTTTTCAGCAACAACAGCAGCCGAATCAGACGCATTTACACTAACTGCAATTCCATTAGTTGTAATGGCGGGATCAACAGCAGCACCAACTTTATACCAAACGTGATATTGAGTTTTATTGTTGGCGGAGTTTAAAAGGAAGTAATTGCCAGTTATTGTAGACAACCCAGCAGCAGACGCGCAAGTAAGAGTGCTTACTTCTTGCACACCAAGTACAAAGCTATATGTGTTTGAAGTCTGATTATCAGCAATTGTCAATTTATAAGTGTTTGATGGATTGTAGTTTGTAACCATCGTTTCAACGCCAATCAAATCCAAAGTTTTTCTTTGACGGGTTCTTGTATTTGAAAAAAAGGTATATCCTTTAAATGTATTAATATCTAGCGCAAAAGGAGGGACATCGTTTGCTTGCAACGCTCCTTCTCCCGAGCGCTCGTTGGTATACAAAGAAGCACCAAATGCGCCAATTGATTCGGGAATTGTGTCTAAATACGTTATGGTTTTAGCGCTGATTTCCGCAGAAGAAGGAAATTTTTCATCTATTTGATTATATTCTTGAATAATACCAATTTCATTGATGTTAGTTACACCCGTCGCACTATAAATGCCGGTTCGATATACTTGATAAAAATAAGGATTTTCGGCAGCGGTGTAAGCTAAAACAGCAGGAGGGATCGCAATGCTCAAAGACACAGACGCAGTTGTTGTTGGTGTTATATTTTTTAAATACGTTGAATATAACGAGGCCGAAACAATAGCTGACTCTCGTGCCGAAATAATGGTTTGAAGTTTACTAATTATTGCATCAAGATATGTTTCTAATGAAACAAGACCATCATTTGTTGCAGGAGCAGTTTGTTCAACAGGTTCTTCAATAGAACGAAGTTCATTGCTTTCAATTTTAACAGTAGAAAGACCGTCAATATAGACGTTCCAAGTTCCTGCCGTTCCTATTTCTGTCACAACTTTTGCAACTGTGCCAGAACCGCTTACAACGTTTGGAGCACCGCTGATTGTTGTGGAAATTTTAAAAGAGTTGGTTGTTAATCCAGCGGAAAGAACATAATATGTGTTCGTTGAAAACACGCGGTTCATTACGCCAGTGCCTGTAAATGTTAGCGGCAGCACCGCCCCGCCAGCAGTTTCCGCTAGTTGGAATGTATTTGTTGTCGCGTTTACAACGTAATACTGTGTATTTGTTGAAATACCGACAGTTGTTGTAAGAGAAGTAAATTGAACTCGATCTCCATTGGAAAGACCGTGCGGTAAATTAGGAGTTGAGGAAATAACAATGTCGTTGGCGACAACTCCACTTCCGTTTGTTGTAAGAGACAGTGCTGATCCGCCAACAGATGCGGCTAATTGAAAAGTGTTGGTTCCGGCATTTACAACATAATAAACCGTATTTGTGAAAATACCGGTTGTACTTGTAATGGAACTAAAAACTATTGGCGTGCCGTTAGACAGACCATGAGAATTAAAAGTAACGGTATCTCCAGTATCTTGAAAGGTTACTGTGGCTCCATTTAATGTATCAATAAAAGTGACGACTTCCGAAGTCACTGAAGTAGAAGGTAAAAATGAAACGGTTTGTCCGGCAATGTATCCGTGGTTAGCAGACACAATTGTTTGACTAATAGCACTTTGCATTGTGCCGGTTCCGTTAGTTGTAAGAACAATAGAAGACCCGCCTGCTGTTAAAGCAAGTTGAAACGTGTTCGTTGAAGGATTTATAACATAGTACGGAGTATTAATTGAAATACCGGTTGTCGATACAATAGAACTAAAAACAACAATATCACCAGCTAAAAGACCGTGGGAATTATAAGTTACAGTGTCGTTCGTATCTTGAAACGTAACAGCAACTGCATTTAATTGAGTGGTTGCATAGGGTCGTTGTAAATTAATTTTAAAGGTGTCGTCCGATTGTCGAACAACTGTATATGTTTCGCCCGTGTTGTTATCAACACTAGGAACCGAGTTTGTGCCCGTTATAATAACTTTTTGTCCGGTTTTTAATCCGTGGCTATTACAACGAATTGTGCAATCTCCCGTTCCTTGAACCGGAACAGCCGAAACTTCGGTGATTGCTCCGCTTACACCGACTGGATTACTTACTGAATACTCTTTAGGTATAAATTGAATAGAAGTAGGAGTCACTGCGGTGACAACTTGATTTGTGTTTAATCCAACGATTCCTTCTGGTGGAGAGCCGGTTCCGGATGTAAATCCGTAAATGCTTGTGTCTTTATCAACCGGAATAACTATTTTATCACCGACTTTAAAATAACCGGTAACGGGAACGCCACCCATTGGCACAGTAAAGTTAACCGTAACAATACCAGAAGAAGCGGTTGCGCTAGAAAGATTTAATGGTTGATACGCGGTTCCTGCGCCACCGTTTGTAGCAAACAGTAAGTCTTTGTCGAGTTTTTCGGCTAAATCTATTAAATTTTTACGAAGAGCGGGAGCTTCCGCTGATAAAGGAAGAGCCAATGAGTAATAATTTATGTCGTTTAACAAACTCCCTGACGGACTTGTATTTGTTACGTTATCTAACTGTAATAAAAAATTTGAAAAGTCTCTTAAAACCAGATCTAATAACGGATTTAAAATGGTGGCAGCTTCGCTTGGTGTTCCAAGAATCAAATTGTTGTTTGCGTCTTTTGTTCCCCAAACAACTTTATAAGCCACTCCTGAATCTGCCGACAAAAAAGAGGACTGGTTGCCAATTTTAGTAACTAACGATGCGTCAACATCAAGCGCTTTTATTCCACCGGCTTGTGTAATTTGAGCGGCCCCAAGAGTGTCTGTTGATCTTGCTGAAATTTTTCTAATGCCTTCAGACGATGTAAAATAAAGATTACTGTTAGCTTGAATGGATTTAATCCGAAGATCATTTTGCGCGTCTTCAATTGTTGCCTGAACTGGTGTCCCGTTTACGTTTTCATTAAAATCGTAAAACGCAACAACGCCGGAATTATTTAACCCATTTTCATATTGAAGACGATTTGAAAAATGTCGTATAATTCTATTTCTATATGTAAAAAGTTGCTTACAACGATCGCTAGAGCTTCCCATCGCCGTCCCATAAAGCGCATATCCACGACGCGACTCAATAACATCGTCACGACGAATAATGATATTTGACGCTTCTACAAGGCTGCCCGGCTGAACTTCTAGCTGGTTAGGAGAAAAGTTTAATCCAAGCGCCTTGAGTAAGGGAAGAGAAGGCATATTATAGCCTTTAACCGTTTGACCAAGTAATCAAAATAACAGAGTTGGACGGTTCACTTAAAGTATAACCATTTTCAACTAAAAATGCTTTTAACTGAGTGATTTTTTCGGCGCTAAGTTGATGCGCTTGTTTGTCATAGGTATATGTGGTAAGACCAAGATCAGCGTTTGCCTTAATTCTAGCATCTAAAAACTCAACAGCGTTTTTAAATGCGGCGCTATTGGCTACTCTTGTTCCGGCTTGAGAAGCTGTTATCATTGTTAATGGCATATTTTTTCCTTTTGTTAATTGTTAATAAAACTACATTCGTTTACGAACGCCCATCTTATTATACCGGAGTATAGAGTGCCTAGAAGTAATCTTCTGAGGTGCTCCGTCTACTCGATCATTAAGAAGGGTTCCTTGGCGATATTCCATTTCTTTAATTTTGTCATTAGCCATTGCATGTCCAGCCTGATCGCCAAGAGAAGCTAGAATGCGGGCGGCTGTTTTTTCAGCAAGCATGTTGTGAAGATCCGGAGGAAGTTGAGGAATAATCGACTCTCCAGCTAAACAAACATAATCACCGGTTTGAATTCCTGCAATAAGAGGCGGAAAGTTATAACCAGTGGAAAGAGGAATCAAAAGATCGCTGCGATTTACTTTGAGGACGTATACACCCACAGAAGGATTAGCAACCGCTTTAACTCTAATATCAAATACGTAAGTTTTATGACCCGGCTTGGTTTGAAGAAAGTCAATTTTAGACCCTACTGAAAAAAGTGAACCTAGTTCTGTTCCAAATGTAAAACCAAGTTGGGATGAAATAGAAAGAGCAGTTTCGTTAAGCGCAATAAAAGATGTGGTAATATCGTCAAACGCACATGTAACAACGTTGTTTGCAACAACTCCGCTGCCGTTTGTTGTAAGAGCAAGCGTTGGACCCCCGGTAGAAGATGCCAATTGAAACGTGTTTATTGTGGCATTAGTTACATAGTAAACAACGTTTGGAGAAATTCCGGTTGTTGAAGTTATTGAACTAAAACTTATTGGGGTTCCGTTTGCAAGACCGTGTGCTGCATATGTTACAGTATCTCCTGCGTCCTGAAACGTAACCGCCGCATTGTTTAATAAATTAATCGGCCCACCCACAGAAGCGGTTACTCCCTCAATCGCCGCAGATGTAATAGCCGCTTGAATATT
>Ga0078894_10001269_pt1 | contig 18666 bp, 19 predicted proteins | sample LauGreSu1BDMLBSD_2_FD_67506 | JGI IMG/M metagenome (GOLD analysis project Ga0078894, IMG submission 67506) | Freshwater lake microbial communities from Lake Michigan, USA - Su13.BD.MLB.SD (version 4) (version 4) | ecosystem: Environmental > Aquatic > Freshwater > Lake | place: Lake Michigan... | reverse complement strand
GAGACAGGATTCGAACCTGCGACCCTCTGGTCCCAAACCAGATGCGCTACCAGGCTGCGCTACTCCCCGACATGGGATCACTGGTATAACAATGTCCGCGCGGCTGGCTGCCTGCCAACTTCGCATTGCGACGCTGGTGGGCCCGGAGGGACTCGAACCCCCGACCTAGCCGTTATGAGCGGCCAGCTCTAACCAACTGAGCTACAGGCCCTGACCGGCTCGCCAACTACAAGCGGGCCGATAGCCGAACTTTAGGAGAATGCGCAAGTCTTTATCTGACATAAACGCGGTAAAATTGAAAACAGAACCAAAGTGTCCAAATGCACCAAACGCACATAGGCCTCGCGACAATGGCAAAGCCTAGCAATCGTGATCGCCCGATCGCGCCTATAAATGCATCAGTTTTGGGGCCCCACATTATGGGACAATTGCATTGCCGCATAATTATATTATAAGCATTGGGCTAAATAGAAATGGAAATTACCAAATCATGGCCAATACGAACCTTGACGCGATAGATATGAAGCTTTTGGCAGAATTGCAGGCCGACGGTCGCATAACCAATGTGGAGCTCGCTACAAAGGTCGGCTTGACCGCCCCACCTTGTTTACGCCGTATGCGCGCGCTTGAACAATCGGGTACAATTAAATCCTACCATGCCGATGTCGACGCAAGCGCGCTGGGCTACACCATTACAGTTTTTGCGATGGTCAGCCTAAAAAGCCAGGCTGAGGATGACCTGAAAGCATTTGAACAACATGTCCGCGCATTACCCGATGTGCGTGAGTGCCACATGCTCAATGGCGAAATTGACTTTATTTTGAAAATCGTCGCCCGCGATCTTCAGTCATTTCAGGAATTTCTGACCTCAAAACTGACATCGGCACCCAATGTCAGCAGCGTCAAAACGTCGCTAACGATCCGCACGGCCAAGGACGAGCCCGGCGTCCCTATTCCTCAGGCATAAAAAAGGGCCCGATTGCGCGGGCCCTTTTTAATTTATCTGACAAAATCTCAGGTAGCTGGCGTTGCGGCAGCAGGCGTTGCTGCGGCATTTGCCCGATGGTCGATGAACATCAGCCAATATTCGGCAATCGCCTTACGGTTCGCGCCAGTGATCATAGCGAAGTCAGCCTTCGCACCTGCATAATCGCCAAGCATCGTTTTTGACATGGCCAAACGGAAACGGGTGCGATCGGTCTGGTCGCCACCATCCTTGTCCAGAACCGGCGACTTGCTCAAAGCTGATTCATACAACTCTTTGGCGGTCTTGTAATCCTTGTGCGAAAAGAAGGAGTCGCCTGTAAGCGAGGCTAACATGCCTCTCGGGCTAGCCTTAGCAGGAGCTATAGTACCCGCGAGAGTGCGCGTGTCCTCCGCAAGACGGGCCTTCGCTTCGTTAAAGCGCTCGCTGAACGTCACATTGTTGCGCGAAATCAAGCCCTTTGCGAAGCCTTCGTCCAGCAAAGAGACAGCCTCTGCCGGGTAACGTACACCGATATAACTGAGGCTATCGAGATAGGCGGCATATTCCTGTTGAAAGCGGATGCCATCGGTCGCGCGCATTAAACGCATGATGTCGAGCGTTTCTTCTGGATTGAATTCGCGCGAACGATCAAAAAATGCGAGCGCATCATGCCAATAATCCGGATTGTTCTCAGCTATGAGCAAATCTTTGTAGAAATTAGCCGCGCCGGCGTAATTTTTCGCCTTGGCCGACAGGATGGCCGCACGAACGATATAGGTCTTGTTCACGGCTCCGGCAGCCTTGCTGGCGGCAATAGCTTTGCTTATCCACAAAAGCGCGTCTGCATCCTTGCTCTGCTGCGACATGGCGTTGGAAATAAGGAATTCGATGTTGTTGGCGCGGTGCCCCAGATTAAAGGCGTCGATCATATATTTTTCGGCATCGACAAAACGCTTGCCATCGTACGCAATAGCCCCCTTACGAAACGTGTATTCTTTCTTCAAATCAGCTGGGGTTGTGGCAGACGCAATCAACAAATCAATGCCCTGCTCCTGAAACGCCAGATCCTTCAAGGGCGCGCCGATGTTAATGGCTAGAATGCCTGCTTCGTAACGATCATCATCATTGCCAATGGCAGCAACAACCTTTGGAAACTCTGCTTTAGCGGCTGCTGCGTCCTTCGCTTTGCTCAACAAATTCAACACCGGCATATAAGCCGCAATAAAAGGCTTTGAGTAATTTCTCTTGGGTGCGGCTGCCGCTTCCTTACCCTTTTTTTCTTTCTTTGGCTTTTCATTGGACTGCGCAAATGCGGCAGGAGCAGCAGACACCGCTACCAACGAAAGAGCGAGGGCAAATTTTGAAACCAGTTTCATGTAACTCTCCGCATAATTATTAAGCCTTGGGGCTTCTACAGCTTGGTTTATAGGACCTTGCTATCGTCTGTGCAATTACCATAGCGCGATTGCATAAATTCCCGTTGAACGAACCGGAGCAAAAAACAAGTGGGTGAAAGCAGTGCAGTCATCATTGGTGCACGCGGTGGCATTGGGGCCGCGCTGGCAGATGTTTTGGAACAAGACCCCAATTATGCGCAAGTCATCCGGTTGCACCGTAAGAGCAACCTACCCGTCAATATATTAGACGAGGCCAGCCTTACTGCCGCTGCCGCTGCTCTGTCGGGCACATATCCGCCTATTAATCTGATCGTTGTGGCAACTGGACTGCTGCATTCGGAGCAAAAAGGCCCTGAGAAGAGCCTTCGCGAACTCGACCTAGATTGGATGATAGAAAATTTCCGCATCAACGCGGTCGGGCCTGCGCTCGTTGCAAAACATTTCCTGCCCATCATGGCAAAGCAAGGCCCAATATGCTTTGCTGCTTTGTCGGCACGGGTGGGTAGCATCTCCGACAATCGCTTGGGTGGGTGGCACAGCTATCGTGCATCAAAATCCGCGCTCAATATGTTGATCCGCAATATCGCGATCGAATGGCATCGCAAAAATCCGCAATCTATTATCGTCGGCCTACATCCCGGCACCGTCGAGACGGCGCTGAGTGCTCCGTTCAAGGGCAATCCTGCGCATGAACGTTTTACGCCTGCCCGGTCTGCTGCTGACATGCTCAGCGTGCTCCATGGACTAAAACCGGAACAAAGCGGGCAAATTTTTGCATATGATGGAAGCCTGATTACGCCATGATAAAGGGCGTAGCGTGAATCTGTGGATAAGCTGGTGAAAAAATTGGAAATGGGCCAGTCGCATGTGGCCATTTCGGCGCGTTGGGTCTAGGGTTGAGCTATTATAAAAATATAAGGATTATCGCGGCGTGACCGACGACACTATTATCTTGGACCCATCGGACATTTCACCTGTCGACATTGTCGATGAAATGAAGTCGAGCTACCTCGATTATGCAATGTCGGTCATCGTATCGCGCGCCCTTCCCGACGTACGCGATGGCTTAAAGCCTGTTCACCGCCGGATTTTGTTCGCCAGCCAAGAAGGCGGATTTGTCGCCGGGCGACCCTATCGCAAATCGGCGAAGATCGTCGGCGATGTGATGGGCAATTATCACCCGCATGGCGACAGCGCGATTTACGATGCGCTGGCGCGCATGACTCAGGATTGGTCGATGCGCGTGCCATTGATCGATGGTCAGGGTAACTTCGGGTCGATGGATCCCGATCCACCAGCATCGATGCGCTACACCGAAGCGCGGCTTAACAAGGTCGCCAACGCGCTTTTGGATGATCTGGATAAGGACACGGTGGATTTCCAGCCTAATTATGACGGCAGCCGTGAAGAGCCGCAGGTTCTCCCTGCGCGCTTCCCGAACCTTTTGGTGAATGGCGCGGGCGGTATTGCCGTGGGCATGGCGACCAACATCCCGCCACATAATTTGGGCGAAGTCATCAAGGCGTGTTTGGCCTATATTGATAATCCGGCGATCACAATTGATGAACTCATCGAAATCGTCCCTGCCCCTGATTTTCCCACTGGTCCATTGATCCTCGGCACGGGCGGCGCACGGGCAGCCTATCGTGAGGGCAAGGGTTCCATCATGCAGCGCGCGCGGCATGAAATCGAAGAAGGAAAAGGCGATCGCCGCTCTATCGTCCTCACCAGCATTCCGTTTCAGGTCGGCAAATCTGCCCTTGTCGAAAAAATTGCCGAAGCCGCGAAGGACAAGCGCATTGAAGGCGTGTCCGACATTCGTGATGAATCGAGCCGCAAGGGCGTGCGCATTGTCATCGATCTAAAGCGCGATGCAACCACCGACGTCGTCCTAAATCAATTGTGGCGCCATACACAGGCGCAGTCGAGCTTCCCCGCCAATATGCTCGCCATTCGTGGCGGCCGCCCCGAAGTCTTGAACCTGCGTGATATCATCGAATCTTTCATTCGGTTCCGTGAAGAGGTGATTACCCGCCGGACGAAGTTTGAGCTGAACAAGGCCCGCGAGCGCGCACATTTGTTGCTTGGCCTTGTCGTTGCAGTTACCAATTTGGACGAAGTCGTGCGGATCATCCGTGGTTCCGCCAGCCCCGCCGAAGCGCGCGCGGCATTGATTGCGCGCAAATGGCCCATCGCTGAAATCGCATCCTACATCAAATTGGTAGAAGCGGTCGAAACCGAGATTACAGGTGATAGCTACCAATTGTCGGAGCTACAGGTTCGCGCCATTCTTGAGCTACGCTTGCACCGCCTGACAGCACTTGGCCGTGACGAAATTGGCAAGGAACTTCAGGGCCTTGCAGAAAATATTGCAGAATATCTCGCAATCTTGGGCGATCGGGTAAAGCTATATGCCGTGTTGCGCGACGAGCTCGTTGCGATTGACGCCGAATTCTCCACCCCGCGCTTATGCGAGATAACCGCAAGCTGGGATGGCTTGGACGACGAAGACCTTATGGAGCGGGAGGAAATGGTCGTTACCGTCACCCATGGCGGTTACATCAAACGCACCGCCTTGGCGACGTTCCGCGCGCAAAACCGTGGCGGCAAGGGCCGCGCCGGCATGGCGACGAAGGATGAGGATGCCGTTACCGAATTGTTCGTTACCAGCACGCATACGCCCGTATTGTTTTTCTCCAACATCGGTAAGGTTTATCGCTTGAAGGTTTGGAAATTGCCCGAAGGTGGTCCGTCGACGCGCGGGCGTCCGATGGTGAACTTGCTGCCATTGGGCGAAGGCGAAGTCATTTCCAACGTGTTGACCCTGCCCGAGGATGAAGCCGAATGGGGTGGCCTCAGCGTCGTATTTGCCACAGCAAAGGGCTATGCCCGCCGCAACAGCATGGACGCCTTTGCCAATGTCCCAAGCAACGGCAAGATCGCCATGAAGTTCGAAGGCGACGATGCCGACGATAAGTTGATCGGCGTGGAATTGTTAAGCGCCGAGGACGACATCCTGCTCGCAAGCCGCTATGGTAAGGCCATCCGCTTTGCTGCTGATGATATCCGCGAGTTCCAAAGCCGGGCATCAACGGGTGTGCGCGCCATGAAATTGGCAAAGGGTGATGCGGTTATCTCGCTGTCTATCCTCCAACGCGTCGGCACCTTGCCAGAAGAGCGCGAGGATTATCTGCGCTTCGCCCCATGGAAGCCGGAGAAGGAAGGCGAACCAACGATTTCCGTCGAACGCATCGCCGAAATGGCGGAGCGTGAACAGTTCATTCTGACGGTATGTGCCAATGGTTACGGCAAATTGTCGTCCGCATATGCCTATCGCCGCACAGGTCGCGGCGGCCAAGGTATTACCAACATCGACAATATTGAGCGTAACGGCCCCGTTGTCGCCAGTTTCCCTGCCACAAAAGGCGATCAGTTGATGCTCGTCACCGATCAGGCAAAGCTTATACGCATGCCGCTCGACAGCTTGCGCGTTTTGGGTCGCGGAACCGCCGGCGTGCGCTTGTTCAATGTCGGAGACAATGAACAGGTGGTCGGCGCGGCCAAGATTGACGAGAGCGATGAGGATGATGCCGAAACCTCCAACGAGAGCGGCACTGAGGGCGAAGCCGCGGTCACCGATACCCCGATAGCGGAGTAGCCCAAGCTACTGTTACGTCGAACACATGCTACGTCACCCTGAATCACACCCACGTAACTCTAAATCAAGCCCGCGTCACCCCTCATAACGTCACCCTGAAACAAGTTCAGGGTGACGTTATGAGGGGTGACGCCCAACTCAGTCGCGCTCTTCACCATCAGCGAAGTGCCCGCGCTTAACTAATGTCTGCGCAACGCCAACCGCAATCATCAGGACGCCGAAATAATAGAGATACCAGATGGCGATGCCCGACATGGTTGACCCCGCCAATGGCCCAAGCTCTGCGAAGATCAGCAAGTCGGAAATGACAAACAATATCGCACCAAGGCCGACGCGGTAACGTGGGAAATTGCTACTCCATGCCATGGCCGCCATCGCGGCGAGGATGACGCTGTAAGCCGCGACCTGAATGCCTTCGTCTTGGGTAGGCGGAAAAACATAGGCAATGACCGGCGTGGCCAAGAATATGGTCGCGGCCAGCAGCTTTTGGCTGAATACCGGTTTGACGCGCCGGTGACGAAAATAGATGAGCATCGCCACCGCATGCCCGGCGGCAAAGGCCAAGGCGCCTGCAACCATGCTGAGTTCAATCAGCCCATCGCCTAGCGCATAAAATGCCAGCATTATCGCCAGAAGAATGAATTCGCCCTGATGATGACGGCGCAACGCAAATGGCACGAGCAGCCCGACCGCCGCCATTTTCCAGACTATGGCGTATAGCCCGCCGTCAATCGGCAGAAACAGCCACGTTGCAGGAAAGCTTAAGCCGGCAATCAAGCTAGCGAGCAAATAGGGACGTTTATGTGCGAGATCCTGAGCCAAATTGTTTCCCCAACTTAATTGCGTCGTCATGCTGAACTTGTTTCAGCATCCATCGTGCCACGCAAACCGGAGGGCAGAGAGGATAAATGGACCCTGAAACAGGTTCAGGGTGACGATAATTCGACTTTCAAATGCTAGGCTAAGCAAGAGACCCCGTCAGCACAAGCGGAATGTAATTGATCATGCTATCCGCGGTCAGCCGCATACCCACAGCCAAGGCCAGACGATCATGCGATCCTTGGCAAAGGTTAGGTGTAAATCCCATAACCCATCTTGGCGCTTTTGCCTGTGCAGCGCCAAAGATTTTTGATAGCCGCGCCAACATGACCAAAAAACATGATGTCCAGATTATCGGTGGCGGCCTCGCGGGATGCGAAGCAGCGTGGCAATTAGCGCAGCGCGGTGTCTGTGTTCGGCTGTCGGAAATGCGGGGATCAGGGGACATGACGCCAGCCCATCAAACCGATGGTCTGGCTGAACTGGTATGCTCCAACAGTTTCCGATCAGATGACGCCGAAAATAATGCCGTGGGCCTTTTGCATCAGGAAATGCGGGATCTGGGTTCGCTCATCATGCAAGCCGCTGAAGTCGCCAAGGTGCCTGCAGGGTCGGCGCTCGCCGTGGACCGCGATGTATTTTCAGAGACCGTCACAAAACATCTCGAAAACAATAGCAACATCGAAATCGTGCGCGAACGCGTTGACGTCATTCCAACCGACAGGCCGGTCATCATCGCCACTGGCCCGTTGACCGCAACAAACCTCGCCGAGAGCATCATGGCGAAAACCGGTGAAGACCGCCTCGCTTTCTTCGATGCGATTGCACCAATTGTATATCATGACAGCATCGACATGGACATTGCTTGGTATGCCTCGCGTTGGGACAAAGGCGATGGCAAGGATTACATAAATTGCCCGATGGACGAGGCACAATATCGCGCCTTTCACCAAGGTTTGCTGGACTCAGATAAAGCGGAGTTCAAGGAATGGGAAACCAACACGCCTTATTTCGAAGGCTGTATGCCTATTGAGGTTATGGCATCGCGCGGGTTAGACACGCTGCGCTTTGGCCCGATGAAGCCTGTTGGTCTCGACAATCCCAGAACAGGCCGTTGGGCGCATGCTGTCGTGCAATTGCGACAGGATAATAAGCAAGGCACGCTGTGGAACATGGTCGGGTTTCAAACAAAGATGAAGCACAAGGCACAGGTCGAATTGCTCCGCACTATCCCGGGCCTCGAAAAGGCAGAGTTTGCTCGGCTCGGCGGATTACACCGTAATACCTTCATCCGCTCGCCGATATTGTTGGACCGTCAACTTCGATTGAAATCCGCGCCGCATATCCGCTTTGCGGGACAAATCACGGGTTGCGAAGGCTATGTAGAAAGCAGCGCCGTGGGCTTGATGGCCGGCATTATGACGGCGGCGGAATTGGGCGGGCGCACGGTAACAGCACCACCGTCCACCACGGCGCTTGGCGCATTGCTTGGCCATATCACCGGCGACGCACTGGCCGACGATTATCAGCCTATGAACATCAATTTTGGCCTGTTCGCCCCGCTCGATGAAAAGGTGCATAAGAAATCGCGCAAGGCTGCGATGACCGGCAGGGCGCGGACAGATTTAAACAGCTGGATCGCCGCCCAAGCCATCGCGGCCTAGCAACGGCACCCCGGCTTTACGGCTGCTTTGGGCCGAGTTCGTGCGAATTCCTTGCGCGTAAGAAGCAGATCTTTGTTACTATCTGCGCTCGCAAAGCGCTGGCCAGTAGCGACAGCCCATTCCTCAAATGTCAGCAAATTATTGCCATCGCTATCTAGCGCCTTGAACGCCTTGGTCCGGCTGCCCATCATTTCAAGGCGTGAGACAAGCTCATCCTTGTTACGATCATAACGGTTGAAACGCATTTCCTCACGGCTGGCTTTTGGCGCCTCCGGCGGTGTGGGTGGCGCGAGACCAAAGGAAGGCGCATCGGATCCAGCTACAGGCAGTCTGTCAGAAATAGCAGCGGGCGGCGGCGGCGCGGGGATAAGCGATGGCTGATTGGCCATGCTCTGCCAGATCAATAGTCCGCCGCCTGCCATAAATAAGGCGGCAACACCGCCGATTAACATACGCTGCACCGTAACCGCCTCCCGATCGACATCTAGCAATCGGAAGATACACCTAAATACCTGTTAACGCATGTAAAATAAACCTTGGCCCTGATACGTTTTGTACGGACATCGTTAAAATAGATAATGGACGCAAGACACGCGCCTTTGGCAACGGCGCATATGGTATATCGCAGTCTCTTACACGTTCTGGAAAGGCAGTGCGCAAGGCTTCAAGCGCCCAGCTCCGTCCAATGAGCCGCACATCCTGAATAGTGCCCATCCAACCGGCATAGGTCAGAAAAATCGCCTCGGCGCGTAATTCGGCATGCGCGTCCATGGCCTCTTGGTTGAACTGCTCAATACCCAGCAGATGCTCCCAAGCCGAAGCCAGCCCCTCGAGTACGCTTAACGGAATAAGCTCGCCCGTTTCATTTAGCGCTTGCAATAATGGCTCGCCCTTTGGTCTCGCATCAGCTGCGCTGGCAAATGCTTCGCGCCACCACGCCATCTTTATTTGTGCGATCATCGGTTCGCGCGCATTGCGTAATATCTCGGCAAAGCGCTGGTCGATTTGCAGAAGCACAGCGAATGCTGACCGAACGTCTGACGGCGCATAGGCAATGGCCAGCCGAACAGGTGGGGATAGATCTAAAGCATTATCCGCCGTCATCTGCGCATCCGCGACAATCTAGTCACCGCGCGATTAGACCCCGAGCGTCCTGCGAACGCCAGCCACAATCTTGTCTGCATTCACCAGCATCGCCTTCTCCAGATTTGCCGCATAAGGCATCGGAACGTCTTCGTTCGTGATGCGCAAAACCGGTGCGTCTAAATCGTCAAAGCCCTCTTCCATGCAGATTGCCAGAATTTCGCTGCCGACCGAACATGTTGGCCAGCCCTCTTCGGCAACGACCAAGCGGTTGGTTTTTGAAAGACTTGCCAGAACCGTTGCCTTGTCGAGAGGGCGGATGGTGCGCAGGTCAATAACCTCGGCGCTAATCCCCTCTTCAGCCAATCGATCCGCCGCCTCCAACGAAAGTCCAACGCCAATCGAATAGCTAACAATAGTAACGTCGGTCCCTTCACGCATTATGCGCGCTTTGCCGATAGGTAGAACATGATCGTCACCAACGGGAACTTCGTAACTACGGCCATAGAGCAATTCATTTTCTAGGAATACAACCGGATCCTCGCAACGGATGGCCGCTTTCAAAAGGCCTTTGGCGTCAGCGGCGTCATAAGGCGCTATTACAATGAGCCCGGGCACGCTGGCATACCAAGGTGCATAATTCTGGCTGTGCTGCGCGCCTACGCGCGCCGCGGCACCGTTGGGACCACGGAACACAATGGGGCAGCGCATTTGGCCCCCGGACATATAATTGGTCTTCGCCGCCGAGTTGATGATGTGGTCAATCGCCTGCATGGCAAAGTTGAAGGTCATGAATTCGATGATGGGCCGCAAGCCGCCCATGGCTGCCCCTGTACCAACGCCAGCAAAGCCATATTCAGTAATGGGTGTATCAATGACCCTGCGGGAACCGAATTCGTCAAGAAGGCCTTGAGTAACCTTATAGGCCCCTTGATATTCGGCGACTTCCTCACCCATAACAAACACACGGTCGTCGCGGCGCATTTCTTCGGCCATCGCATCGCGCAAGGCTTCGCGTAAGGTAACGGTTTGCATTTCACCGTTCGCGGCAGCAGCGCTGGACTCAGCTGGCTTTGGATTAGAGGCATTGGCAGGCGGCGCATTATGTGCCGGTATTTCAAGTGGGGCCGATACAACTGGTTGGGAAGAAGGTGCGGCGGCTTCCTCCCCTTCATTTGTAATAAGGGCAATCACTGTGCCAACCTTGACACCATCGGTTCCTGCCGCAACATTAATTGACGAAATCACGCCTTCGTCCACAGCTTCAAATTCCATCGTCGCTTTGTCAGTTTCAATCTCGGCAAGAATATCGCCAGATTTTACGCTATCGCCTTCTTTGACCAGCCATTTGGCCAAGGTGCCTTCTTCCATCGTTGGCGAAAGCGCGGGCATCTTCAGTTCGATTGCCATCAATATTGCTCCACCAGCACGTCAGTATAGAGTTCGGAAAGGTCCGGCTCGGGCGATGTTTCGGCAAAATCCGCGGACTGATTCACAATCTGCCGGATCTCTTTTTCAATTACCTTCAACGCGTCTTCACCCACACCCATTTCCGTAAGATAGGCCTTGCAGCCTTCAATAGGGTCGCTGTTGTCGCGGACCGATTGGACTTCATCACGGCTGCGGTACTTAGCAGGGTCAGACATGGAATGGCCCCGATAACGGTAGGTTTTCATTTCCAACAATACAGGTCCTTTACCGCTGCGTACCCAATCTAGCGCAACCTCTGCCGCGCCGCGTACAGCGAGCACATCCATACCGTCGACCTGGATACCGGGGATTCGGAAGCTCTCACCGCGGCGGTAAAGCTGGTCTTCGGACGAGGCGCGGTTGACGCTGGTGCCCATCGCATATTGGTTGTTTTCGATCACGAAGATGATCGGCAGTTTCCAAAGCTCTGCCATGTTGAAGCTCTCATATACCTGCCCCTGGTTGGATGCGCCGTCGCCGAAATAGGCAAGGCACACGCCGCCATCGTTCGCATATTTATGCCCAAAGGCAAGGCCTGCACCGAGCGATACCTGCGCGCCAACAATCCCATGTCCGCCGTAAAATTTATGTTCGGTCGAAAACATGTGCATCGACCCACCTTTGCCTTTCGAAATGCCCGCAGCGCGGCCGGTTAGCTCTGCCATGATGACATTAGGATCAATACCATAAGCAAGCATATGGCCATGGTCCCGATAGCCAGTTATGACGCTGTCTTTGCCTGGCGTCAGAGCGGATTGCAGGCCAATCGCGACTGCTTCTTGCCCAATATATAAATGGCAGAAACCACCAATCAGACCTAAGCCGTAAAGCTGCCCCGCCTTTTCCTCAAAGCGCCGGATCAGCAACATATCCCGGTAGAACTTCAGCAGCTCTTCCTTAGTCGCTTTATACGGCACCGGCTCGGTGGGACGCTCCCGATTGGCGCGTGCTGCGTCTTCGCTAACACTTGCCTTCTTGGAAGCAGATTTTTTCGCTGGGGTGGTGGCCAAAATCATTTCCTTTAGTGGAATTATTATTTGCGCGTGCAACGGCGCCTAGCCAAAATCGGGAGAGGTGAAAAGCGCTTTTCCGCAACGTAAAGCAGTGCATAGCTATTCATTTGACGGCCAGCGCCTTAGTTTAAAGGAACTACAACCTCGTCCGGGGCAACAACATTCAATTCTTTGCGCATCAGTTCACCCGCAAGGTCCGGATCGACATTGTCCCGGTCAAGCAAGAGCTGCCGATTTCTTAGTGCGTCCCGTTCTTTCTGCAGCTTTGCCAGTTCAATTTTGCGTTCACTTAAAGCTGCACGATAGTCAGTCCATGCAATGATACCTGTCGGACCCAGTAGCGCATAAGACGCGATTCCGAGCAACGCCAGAAGTCCCAAAGCAGGGCCGACCACAGACGTTAAATATTCCGGTTTTTTATTGCTGCGGACCATATTCAGACTGAATCATATTTTACACGCGTTGGCAAGAATATCGCGGTCAGCAAAAAATGCCCCGACCGGCATATATAGCAGCCGCGCCAAGCTCTTCTTCGATACGGATGAGCTGATTATACTTTGCCAAGCGGTCCGAACGCGCCAGACTTCCAGTTTTAATCTGACCGCAATTGGTTGCCACAGCTAGATCGGCAATCGTTGCGTCTTCGGTCTCACCCGAACGGTGCGACATAACGGCTGTATACGACGCACGATGTGCCATAGATACGGCGGCCAGCGTCTCGGTCAGAGTACCTATTTGGTTGACCTTAACCAACAAGGAGTTTGCAAGCCCCTTGCCGATACCCATCGATAGGCGCTCCGGATTGGTAACAAACAAATCGTCGCCTACCAGTTGCACGTCTGAACCGATTTTGTCGGTGATAGCCTTCCAACCTTCAAAGTCATCTTCGCTCATACCGTCTTCAATAGACAGGATGGGATAGTCCTTGCACAGGGCCGCGAGATAATCGGCCATTTCATGCGGCGTCAGCGACAACCCTTCACCCGATATTTCATATTTGCCGTTGCGAAAAAACTCGGTCGCGGCGCAATCCAGTGCCAAGACGACATCTTCACCTGCCTTGAATCCTGCCTTTTCAACCGACGCCATTATAAAATCCAACGCATCGCGGGTTGACGCCAAATTGGGGGCAAAACCACCTTCGTCGCCTACGGAGGTTGCCAGCCCCTTCTCATGCAAGCCTTTCTTCAACGTATGGAATATTTCGGAGCCCCAGCGAACTGCTTCTGCAATAGAGCCAGCACCGACGGGCATGACCATGAATTCCTGAAAATCAATTGGGTTGTCGGCATGTTCGCCGCCATTGATGATGTTCATCATTGGTACTGGCAAGACATGTGCATTAACGCCGCCAACATAGCGATACAGTGGCAATCCCCGTGCGTCAGCAGCAGCTTTCGCTACGGCAAGGCTAACACCCAGGATCGCATTCGCACCAAAGTTCGATTTATTGTCCGTGCCATCAAGGTCAATCATGACCGCATCGATATTTTCCTGCTCTTCGGCGTCTAGTTCAACGAGCGCTTCAAAAATGGGACCGTTAACGGCATCAATCGCCTGAATCACGCCCTTGCCCATATATTTAGACATGTCGCCATCTCGCTTCTCGACGGCTTCATAGGCGCCCGTTGAGGCGCCTGACGGTACCGCGGCACGACCAAAGCTGCCATCTTCCAACACAACATCGACCTCAACCGTAGGATTGCCCCTGCTGTCTAGGATCTGGCGTGCGTGAATATCGAGGATAGCTGTCATAACTGGGATCCGTTTGTGCGTGTGAGGAGTTATGTCAGCGCGTCTATCCTCGTGATCGGGTTTTGGCAACGATGCTCCGACATATCGATTTTAAAACTAAATTTCCGGTGCTATAGTTGACTAAGGCACCTGCAATGCAAATATTAGTAGGTAGTAAGACCATTTCTTTCGCCCCCAGTTGTTCAAAAGGAGTCATTTTTATGGCCGAGACCGAAAAACCTGCAGCAGCCAAGAAAACTGCCACTAAGCCAGCAGCAACACGTGCCAAGGCTAAGACCGCTGCACCAAAGGCCGTCGCAAAGGCGCAACCAGCCAAAGGCAAGGCAGACAACGTCAAGTCAAAGGTCAAATCGGATATGCATGATTTTAAGGCGCAAGCCGCCGATAGTGTGCGCGCTGCAGCTGTTAAGGGCAAAGATCGCGCCACGGAGGCAGTTGGCAGCATCGGCAAGCTTATCCGCGATAGTGCGGGCACCATCGACGATAATGTAGGCAAGCAATATGGTGACTATGCGCGCAGTGCGGCCGACATGGTTGACGGCTTCGCTGGCAAGATGGATGCGAAGGATGTGGATGCGCTGACAGAGGATGCGCGGCAATTCGTCCGCAAAAGTCCTGCCGTCGCCATTGGTGCCGCCGCCGCAATTGGATTTGTTTTGGCGCGCCTCATACGTTCGGGCGGCAAAGACGCTTGAATAGTAAAACAGTTGCATTGCAAAATGCCGCCAATGGCCGATAAGCGGGTAGGATGAAGATCGAAGAACAACAAGCCGAAGCGTTGGAAGACCTTCCGCCGCCGATTGAACCAAGCGTGAGCGAACAGGTTGCTTTGGTGATGGAGGACCTGCGTGCGATGGTGAAGGCGGAAATGCGCTATCATCGGTCGCGACTAGATTACACACGCCACGTATTTGGCTGGTCATTCCGCTATGGCGCGGTCGCGGTATTTGCATTTGGGGGGGCGTTCATTGCGCTGGTGTTGGGGCTGTTACTCACACTTTCCCCATTAATTGGTCCATTGGCGGCAACCTTACTGGTTACCATAAGCTTTGTGATCATCGGCATCATTTTCGCCGCATTGGCCCGAAGATGGATGCGGAAAGTTTACTTCCCGGAAATGCAGAAAAATGACGACGATCTTACCTAAAGAACCTGTTGTGACCGACCGGGACAGCGTAATCTTGTCCAACGCTGAACGGCGGTACTTGCGGCGTAAGTTCAAAGACAGCCTGGCCGTCACGCGTGATGTCCTTAATCCCCACAATCAACTTCGGCGCTTGGTCGGACGTCAAACTACCCAAGCCAAGAAGATAGCAGACGAGACAATACAAATTGCGAAGAAGAATGCCCCCATGATTGGTGTTATTGGGGTAAGTGCCTTGTTAATTGCGACGCGCGGTCCGATTTCACGTTGGATTTCGAGGTTGCGGCAAAGTAAAACCAAAACGCCCTCCAGCAAATAATATGGGAACAATATATGAGCAAGATTGGTGACAGCATCAAATCCGCGGCTGATAGCGCGAAAGTAAAGACCACGCGTTCGTCCGTTGCGGCGCGTCAGAAGGCTTCGGTAGCATTTGAGAAAAGCAAAGATGCTGCTGTCACTGGCGTAGAGCAGTCAAAAGAAATTGCCCGCAAAGCAAAGGCCAAGACCAGCGACGGTATTGATAAAAATCCGCTTGCCATCGTGCTTGGCGGAATTGCCATTGGTGCCATCGTCGGTGCACTTTTACCGCGTACAGAACGTGAAACCAAAGTTTTTGGCAAGGCGGGTAAGAAATTAAACAAAAAAGCCCGCAAAATAGCCGATGCAGCAAAAGTGGCTGGCATGGACCAAGTGGACACGCTTGGACTAAATGGCGAAGCCATGCGCGCGCAGTTTAGAGAGCTTGTCAGCAAGGCTGCTCTCGCTGTAAAGGCCGCCGGTCAGGCCGCTACTGAGGCGGCTAAAGAAAAGAATTAAGGATAGTCGTTTGAGCGATACAAAATTGCATCTCGTTTTTGGTGGCCGCGTTGATAACCCGCAAACGTTAAAATTCACTGACCTCGAAAATTTGGACATTGTCGGCATGTTCCCAGATTATGCAAGTGCAGAGGAAGCATGGCGCGGGGCGGCCCAACGCACAGTCGATGATGCCGAAATGAAATATGTCGTGGTACATCTGCATAAGCTTTTGCAACCCGATAGCTAATTTCGGACAGTAGAGTCGATTAGGCGCGCCGATATCGCCACAATAACAATGGCCGCGCCAGCAATAATCCGGCGATAAAGCCACCAAGGTGCGACCATATAGCAATAGAGATCCCCAAACCCGGCCCTACAAAACCAAGCGCAAGATTTAACCCTGCCCAAGCGATAGTTAGGTGTAATGGCCGAGCATATTCGGCAGGGATAGGTCCCCAAGCCTTCGGCTTTTTGTTCGGAAAGAGCAGCGCATAAGCGCCAATAATCCCCGAAATAGCTCCACTCGCGCCAATGGCTGGCGCCATCATGTCCACGGACATCGGCCATGCCATGAAGGCGGCGAAGCACTCCATGGCCGCAGCAACATAAGCCGATCCAATATAAAGTGACAGGTAGAGCCCACCGCCCAATACACGCTCAACCAACTTACCGATCAGCAAAAGCATAAGCATGTTCATCACGACATGCGCGACGCCGCCGTGCAGAAAAGCTGCAGACAAAGGCGTCAAAAAAGCTGGTACCATAAATCCGATATCGGGAAATGCCGCACTGCCACTGCTTAAACGTATCGGGAATAGCCCACCCGATATCACCGCATATTGCCACCAAGACGGCACCAGCAATATTGCTGCGATCACCAGATTGATGACCGCCAATACATTGGTAACAGGGCCGCGCGGAAATTGCATATCAGGCCATCAGGCGCTTCCCACCGAAGCGCATGATCAGATAAACTCGATCTTTGATACGAGATAATATTTATCGCCCGAGGGCACAGTTAATTCAACTTCGTCTTCGACAACGCGGCCAATGAGCGCGCGGCCCAATGGCGAATTATACGAAATCCGGCCTGCTTTTGCGTCGGCTTCAGTCTCGCCAACAAGCTGATAGCGCACGGGCTTATCATTTTCGTCCAACAATGTGACGGTTGCGCCAAAGACGATTTTATCGCCAGACAGGGTTGAAGGGTCAATGATCTGCGCACGGCCAATCTTGTCCTCGATTTCGGAAATCGCGGCTTCAACCTGCCCCTGACGTTCCTTTGCGGCGTGATATTCGGCATTTTCCGACAGATCACCATGTGCACGCGCTTCCTCAATTGCCTCCACAATCAAGGGTCGTTCGTCACGAAGGCGTTTCAGGTCGGTCGTCAGCTTTTCATAGCCTTCGGCCAACATCGGATATTTCTCAAAACTCGCCATCAGGCAAAACCCTTCGTCACAAAAACATCCCGACCGGATGCGCTATTACGGCTCATCCGATATGCAGTTCAATTGTCGGGGAAAGATACTGCGCGTATTAATAATAGTCTTGAAGTGGCCGAACTTCAAGTTGCCGTTGTTGCAACGCGGCAATGGCTTGCGCAACCGCAACACTTCCGGCGGCTGTGGTGTATTGCGAAACCTTGCCAGCAAGCGCGGAACGGCGAATTTCTTCGCTGTCTTTCAGGCTTTGCCAACCTTCGGTCGTGTTGAAGATAAGTTGGATTTCGCCATCCTTAATCTTGTCGACAATGTGCGGGCGGCCTTGGGCAACCTTGTTCACGCGCTCGACCTCTATGCCCTGCGCACGCAGATAATTTGCGGTGCCATCCGTAGCACAGACAATGAAGCCACACGCGATCGCTTGACGGACCGCAGGCACGATCACGGGCTTGTCGGTGTCTTTCACCGATACGAACAACTTCCCGCTCATAGGTGGCGGCATCCGTGCGCCAATTTGCGATTTGGCAAAGGCCGTCGCAAAATCACGGTCAATACCCATGACCTCACCCGTTGACTTCATTTCGGGCGAAAGCACGGGATCTACACCGGGGAAACGATCAAACGGGAATACCGCTTCCTTGACCGCGATATAATCGATGTCGAGGTTGATGGGTGGCAAGTCCTTGAGCTTTTCACCCGCCATAACGCGCGCGGCGATCTTGGCGATAGGTGCGCCAATGGCCTTTGCGACGAAAGGCACGGTGCGACTGGCACGCGGGTTAACTTCGATGAGATAAACTTCACCATCCTTCACTGCGAACTGGATGTTCATCAGCCCGCGCACATGCAGGTTTACCGCCAGTAACTCCGCCTGACGACGGATTTCAGTGATTATTTCGGCAGGGAGACTATATGGCGGAATAGTGCACGCAGAGTCGCCGCTATGCACGCCTGCCTCTTCGATATGCTGCAGGATACCCGCAACAACGACCTCGTCGCCGTCGCATAAGGCATCCACATCGACTTCAATCGCATCGCGCAGATAACTGTCGATTAAGACTGGTGAGTCACCGGAGACAATAACTGCTGTCTGAATGTAATTTTCCAACTGCGCCTGCGTATCGACGATCTCCATCGCGCGGCCACCAAGCACATAAGAAGGGCGCATAAGCACCGGATAGCCGATGCTTTCGGCGACTTTGATGGCTTCTTCACGGCTGCGCGCAATGCCATTTTCGGGCTGCTTGAGCTTGAGCTTGCTGATCAGTGCGGCAAAACGCTCCCGGTCTTCAGCTAAATCGATGGCGTCGGGTGACGTTCCCAAAATAGGAATACCCGCGGCTTCAAGGGCCTTTGCCAAATTCAACGGCGTCTGCCCGCCAAACTGGACGATGACGCCTTTTAAAATGCCATTCTGTTTTTCAACATGCAGGATTTCCAGAACATCTTC
>Ga0078894_10001268_pt1 | contig 18676 bp, 18 predicted proteins | sample LauGreSu1BDMLBSD_2_FD_67506 | JGI IMG/M metagenome (GOLD analysis project Ga0078894, IMG submission 67506) | Freshwater lake microbial communities from Lake Michigan, USA - Su13.BD.MLB.SD (version 4) (version 4) | ecosystem: Environmental > Aquatic > Freshwater > Lake | place: Lake Michigan... | reverse complement strand
GCGCGGGCTTTCAGTCAGCACCCGGCCTTCCACCTCGTCGGGGCGGTTGACCCGGATCCGGAGCGTCGTGAGGTTTTTGGGAAGACCTACCGGAGCCCAGCTTACGGGGATATTGAAACAGCCCTGGGCCGTCATCAGCCAGACATAGTTGTCATTGCGACTCCGACACCGACGCACACTGGCAGCTTGCTTAAGGTACTCTCGCTGGCAAGCCCAAAGGTAATTCTTTGCGAAAAGCCGCTCGCCTATGGCACGGAAGAAGGGCGTTTAATGGTCAGCTCCTGCCTAAAAAAAGGAGTTAACCTATATGTCAATTACATGCGACGCTCCGTACCCGGGTTTATCGAGGTCAAGCGTCGACTCGAGTTGGGCGTTATCCAAGGACCTGTCAAGGGTGTCACATGGTATTCCAAGGGACTCTTGCATAACGGATCGCATTTCTTCAATTTGATGGAGTACTGGCTCGGCCAGGTGCAAGCCGCCAGTGTTTTGAATATGGGGAGGACGCGGGGGATGGATGATTGTGAGCCAGACATCCACGTGGTGTTTGAGCGGGGGGAAGTTGTGTTTCTTGCCGCCTGGGAGGAAGCGTTCTCGCACTACACGGTAGAATTGTTGTCCCCCAGCGGACGCCTAAGATGCGAGCAGAATGGTGACGTGATTCAATGGCTGCCAACTGAGTGCGTTGGTGGTCATCAGGCTCTTGCAACACAGCCTCTGACCATTGAAACCGACATGTCACGGTACCAGTGGCACGTAACAGATCAACTGGCTCGCAGCATTTATGGGTCGCAGCAGTCTTTATGCAGTGGCGAAGCGGCACTCAACACACTTACCGCGATAAAGAACATTGTTAGCGTTACAAATTGATCGCGCAAAGGTCTAGCTTCAAGGATCGGTTCTGTTTGGTGGAACTTACTCATGGTTGACTGAATCGCATTTGTATAATACTCGTTCGTTGAGCGAAACGTACAGAATCCTTTATCGCCGTGTTACACAAAGTCTGCGGCATTATTACTTTGCGCGCAACTAGCCTAATGGAATAGGCTCTAAGTTCTAGGGAGAGGTTGCTTAACCAAATTTTGTCATCAGAGAGTCATGATTTTTATTATTTTTGGAGATATGACGAATATGTTTTTCAAATGGCTGACCAAGAAGATAGTGAGAGGATTAGCGTTTTTCCTCGTTGTTTTAGATTATTTAAAAATATACTCTTTCCCCAATGGATTACACAAATTAGGGATGATTGAAAAGGCTGTGAATTTGCTAGTATCGAACTACACAGATATCACCGCGATGCACTATATGCGACAAGGTTCTGCGCGGAAAATACTTGACGAGGGATCACCTGTTTGGAAGGACCCTCTTTTGCGATTCCAAGCGATTTGGTCACTTGGGAATGGCTCAATTAATACACCGTGTCCTGTGATGCTTTCAAAAGACCTTGCTTCGGTAACTAATCTTAATGGCAAAAAGATTCTTTGCATCGGCTCAAAGAATCACTATGAAACCAATTTGTTGGTGCTGAGGGGGGCCGATTGAAAACTGATTACGAACATTGATCTTTATTCAAACATACCTGGAATATTACAGATGGATTTCCATCACCTTGAGTTTCAGAGTGAGAGTTTTGATATTGTTTTTTGGGCAGGTTCTTTTGCATACGCTACGGATCTTCAGCAAGCCGCTAGCCAGGCTGTGAGGGTATTAAAAAAGCCTGGGATCATTGCAGTAGGAGACTCGTTGATGGGCAACGCCACTCGAGAGACTTTACTTGAAGGCCAGCCAGACATTAAGGATCTCATTACTCAGATTCCCAAAGAGGTAGAGGTGTTCACCAAGGGTATAGGTACCATCGAGAAGTTAGAGCAATATTTTAAGGGCGACACGGTTTCGAATGTCGACGTATTGCTTACAAGAAAATACTCACCTAGTCACGCTAACGTAATCTTGAGCTACAGTTAAGTGTTCCGTAAAAACTGTTTAAAACCGTCATTCCGGGCTCGATGCGTAATCTTGTAGCATATCTACGGATTCTAGGTTTAGCTTCGCAGCCACGGAATGACGATTCAAAATCGGTTTGTCTGACTTACTTAGCTCGAAGTTCCCAACTTTTTCAATATCCTTAGTAAATCGAAGTCTACATCATAAAATTGGATGAGTTATGCAAACCCAAGTACCGGATTTTATAGATAAGCCAAGATTAAAGCGGACTTACTTAAGGCTGATGGCTAAACAGTTTTATTGGCGTTCAGCAATCTCGAGAGCTTTGCGCACTTTGTATAATGTAAATTGTCACGTTGCAATTCCAATGAAGTTGAATCTCCCTGATGATTTTGGCTTTCAAGAAAGCCGAGCGCTACCTAGAGGGCTTATCAAGGAAGGTAAGCACTATAGCTTGGCATATTCGCCAGATTTTTCTGAGATGCCTCAGGTAATAATCGAGGCTGTAAAGTTAGCTGTTCCTGTCGCGCAATTGTACTTTCAGGATTGTGTAGTAATTCAAAGACCTCAGATCTGGAGAAATTACCACATACCCCCGTCAGATCAGTTTAAGGATGTATATTCAGATAACTTCCATCAGGATCTGGTCGTTTGATCAATTTAATCTGCAACTATTCATTCTATTGCAGGATGTGACAATGGAACATGGGCCATTTATTTATCTTAACCCGGTAGATCAAAAAGAATACTTGAGACAGTCGAAGAGTAGGCTTGTTAATTTAGACTATCCGGGAATTCCCTTTATCGGAAAACGTGGAGATGCAATGCTGTTTTCTACTGGATACACATTGCATAGGGCATCGAGTCCATCAGAATTTAATCATCGTGATCTAATGAGTATCGCTTTCTTTCCCGCATACGCCGGTACGCACGGTCTAAAGATCGAAGAGTTAATGGGGTTGAATTAGCATCGGGGATATTACTTGGGTGGTATGGAAATACGAATAGAAATACTTTGTATTAATTTTATTTATAAGCGACTCATTCTATGCAGATGAATACAAGTTCAATGCTTGCTGTTTTAGGAGGAGATAAGGTTATATCCAAACCTTTCACTCGCTATAATTCGATGGGTCAAGAAGAGGTGAATGCAGCAAGATCCGTTGTTGAGAGCGGCGTGCTGTCACAATTCATTGGCGGCTGGGAACCGGACTTTTATGGCGGGTCAAAGGTGCAGGAGTTTGAGCGGCGGTGTGAGGCTTACTTTGGGGTCAAGCACGCGGTCACTGTGAATTCATGGACTTCAGGGTTGGTTGCTGCTGTCGGTGCTATTGGAATAGAGCCTGGGGATGAAGTTATCGTCAGTCCTTGGACGATGTGCGCTAGCGCTACCTCGATATTGCACTGGAATGCGATACCCGTATTCGCAGACATAGAGCTTGACACATTCTGCCTCGATCCGGCATCGGTTGAGGCAAACATTACGCCAAACACCAAGGCAATTATGGCTGTGGATATTTTCGGGCATTCTGCGGACATGGACTCGCTGATGAGTATTGCCAACAGGCACAAACTCAAAGTGATTACCGATACTGCTCAGGCGCCGGGTGCTAGGTACAAAGATGGCTTTGCCGGGACGCAGGCCCACGTAGGTGGCTTTAGCCTGAATTACCACAAGCACATTCACACCGGAGAAGGCGGTATTCTCGTGACGAATGACGCCGAGATTGCAAGGCGTCTGCAGCTTATTCGGAATCACGCAGAAGCGGTTGTTGGTCCAATGGGCATGTCGGATCTGCGGAATATGATCGGCCATAATTTTCGTCTTGGGGAAATCGAATGCGCCATTGGCATCGAGCAGCTCAAGAAACTCGATAAGTTTGTGTGTGGCCGGCAGCGCGCGGCTGAGCGCTTGACAAGTGGGTTAAGCAACCTCCAAGGATTGCGCACGCCAATAGTAAAGCCTCAATGCAGCCATGTTTATTACGTGTATCCCATGGTACTGGACTTGGATCTATTAGGTGTGTCCCGTGCCCGGATAGTTGAAGCACTCGAAGCGGAAGGAGTTGAGGGACTAATGGCTGGTTATGTCAATGTTCACCTGCTTCCAATGTATCAACACAAGATCGCGTATGGATCGAAAGGCTTTCCGTGGACTTCGGACATCTGTCGTCGAGATGTCAATTACCAAAAAGGCATCTGCCCTGTTGCGGAAACGCTGCACGACAAAACATTTCTGGGATATGAGATGTGTTTGAACGATTTGTCGGACGAGGATGTGGATCTTCTTGTGGCCGCCTTCCGCAAGGTCTGGGATCAACTCGCAAGCCTGAAATGATCTATCAACTTAGCAAGGATTACTTTCTTAGGCCGTTGACGGCCGCTGACGTGAATGGTCCGTATCCAAAGTGGTTTGAGGACCAAGAGGTTTGCCGCTACAATTCACACGGGAAGTTCTTTAAGTCTCGGGCCTATTTCGAAGATTTTGTTAGCAGAATTGGAGGCGACGATCGCGTTGTGCTGGCGATTTGCCATTCGGCGGACGGGCATATTGGCAACATCAGTTTGCAAGATATATCCTGGATTAACCGCTGCGCGGAGTTTGCAATTCTGTTAGGGGATAAGCGTCATTGGGGCAAAGGAGTCGGGGTACTTGCAGGTCGATCGGTATTGCTGCACGGATTTCAAAAGCTCGATCTCGAAAGAATCTATTGTGGAACAGCGGCCACTAATGCGGGAATGAATGCACTTGCGTTAGCGCTAGGCATGACGTTGGAGGGAGCGCGGCGCAAACATTTATTCCTTGAAGGTGAAAGGGTTGACTTACTGGAGTACGGAATACTGAAATCCGAATTCAACCAAAGTGAGCGCTGATGCTGGCTGTCGTTTCCCATGATGCAGGCGGGGCAGAGGTGCTTAGCAGCTATGTCCGGCAGCAGGCCCTTTCTTGCCTGTATGTCCTCGAAGGGCCGGCCCTTCGAGTTTTCGAAAGAAAACTGGGGACAATTCGAACGGTGCCACTTGAAGTGGCTGTGGCTCAGGCATCTTCCCTTCTCTGTGGAACGAGTTGGCAGTCCGATCTTGAATTTAATGCTCTGGCGCTTGCGCGCGAAGCTGGCAAGCCGACAGTTGTGTTCCTCGATCACTGGACCAATTACCGCGAGCGATTCACGAGGGGGAATGAGACTCGCCTACCGGATGAAGTTTGGGTGGGCGATAGAATTGCAAAAGATTTGGCGGAAAATTTACTGCCTAGTGTTCCCTTGCGCCTCATTGAAAATCCCTATTTTAGGGATCTGCGTCAGGAACTCGCGTTGCTCACCCCGAACCAAGGGGAGGATTCGGGCAAGCTTTCAGTACTATATGTTTGCGAGCCTGTGAGCGACCATATGGAAAAACAATATGGTGACGCAAGGCATTTGGGGTATGTCGAGCACGAAGCATTAGCCTATTTTCTGAAGCACATTCATGCACTAAGTCAGCCTGTGGGGCGCCTCGTGATCCGTCCGCACCCTTCCGAGATCCCTACTAAATACGACTGGGCTCGGGCAGTGTGTGACGTTCCTTTGATAATGGGGGGCACGCAGACATTGCTGCAGGAGGTAACGGACTGCGATGTCGTTGTTGGCTGCGAATCCATGGCCATGGTGGTGGGTCTTCTGGCGGGCAAACGGGTTGTAAGTTCCATTCCTCCAGGCGGACGCCCGTGCGTACTTCCCTACCCTGAGATTGAACGCTTAGCTTTATAGGTCGAGACATCGGCAATCGTCCTTCTGCGGATTGAAATCTTGGCCGCAGTGTCCCAAAGCTCCAAGGGATAATAAATTGTCGCAATATGTGACAAAAGCGAATATTTACTATTTTTTAAACTATTCTCTAATAATCTGATGTAATATTTCAAAATTATACGTTTTGCGACAAAACCAGCGATGCTGCAAAGTACCCTTTTAGGATTAGACCAGTGCCAAGTGTGGGATACGGAGTTGGCTTTTCGGTACCTAGAGTCTAGTATCGGAGAGAAGTCCAAACGCACGACCGAACGCCGATTGCATCAACTCGCCATCGTCCCGGCAGCGTTGCAGGCACTGACGCTTGAGGATGAGCTGGGTCTTAAACCGAATGCGGCAGTGGTGACACGTGAAATCGAGCAGGCCCGTGCAAAGAGAAAGTTGGTGCTGTTTGTCCAGCTTCACCGGCTAGTTGGAGGAATGGATAGCCTGCACGCTAACGATGCACGTGGCGCGCGTTTCTGGATTCCCTTTGGAGAGCAGACTGTTGGCCCCGAGGATGTCCGCGGGGCGCTGGATCAACTGCAAGCCCATATCGGTAAAGAGATCGTAGCGTTTCCGCATGGCCGGCTTATTTCTCTACTCCGCAAAATCTGGACGAGGCTGCCCGTGAGTCTGCTCGGCTATCCGCCGCCACTGGATCTTACCAAGCAGGCCCGCCTGACCAAAACCTGCTCAACTCGCACCCCCCATCTGCAGCGCTTAGAATGCGAAAGCATTCACATCATTCGCGAGGCTGTGGCCGAAGCCGAGAATCCGGTCATGTTGTATTCGGTGGGAAAAGACAGCGGTGTCATGCTGCATTTGGCCCGCAAGGCATTTTATCCTGCCCCACCACCATTCCCATTGCTTCACGTCGACACGCGATGGAAATTTCGAGAGATGTACCTTTTTCGTGATCACATCGCCCGAGAAAGCGGAATGGAACTCTTGGTGCATATTAATCCGGAGGCAATTGAAAAGGACATCAACCCCTTTGACCACGGATCTGCGCTGCACACCGACATTACAAAAACCGAAGGCCTCAAACAGGCTTTGGACAAATACAAATTCGACGTAGTCTTTGGTGGTGCCCGCCGCGATGAGGAAAAGTCCCGCGCAAAGGAACGAATTTTTTCGTTTCGGACCGCCACTCACCGGTGGGATCCGAAGAATCAGCGGCCCGAACTCTGGAGCCTTTACAACACTCGCAAAAGTCCAAGCGAGAGTATTCGCGTGTTCCCGTTGTCTAACTGGACCGAGCTTGATATTTGGCAATATGTCTTCCAGGAGAGCATTCCGGTAGTGCCTTTGTATTTTTCCCAAGAGCGCCCAGTGGTGGTGCGGGACGGCATGATCATTATGGTTGACGATGATCGTTTCCGCTTCCTGCCGGGGGATGAGATTCAGCCCCGCAAAGTGCGCTTCCGTACCCTTGGTTGCTACCCGCTCACCGGCGCTGTGGACTCAAATGCAGAAAGCCTGTCCGACATCATTCTGGAACTGGTCAATGCCCGCAGCTCCGAACGCCAGGGTAGAAAGATCGACTCGGATGTTTCCGGCAGCATGGAAAAAAAGAAACAAGAGGGCTATTTCTGATGAAATGCTCATTAGTAACGGCTACAGGCATGACTTCAACGGCTCGCTTGGACTTGCCCCTTACCGTGGAAGACTTTCTAAAGCAGCAGAAGCAGCAAGACTTGCTGCGTTTCATCACCTGCGGCAGCGTGGACGATGGCAAAAGTACATTGATTGGCCGTCTACTGTGGGAGGCCCAACAACTGTTTGACGACCAGCTAGCCGCTCTGACATCGGACTCGAAAAAGTATGGCACTCAAGGGGACGACATTGACTTCGCGTTGCTGGTGGATGGGCTGACCGCTGAGAGAGAGCAGGGAATCACCATAGATGTTGCCTACCGTTTTTTTGCTACCGCGCGGCGCAAATTTATCGTTGCAGACACCCCAGGTCACGAGCAGTACACCCGAAACATGATTACCGGTGCTTCCACTGCCGATGCTGCCGTGTTGTTAGTGGATGCAGGTCAGGGCATGTTGGCGCAAACACGTCGTCATGCCTATCTTGTGTCACTCATGGGTATCCGGCACGTAGTACTAGCTGTCAACAAGATGGACCTAGTGAATTTCGAGCAAGCCACATTTAACCGTATAAAAAGTGAATTCGAGCAGTTTGTGAGTTCTCTGGGTTTTACGAGTATCCAAGCGATCCCTCTCTCGGCGCTCAAGGGCGAGAACATCATCAAACATCTCGGGCACATGCCCTGGTACCAAGGATTGCCCCTGATGAGCTACTTGGAGTCTATCCCGGTGCAGGGCCCAAGTCCGGAAAAACTCGTCTTTCCAGTGCAGTGGGTGAGCCGCCCAAACTCGTCATTTCGCGGTCTATGTGGAAGTGTTGCGCAGGGCAGAATTCAAGTTAGCGACGAGATCCGCGTTACCACCTCAGGCCAAACTGCCATAGTGACAGAGATCGTGACCATGGATGGCTCACCAGCGGAGGCGGTTGCCGGCGACGCTGTCACGCTGCGCCTGAGCCCAGAGATTGATGCGTCGCGTGGCGACATTCTTTCCCTGAAGGAAAGTCCGCTTGAAATGACCGATCAGTTTGAGGCCACCATAGTGTGGATGCACGAAGAGTCGGGCATGATAGGGCGTAGTTATAGCATTAAGCTATCAACCCAGTGGGCTGGCGCATCGATCACGGCTATCAAGTTCAAAATAGACATCAACACATTGGCACACGAACCGAGCAAGCAGCTCACGCTTAACGATATAAGCGTCTGCAACATTGCCACTAGCAAACCTATTACTTTCGATAGTTATCAGAAATCGAGGGAAATGGGAGCTTTCATCCTTGTGGATCGTTATAGCCACGCCACGGTCGCTGCTGGAATGATCCGCCACACCCTTCGCCGTGCCCAAAACGTCCATCGGCAGGCACTGTCTATTACCCACACCGAACGCGAGCAACTCAATGGTCATCGAGGAAAAGTCATCTGGTTCACGGGTTTGTCAGGATCGGGCAAATCGACCATAGCCAACGCGCTCGAGGTCGCATTACACGCGCAGGGAAAACGCACATTCATTTTAGATGGCGACAACGTTCGCCAAGGGTTAAACAAAGACCTCGGGTTCACCGAAGCCGACCGAGTGGAAAATATTCGCCGCATCGCCGAGGTTGCCAAGTTAATGATGGAAGCTGGACTGCTGGTGATGGTCGCTGCCATTTCCCCCTTCCGGCGTGAGCGCGAGATGGCTCGGGAATTAATCGGCCCTGAAAATTTTGTCGAGGTTTATGTCAGTACACGCCTGCAGATCTGTGAGCAGCGCGATCCCAAGGGGCTTTACAAGCGCGCCCGCAGCGGCCAGTTGCCCAATATGTCAGGTATCGGTAGCCCCTATGAGGTTCCTGAGGCTCCCCAAGTGGTCTTGGATAACAGTGACTCATCGACGACTGATCATGTTGCGCAGCTGATGATGCATATCGTTGGGTGAGCCAGAGAACCGTTCGCCCGTTCAGTTAGGGCATAAGTTGCACGATTACTGCAGAAGAGCCTGTCGTAGTGTATCTGGCATCTTGAGATCTACAATTCGTAACATCGTTTTGTGGATAAGCGAACGGCCGTTCTTTGGTAGAGTTGGAGGCTTTTTTGCGGCAACAGCCTGTCTATTTGACCAAGGGTCACTCTTCGAATGGTTAATTCGATCCTGTGTTCGTCGCAATTTAGAGAATTCTTCCATTAATTTTCCTCAATCGATCCCCTGTTGAATTTTAAGCCTGCTTCAAGCGATCAGATGGCCCAATGAATTCTTATATGAACCTTATGGCTAGGCTCGCGGTATTAGACCGTTGCCATAACGGCCCGGAAATGGAGCAGGCCTATGTGCAACTTGTCGCGCATTATCCGGGAGCCCGATTGCTGAGACATCCAATTGACAAACCAGTAAATCACTGGCGTCTTCCGCCGCGGTGGACCTGTACTGTGGCCGAGCTTCGAAGCGAAGATGGTGAGCTAATTGCATCTGGTCAGCGCAACAAACTAGAGGTTTTTTCGTTTTCTCCGGCGGTTAATGAGTGGCTGAGCATTGACGAACTGCAGTCACATCTTCTGTCTGATCCGGCCCGGCCGGAAGCTCTTTTGTTTCACTTCCGTAACCAGTACCGACATTGGGCGCCAGTCTGGGGTTTTTCCATTCCACATTCACGCCGAGAACACTTGCGAAGGGATGTTAAGTACCACGCCGTGATCAATAGTAGTTTTTCGGCTGAAGCTATGGTTCAGTCTGACTATCAGCACAAAGGGTTAGGCCAAGATGAGTATTTTCTGCTGGGGCACTTTGATCATCCTGCCCAGGTGAACGACGGGTTGGCGGGTTGTATCGCCGCTTACGAGGTTATTCGCCGCCTGAACGGGCGGGTGACTAAGAACTCTTACCGGGCGTTTGCTAGTGTCGAGATTGTCGGCTCGGCTGTCTATCTGGAGAAGGAACGGCTCAACGGCGTTGGAAGCCGGGAAGCTCTGTTTCTAGGCTTCTCCGGCACTGACTCCCCGCTGGTCTACCAGCAAAGTTTCTATCGACAATCACGGATGGATCGTATCGCGCGATTTCTGTTGCAGTTTAACCCCAGGAGCAAGGTCGACGTATTTGGCCACCGCGAACTGATAGGCAATGATGAGAACATTTTTGATTCGCTTGGCCATGAAATCCCCACCGGAACATTAATGCGTTGGCCATTTACACAGTACCACACCGACGCCGATAATATGTCAATTACCTCGGAAGCCGCCATGGAGGAGGTAATTAGTTTTGTAATGCGAATCATCGACGTGCTTGAGTATGACCTTCGCCTTCAGGCCACCTATATCGGAGTGCCTTCGCTCGCCAATCCAGAAATTGATCTGTACCTTAGCATCGACAACGTCAGCGGTCTATCCACCGGGGCCGCTAATCAGGCGGCAGACCTGACCACTAAGCTTACTGAAGACGAGAAGCTATATCTGCAAAAAAATCCGGATGTACTGAACAGGCTGATGCAGAACATATTGCGTATGGCTGATGGCCAGCACTCTGTGCTTGATGTCGCTGAGAAGTCCCAAGTCCCTTTTGGGTTTGCCCGGCAATATGCGCTGAAACTGGAAGAAAAAGGTCTTTTGAAGTTCCTGGAATTCTGATGGTAGCGACTAAATTCTTAGTTACCGGCATGTTCCGTTCTGGAACCACCTTCTGTGCGAGGGTATTGAACGCCAACCGGTACATCATTTGTGCATCGGATCCATTTGCACCCATCTTCAAGGCCTACCGTAATACGTTTGGCAAGGCAGTCCAGACCGGATTCGACATGGCTTCTCCGCTCCACGACTACTACTTTGATGCTTTTCAGAACGACCTGTATCAGCGCATGCAAACATCTAGCTTTGATGTTGCGCTCGACCCCACAACCTTAGCCAGTCTGGTGGAGGTCGTTAGGCAACACAGTACCGGCTACTCTCCCCTAATTCACGACCATTTGCATTTGCTCGGAGGCAAGGATTTTTCCGGACTTTTCCGGTCCGGTTTGCGCGTGATTGAGCTGGCATATCCTAAAGAGCGGCATCAGGCAGTGGGGTTTAAGGAGGTATGGGTTGATGAGTTTGCCGGGCATTTCCTAGCGCTGGACGATGTCGCAAAGGTGATCCACGTCGTAAGGGATCCGCGAGCAGTGGTCGCCTCCAACTACGTGTCGGGGGCAAGATACCCGCTGCTGTTTCTGGCACGTCAGTGGCGCAAGCTAGCGACGCTAGCATTCGCAAACGCCGCATCATCCCCCCGCGTGAAGATCATCCGGTATGAAGATCTGGTTGGTCGTCTAGGCGAGACAGCTCTTGAGGTTTGCAATTTTCTGGATGTTGAATTTGATGAAGCCATGACGCGGATCAGTGAGTTGAAGGACGGCGGGAACCAGCCCTGGCATCAAAACTCCTCCTACAAGGATGTTGCTTTGAGTGCGCAGGACTCCACCACTGATCTGATCGCAGAAAAGAACGAGCGCTGGCGTGCTGCTTTGCCCAGCGAGTATGTGCGTTTGGTTGAAAAGTTGTGCTGTTTCGAGATGAAAGCGTTCGGCTATGAATTTGTGACAGATGCGGCGCAAAAGCCGCACATGACCGAAGGGCTGTTGTTCGCGGACGAGCCGGCGATGCTCGCAGACTGGGTCAAGCCTTACAGTGGATATGACTATTTTCGAGAAATGCTGGCAGAAAATACTCGTTACGACTTGATCCGCAGTCAAACGCAGGTTGATGCAGCACTTGCAAAGCGTCTGACTCTAGTACCGGAAATGTACAAACAACTCGTATCCAGCTGGGCTGTACAGTTTGGCCTCTGCCACCCGCTCTGACCGCCTGATCAAATGCTGTCCAAATCAGCTAAATATAACAATTGCCACAATCCATGGTCAGGCGCAGCGTAGCCATGAAATACTGTACCGAGTGCTTGCAGCCTGACACGAAGCCGAATGACTATTTTTCTGCAGACGGTGTGTGCTCTGCATGTCTTGACGGCCATGAGCCGGAACTGATTGATTGGCAGGAACGCTACGAACTCTTGGAGTCGCTGGTGGCGCGTTTCCCTAAGGCGCGGGGACAACACTTTGACTGTCTGATCGGGGTCAGCGGCGGGAAGGACAGTTTGAGACAGGCTTTGTGGGTGCGCGACCACCTTGGACTAAAACCGTTACTTGTCTGTTTGAGTTATCCACCGCAACAGGTGACGCAGGTCGGCGTAGACAACATCAGCAACCTTATCGAACTTGGCTTTGATGTCATCTGGTCGGCACCGGCGCCCGAAACATGGCGACGGCTGATGCGGGAAGCATTTCTCAAGTTTTCAAACTTTTGCCGCTCCACCGAACTTGCGTTGTACAGCTCAGCACCTCAGATCGCCATCAGGTACAAGATTCCGTTGATCTTCACAGGGGAGAACCAGAGCCTCCGGGATCGTGGAACGTTGACAAATGCAGGTTGGGATTACAATGCCGCGCGCAATCAGAACACGCTCAACGGCGGGAATCTTCGATGGTTTGAAGAAGCAGGTTTTCAGCCCCGACAATTTCTACCTTATGTGTATCCGGATGCGACAGCTTTCGATGCTGCTGGCCTGCAAATTATTGATCTAGGATGGTTTATCGGCGACTGGAACAATCTAGATAACGGCAGTTTTTCGGCTGCGCACGGATTGTCCATCCGGGACGATTCTGTTGAAAACACGGGAGACCCCCTGAGCATAAGTGCTTTGGACGAGGACTGGGTTGCCGTTAATCAGATGATCAAGTATTACAAGTTTGGTTTTGGAAAAGCAACCGACTATGCCAATGAAGACATCCGGCTCGGACGTGTATCACGCAGCCACGCTGTTTCTTTTGTCGAAAAGTACGACGGTGCCTGCTCTGAGGATTACATCCGTAGCTTCTGTGCCTACCTGGGGCTGACAGCGTCGGAATTTTGGCAGCAGGTACATTCGTGTGTGAACACGCGGCTGTTTGACATCGGCGCAGATGGAACTGTGAAACCACGGTTCAAGGTCGGAATAGGCCTATGAGCAAACTGCTAGTTGGGCTGATTGACTATGGTGCCGGTAATCTTGCCTCAGTGCGTCATGGTCTGCTGCATATCGGCTTTAACTGCCGAATCAGCAATGATCCGGTTGTATTGAGTACCTGCGATCTGCTTTTGCTTCCGGGGGTTGGAGCATTTCGTCCTGCCATGCAGGCGCTGAAGGCGAGCGGGCTCGATGCATTTCTTGTGCAACAGGCTGGCTTGCAACGCCCCCTGCTCGGTCTGTGCTTGGGTATGCAATTATTGACGGAGAGCTCCGAAGAGGGCGGCCTGACTGAGGGTTTGGGGTTGATTCCCGGTCGGGTTATCCACTTCGGCAACAGGCGTTGGCATATCGGGTGGAATTCACTGGACTGTGTCTCGAAAGACCTAATGTTCGAGCACTCCAGCAGCGAGACCTATTACTTTAATCATTCCTATTATTATGACGGGCCACGGGAGTTTCAAATGTGCACCGCGACCTTTGGTGAACCTTTTGCGGCCATCATCCGGCGACAAAAGATCATTGGTATCCAGTTTCATCCAGAAAAAAGTCAGGATGCCGGGCGCCGTTTGCTCAAGCACATGATTGAAGGCCTGTGCCATGCTTAAGAAGAGGCTGGTGGCGGTAATCGTGGTCAAGGATGGGCGCGCTGTCCAGTCCTTTGGTTACCGGAGGTATTTGCCGCTTGGGCGCCCGGAAATTCTCGCCAGCAACCTTGATCGTTGGGGGTGTGATGAAATTCTCGTACTTTGCATTGACAGGGGTCGCCAAGGCTTGGGTCCTGATATCGGGCTACTAAAGAGACTCGCTTCCATGCGGCTTTCGACGCCCTTGATCTATGGCGGCGGCGTCATGACGGCTGAGCAGGCTGCTTTGGTTGTTCATCATGGCGCTGATAGGGTCTGTATTGATTTTGCCTTACATCAGGATGATGTGCAGCCTATTCGTGAAATGGCGGTGCGCTTGGGGGCACAAGCCTTGATTGGTGTGTTTCCGCTAGCGCGCCTTGGCACAGGGCTTCAATGGCTAGACCACCGAAATGGTGTATCCCGCGCATTCTCCCGCGAGAACATTGCTCTTTTCGATCAAGGTGTAATTTCAGAAGCGATGATTATCGACTGGTCACATGAGGGCTGCGCAGGCGCTTTTGATATCCAACTCGTTACGCGGTTTCCAATGCATAACGTACCCCTGATTGCTTTTGGAGGAATCAGCGAGCCCTCGCAGGCTGCTGTGCTGCTCTCGTTACCGCAGGTGTCAGCTGTCGCTGTCGGTAATTTTTTGAATTACACAGAATTGGCGGCTCAGCGCTTCAAGCAACAGCTACCAGACCTGCTGTTAAGGCCTACAACTTATTCGAGATACGTCTGATGGCATCTTCAGACATCACGGAATTCAGGGCTTGCAGCCGTTGCCTCTACACTACGGCACATCCACTCGGCTTAGTGATCGATGAGGAAGGGATCTGCTCAGGCTGTCGCGTGCATGAGGAGAAAGATTCGCTCGATTGGAATGAGCGTTGGATGCGACTCGAGTCGATCGTTAAGCCATATCGCAGCCAAAGCGGCAGGAACTATGACTGCGTGGTGCCTGTGACGGGTGGTGGTGACTCTTATTACGTCCTACACCTCGTCAAAAACCTGCTCAAACTTAACCCGCTGCTAGTAACTAACAACAAGTATTTCAATACCCCGCTAGGTGTGAGAAACCTCGCCAACCTGAGAACACGGTTTGATTGCGACATCCTAGTTCAGAACATCAATCCTGACTCAGTTCGCAAAATCATTCGTAGTACTTTGCGTAAATTCGGCAGCATTTATTGGCCATGTCTAGCTGGACAAACTGCATTTCCCGTGCAAACAGCTGTCAGGTATGAGGTTCCATTGGTAATCTGGGGTGCTCATCAGGGATTGGAGCAAGTAGGCATGTTCTCACATGCGCACGAAGTCCAGATGACCCGCCGATATAGGAGAGACCATGATCTGATGGGCTACGAGGCTGATAACTTGTTGTCTACCTTCGACAGTTTGACTGAGGGCGATATCTGGCAATACCGATACCCTGATGATCATGACCTCAAAAGTATCGGTGTGACTGGAATTTACCTTGGCAACTACGTGCGTTGGGATCCAAAGGCACAGCATGAGCAGATGATCCGTGACTACGCTTACCAATCGGCAGGTTTTTCACGCACTTTCGACACCTATGATTTTGTGGATTGCTTCAACTACATGAATCTGCACGATCAGTTGAAGCTATATAAACATGGTTACTCAAAAGTGACCGATCATGCCTGCCGTGAAATCCGCCATGGTCGGCTGACGCGCGACCATGGCTTGGCTCTAGTCTTGCAGCATGAGCAGAAGTCCGCCGAATACACAGGAATGTTCTGTGATTGGCTGGGTGTTCAGCCGGGCGCCCTGCAATTCCTGATGGACAACCACCGCAACAGGTCGTTTTGGAGGGAGACGGCGCCACGGCAATGGGAATTTTCCGGCCCGACAGTGAACGGTACGCTCCAGTTATCAGGGGTTGGCACACAAGGTAAAAGCTCCGACCGCTGTGTATTTAAAAAAAACAGTGCACTCGATACGAGGGAGAACGCCAAATATATCACGATCGGGAAAGGTTACCCATGATGTTTAGGCCAACTGCTCTTATTCATACGGACGCGCTCAGAAGGGAGTACCCAGCTAATTGGACCCTTGCAAAAAGCCTCGAAGCAGCAGGATACAAGGTAATCCTGTCATCGCGTTCCAGTACTCAAAGATTGCTGCGGTTCTTCACGCCCGATGTTGTAATTCTTTCTCATGTATTCAGCCTGACCGAGCGCGAACTGGAATCGCTGCACAAGCGCGGCGCGCGGATCTTCTCGAATGAAGTGGAGGGTGAGATTGAGGGGAACGAATTCGGAATTTCGGGTACCTATCCCCGAGACGTCGCTTATCAGTATTTTGAGAAAATATTCACTTGGAGTGAGTGGTCCGCCCGCTGGTTAGTTCGGGAGCGCCAGATTGATCCGGCCCGTGTAAGAGCCACTGGATCGATACGACTGAGTCTGCTCCGGCATTTTAGATCGCATGCTGTGCGACGCCGGATCGGGATTCTTTCGCGATTCGAGACCATTAATACGTTCGATGGCCGACATCCTTTTGAAAACTTGATGAGCATGGATTACTTCGGCATGCGTAGTCGCGGCTACCTTGAGCGAACTGTCGTCGAGATGGATAGTTTTGCCATCACCTGCCAGGTGATCGAGTCTTTGATACGCAAAGGGCTTGCAGTGACCATCAGGCCCCACCCTAACGAGGCGATTGATGCTTACCAGCTACTGAAAAGGAAATATGGCCCGCTGCTAGATGTGGATAGCAGTACCGATTACATGGGTTGGCTGCAGGGGCTGTCGGTAGTTGTCGGAACGCTTAGTTCGGCGTACACCGAACCATATCTTCTGGGCATTCCCATTGTGTCGTTAGAAGGACTGCAAGAGAAAAATTACCAGAGTGTTCCCCATTTGATTCCGTTTATGGAAACATTTTCGCGCGCATGTTATCGCCCTGCTGACCTGGGGGTATTGCTGGATCTCTGTGCAGACCCGCAACTAGCGCCCATCCATAACATGGAATTGAAGCAACAGTTATCGGCAATCTATTCACTAGCCAATCCGGACGATCCTATTAATAGCATTGTGGCTTCAGTAGGACGAACCGACAGGACTGCATACAGCATCTCCGCGCTTTTGGTCAAGCCTGCAAAATTTCTGCTCGATGTTTTGGCGATCGCCAGTTGTGTCCTGAAGAAAAATCCCAAGCTCGCTTTTCGAGCACACGTGATTTACAACTACAACACCCTGCTTCACCGTCCGTCATCGTTCATGCGGACCTTGATAGCTGCTGGTGCAGCTAAGGCGGGGTCGGACCAAGCTTCCTGATTTCATCTGCTAACTTTGCAACCATACAGTCCAGCAAGCGCGAAGTGGCAGCGTGGGGATGTACTTGAGTTGCGAATCACTGAATGTGAAAATCACGGATTGGTTGCGCTTGAGTTCGCTGCGCTCATTGGAATTGGGCAATACAAAAACTCGGGTCTGCGCAGCGTGGCGATGTCGACCATGGAGCAGTGAGCGTGATACGGCACATGACGTCCAGCGCTGATTTAGAGATGCTCATATCAGCCATTGTTAACCCCGAACAGCTTGATTTTGGCAGCGGTGCTGAGGTCTTATTGCTTAAGGCACAGGCTTCGGCTTCCGCAATCTCGGGCATGAAACTTGAGGAGAGGGGCAAGCTTATTGCGGCGACGCCGTGGGTTTACGCTGCAGCCGTGATTATACAGGGGGTGGTTATGACCTTATCACCGTTTTCATGTTCGCCAGCACCTGACCCATCCTCGCTCAATTTTGATGGAGCCAGGCAATCGCATGGCGAGTGGCGGCCCGTCTGGTTGTTGGGTTCCCCAGTTCGAACGACGAGTTTCAGAATTTTACCTACTGGAGCGGTAATCCCACCCACAAGCTAACTGGGGCGAGTTCAAGGGGTCAGAAGTAGAACTTTCTCGTTAATTAGAAACCAGCTGGGTGGGCATCATAAGTGGACGCTCCTTAATTTTTCTGAATTTGAATATAGTCTATGAGAATGCGCTTGCGGCAGTAGCCAATGTGACTCCTTGATTGCGTATCAGGAACGTGGTGATTAATACGGCGGTCAACGAGCGTTTTCCTCGACCGTGATGACGTGATCAATTTGAATCATGACCATGTGTACAAACGTGAGCTCTTCGATTTCGTTTTCAGTATCTTTGATATAGCGCAGTATAGAAATGAGCAGGGCTACAAACTTATAGTTATCATTAATCAAGCCGGCATCGACAAGGGTTACTATACTGAAGATAACTTTCAACAACTGAGCGTTTCGACGAGAGATCTGCTTTCTGCTATTGGCGCACCCATCAAAAGGGTCAGTTTTCCCCTAAATCACCAAACCGTCGGGATAGGCGAGTATCTGGGAAGCGACATTTTTCGTAGGCCACAACTTGGGTTGCTTTTTCAGTTACAGAAAGTGCTTGATCTTGACTTGGATCGCTCTGCGATAATCGGTGATAAGGCCCGTGTCATTCGGACAGGTATTGCTCATGGCGCATGACGAAAACTTCTATTAGCATCGCAACGGCTAGAAAAAATGGATGGACTTCACTACGAAACTATCGCTACCCTCCAAGAAACTTTACCCAATCTGAAAAGAAGCAACGTGACACGAGTTGTTGAATGAATCTTTTAGTTCTTGCGGGGGGATTTGGCACTCGCTTAAAAACAGTAGTCGCTGATGTGCCTAAGGCATTAGCATCTGTTGGCGGTGTGCCGTTTCTGCA
>Ga0078894_10001267_pt1 | contig 18678 bp, 14 predicted proteins | sample LauGreSu1BDMLBSD_2_FD_67506 | JGI IMG/M metagenome (GOLD analysis project Ga0078894, IMG submission 67506) | Freshwater lake microbial communities from Lake Michigan, USA - Su13.BD.MLB.SD (version 4) (version 4) | ecosystem: Environmental > Aquatic > Freshwater > Lake | place: Lake Michigan... | reverse complement strand
GGCTCTACCCCATTAACGGGGGATGGGCACTCACTAAACACGATTGATTATCCCGTTCCAACCGCATTGCGCCAAGACGCGCATGCGGTAATTTTCAAAATTTCTGAACCCAAACGCTCTTCTTGAGAGCATTTCCATCTTGGTATGGAACCCCTCGGTGATGCCGTTGGACCTGGAGAAGCGCCACATCCCCACGATGGGCTCGATCCAGTCCTTCAAGGTCGCCGCCAAGGTCTTGGCTGGGCTGTGCTCGAACTGTTCGAGCAGGGCCAGGAATCGGGGCAACAGTTGCTTGGCCTTCTTGGCGTTGACGGTCTTGACCAGCAACAGGCGCATGAGCCTTTGTTTGGCCCGGTACAGGGCATGCAAGACGGGCCACTGCTGCAAGTACCGATCCAAGCTCAGGCGTTGGTCTGGCTGTAGTTTCCACTCGTGCCTGCGCATCAGACTCAGTAAGCCCCGGTCTTTGCGCCCCAAGGGGTCTTGCAATTGCCACAGCTTGAGGAAGTGGTGGTTGACCAAGCGCACCACATGGAAGCGGTCGGCCACGATCTGGGCGTTGGGGCAGTATTGGCGCGCGATGCTGCGATAAGTCTCAGAGAGGTCCATGACCACGACCCGCACCAGGTCCTTACCCGTCAGACGCCCCAGGTAGCCGCGCAGACTGGGCTCCGAGCGCCCCAGCACCACGTCAAACACTTTGTGATTTTTGAGGTCCACCAGCGTGGTGGCATAGCCCTTCTTGCGGGTGAAGAAATGCTCATCAATACCCATGACCTGAGGGCAAGATCGACCAGACAGCTCGCTGATGCGCTGGCCGATCTGGCTCTGATACCAGCGCTCGACAGTGGCGGTGCCGATGCGGTGGGTGAGTTGGAGTTTGCGTTGGCTGACCCCGCCATCGTGGGCCTCAAAGACCTCCAGCCGGTAGGCTTCGGTGCAGCGCAGGCGCGGGCGTATGCCGGCAAAGCGGTGACGGAAATAGCGGCCACAGGCCTTGCAGTGGTACTTGGGCACCGAGAGGTGCAGCACCAGCACTTGGTTGCCCTGTCGGGTGTGCTTAAGGGTGCGCTCACAGGTGGCTTTGACCCGTAAAACCGACGCCCCGCAGTGCAGGCAGTGGGGTCGGGTGTGGGGTTTGGCCCATACATGAATGTCTTTCTTGCGATCTACAGCCAGGATCGCCAAGTCGGGCAACCCCAATATAGAATCAATTTGGGACACGGTATTACCTCCATTGAACTCGTTTTTGCACTTACAAGTTTAATGAATACCGTCGTCCCCCTTTAATGATGAAGAGCCCACACGGTTGGCACTGTGGCTGGTCTGCGACTGCGGGTGAAAGAGACTGGCGCCCGTTCCTGGGTGCTACGCACGATGGTGGGCGCTCGTCGTGCAGAAATCGGCTTGGGGGGCTACCCTACCGTAACACTGGCCCAGGCGTTAGATTACGCCCGCGAGGCGCTGCACAAGATTCGCATGGGAGCGGACCCCGCTGCCGAGCGCCGCGCTCTTCGCAGCACCGTTGACTCCACCTTCAAGAAAACCGCCGAGGACTACATCAAAGCCCACCGGGCTGGCTGGAAGAACCCCAAGCACGCTCAGCAGTGGGAGAACACCCTGGAGGGTTATGTGTACCCAGTGTTTGGCAATAAGCACGTCAGAGATATCACCAAGACCGATGTGTTGGCGGCAATCGAGCCGATTTGGGCTACTATGAACGAAACCGCCTCCCGGTTTCGCAACCGCATTGAGATGGTCCTCTCGTATGCGATGCAAAAGGAGTTGCGTCCAGAGGGGCTCAACCCCGCTCGCTGGCGCGGCAACCTGGATATGGCCCTGCCCCGCTCAGGCAAGAGCCTCCGTGTCAAACATCACGCCGCCTTGGACGTTGAGGGGATGCACGAGTTCATGAAAGCCCTCGCCAAAATCGAAGGCATGGGCGCGCGTGCCTTGGAGTTTGCGATCCTGACTGCTGCCCGCAGTGGTGAAGTGCGGGGCGCCACGTGGGACGAGATCGATCTCAAGGCTGGTGTGTGGTCGATTCCAGCCAAACGGATGAAGGCTTCGCGTCCGCACCGAGTGCCTCTGTCTGCCCAAGCTATCAAGTTGCTCAAGAGCCTGCCCCGATTTGAGGAGGTCGAGATTGTGTTCCCGGGCAAAGAGGGCAAAGAGCTATCAGACATGACGCTCACGGCGGTGCTGCGGCGTATGGAAGTGCCGGCTACTGCACACGGATTCCGAAGCACCTTCAGGGACTGGGCATCTGAGCGAACGGCCGTCCCTTCCGAGGTGGCTGAGATGGCCCTGGCGCATGCGGTGGGCGATCAGACTGAAGCGGCGTATCGTCGAGGGGATCTGTTTGACAAACGGCGTGAACTCATGACGCTGTGGGCCAAGTACATCGAGACGCCTGTCACGGGTGGGAATGTCCAGCAGCTGACCAAGAGGAGAACTAAATGAGCCAACTCAAAATCGTTCGCAAGCTGGACAAGTGGGGCGGCTGGTTTTACCGAGGCCCCGAGATCCGCGCGACCATCATTCTGTGGCAGCTTACCCACGGCTTTAATTTGGTGGAACTAGACAATTACCTCGAAGAGTCGGGGTGGGAGAGTGCTGCAGCCAAGGCCAATCGCGAATTGCTGCTCAAACGCCGCGCTCAAGCCTTAGCAGCCCATAAGGCGGGCCAGCATGAGCTGGTCGTGGCCTGGTTGAGTTTCTTGTCACTGGCTATGCGGGCAGGTAAGCGCATGGAGTTCTTGATCCCAGCTGCCAAGTTGGGCAAGAAATTCAGCGCCGGCCGAAAGGTCAATTCCGTGGGACCTGTGCGAGCGTTTATTCGCAAGTACCTGAAACAAAACCCTAAAGCCAAGGCGGGGGAGGTCTGGACCGCATTGCAGGACGCCCAAGTCAAAGGTGCTCGAGTCCAAGACAGCTACTGGAGCGCCAAATACATCCAAAGGGATGACGGTAGTCGCATGACGCCCAAGCAGTTCAGCAACATGGTCAGTGAAGAGCGTGGGGTGCAGGGGCTAAAGCTTAAGCCCCGAGACTAAAACCCCCGGGTCTGCAAAAAGCACGTATTAGCGAGTACGTGCAAATCGATTGCTTCAATCCGCCTCAGCCGGCCGCGGTGGCTGGCGAGAAAGGTAAAGCAATGCAATCGAAGTTCATACGAGTTCGCGAGTTGGCCAGTGCTCCTGGCCGTAACGGGGCGCCTGCACGGCACGGACGCCTACCCGTCTCCCACGCCACCATCTGGCGCTGGGTCAAGCTAGGGGAGTTTCCTCCACCAGTGCGACTTGGCCCTCAGACCACGGCTTGGCGCATGGAAGACATCGAGCGCTGGGAGGCAGAGCATGCAGCCCAGCTACAGGACGGTCAACGCCGCCCGCGCCGTCACCACGCCAATGCGTCCAAGGCAGCCCAGCCTTTAGGTCGTGCCATTTCCCGTCACCACAGCCAACGGTGAGGCGGCTATGACCAAGCAAAAACAACCCACCCCCAATCAAGACATTGAAGGAATTGTCATGACAACTGACACCCAAACTGACACGCCCACCACTTACACCACGCCCGAGCAGGTCGAGGACGATCTGTTGAGTAAGCTGCGCTTGCCGCAGACGTACTCCGGGGCAGCCGAGGCCGTCAAAAAGCCACTGATTTCGGTCGCGGTCCGAAAGCCCGGCAAGATGGAATTCTTCCGCGTCCATCCCGAGCACTTTTTGGAGTGCCTAATCATCGAGGACAAGACTAGCCGAGAAAACTACCTGTTACTCCCTGAGGTTGCACAGCACGTGCCCGATCTTGCGGTCCCCGTTCGGCTGTACTACTGCCTCTCCCGCCAGGATGCCGTGTTCCTGTGGCCCGTCAAACTACCCCGGGATGATCGGCGAGGAAGTGATTGGAGCAAGTCAGCCGCTGAGTGCGCATCGATTGGCCAGCAGAGTTGGCTGCGCATCGTGGCCGACATGGACGCCGGTGCCTACCAGCCCTATGTCGCTTTGGCTGACCTTGGGGAGCCGGAGTGGCCTCAGGTGTCCTGGTCCGAGGTGCTCAAGCACGCCACACGTTCGCGGGTGATCGACACGGCTGACCACACCGTGATCCGTCGCCTGATGGGGCGGGAATGAGCCAGGCTGGTCTCCCTGCAGTCTTGGACCGCTTCCCTAAGGTTTGGTGCGTGGACTTTGAGTTCATGGCCAGAGCGGGTGAGCGGCCCGAGCCGGTCTGCTGCGTGGCTCTAGAGCTGCGCAGCGGCCAGGAGATCCTTCTGTGGGGCGAGGAGATGGCGTCTCCTCCGCCCTTTGGCCCCGATGACCTGTACGTGGCCTATTACGCCTCGGCGGAGATGGGCTGCCACCTGGCACTCGGGTGGTCGCTACCCGCGCACGTGCTGGACCTCTTCACCGAGTTTCGGACCTTTAGCAACGGCCGTGATGACCAATTGGGGTTGAAGGGGGCATCACTCCTGGCCGCGCTGGCGTTCTTTGGGCTGTCCCACTTGGACCCCGATGTGAAGTCGCACTGGCGCGAACGTGTAATTGCCGGTCCACCCTATGACGACCAAGATCGGGTAGGCATCCTGGACTACTGCGCCAGTGACGTCTTCGCATTACAAGGTCTGTTACCCAGGTTGGTGGATCAATTGGGGGCCCGCCCCCTGTGGCTCGACCATGCTCTGCTGCGCGGACGTTACATGCGAGCTGTGGCCCGCATGGAGTACACCGGGGTACCGGTGGACAAACAGCTCTTTGAACGCCTGGCTGCCCACTGGGGCCAGATCAAGTCGGCCCTGATCGACGGAATACGGCAGGAGTACCCCTTCTACGAGGGGACAACCTTCAAGCAGGCCAAATTCGCTGCCTGGCTAGGTGAAAAAGGTATAGCGTGGCCTCGTACCGAGTCGGGGCACCTGCTGCTGACCGAGGACACTTTCAAGAAGCAGGCGCTCACGTATCCCATCCTGGGGCCGGTGCGCGAAGTACAGAACAACCTGGCCAAGCTGCGTATCACCGACATGGCGATTGGGGCTGATGGGCGTAACCGCACCTTGCTCTCGCCGTTTCGTGCGCGTACCGGTCGTAATCAACCCGCTGCATCCAGATTCATCTTCGCCCCATCGGTGTGGTTGAGGCGATTGATTAAACCCGAGCCCGGTCGCGCCTTAGCCTATATCGACTTCACCAGCCAAGAGATCGGGATTGCCGCGGCGCTCTCGGGCGATCAGGCCATGATGGATTCGTATAAATCGGGTGACCCCTACATTAACTTTGCAATCCAGGCGGGTATGGCACCCGTTGGTGCTACCAAAGACAGCCATGAGAGGATCCGAAAACACTGCAAAGCGGTTCTGTTGGGTACGCTCTATGGCAAACAGGCCAGAGCCATTGCTGAAGACCTCGGCATTACCTTACTGGAGTCGCAATCTCTCTTGCGCACCCACCGTAGGACCTACTCAGTCTTTTGGCAATGGGTGGAGAGAGTGGGCAATCACGCGATGTTGTTAAGTCACATCGATACTTGTTTTGGCTGGCGCTTGCACATCACAGAATTTACGAAGCCTACATCATTGTTAAACCACCCTATGCAATCGCACGGCGCTGAGATGCTGCGGGTCGCGTGTTGCTATCTCACGGAGGCGGGACTCAATGTCTGCGCGCCAATCCATGATGCGGTGCTCATAGAGGCGGGGGAGCAGGAAATTGAGGCCGTGGCCAAACAGGCAAAAAACCTGATGGCGAGGGCTTCTCGTGTGATCCTGGATGGCTTTGAAATTCGTACCGACGTGGACATCATTCGGTACCCGGGTCGGTATGACGACGACCGGGTTGGCGACATGTGGAACCGGGTCATGGGGCTTCTTGAGCAGATCGAAAACGCCTCAGAAAGCTGCGGTCAAAAAACGACGAACCCATCGCAAGTTGGTGACAAATAAGGTAGGAGTCCTCCTCAAACAGGTAGACCCGTAGCTATTCCCTTTTCCCTCTATTCCCTTATTCCCTTAACTAATGAGTATGGAATCCACAGACATGACATACCCCATCCAAGAAATGGCTATCCAAACGGAGACGCTCAAGAAAATCAGAGCACAACGATTGGCTCGTCGCGAGAAGCAGTACGTCTTTCGACTGGATGCCCAACAGGTACAACGGGCCAGAGAGTTGGACTTGCCCGACAGTGCCTTGATCGCCTTGGCCGCTATCGATGCGGCGGCCTATGGCAGTCGTCGCAATGACTGGGTGACGCTGCCCACCAAGACGATTGATGCGTTTGCGCGGGGGTTTCGATGGTGGCACCGGGCTACCACCAAGTTGGAACAGACGGGCTTGATTGAATGTCAGCGGCACTCGGGTCGGTTGCCGCGTTATAGGCTTAAAAAGCGGGGCCAGGAGACGCGCAACGGGTGTGTGGCTACGCCGCCATTCCCAGAAGATTTGCGGCTCGCCTGAGGGCTTTTAAGGGCCTTGGTGGAGCATTGATTTATGGGGAAATTCCCACGAGTAAAGCCGCCATCAAGAATGAGATGGCATGAGAGAAATCAATTGAAAACTGGCGATAAGTGCTGTTCGAAAGTAAGGCAAAAACTCTAGAGGGTATGTTGTCATATTTTTTTCATAGAGTAATCGTTTAATCCAGTTTTTCTATTCCATTTACAAATCTAAAAAATGAAATTCACCACAATTTGCTCAGCCATAGCGTTAACCAGTGTTCTTGTTGCATGCTCTGACTCAAGTAATTTGACTAATGTGACTCAAGGCGTTTTTGTCGATGCTCCAGTCGAGGGATTGAACTACGTCACGAGTTCGGGTCTGACGGGCACCACAGACGCTGCAGGTGTCTTCAGGTATGTGGAGGGTGACACGGTCACATTTTCAATGGGCGGCCTGACTTTCCCGCCTGTGACAGCCGGCGCAACACTTTCGCCTGTTGACATTGTTAATGCCTCTTCGCCTGACCATCCTGGTGCAGTTGCTATTGCCAGGTTACTCCAAAGCGTGGACGCCGACGGCGATCCCGAAAATGGCATTAGCATTAACAAAGCCAAATTGGCATCTACCATCACCAGCCCAACAGACTGGTCTACCGCCACGTCTACCGACCTTACCGCGATGCTGGCAAATGGTATTTCTCTGCGCGCTGAAAAAGACGCCAGAGCGCATTTGACCAACCAATTGGGTTCATTGTCTGGCGCCCCCAAAATGAGTTTGGTAGGTCGCTACACCTCGGGCGGAACCGTGGCCTCTCCCTCCCTGGTGGCTGAAATTGTTTCCTTTCACGCAACCAGCAAGTCGCTTTTCATCACAGTTGACACAACCGCCGAACCCTCCTCATTCAAACGCATTGACTTGTCGGGCTTGGGCACCACAGCCTTGACCAACCCCACCACCAACACAAACTTGACCGTGTCGCAACGCTATAACGTTGCTGCAGATGTCAACGAAACCGGCGTCTTCACAGCCGGTGGTGTGCAAAGCCTTGACGTCAGCAATAACCTGCTTGCCATTGCGGTGCAGGCCACGCCAAAAACAGACAACGGCGTGATTGCTTTTTACAGCCTGTCGAGCAATGGGACCCCCACCTTTTTGAAGAAAGTGACGGTGGGTTCCCTGCCCGACGGCGTTGCATTCTCGCCTGATGGAAATTACCTGGTGGTGGCGAACGAGGGAGAGCTTAGCACCAGCTTCATGACTAATGGCATAGATCCTGAAGGTTCCATCTCCATCATTGCCATCAACAATGGCGTGCCTGCCAACACTGCAACCACCTTGGGTTTTGCAGATTTCAATGAGGGCGGTAGCCGCCGCAGCGAATTGCCCTCTGGCGTTCGCATTGGCCGTCCTGGCGCAACGGTAGCGCAGGACATGGAGCCAGAATATGTTTCCATTTCAGCTGACAGCAAAACCGCCTTCGTGACCTTGCAGGAAAACAACGCGGTGGCAGTGGTTGACTTGACTGCTGGTCGCATCAGCAAAATTTTCGCACTTGGCTTCAAGGACTATGGCAGCAAAAACAAAATTGCTGCATCAGACCGGTATGCCGGTACCACCTCTTCAGCCTATGGCAACCCAACCGTACCGGCAACCTTGAAAAATTACGCCAATCTGTATGGCGTATACCTGCCTGACGGTATTGCCACTTACACCGTCAATGGCAAAACCTACTTCCTGACCGCCAATGAAGGCGATGACCGGGGCGATTTCTTGACCGGCTCTTCAGCCGATACAGCTCGTTTCAGCACAATCGTCGCCAACTTGGACCCTGTTGCCTTTCCTGCGGATGTCGTCAACACCATCAAGACTGACCAAGAACTCGGCCGGCTGACACTTCTGACCAAAGACGCGAATGGCAATTACGGCGATACCAACGGTGACGGCAAATACGACCGCGTTTACGTGCTTGGCGGTCGCTCATTCTCCATTTGGTCTGCGGATACCGGTGAGCAAGTGTTTGATTCGGGCGAGGACATTGAACGCATCGTCTACAACAATGCTGCCGATGACACGAACAATGCGACGACGCTGTTGAAGGCTGATCAACTGCTGGGCCGCCTTGACAACAAAGGCCCTGAGCCAGAGTCTGTGGTGGTCGGTCAAGTGGGCAATGACACCTATGCCTTCGTTGGTCTAGAGCGCGCCAGCGGGATTTTGATGTACAAAATCACCAACCCGCACAAGCCCAGTTTTGTTCAATACGTCCGCAACACGACTACCCTGGCTGACGGTGATATTTCACCTGAGGGCATGAAGTTCATTCCTGCCAGCCAAAGCCCAACCGGAGTACCCCTGTTGGTGGTAGGTCATGAGGTCACGGGTTCGGTAGCGGTTTATCAAATCAAATGAATTGACCCCTTAGAAAGACTGTGAAAACCATCAGGGATCACCTCAAGGCAGGCCAAGTCAGAGAAGCTTGGTCTGCTGTTCAACTCTGCGCTTTTAGAGCTTTGGACGCGACTGATCCCCCTAGTTCTCTTCCTTGCTATGTGATCAAGTGAACGCATACGAACGGAAATGGTAGGGGGCTCAAATCCCTACAAGGCATGTGCCCCAGGCCGACGTTGTTCCTTCGTTTTATTGCTAACCCATAAGCCGCCAAAATGAGAATAATTTTCATTTGAATATGAGCTTCGATGAATCAATTTCATCACCCCCCCCAGGATGTCATTGATTAAGTGAACTTATTATTCAAGTATCGGCAAAAATGACTAGAGTCAGAGTGATATTTGCTATCACTCAGAATTCTGTCAATGAACTACCTCGAGCGGGCACCAGGTGCTGAACAAACTGCCGAGTGGCTTCAGCCCAACTGAAGCGCTCTGATTGGGCACGGGCGTCAGCTCTTGGCACCTGAATGGCACGTTGCGCCGCAGCGGCCAAATCCTCAGACAAGATGCCCCCCTTGGCCGTGCTCGGGTCATCTCCTTCAACCCCCAGCACTTCCCGCGGCCCATCAACCGGAAACGCCGCCACGGGTGTGCCGCAGGCCATGGCCTCAAGCATCACCAACCCAAAGGTTTCTTGACGACTTGGGAAGACGAAGACATCTGAAGCGGCGTACAAGTTCGCCAACTCAGGCCGGGAAACCAGGCCCAGCCACAAGGTATCCGGGCTGTCGCGTCGCAGGGTGCTTTCCAGTGGGCCCACACCGCAGATCACCCTGCTTCCCTGCCAGGGCATGTCGATGAAGGCCTGGATGTTTTTTTCGTAGGAGATGCGTCCCACGTACAAGGCAATGGGTCGTTTAAGACCCTGGAATTGGGGATGATCCTGCACCTGGGCCTGGTATTTGAACAATTGCTCATCCACTCCATGGGTCCAGGCACGCAGGCGTTTGAATCGGCGCGCTGCCAGCAAATTGCGCATCGCCAGGGTGGGCACCATCACACCATGCGAGCGCGCATGAAACAACCTGAACAAGGCATAGCCCAAGGACAAGGGCACGCGCGCGGCAGCCTTCAAAATTTCTGGAAACCGGGTGTGAAACGCGGTGGTGAAACCCAAGCGATGCCGCACACAATAGCGCCGCGCAGCCCAGCCCAAGGGCCCTTCGGTGGCCACGTGGATAGCGTCAGGCTCGAAGCTTTGCACAAGCAGACCCAGCGATCGTCCGGGACTGCGAGCCAGACGGATTTCTGCATAGCCTGGACATGGGCGTGACTCGAACATGCCTGGGTGGACCACCAACACCTCATGCCCAGCCGCTCGCAGGTGGTCCACCAATTCCACCAGGGTGGTGACCACGCCATTCACCTGTGGTCGCCACGCATCTGTGATGAGGGCGATTTTCATCCGTGAACAGGGTGATCCAGGCGGGAACTGGAGGATTCATGCACCACAGGCTGAGACAAGGGCATGGGTTGGGGGAGGGGTGTCGGCATGGGAAAAGACTCATCGGGGGGGATGGAGATTGCTTGGTTGCGCGGCCAGTAGAGTAACTCGAAACGACCGTCCTCATGCTCCACCAATGCACTGAGGCTTTCAACCCAGTCCCCGTCGTTGCAGTAGGTCACGCCGTCAATATCGCGAATTTCGGCGTGATGAATATGTCCACACACCACCCCCTGATAGCCGCGACGTTGCGCCTCGTGAGCCACAGCACGTTCAAAATCGGAGACGTAGTTCAAGGCTTTCTTGACCCGCATCTTGAGATAAGCTGACAGTGACCAATACGGCAATCCCAGGCGGCTGCGGCAGTTATTCAGATATCGGTTGAGCTTCAACGCCAACTCGTAGGCATGGTCACCCAAGTAAGCCAGCCATTTGGCACAACGAATCACGGCATCAAAATAGTCGCCATGGATGATCCACAGCTTGCGCCCGTCGGCTGTCAAATGCACTGCTTCTTCCAACACTTCAACACCACCAAAATGGTGATTCACAAATTGGCGAGCAAATTCATCGTGGTTGCCGGGAACATAAACCACCCGGCACCCTTTGCGCGCTTTGCGCAACAGCTTCTGGATCACATCGTTGTGTGACTGAGGCCAGTACCAGCGACGGCGCAATGCCCAGCCGTCGATGATGTCCCCTACCAGGTAGAGTTGGTCACACGTGTCTCGCTTGAGAAATTCCAGCAGGGCGTCAGCCTGGCAGCCTGGTGTGCCCAAATGGATGTCCGAGATGAATACAGTCCTGTAATGCATCTCACTCCTTCAGAGTATGAATCGCATGTCTCGTACTCTACGCATCATTCGTGACATATTGAGGTACTTTCCATGAAAGGGCCGTGAATTTGAACCTTGTTACAAGGTCGCAACCATGTCATGGAAAAGACATGTGGGCTGACTAGGATATTGCTTTGATATAAATTTATTGGCTCAGCCTTTGTACTTATTTCGAAGGTTCTTTCAGATGTGATGAATTCATTGCTGGATGTGATCAACAAGCAGCGCCGGGTCCATGACCTCATGCAGCATCAGAGCATGCTCAAACACGATCTGGCGTCATCGCTGTTGCAGCGGCAGCATGATGCCGAACTCTCTTCCCTTATCACGCATGCGACGGCTGACCAACTTGTCGAATGCCTGACTACCCTTGACGCGCACAGTGCGCAAAGACTGTGGCACCTCATTCCACCTGAACAATCCAACCGGGTATTGTGGAGCCTGCCGGAGACCCGACGCATGGAACTCAACCTTGAATCCCCCTACGTAGACCGTCAACGTGTTCAGTGCTACGAGTTGAATCAAGGGCGTCTCAACTCCGTGGTATTGCAAGCGCCTTCTATCCCTGAAGACTTCAAGCCGGTCTGGGTTGATCTGGTGGAGGCTACACCAGGTGAGCGCCATTATGTGGAGGATCTGTTTCAGGTCACTTTGCCCGATCTGCTTGACGAGAATGAGCTAGAGGTCACTGCTCGTTTCCAGGTCAGTCAAGACGACGATTTGCTGCTTCACTCCAACTTCCTGGGCATCCAGGCACACCATGCTCGCAGTGTGCCAGTGTCATTCATGGTCCACAATGGCGTGTTATTTTCCATACGGCGCGAAAGTCTCTCTGTCTTCGATCTGCAAAAGCAGCGGGCTCGCAACCAACCCGGGTATGTGAACGATGCATGGGATGTCCTGATCGATTTGTACGCTGCCGATGTCGAATGTTCGGCCGATGCGCTGGAAAATATTTATGGCAAGCTGGGTCAGGTGGGTCGTCATGTGCTGAGTGAATCCATCAGCGACCAGATGGCGGCGGGCATTCTGTCGGACATTGCCGAAGAGGAAGACCATAACGGTCGTATCCGCAGCAACATTCTGGACACGCAGAGAGCGTTGAATTTTTTGCTACGCGGACGCATGTTGTCAGACAACCAGGCACAGGATTGTCGGCAAATTCAGCGCAATATTGAATCGCTCAACAGCCACACCTCGTTCCTCTTTGACAAGATCAACTTTTTGATGGACTCCACCATTGGTTTTATCAACATCAACCAAAACAAGCGCGTGAATCAACTCACCATTTTCAGCGTCGTGTTCATGCCCATCAACATCTTGGCCGGCATAGGAGGCATGTCGGAGTTCTCCATGATGACGCAAGGCATCGACTGGCCAGTGGCATATGGCGGGTTCATATTGTGCTCGGCCCTCATCGGGTGTCTTACCTTTCGGGTGCTTAGCCACTTGGAGCGCAAGCGTGCTTTGAGTTCCTACCGCCGTCCGCCGCACTGATTCGCGCATTCTGGCTACCATGGGCGCGAATTTTTACCGACTGATCGCTGCCCAGTTCGTCTCGGGACTGGCAGACAATGCGCTGCTGCTGGTCGCTATTGCGCTGCATCTGGAGCAGGGCGGAGCCGGGTGGTGGATTCCACTGATCAAGTTCAGCTTCACAACGTTTTACGTGCTGACGGCGCCGGTGGTCGGTGTGCTGTCGGATCGGTGGTCCAAGCCTCGGGTCATGCTGGTGGCCAATGGAATCAAGGCCTTGGGTTGCCTGGGCATGTTGTTGGGGATGCCGGTGATTCCTGCCATGATGGTGGTGGGCTTGGGTGCCGCGCTCTATTCACCCGCCAAGTACGGGCTCATCACCGAATTGGTTCCACCTGCCCAGTTGGTGCGTGCCAACAGCTGGATTGAAATCAGCACCGTGGGTGCAGCGGTTCTGGGCATTGTGATGGGGGGATTTCTCATCAGCGACATGTTCACGCTGAGCGCGATGACGCAAATTTTGCGTGACCTGCTGCACTCAGATTCACTGCTTTGTGGTTCGTTGGGGTTCACGGTGCTGTGCTATGTCTTGGCCCTGGTCCTCAATATCTGGATCAAGGGCAGTCACATCACCTATCCTCGAACCCTGGTCCATCCTCTGGCCTTGTTGCGACAAACAGCGCAACACCAGCACCGTATGTGGTCCGATACCGAGGCCGGTATGTCACTTGGGGTGACCACCTTGTTTTGGGGCGTCAGTGCAACCATGCAATTGCTGGTGCTGCAATGGTCGCAGACACATCTGGGCATGAGTCTGGATCATGCGGCGTATCTACAAGTTGCGGTCGCCGTGGGCGTGGTGGTCGGTGCCTGGTTGGCTGCACGCTGGGTGTCATTGGAAGGTGCCTGGCGTGTATTGCCCATCGGACTGGTGCTGGGAATCTCACTGCCGTGCATGAACTGGGTACATCACCCCAGTGTGGCCGTGGTGATGATGATCTTGGTGGGTGCGTGCGGCGGCTTCTTTGTGGTTCCCATGAATGCGTTACTTCAGCACCGTGGCTGCCAATTGTTGACAGCTGGGCAATCCATTGCCATTCAAAACTTCAATGAAAACCTGAGTGTCATGGCCATGATGCTGGGCTACAGTGCTCTGATGGCCATGGATCTGCCTTTTTCAGTCATCACCAGCGTGCTCGGCGCCTGGATCAGCGCCGGCATGCTGATGATTGCCTGGCGCTATCACACTCGCAAAAAGTCTGCCGCAGAATCTGCCACGTGATGCTGGTCTGTGCGATGTAGACGTGCCATCCGACCAATACCGTGATAGTCAATACCGTGCTGACGCATGGTGTCGGGCTCGTACATGTTGCGTCCATCAAAAATTCGACGATCACGCAGCAGGCCTTTCATCCGATCAAAATCGGGGCTGCGGAATGCTTTCCACTCTGTGGCAATCATCAGAGCTGCACAGCCCTCGAGCGCTTGATAAGGATCGTCCACCAACTCAAATTGCGAACCATACACCTCAAGCCCCAGATCCGTTTTGAGTGCTTCGCAGGCCGCCTGACCCGCAACAGGATCGTAAGCCCGAACAAATGCCCCCCGTTGGGTCAATTCACGCACCACCAGGCGACTGGGGGCCTCACGAACGTCGTCCGTGTTGGGCTTGAAGCTCAGGCCCCACAAGGCAAAGCTCAGCCCGTTCAGGTCATCACCGTAGAGCGCGGTGACTTTCTCCACCAAGCGCAATTTCTGGTACTGGTTGATGGCGTCCACGGCTGACAAGAGACGCAATGGATAGCCGAGGTCCAGCCCCATGTGCTGCAAGGCTTGGACATCCTTGGGAAAGCAGGACCCGCCGTAGCCCGTGCCAGCATAGAGAAAACTGAATCCGATGCGCGGATCCGAGCCGATCCCTGTACGCACCTGTTCAATATCCACGTCCAGGCGTTCGGCCAGGTTGGCCAGGTCATTCATGAAGGAAATGCGCGTGGCCAGCATGGCATTGGCCGCGTATTTGGTGAATTCTGCGGCTCGGCGACTCATCAGGTAAGTGCGCTGGTGGTGGCGGTTCAGGGGGGCGTAGAGTTGCTGCATCCACTCCTGTGCCGTGTGGGAGAACGGACTCGGATCGATGCCCAGCACAATGCGGTCGGGCCGCATGAAGTCTTCGATCGCCGCGCCTTCTTTGAGGAATTCCGGGTTGGACACCACACAAAAGGCGAGATCACTCAAGGGCTCTCCCGTGGTGTCAGAGATGCCACGTCGCTGCAACTCTTCGCCGATCCATTGCTCCACCTGCTCCGCTGTGCCAACCGGGACCGTGGACTTGTCCACGATGACCTTGGGCGAGCGCATCCAACGTCCGATGCTGCGCGCTGCGGAAGTGACATAGCTGAGGTCTGCCCGGCCCTCCGGGCCTGGAGGCGTTCCCACGGCGATGAACACGATATCCCCGTGGTGCACACTGTCCACCACATCGGCACTGAATTTCAACCGACCCAGCCCACGGTTTCGCACCACCATGTCTTCCAGACCCGGTTCATAAATGGGGCAGTGCCCGCCATTCATGGCGCGGATTTTGTCCGCATCCACGTCATAGCACACAACATCATTGCCCAGTTCGGCCAGGCAAACGCCGGTGACCAATCCCACATACCCGGTTCCCATCACGGTGATTCGCATTGCATAACTCCTGTCAAATGAATGGACAGCAGTGTTTCAAGTGACCGTGTAAACCTTGTGAAACTTAAACGACAGTTTGTTGACAGTTGCCTGAGCGAAACAAGGCTCGCCCCATCTGGATACGGTCTCCTTCTTGCCAATCGTCCAGACGTTGATAGTGCGAGGGCACCAAGAGGATCAAGGTTGAGCCGTGGTGAAACCAGCCCATTTCGTCTCCCTTGGCGTATGCGTGTTGGCAGTCATAGTCACGTCGTCCCTTGAACCGGGTATTCAAGGTGTCTGGAATGGCATGCAAGCGAATGCTCGCCACCAGAATGGCTGCTACCGCCACTATGCCGATGGGGGGGCCTCCATCTGCTGGATCCATTTTCAAGCATGCCCGTTCGTTCTTGCAAAATAAGCGCTCGACACGGCGCAGGGCAATGGGGTTGACGTTCCAGGTATCACCGCTGATATATCTCACCTGCTGCAGGGTGGCATCGACGGGTGCATGAAATCGGTGGTACATGCCCGCCGTCAGCCGCAAGGTGACAAAGTGAGCTCCTTGCCAGGCCAGGGCTTCCTGTGCTCCCCCTACCAACTCCTCCAGCTGGTAAGCAAAGCCCTTGGCCTGGTAGAGGCGTCCATCGACTATCGTGCCGTGCGCGCCCACGATGGCGTCGCTCGGGCTGGTCAAGATGTCAGGGCGAGGATCAATGGTGCGAGCACCCGGCTTGAGTTGTCGGATGAAGGCGTCATGCAAGCTGGCAAAGTGAGTCTCTCGTGCCTCGTGCAGGTCCAGATCGGAAAACAGTTGCCACATGGCAATGGAAGGGCGGCTGATCCAGGGATGTCGCAGCTCACTGAACCATCCCATGAACCGCGTCAGGGCAATACGGGGAATGCGGTTGGTCAGGAGAAAGTTCAAATCTTCCTGAGCCGCCCATGCACGCAATACCCGTTTGATCGTCATCATAGATTCATGCTGCCTTCATATAAATGACGGATCTCGTCATTGGATTTGTCACATGCTAATCAACGAATTTGCACTTTTCATGTCAATTCCCTCCAGTGTGGCCAGTTGGGTGCTTGCGACACGCTTGCACCGGCGCTGGCAACTCTCGCGTGGCAAGCACCGATCCTTGGCGGGTCACTCGCGCTGGGCACAGCGCCTGGCTCACTGGGTCCCCTACTACGACTATGGCAATACCCCGGTCTTCGACCAGGACGGTGCCCCACCTGATGTCGTGGCCATGCGACTGCTGGCTTTTGAGCGTCTGTCGCAGTTCTTGGAGACGACATCCCCGCAAACGCTGAGCGCCACACGCGATATCAAGACCCATGTGTCGGACGTGCAATTCACCAGCCGATACCGTGTGCCCTTCCAGTTTTCCCGCTGGGCACAAGATCGCCTGCCCATGGGGTATTTCTGGCAATCCAGCGAGGGTGTGTGGTTGACGGATCTGGACGGCAACCGGTTCATCGACGTCACCGGTTCATATGGCGTGAACCTCTTTGGTTATGACTTTTATAAAGAAACCATGGAGGAGGGGGCGCAAGCCGTTGCCCAGCTAGGGCCCGTGCTGGGGGGCTACCATCCCGTGGTGCAGTACAACGTGCGCCGCCTGTGCAGCATTTCTGGACAAGACGAGGTGTCGTTTCACATGTCAGGCACGGAAGCCGTGATGCAAGCTGTTCGGCTCGCCAGGTACCACACAGGTCGTACGCAGCTGGTGCGTTTTGCCGGTGCTTACCACGGCTGGTGGGAGGACGTGCAACCGGGTCCAGGCAATCCCTTGCCCGCACCGCGCGAAACATTCACGCTGGCCGACATGTCGGAGCGCTCGTTGCGCGTGCTGCGAACACGCAACGACATCGCCTGTGTTCTCATCAACCCCTTGCAAGCGCTACACCCCAACCAGGGCGCCCCAACGGACTCGACCTTGATTGAAGGGCGACGCAATGCGCGGTATGACAAGTCGGCTTACACACAGTGGCTGCAACAACTCCGGCAAGTGTGCACAGACAATGGGATTGCGCTGATTTTTGATGAAGTGTTCCTTGGCTTTCGACTGGGTGTTGGCGGCGCTCAGGCCTACTTTGGGGTTCAAGCCGACATGGTCACCTACGGCAAAACGCTGGGTGGCGGGTTCCCTATCGGTGTCCTGTGTGGCGGACATCGGTGGATGAAACGCTTCAGTGAAGACAGACCTGGCCATATTTGTTTCTCGCGTGGAACCTTCAATGCACATCCTGTGATCATGGGGAGCATGAAAGCCTTTCTGGAGCGACTCGAATCGCCTGCAACCCATTCCCTGATGGATGGCATGGAGGTGCTCTGGAACCAGCGTCTGCAGACATTCAACGCACGACTGGAGGCAGCTGGGGTCCCGGTTCGAGTTGAAGGGATGCTGACTGTGTGGACAATTCTCTACACCATTCCGTCACGCTACCACTGGATGCTCCAGTATTACTTGCGGCGACACCGCGTCGCCCTGAGTTGGGTGGGAACTGGGAGAATGATTTTCAGCCTGAACTTCACTGACGACGATTTTGAAGCCTTGATCAGCGCCTTTGTCGCCGCCTGCAAAGAAATGCAGATGGACGGATGGTGGTGGCAGTCACCCTCGTTGACGACCAAGGGTATCAAGCGTCAGGTCTTTCGGGAGATGATGCAACAAGCACTCGGCCGATCAAAGCGGTAAGCGCCAACGACAAGGCCCTCGTGATCGAGGGCCTTGTCAGAAAAAAGCGGTGTTGTCAGAAGGTCAGAGAGAACTGATGTCTTCAGTGGGAGCCGCTGGTTTTCACATGTTCCATCGGGTCGATGAATTCGCCCTTGAGCAGGTGCAGAGGCGCCTTGTGGTAGAGCATCACATCGTGGAAGGGGTCTGTCAGGATCTTGGTCATCCAAATCAGGCCTACCGACAAGCTTTGTTGCCACCAGAGCTGCACCACTCGAAACAGCAAGCCTGACACGCCCAGAATCAGCCACGAGGCCCCCAGCACGCTCCAGAAATCACCCTGGTAGGTCTCCGGCACGAGCCAATCGAGGGAGTCAGGTGCAAACCAGGCCAGGATCGGCAGTGCAATCCACACGCAGTACAGCAATACCTTACGCCGCAGGTTGTAGCCCACCTTGATGGACTCTTTGTACTCATGCGTGGCTTGGTTGACTTCATCATAGCCCTTGGGTTCGAAGAAGAAGTGGCCAGCTTGACGCAAAGACATGGCAATCAACCAGGCGATAAGAGTCGCCAGAATGGGATCGAAGAAAAACACGCCGTATGCCACCAGAAACGACAGCGCACTGAAAAGATGGAGCGCCTGATTGATTCGGCTGTGGTGGTAGTAGCGATGGTCATCCCAGC
>Ga0078894_10001263_pt1 | contig 18696 bp, 13 predicted proteins | sample LauGreSu1BDMLBSD_2_FD_67506 | JGI IMG/M metagenome (GOLD analysis project Ga0078894, IMG submission 67506) | Freshwater lake microbial communities from Lake Michigan, USA - Su13.BD.MLB.SD (version 4) (version 4) | ecosystem: Environmental > Aquatic > Freshwater > Lake | place: Lake Michigan... | reverse complement strand
TATTAATAAAAATTTCATCTAATGGTTTTATTAAAATAGTTTTTATATCTATATAAATACCACCATAGACATATAGAAAACAATAACGTAATAAATCTGCTTTATGTGCACCTAATTTTAAATTATGAAAACACTGAACTACTCTGTGATCAAAGTACCTTTCTAAAAATTGTATTGCATTTTTATCATTAAATAAAATATATTTATAATTAGAAGCGTATTGATTAAGTGCATCAAATATATATTGTGGAATAGGATTTGTATAAAATATATAAATTTGACATAAAATATTAGGAATTATATTATAATTTTCTAATAAGGGTAATTGATTAGTTGGGTGTAATAAAGATAATAATTCATCATAATTTATATTCTTATAAATTATAATTATGAATAAAATACAACTTATTATAAAAATATAAATTAATAATTTCTTTTTGTTCATCAGTATTTATATTTAGTAAATTATAATTGTATTTATATTTAGTAAATTAGAAAAAAATTATAAAGTTTAAATTTTTTTTTGATGATTTATTTTTATTTATCTAAATTAGATACATAATCAGACCAACCCCAAATAATAATAGAAATTCTACCTTCATTTTTAAATTCTTTTTCTTGTAAAATGCCATGTCGCCATATATCATTAGTAGTATTGGTAAATGCATATATTTCTCCATCAGAAATAGGAATTGCAATCGTAGTCTGAGTATTATTTTTATTTTTTTCTGCAAATTCTAACGCTGTTGATCGCGTACATCCAAAACTTAATGCAATTGTAATATTTTGATTTTTACGTTTTTGTGGATCAAAGGCAGCCGCATCAAAATGAAATGGTTTCCAATGATTTGTATTTTGATACCAATTAAATCTAGTAGCTTTTATATCAACATTAAAGTAATATTGTAAACGATCTAAAATAAAATTAAAAGTAGGTGAATGATTTTTCCATCCTAATTTATCATCAGCAATTAAATGAGTACCATCGATGTGATCATTACCATGCCACAATTTTAATAATTCTGGATGTTTTTTTTCACATTCTTTAATTTCATCTACTAATTTATTATATAATTCATTTTTATTAAACTTATTAAATACATTGGGAACTAATAATAAATCACGATCAGTTAATTTTAATTGTAATTGTTCTGGGTTTAAATCATATACAATGCGTAAATCAACTGGACGATTCATAGGTTCAAAACATACTGTATTTTTTATAGATTTGTGTTTAGAATGAATAAATTTACAGTTATCTTTAATACAATTACCCTTAATAAAAAATTTACATAATTTGTTAGATTTTTGAGAATTAGAATGGAAATTCATTACTTACTAATTGTATTACTTACTAATTGTAGTATCTAATTGTATTACTAATTGTATTACTAATTGTATTACTTACTAATTGTAGTATCTAAATTTAAATTTAAAAATGAATTATTATAATTAATAAAATAAATGAATGATAAAATCGAATTAGAAATAAATAATATTATTTCGGAATCTGATTTAATTAAAATCATTAAAAAACGAAAACGACAAAATGCTATAAATAGTGCCTCAAAACGTTGTCGTAGAAAACAAAAAATTAAATTAAAATTAATGGACAATTATTTAAATAAGACTCATATTAACATTCAAATATTATATAATTCTTTAAATAATATGGATATAGAAAATTTAGTAAAGAATATTCATTCAATTTACCATGAAATGAATATATTTAACGAAACATTAAAAAAAGAATTAAATTAAAGTTTTTTTAAAATTGAATATATTTTTTTTAATTTTAAAATGACGAGTACTCCAATTAATAAAAATTTAATTAAAACTAATAGTCCAATTAATAAAAATTTAATTAAAACTAATAGTCCAATTAATAAAAATTTAATTACAAGATCTAATTATTATATTCCATATTTTATTAGTGAGAAAGAGTGGGATAAAATTCAATTAAATATTAAATGGTTTAAAATTTTATTTTATAATTATAAAATTAATACAAATAATAAAATTAATACAAATAATAAAATAAATACGGATTATAAAATTAATACAAATTATAAAATAAATACGGATTATAAAATTAATACAAATTATAAAATTTGTTCTATAGATATTGGATGTAAAAATTTTATTTCATTATATGGATTAGATGGTTTTTGTTATAAAATTAAAAGTGATTATTTAATAATTAATCAAATTTTAAAAAATACAAAATTATCATATATAGAAAAAGATATTAAAATTACCCAGTTAATTAAAGAATTACATATCACATCTGCGCATTTTATTTGTCAACGATATGATATAATATATATTGGTTTAGTAAGAAATAGAGGTAATATAAATTCTCAATTATTAAAATCTATTGAAGATAATCTATTAAAAATAGTTTCACATACTGAATTTTTAGATACATTACAATATTATGCTAATATTTATAATAAACAAATTAAAATTGTTGAAGAGTCATTTACATCCGTTCAATGCGGTGTTTGTGGTGAATCAAATAAATTTACAAGAATATTTAATAATGATGATTCGGAGCGAAGAAAATATACTTGTAAATTTTGTAATAGTGAATTTTGTAGAGATCTAAATGCTTCTAGAAATATCTTAATAAAAAATGAACATTTAATTTAGTATTATTATCTAAAACAAATATTTTATAACCGAATCAAATCTCTTTATAATTAGTAATCCTCATATTATTTTTTTTAAAATTTCTTTAAATAGAGTAGATTGTATAATATTTTTATATTTATCTATAATTCCAATATCAATATCATCATCCCAAGGCATAAAACCATTATGTCTATAAGATCCTAATATTGTGTCCACCTATAAAATATTCTATATTTAATTCTTTAAAGATATAATCTAAGTTAAATATTAATAAATATAAGGTATTAACTTCTATTGTAATAAAATATCATGTTTAACTGTTGTTATTATTGTATCTAATAAATTTAAAATTATTCTAATAGTTTAAGTACTAAAAAAAATATAATAATTAGAATGAAAAATTATATCGATAGTATTTATAATTAAATTAATTAATACTTTTCTTTTCTTTATTTGATATTCTTTTGCAATACTCTTTACTATACCATACATTTAGACCTGAATATTCACATATTATGTGGAATAAAAATCCAACTACCCCACCAAATGATGATTCAATCAATAATGTTGGTAATAAATCAAATTGCTGTAAAGTTATATATGTTTTAACTAAATATAATATTGGAGCAAACAGTATAACAAATATTACTCCTATAATAATTGCTTCTATAATAACATTAGATACTGGTTTATAACTACACATTTTTTTATAAATTAATTGTATTTTTTATAAACTAATTGTATTTTTTTATAAACATTTTTATTATTTTTTTTAATAAATTAAATTTATTTTTCTTAAGCAATTAAATTTATTTTTCTTAAGCAATTAAATTCATTTTTCTTAAGCAATTAATAATTGGATTTGTTGAAATTTTAAAAACCTTCATAATTAATTTTTCTTCTTTTTCTATTCGATTAATTAACGTAATTATGATAGATAATTTTATATTTAATTTTTTTATTTCAAATTTTATAATGTTGAATACATTATTATAATAAACTAATTTATTATAATATATTAACTTATATGTTATTTTATTATATTCTTTAATTAAAGTTTTTTTTTTATTAATCATATAATTAATTTTATTTTTGGTATAAATTTTTGAATTATAACGTGAAATATTTTTTAATATAATTTCTAAATTTGTTAGAGTATACATTGAATAGAATTTTTAATATGTAATAAATTTCTAATAATATAATTTCTAATAATAGAATTTTTAATTTGTAATAGAATATAGAATTTGTAATAAATTCAAAATTAAAAAATATATTAATATAATATACATATTAATAGAAATATGGATAATCCTATATTTTCTATCTTTCCCAATGAATTAACAAAGAATAATAATTGTTTAACCATTGGTACAAGCAATTTAGAACCAAAGAGAGTTGCACATATTAAATATAGTATAGGTTGGGACGGTGGAAATACTGGATTTTCAGGTGATCCTAGTGGTAATGATATAGTATCTAATCATAATTCGGTGAGTGGGACTAGAGATGTGTGTCGGGATAATATAAAATGTGTTGGATATACTAATGGCGGGTGGATTAAAGATAAAATTGGAACAGTAACATCGGTGGGTGGTAACGCAAAGTTCTGGGTTAAAAAATTTATACCAGATACAGGAACCGCAAATAATCCAAATCCAACTTATAAAAATAACTTTCAAATTACTGATGCAACAAGTAATAATTATTTAATTATGTCTTATATTTTTATAGCAGAGGATAAATATTATAAATTTCGTATAACTAATCCCAATAATGATGCGATTACACCTAGCTGTCGTATATATTTATCAAATTATAATAATATTGTATATGATTCTACTAATACTGTATTAAATAATAGATGGGAAGTTATTAAAAAAGGAACATATTTAATTTGTATTAATTTACCAAGAAATACTACTAATATTAATATTTCTTTTCAATATTCTACAGCAACTATATCCAAAGATAGTAATAATAATATTCGCAATCCAGATAATCCAACTAATAATTCGTTTATGAATCCTTCTAATTGGAGTAGTCTAGAAGATTTATTACTTAATTGTTCAACTGTACTTGATAATAATAATGTTGAAACTATAATTAATTTATTTATAGATGATGCAAATACTTTTTGTAGCGACATTAACCAAATACATACTCCCAATTGTCAATATTATTTTAATAATCTTGATAATAAAATATTAGCTAGTATGAATACTAATTTAAAATCACAAGATCCAGATCCGATTAATTACGAATATAGTAATTGGGATATGAATGATACAATTTATAATTCTACAGACCGTAATGGGCAAAATAATAGTTGTGGTAAGTCAATTACACGTTCTCGATCAAGAAATTATTATGGACCTCGTTATAATGGAATTAGTGTGGCGAATCCAGTTATTAGTGGAAGTAAACAAATTGATGTTAAATGTCTTTCAGATGATGAATTTAATACTAAATGGACTACTACTAATGGATGCACAGTGACTAGAACATCTACTATCAATAACTATCAATATGATTCTGACTTTAACAGCTTATTGGCAGCATATAGTAGAAGTACGTTAATAAATAATTTATCAACATCTGGAAATGCAAAAGTATCTGAATGTTATAGTAATTGGAATAATATAGCAGTTTCTAGTTTAGTGATACTAAATAGCGAAAGAACTTCTGCTTCTAACAAAAATATATTATATTCAAACGTTTGTTATGCAGGTGGTAATGTGTGGGAAATTGAGTCTAGTAATCATGACTATATTTGGACACCTGGTGGTACAGCGAATTTTAGATTAACATTTTATGATGAGGGTTGGTTAGAATTACGAAGGGTGGACATAGCTCAAAGTCATACGGTATGGCAAACCCCCAAACCATCAACAGATAAAACCAATTGTAGATTATGTGTGTTAAAAACAGGTCAATTATGTATATATGATAATAGTTCCCCTCCGAATCTATTATGGTCTTTAGATAATGATGGGAAAGCTTATACCCCAACTGATAATGATTATTTTGAATTAAATGCCGGCAATCTAATGATTGTTGCAAAAGACAGTAGAAATAATCCTAAATATGGCGATAATTATAATCAAATATATATGGGATTTTTATATATGCATAAAAATTGGAAAACTAGCAAATTTGCACTACATAAATGGGACATAGGGGTCGCGTCTGGTATAGATGTTTTAAGACTATTGGGGAAGGCTAATGCTAATGCAGCAGAAATATTACATAAGGAGATACATTGGCATGGTACTACTTCTCCATCTTATACTACACATCGTTCATATATACGGTTAACTAATTCGGGTTTACAAACATATAAAATTAGCGATAATACATCAATTTTGACAGATATTGAAGGTATGAGATATAATGATTTAGCATATTGTCATTTAACTAATAATGGATATATCTTATATTTAGATAAAAACAACAAAATATTGGGTGTATCTAATTGGGGGAAGACTGAATATAATTCATTAAAAGTTAGTTTTCAAACTAATTTAAGAAATGCAATTGGTACTTATTATAAAAATAATAAATATATTGTACATAATACAGCCCCATGGTCTGCAATTACTACTGAGATTAAAAAACATTTAAAGACGACTCATTTTACCAATTCAACTAGGTTTCTTTTTGCATCTAAAAATGGTTTAGTTTGGAAAATTGAAGATAATGATGGATGGCCTGCAATAACTAGTACTAATACTAACTATCCCGGAGCAATGACCGAAGCAATTTGGAATAATTTATGGACTACTGGATATTATCCACAATATAGTAATAATACTCGGGATAATTCGCCATTTGAAGGTTGGGTAGTTCGGATGGATGAAACTCCATTAATGAGAAATAATATTGATTTACTAAATATAAATGGTTATAATAATGAATTAAATATTGGGGAAAAAGCTACATCTACAACTGGTGTAGTTCGCTATGATATAGAAGCAGAAAGAACCGCATTGGAAAATAGTCATAAATATCAAAGTCATCGGAGAAAACCACCAGCTTTAACTGGTGGAGTTAATGATTATGCTACTTTTATACCAGGTTATAAAATATTAAGTTATATGAATGGATCAAATAAAGGTGATACATTTAATTTTTTAGTTACATATGTAACTGTGTTAGGGATTTCGGGATTTACGGGTGCTTTTATTGTTTTTATTAAATCTCCAAATGCAGATACGTATGCCAATGAGGTTTTTGATCACCATCCGCAATTAGTAGATGCAATTCTAGATTCTGATCTTAGTAAATATATAAGTACTTTATGTGATTTTAGGTTTACTACTGTTTCTCAGAATATATTTAACACAACATTAAATACTTTTATAAGTGGGACATTGGGTTATACTAATACTAATCCTACTTATGATGATTCATGGGTGCTTAATTTAATTGGAGTTACTACTTGTGTTGATCGTTCACAGAACCCTTCTGGGTTTACTAATAAAGAATATTTTACTAATCCTTCTTCTTCTAGTTGTAATATAGTAAACTTTTTAACTGATCAAAATTGTACTGAAGAAAATAAAATACCAGATGATTATAAGAATAGATATAGTATTTATAAAACTTATTTACAAAGTATGGATCTTATATGTAAAAATGAACAAACATTATTAACAAATTATTGTTATGACTATAGGAATAAAACTTTTAAATATACAGATGAATCTAAAAATCCTCCAGATGGTACACCATTACGTATTAATAATGAAAAAAAATTAGAATTAATAACTCAACAAGAAAATGCATGTGCAAATCCAATTAATTATCTAAATCCGACATGTATAACTATTAATGTAGAAAAACCTGAAATAATACAACAACAAATTCAAACATTAGATCCTCAGAGTAATGTATATCGATCATTAGCAGTAGGATATGGTAATGAACTTATTTATAATAAATGTTTAATTGGTAATAATATGTTAGAAATTTTAAAACAAGAGTGTGATGATTTACAAAAAAATAGTGCAGATGATATGAAAAATAGAATGATAAATAGTAGAAAACAAAAATGTTTAGAAGATAATAATTTATTTCATAAAGAATGTGTTGCCATAAATAATGGACAATTCGATAAGTTATCAAACAAATGTAAAAATGATAATAATTTACTACAACCAGGTTGTATTGATCTAAATAAAATTCATAATTTAAGTGATGTTAAAAATCAATGTAAATTAGATAAAACTGATAATTGTAAAAAATTATGTCAAACTTATAGACAAGATTTTCAAGATATTTGCTTTTGGGAAAATATATGGGAAGATAATAAATTATATATAATTTTAATATGTGTAATATTCGTAGGTATTGTATTTGGTTTTATGTATAAAAAAATAAAAAAAATTTTTAGTAAAGAGCCTAATTCACAACCGCAATTATCACAGCCGCAATTATCACAACCGCAATTATCACAACCGCAATTATCACAACCACAATTATCACAGTAATATTATTTTAGTCTTTAGTTTCTGGCATCTTATTTTTTCCCCTTGAATACATACATGATGAAAATAATCCAGCTATGAATATAATAAATATTAATAGTAGTAATAGTGATAACCACATTGAATTCGAATCTGAATAAGTATTTGAATCTAAATAAGTATTCGAATCTGAATAAGTATTTGAATCTAAATAAGTATTTGAATCTGAATAAGTATTTGAATCTGAATTCAGATCCATAATAGCATAATAGATCAGAGGAGGGTAATTATTTTCTTGTGAACAACTACCACTAGGTGAAACACTACCACTAGGTGAAACACTACCACTAGATGAATCACTACTATTAGATGAATCACTACTATTAGATGAACCATTACTATTAGGTGAAACACTACCACTAGGTGAAACACTACCACTAGATGAACCATTACTATTAGATGAACCACTACTATTAGATGAATCATTAGTAAATGATGATAACTGTATTCTAGAATCATAATTTTCTGGTTTTGGTTCATAAACATCTTTATTAGTAAATGATACTGATGAAGAATTAATCATAGCATTTACACTATTTAATATCCCAGTTTCAATTGAATTATAATAATCTTTACATTCAGTAGAATTCATATTTATACCACCAGTTTTAGTACAGTAAGTATTTACAACAGGTGCAAATTCGGTAATATCTCCCGCGTCGGTATTCGTCGCTGCTGATGTTTTAAATGCTAAATTTTTACAGTCAGTTGCAAGGGTTGAAGTTGAATTCGTTGAATTTGAAGTTGTAATATTAGAATCTTGTTTACATAATTCTTTTCTCATCTTATGTTTAGAAGTCTTTATATCGGACTGTTGTGAATATGCATCATATATAGACTTACATTTAGAACCTGCCATAGATAGATAATTAGGTTCATTTATTTCACACCAGTTAGTTATTTTATTGTCACCCAATATATTATTTTGTAGTGTATCAGTATTAGCATATGTTCTATAAGACCCGGTAAGAAAATTTCTATTATTTTGATCTAATAAATCTGTACTCGCTGAAGTTTGATTTCCCAAACTGGCATTAAGCATATCAATACGTTTTTTTCTCATATTACCCCATAGGGAACTATCTTGGCTTGTCGCAATATTCGCATTACTCTGTTCTAAGCACCAATTATCACTATATTTAAAATGCGGATTATTTACAGTACCATCACCAGTGCACCGGTCTGTTATTGTTTTTCTCAAAGTACCAGTAGTTGTATTATTAGAACCATCATTCAATACAAAATTTTTACAATCATCTGAAGTTTCATACATATATCTAGAATCGGCATCTGAAGTTGCTCCAGAACAATAAGCTCGTTTAATGTTATCACTAGAATTATCTATATCGGTTTTATCCTGGTTAGAATAATTTCCAGTTCCAGTAGTACCTGTTTTTGAATATACATTTTTACAAAAGTTAGGAAAGCTAGCTGGATTATTTGCAGCCGTAGGATCAAAAATTTTTGATGATTGTGCTTGTGTTTCACAATAAGTTAAAAAATTAGTATGAGAACCTTCTTTAAATTTAGTAGAAAGATTATTAATGTTTGAAGTTACATATTCATCTAAAGCAGCAGAATTAGCTCCGATAGTATTCTGAGTTACGACCCCATTTGCCCAGTTTGAATAAGCATCATCATAACTAGTTCTTACATTGGTATTAAGACCTGATCTAGTTCTAACTGTAGTACAATTTGGATCAATTAAATTATTAAGTTTTCTAATATTTCTAGTAGTACTCCCTACTGTTCGTGGGAAACAATAATCATTTAATGTAGAAGATAAATAATTATTATCACTATTTAAAGCAGTGGCGCATATATTGTCAGCAGTAATAATATTAGTTCCAGTATTACACCAAGATTTAGTACCTAATTCTCTAGCTGATTGTGCATTTTTTATTAGAGTAAATGCACCTCTATCACTATTTGGTACTAAATAAGTACTTAACAGTTTACGAGTACTATTGGTAGGTGTTGATACAGTATTTAAATAAAATTGCCATGCATTACTTGCTGTTTTAGAAGAATCAGGTAACGATTCAATATATAATAAATAAGTACCATCTTTTAAATAGATACCCTTTTGAGGTGGTTGAACATTCGTAGTATTTATTAGATCTTCAACTAAAAAATTATTTAAATATATTTTGGCTCTTGGTTTGTTGGAGGTACTACCTTCAAGTTTTAAATAATATGTCTGAGCTGTATTTATTTTTATATAAGCATATGTTTTTACAGAACAATATCGATCCTCCGTTATAGAAAAACTTCCAGCCGAACGAGTAATTGTACTTTCACCATCTAATAATTCATGTAAATTCCCATTATCATGTGTTGATTCTATTGAGGGTGTATATACTAATTTCCGTTTTAAACGCGAATCGAAATTTAATGAAGTCAGTACAGTAGTGGGGTTATTAGTGTAATACAAAATATGTAATACAGGCTGAATATTATTTTCTAAAGTTTTTAAAGTCTCCACGTTATTAATATTAGTAGGAGTAACACCACTAGCAACGGCTGCGAGTTCCGAATAGGAATAATTTGACGAAGCCATAGTTTGGAAAATTATTCTATATATTATATTAAATAAAATTTCTATTAATTAAAATTTATATTAAATATAATTAATTATTATTATTATAATAATGTCATCTATTGCAGTCATTGGTTGTGGTTATGTTGGCTTTTCATTAATTAAAACATTTAAAAATCAATTTAATATTATTGGTTATGATATTTCATTAGAAAGAATCAATTATTTATCAAATAATTATAATTTTAATAATGTAATTTATACAAATCAAGAATCTTATTTACAACAATGTAATATTTATATTATATCAGTTCCAACTAATATTAAATCTAATGGTGATATTAATTTAGATCATATTTATACAGTAAAAGATACATTAACTAAATATCTTAAACCAAATGATATTATTATTTTAGAAAGTAGTATTTATGTAGGAGGGACGCGTGATATTTTTTCAGATTTATTAAATAAAAATATATTTATTGGATTCTCTCCAGAGAGAATTTCTCCAGGCGATCATGAAGATTGTGAAAATATTCCAAAAATTATATCAGGTTTAAATGAAAATTCTATATATAAAATTTATAATATTTATTCTAAAGTTATTAAAAATGTTATTAAAGTTTCATCTACAGAAACTGCTGAATTATGTAAATTATATGAAAATTGTTTTAGAGTAATTAATATTGCATATGTTAATGAAATTGCAGATTTATCTAAAAACTATAATATTGATTTTAATGAAGTCGTATCTGCTAGTAGTACTAAACCTTTTGGTTTCATGTCATTTTATCCAGGATTTGGTATTGGTGGGTTTTGCTTACCTCAAAATCCATATTATTTAATGCATAATCTAAATAACCCACAATTAAAGTTACCAATTCTTTATAAGTCAATTAATATATTAAATAATAGACCAATTAAAAAAGCAAGTATGCTAAGTAAATTTAAAAATATTTTAATTATTGGGTCTGGATTTAAAAAAGGTCAAAGTTTGACTGCATTTTCACCAGCAATTAGTATGTATAATGAATTAATTCGACTAAAAAAAAATGTTACATTATTAAATGAAGAAAATATGAATATTATAAATTTACAAAGTTTTGATTGTCTAGTAATTAATTATTTACCTAAATGTTTAAATGAAGAAATTATTAATGATTATAAATTAAAAAAATATGGAGAAGTATTTACATTTTAAAAATGAATACCAGTAACACAAATGCTTTAATTGAATTATTAAAACCATATAATATTCAAATAACACATAATCTTTTATATGATATATCTTTTCATTTAAATAATAATAAAAAATGCATACATAAACATTTAAGCATAATAGTAGATACTAAAAATGGAGAAATTATTTCATATGGATTTAATTATTATTTAAATAGTTTAAAATTTCCATTTAGTTTACATAGTGAAGTAAATGTTATTAATAAATATTATAAACGTAATTTAAATAAACGTATAGTAAAATTAAAAAAAACATTATTTATTATTAAATTATCTAAATTAGGAGTTATTGGCAATTCAAAGCCATGTATTCATTGTGCCAATTTTATTTATAATAATTTTAATAATTTGAGATTATCTAAAATTTATTATTCGACTCAAGAAAATATTTTAGAAGAATTATCTAAAGATGATTTAAATTCTACAAATTTCAAAGTTGCTTCTGGATACAAAAAATAATTAAATTAATAATAATAATATTTTTTTTAATATAATTATCATTTATTATGCGATCAACAAATATCATTATTATTATTTTATCATTATATAGCATTGCATCAACTATTACATTTATAACTTATATCATTAAATACTACAATTTAAAAGAAGAATGTGAACTAATAAATCAAATGACTAATTCTAACAACACTAATTTAAGTAATACTAATTTAAGTAATACTAATTTAAGTAATACTAATTTAAGTAATACTTGGAATTATATTACTTATTATGATTCTGATTTTTATAATCTTTATGATTTAATTGATGATTATAATGATAAAATAATAATATATTCTAAAGATATGATTTTATGTTATAAAGAATGTGAACAAAATAGTAATTGTCACGGATTTAGTAAAATTCATAATTACTGTTATTTAAAAGGAAAATATGAATTAGAATATAAAAAGAATATTAGTAAAGTTGTATTATTATTAAAACCATAATTTAATTTCTAATTTAATCTTATTTTTTTTAATTTCTAATTTAATCTTATTTTTTTTAATTTCTAATTTATTAGCCTAATTTAAAAGACATTAAATATAAAATTGAATGATAATTAAGTTAATTTTATATTATGTGTAATTATTATAATAAGAAATATTATATTAATTCTTTAAATTATGAAAAAAAATTACAAGAAATAATTAATACCAGAGAATACTATCTAAATAAACAAGATATAAATAAAGTTCATAATAGAATATTAAAAAAGTATAATTTAATATTTTTACCAAATGATATTAAAGAAAGTTTGATATTTGAAAATTATAAACTTATAATGCATGGAATATTACAATGTGGTTCAAAAACTACTATAATAATTAATAATATATTTCCATATGTGGATATTAAATATGATAATTCTAGAACTGATAATGAAAATATAGATAAATTAAAAGAATTATTTAAAAATGAAAGATTGATAAAAATGTTAAAAGGTAGAAATGTAGATTTTAAATCGATTACAATTTTAGAAGGAAAAGAATTTTTATATTTTAAAGAAACAACACAGAAATTTATTAGAATTTACTTTAATAAATTATATCATAGAATTTGTTTTATTAGACTATTAAATAAATTAAATATTATAAGTTTTAATAATGATTTAAATAATTATCATAGAGTTGTATCTAGAACTTATGAAATTAATTTATGTAATTGGAATTTATTAAAAGATTATACAATTAACCGAAATTCAGAATATAAATCTAAATATGTTTTCAATATTAATATTGAAAACATATTGGCATTTAATGAAAATGATTATACTAATTACAATACTATTGAAGAATTAAAATTAGATATTGAATCATTTAGAAAAGATAATATGATTTCTATGTGTTATGATATTGAACAATATTCTTCTAAATTTAATCCAGAACGTCCCGATCTAGTAATTTTACCGAGTGGAAAAATTAAAGAAGATGAGATATTTAATATTGGTCTTACATATCAATTTATTAATAATTCGAACTCATTTTTAAATATTGGTTTAGTAACCAAAGAAGCTAATACACATGAAGATTATATTACAATAATTTGTGAAAATGAAAAAACTATATTATTAGCATTTGGATATTTAAATACATTAATGCAACCAGATTATATTATGGAATTTAATGGATCAGAATTTGATTGGATTAATTTATATGATAAATGTTGTTATTATAAAATTATTCAAAATGTATGTGAATATTTATCAATTAAAAAATTATCTAATTATGAATTAAAGAATGATAATATTTATAAATATTTTTATCAACAAGATCAAGTAAAAATATCTGCAGATGTTCCTCAAAAAAATATTAGAAACTTAAATTTAGAAGGTTATATTCCTTTTGATGTGCGTGTAGTATTTATGCAATTAAATCCGACTGAACAAAAATCTAAATTATCATTTTATTTAGATATGAATAATTTACCTAATAAAGATGATATGCCTATTCCGGAATTATTTAAAATTTATGAAAGAAATGATATTAAAGGTATGACAGATGTTGTACATTATTGTTATATTGATGCATTTAGATTACATCAATTAGTATATAAAAATAATATTATTCAAGATAAAAGAGAAGTTTCAACTTTAGCTTATACGAGTTTATTTGATGCATTTTATAGAGCAAATGGTAGTAAAGTTAGAAATTTAATCATTGCTAAAGCAATTAAACAAAATTTATTTGTTAATACTATCAAACAAGAAGAAAAAGAAGAAGATAAAATGAATGGAAAATATCCAGGTGCTTTGGTATTAGATCCAAAAAAAGGATTAGTTAATAATATATTAAATATTAAAGAATTTTGTAATGATAGATTAGAAATCTTTGATAATGATATTATTAATAAACTTCAAAATATTATAAATAATAATTATGAAGCAATTTATATACAAAAAAATATTAATGAAGTTAAATTTGATTAGAAGGTGAAAAGAATATTTTTTTTATTTTGTGAAAATAATATTTTTTTTATTTTGTGAAAATAATATATTTCTATGAACTGATAATCCTATATATAGAATATTACATCCTAATATTATACAATTTAATACTAAGAAAAATATACTAACTCCAGGATAATTAATCCAATTGTCTTGTAATGATGTTGAAATAGATATACCAATTAATGCTAACGCAAACTTAGATATAAATTATTTATTTTTATTTTTTCTCAAAAAAAGAATAAATTTTAAATAATAAATTTTTTTAGTATTTAAAATTGAAACTATAATGATATAATATACTACTATTATGACAGATTCTAATCAAAATGATATCAAACATATACTTAAAAAATATATTCATTATTTAAGTGAGAATCCAATAACACACCCTGTCAGCGCTCTTGACTATTCAAGTCTATATCCGAGCTTGATTATGACATACAATTTATCGCCAGAATATTTAATTCTAGATAAAGAATATAAAAACCAACTACAAGAGAAGGGTTATAATATTCATAATATTAAGTTTGAATATAATTATGAAAATTATTTAGGAGAAAAATATAATAAGGATATTATTGGATGGACGATTAGACATAATGAAGATAATAAAGATAATACTATGTTTGGTTTATATCCAAGTATTTTAAGAGATTTATTTAAACAAAGAGCAGAAATGAAAAAAGAATTATCAATATACAAAGATAAAAAAGAACATATTGAAAAATATGAAAAAAATTATATTAATAATCTAGAATATAAAGAATGTTTATTTAAACTTAAATATTGTGATACTAAACAAAAAGCATTAAAAGTATTTATGAATACCTTTTATGGAGAAATGGGTAATAAAAATTCTCCATTGTTTCAATTAGCATTAGCTGGGGGTGTTACATCAGCTGGTCAATATAATTTATTATTAATTAAAAATTATGTAGAGGAATTAAATCATAAAGTATATTATGGAGATTCTGTAATAGGTGAAACACCTATTTTAATTAGATATAATAAAAAAATTATTGAATTAATCAATATTGAAAATCTATGTTGGAAAAATGCGACTACTAAATTATCAGAATCTTATAATAAATATTATATTTATACAAATGAAAATAATAAAAAGGAAATAATTAGACCAAACTTTTTATTTCAAAATAATTTAGAAATATATACAGAAAACGGCTGGTCAAAAATTCAAAAAGTTATTAGACACAAAACTAAAAAAAAATTATATCGTATAACAACATTAAATAGTATAATTACTGTTACTGAAGATCATAGTTTATTAAATGAAAATAAAGAAAAATTAAAACCAGAAGAGTGTACCCATGATACTAAATTATTAACATGGAATTCTATTGATTTATCATATTTTACATTTGATATAGATTATTCGTTAGAATATTATTTAACTAAAAAATATATTTATTGTTATACTCAATTAAAAGCTCAACATTTCTTTCTATATTTTAAAAGATTAGGATATAACATTTTAATTAGTATTATTAATGAAAAAACAGTAATTTATAAACTAGAAATTATTAAAGAGAGATTTTTTAACACTAATACTATTAAAAATATCGAATTTGTAGGTTATTCTAATGATTATGTTTATGATGTAGAAACTGAAAATCATCATTTTGCAGCAGGTATTGGAAATTTAGTTGTCCATAATACAGATTCTCTATATATTTCTTGTCCAGAATCCTATTATTTAAATTCTAATAATTTATATTATACAAATCAAATTAATAAAGAAGAATATAATACTCAATTAGTAACTATTACATTTAAAGCAATTGAAGATATTAAAAAGAAAGTAAATGATTATTTATATAAAAATAATGGAACTAAATATTTAAAAATGAGTTATGAAGAAGTATTATATCCATTAGCATTTTTATCAAAAAAAAAATATTTTGGAATTCCACATGAGACAATACCAAATTTTAAACCAAAAGATTTATTTATTCGTGGTTTAGAAGTTAAAAAACGAGGAGTGTCTGAATTATTAAAAATTATCTGTATGGATTTAATGTGGAAATCTATGGATTTAAATAATACAAAAACTTTACGGGAATTGATAAATGATAAACTAAAAGAAATTTTTACAAAAAAATGGGAATTAGAAGATTTTATTCAAACTGGAGTATGGAAACCAGAAAAAAAAAATATTACTTTAAATAATTTTGTTGATAGAATGAAATTAGAAAATAAATTAATTCCAACACCGGGGGAGAGATTTAGTTATGTTATTATTAAAAGATATCCTTATAAATATGATTATAAAGGGCGCCAAATAGCATTAACAAAAGCAGATAAAATGGAATATTTAGATGTAGTTAAACAATATAATTATGATATTGATTTAAAATATTATTTTGATAATCAAATAAGTGGTCAATTTGCACGATTAATATCTTACGATTCTGAATTTGAAATTCAAATTTTTGATGAAGAGACTAATAAATATAATATTGATGATGATAAAACATTAAATCAATGTAAAAAATATATTTTACAATTAGTTGATCAATATAATAATACATATATTGATAGAAAAGATATATTCAAAAATTTATATAAAGAAGTTAATAAACAATATAAAGCAACCAAAAATCAAATTTATAATAAAAAATTTAATATATTATTAGATTCTTTATGTAAAGTAGAAGAAGAAGTTAATATTTATAAATTAATTAATGATAATATTAATCATTATCTAAAAAATTATACTAATCTAGATAATATTGCTACTTTAATTATTAAAAATACCCAAAGTAATTCGGATAGGCTTTCATTTATTTATAATAAGAATTATAATTCATATTATAATAAACAGCAAGATTATTTACAAAATAGATTTAATACAGAATTAGATAAATTATTACATCTTATTAATCAATATGAATTACAAAATACGTTATTTAATATTGATAATATGAATATAATGAATATTGTTTCTCATATTAGAAATAAAAAAAATTTAGACAATTTGGATAATCCCGAAATTAATGGTAATTTAGAAATTAATGGTAATCCCGAAATTAATGGTAATTTAGAAATTAATGGTAATCCCGAAATTAATGGTAATCCCGAAATTAATGGTAATCCCGAAATTAATGGTAATCTAGAAATTACAGACACTCAGGAATTATATTTACATATAGAACCTAATATAATGAATCAAATATATGAATTATATATTAAATTAATAGCAATTAAAAAAAATAAATTAATTAATGATATAATTTATAATAAAATTTATAATAAAAAATTTACAAATACTAATTATATACCAAAACCAAAAAATTTTGAAAAATTTATATTTTAAAACAATTTAGTTTATTTTTTTACCCCCAATATAAACGAACTGGTTTAGAACCCTGTTCAGGATTTTGACTTGGTACATTACGGGCAGATGGGTCCACTGGGACATAAGTTGATTTAGTTAATCCCCAAGTAGTAACTACATCTTGATTATCACTTCGTGATGGATTAAAAGATGCAGTCGATGTTATTTGATTACGATCCTTAACATATTGATTATGTTGTTTAATTACATCTTGATCTAAAGACATTTTTTGTAAAAAATCACTATAATCCGTATCCGGTAATAAAGTTAATGATTTGTTATCTAATTGATATGGTAAATCATTAGTAAACGGTTCTTGATTAGAAAATGAAGAAGTAGATCCGGATACTCCTGGAGATTGTGCGGATACTCCTGGAGATTGTGCGGATACTCCTGGAGATTGTGCGGATACTCCTGGAGATTGTGCGGATACTCCTGGAGATTGTGCGGATAC
>Ga0078894_10001259_pt1 | contig 18711 bp, 15 predicted proteins | sample LauGreSu1BDMLBSD_2_FD_67506 | JGI IMG/M metagenome (GOLD analysis project Ga0078894, IMG submission 67506) | Freshwater lake microbial communities from Lake Michigan, USA - Su13.BD.MLB.SD (version 4) (version 4) | ecosystem: Environmental > Aquatic > Freshwater > Lake | place: Lake Michigan... | reverse complement strand
GACTCATCCTTGCTTATTTTATTTCGTCTATACATATTCTTAATATTTTTATTATTGAGAATCCATTCAGCCACAGTCATCAAAACGCGATTTCTTCCTCTACGCTCCTCTACGCCTCCACCCACCCCCTCTTCGGAAAATCTACTAAATATTCCTCCCAATCTTTCCACTCCGGATGTTTTTTCATATGTTCGCGGACCGAAAACGGCGTTCCGCATGGCGGACCCCAATGTGCAAAAAACGACATCCGCCGAATTAACGCACTATCCGCGACCTTTGCGTCATAGGTGCCAACGGGTTTGAAGGGAGCGGAGGCGGAGCCGGAGCCAGAGGCGGATCCGGAGCTAGCACCTCCTCCACCTTCGACTCCAGCTCCGCTTCCGTAACCATGCTTACAAATCGTTCGCGAATTCGCCACCGTTTTTCCTAAATGATTGTCAAAATGGTCGGCCAGAATTCGTTTCACCGCCGCCATATCTAGTTTTCCGCCCACACGGTATTTCTCCGCGAGTTTATCCAGTTGAACCCGACGATTACCAATACTTGATGTCACGTCATGAAAACCGTCTGCATCACTCAGTTGGCCGCTACCCACACCATCAGATACACCCGAGCATTCAATCGCACGGATTCTCTCGTCATATGTTGAATTAAACCCGAGGAATACACCGTCCCGCGTGGTTTCAACATTCACGTAATTCAGGCCGAGTTCAACACGCATAATACGCGGACTGCCTCCACGGTTCCGGATGTCGCCAAACATCCACGAACACGCATAATCCCCCGAGTTCCGTTTTTGTAATCTCTCGGCATATTCTTCTAAAGTCTTCCCGTATTGCATACATTCACGGATTCGACAACAAATGGGGTCGCGTAAAGCGAAGGCATTGAATCCGCGTATTGTCGTTTCGCTGCCTACGATTCCCGCGCTCGTCACGAAGAAATCCGTCATACTCCACACGCCCCCAGGCATACTCTGCATCACCATCACACACCCATCCCCCGCCTCCGGCTCAATCCGTAAAATCACGTTACAAAATTGGGCGTCGAGAAAGTTGCTAAAGGACGAGTGGCCGCATACGATTCCGCCGTCTTTGGTCCAGCCATCCCCGACTGCCATAATGAGCGAACACCGGTCTTTAAATTCGTCCAGTCGCGCAGCACGGGCAGAGAGGGCAGCGGGGTCGGCACGAATCGCGTGTTCATCGCGTATGACATCTGCGTATTTCTTCCGGTATTTCGGCGTATCGATGTAACGAAGCATATGAGCGTAAAAATAAGGGATGGACATATAGACGTTGATGAGGATTACTTGGCACACACGAAGACCGCCTCCCCCTGCCGCAATCCCTTCCATCTCTCGGTATATCTTTGGAAAACGCCTCTTAATCACCGGCTTGTAAAAATCATCGCATAATCCGTAGAAGAACTCGATATCTCGACCGTAACTCTGGCGAAATATCTTATCGAAGACGGTAAACATCCGCGTAAATCTCTCGGGGTCAGCCGCAAGAACCTGTTTTCCATGGCTCACACCGCGTTCATATGGATCACCGCGGATTGTGATACGAAGCCATCCGTCGTCGGATGTGCGTAGAGTGGTCCGTTTGCGTTTGTGGTTGCGGTTGCGTTTGCGTGTCACGTTTGAAATGGGTTTGTTTCTTTTGTGTTTGTGGGACTTCATCGTCGTCGTTGTCATCGCCGTCGTCGCCGTTATATATTACGCACAAATAGATATAAAGATTTATAAAATGTATTGTATAAAGAAACGAAAATGAGTCATTCAAACGCACATGCCGGCGTCGGCGGAGGGGCAGCATCGGCCATGCCGTCATCGACAAGCACCAGCGGGAGCGACGCTTACAACAACTCTGATAATGTTCTTGTCATAAAAACCGTTCAAATCGCACCCGTTCGAACGCTTATGTGTGCTCTAAAGGAAATTCTCATTGAGACGAATATCACGTTTCAGAAGGACGGAATTCGCATCATCAATATGGATAAATCGCACACGATGTTGGCACATATGTTTCTGGAAGCGGTGAATTTCGAGCTCTATGAGTGTGCTCTTGACAAAATAATAATCGGTGTGAATATGTTCCATTTGTTTAAACTCATCAATTCAATTGATAACGATGATACACTCACGATTTATATTGAGAAAAAGGACTACAACGACGGAGTTGTTTCATATTTGGGGCTTAAATTCGAGAATGGTGATATCAAGCAATGTAAGACACAGAAACTCCGGCTTATCGAGCCAGACCCAGAGGACCTCGTTGAACCGCAAGTCGCATTTTCGAGCGTGATTAACCTCCCATCCAGCGATTTTCAGAAGATTATCCGCGATCTCTCATGTATTTCGGAGAAGTTGGAGATTAAATCGGTGGGGAATGAACTGATATTTCGGTGCTCGGGGCAGTTTGCGACGGCAGAGGTGAGGCGAGTTGAGTCGGACGGAAGTATGGAGTTTCTTCATAAGAAGGACGCTGGTAAGATTATTCAGGGGGAGTTTTCGCTAAAAAATCTCGGATATTTCATCAAATGCACGAATCTATGTAATCAAATCGAGATGTATTTGGATAATGATATGCCGCTTGTTGTGAAATATTATGTTGCGTCGCTGGGGACGATTAAGTTGTGCTTGTCGCCGTTGCCGAGTTCATAATGAACCGCCTGCTCCGCGGCTTTGCGGCTTTGCGATTCCGTTCCTCCGTTCCTCCGTTGAACTCATGGAATATAATATAAAAAAACACATGTTCTATATTATATAAAATCTACGATAGGTCATGTCTTCTTCAGTATGCACACATCGCTTGTTACTAACCAAAGAAGCACTCCGAGATTATAGATACAATAATGTGATTATGAAATTTGCGACTCAAATTCGAGACACGATATGTGATGAAATTGAAAAAGGGAATATCTCGTGTGAGACTCATACAAAATATGCGTTTCGATTAGATGAACAACAACAAATTGGGACATATCGAGTCGCGGTTCAAATCCATCACAAAAGTCAGGTTCATACGGACATAGTTGAATATCTACGAAATTACTTTCCGGATAGTAAAATAAGTGTCGAAGAACGCGAACAAATTAACGGATTTACGGTAACGCGACAAACATATATTGATGTGGATTGGTCGTGATAAGGACACCTATGCGGACTACGTATTGAATCAAACATAATGTAAAAATAATAAAGCGGTCAAATCGCATTATTATTTGTAACCACGTCACACCAGGCCACGTCACGTCATGTCATGTCATGTCACGTCACACACCGTTCAGAATTGAGCGGCGAAGCGCGAGCGAACGAAATCGCGAAGCCGCGCAGCGGGCGAAGCGATGTAGTGAGTGAGCAACCTAGTATTCAGGTGTATGCTTCTTAAACAAACACCCGTGTGCTGTAATTCCTTCCAGATCGCGAATAATCCCCGCGTTTTGGAAGTTACAATTCGCCATCCAGATTTTGATAATACAGAAATTCTTCTTCGGTGAAATCGTAATTCCATTTACTATTGGAACCACGTTCATATTGGTTGAAATGGTTTCGCCCACTGTAACATATGAAAGCTGTTTCCATGCACTATTGACTTCTTTGTTTGCCACTTTATATGAAAAGCAACCTCCATTTCGATTTTGCGGGTCTTCCCACATAGGAACAATACCGGTTCGCATGAGGAACAACATACAGTTCATTACGAGTTTGGGGGGCAGAACCTCAAATATAGCAATTGCCTCTTCTGCAGTATCAAATTCATATATCTTTTTATAACTTGAAGCTGCCCAATTGGTATCATGTGGAAGATGAGCCCATAAGGTCCAACGGTGTGACAATTTATGAAACATGCTGGTATCTGCAGCCGCAGCAGTGTGTGCTTGTGCGTCGTTTGTCTCAGTCATACCGTGGAGAATTTCCGTAAAATGATGTGGATGGGATAATACACACCGTATATTATACTATCAATTTTTTTTTATACTCTTTATGTTGATGATTCTTGAATTACTTCGAACTCGGTTTCATCATATTCGGTGGTCACTTGTTGTTCGACCTCGCCTTCGCCCTCGCCTTCACCCTCGCCTTCGACACTACTGTCGTCTTCACCCTCGCCTTCGACACTACTGTCGTCTTCGTCGACGCGTTCGTCATCTGAATCATTCTCCGTATCAGAACAGGTATAATAGGACGTCAAGACGCCATCAATATCAAATACATTCTTTTCATTCGATTCAAATACAGGGCACCGAAGAAGTGAATCAACCTTAACAACATATGTATGACCTACAATAACTGATTGCTTGCCGCTTAAAGTATATGCGACGAGTGGTTTATCGCTGGATGCTGCCTCCACTACGGCTGGTGCCGCTGCCTCTTCCGCTGCATTGGCAATCGCATTTTCAGCCTTTGTCTTTTCGATGTTTTCTTTCATACAGTCATTATAAAACATGACAACCTTAAAATTATAAAACAGCGAGTCCAACCTTTTGGCAATAGAAGCTGCTCCAAATTCATTATACAGTTTCCATTTCAAAAACTTAACATCCAGAAGTTCATTCTTTTCAAGTAAAAAATGATGAGGGTATTTCAAATTGAGTTTATACACCTTAGGAGGATAACACTCATATACCGTGTGTTCTTTGTCATCGTCGTTGACAGCATTACCCTCCTCCGCTCCTCCATTTGATTCCATCGGCGGTTCAACTGAGCAACTCGGATACCAAACCGTAAGTTCTGCCTGTGGTGCGAATTGATATGATTTCGAACATGGCCGATAATGCTCTGTGATGAGCGTATGTGTTCGTCCTGTGAAATTGCCTCGATGAATACGCACGTAAGGCTGGTTATCTACCTTATGAAGGATGAAATCGTAAATGTTATTTTCAGTGTCATTTATTATGGCCTCCTCTCCGTGTGTTTTTAAGAACAAATCACACTGTCTGTCAATCCACTTGCATACATCATATTTTGCTCGGTCAATGCGATATACAGTTTTCACGTCACTTTTATAGTAATAATACATTGATGACGAAGTAAAAACCTCGCGTCCATCCTTTACAACAGTATATGTGCTAAATGTATATTGTCCAAGCATGCGCAGAGAAGCATAAAATAGATTGGTTGCGGTTTCCTTTATATAGGACACAGTATCAAACACGCCTGATGTAATGTATCGCCACAATACCATTACTGCAGATTTATTACCTGATACGAGCATATTATATAATAGCGGAAAAAGGATATATAACGAAAAATACGCAAAATAAAGTTCTGCGTCGGTCATTGCTTTTTGTTGGACATAAATGATTTGTTGGGTCCGGATATAGTGTTCATATGATGGGTTCATCGGTATGAACGATGGATACATTTGATTTTTATTTACAACAGAACAAATGTATTTGGTGTTAGATGGCTCGAGAATACAAGGCATATGATGTCTCTATGTATATACCACATCAAAATCTTTTTATGTTGTTATTTTGGGGGTTGCGTCGGTGGCTGTGCGGGTGGCTGTGCAGGTGGCTGTGCAGGTGGCTGTGCAGGTGGCTGTGCGGGTGGCTGTGCGTTTTGCTTTACATGAATACGTGATTTATCCGGATTGACGCCAAACACATAAAAAAGAACGCTGCTGATGTATGTAAGTAAAATAATTGGAATAATCACGATGAACCAAACGAACTTGGTGTAGCCATTCAAGCATAGAATATTGAGTATAGCGGTAAAAATAAACATGATAATGAATTTTAATAATGATGTCTGATAATCACCTTGAAACAAATCAATAACGATTTGAATCATCGAAAAGGCTAAATACAATAAAGCGGGCGAACATATTTTTTCAAGCATAATGAATGGAATGGAATGGAATGGAATCGAATGTATATTATACTATCAGATTATAATGGTTACTTCTTTCCCTTGTTGAAAACCGCAACACCGTTCTTGAAAACACCAACTTCATCGCCAACATCGTCATCTACACAGGCATAGATGATTCCATTTTGAGGGTCGGTTGTGAAATACGTCTTTCCTTTGATTTTGACTTCTGAAACCTCGATTTCTGCCTCGGCTTCCTCTGCTTCCTCCTCGGCCTCGACTACAGCATCTGCTTCCGTGTCCTCCTCGGCTTCCTCTGCCTCGACTACAGCATCCGCTTCCGTGTCCTCTGCTTCTTCATCTGCTTCGGCCTCCTCTGCCTCGACTACAGCATCCGCTTCCGTGTCCTCCTCGGCTTCCTCTGCCTCGACTACAGCATCCGCTTCCGTGTCCTCTTCTGCTTCTTCATCTGCTTCGGCTTCTTCTGCCTCCTCCTCTGCCTCGACTACAGCATCCGCTTCCATGTCCTCTTCCTCTGCCTCGACTACAGCATCCGCTTCCGTGTCCTCTTCTGCTTCGGCTTCCGCTTCTTCCTCCTCCTCGGCTACAGAATCCGCTTCCGCGTCATCACCACCAGTAGCTAGGTCTTCCGTTGTTGTATCGTCTTCTGGTTCTTCGGGAATCGTTGAAGAAGTTATGATTACATTCTTGCTATTCGAGCAAGGAACAACAAACTCGCTTTCGTGATTCATAGTTTCGAACGTATTTTCATGAATTTCCAGTCTAATCGATTCTTCTTCATTATGTGTTGTTGACCCCGCCACTGATGGCGGTGAATAAACCGTCTTCATATCAACCTTTGATTCTAGGGCAACGATGTAACGGTTCAGCTCCGCGATTGCTGATTGAAGCTGATGAATTTCATCCTCGCGTGACGGTGCACTGCTGCCAACTCCGCCACCACCGCCGCATTCAGCCGTAGCAACAGTATTGTCGCGCGGCATTTCCAATTCGTTGATACGTTCTTGTAATCTACGAACACATGGCAATCCCATAATCGTATCGTGGGTTTCTTTATAAACAGTATATTCCCCGATGACTCCTGATAATATATTTGTGATATGCTTCGTCATCACCTGCGATACATCCTCGATCATTGGACGAATATCGATTGTCATTCCGCCGCGGCCGGTGTCATTTACCGAAGACGAAGACGAAGACGAAGACGAAGACGAGGACGAAGAAACAGGTTCGGTCATTATGTTTGACTGTGCTGTATTCTTTATATTCTAATGTGTTTATTTCAATTTTCTGTTAAAATCCTAAAAAAGTATCCAAATGTAAAGTATATAAAGTTTTAGATACGTAGTAGTCTATAATGTCTGAACAACAAAGTTCGGCGTCGGGTAATGCGCCAGTTCCATCTCCCGCGGTAATCGACACGATGACACGCGTGATTATGTCCCAAACCGATATGACAGAAGAACAAGTGAAAGCGGCTTTAGAACATACAAACTATGATTTAAAGCGGGTGATTCGCGAATATATGCGTGCAGATTCTTCGACATCGTCAGCCATGGCAGCGGCGACAAGCACAAACCAAATGCGATTTGCGGAAATACGAAACTTCATGGATAAATCATCTCAAGAGTATTATCGTCGACAGGAAATGACGAAGATATATAATGAGGTTCTCGAGAGAAAAAAAGCAGCAGCAGCAGCAGCAGCAGCAGCAGCAGCAGAGGCGACCGCGACTACCGACACAGAGGTCTCGGCATCAAAACTATAATCGATGAACGACACAATCCAGCGACTGAATCCCTGTCAAATATTCGCGCGGAAGTAATTTTACACCGGCGTATTTACTATCTGAACGGTTCATCTTCGAAAACAGCACAGAAGTATTGATTCGTTTTATTGGCGGATTCAGATTTTGTTGAACTATATATGTTTCATTTAGCGTTGGGTCATTTTTCCATATTATGGCAACATGACCATACGGATATTCGGTTTTCTTGTATTTCCAAAATAAAATACTTCCCGGTCGTAAATAGTGTAATGGAGTGAGTGAGTATGGATATGCAAATGTTTCTAATGGGACTGTCTTCGCATTCGCATTCGCATTTGTCTTCGTCGTCGTGTTGAAATGCGTAATCCTTTTGAAAAAATCCGTCGCATCCACTACATCAGGAAATGTCAGACCTTTATGAATCGTAAAAAATCGGCGTATCAATTCAACACACTGAAACTCCAATCCATATTTCGTGGGATACGTCGCATGTTTGTTTTTTTTGATATATAACACAATATTATCTTTTTCTTCTTTCGAATCCATCGCCATGTAGTAGTATATCATATACTACGACAAGATAATATTTCAATCTACACCTCCACCAATATGTTGAACTAATGTAGTTTTGTATCGTTTCTTCAACTTAAGTGTATTTGTCGGTATTACTTTACTATTCACAAGAAAATCATTATTATCTTCGTATAATTCTGGAAGAATATGTGTGAGTGGCTTATTTACAACATGAATCATTTGCGGTCCTTTGAGTAATGACCGAAACTCGTCGATTGTTAAATTTCCGTAATATTTATCGAGAAGATAGTTCGGGTTAGGGGCTGGTTTAAATCCGGTGCTATTCGAATTTCCATACAATAAATGGAGGAGATGAATACGTTCAAACTTTGTTGATGTATCCATCTGCTCTTTTAATAACGACGCAAGTGCACATTCAGGCGAACAATAACATCCGCTTACGTGAAATACCCCATTTACGACCATAATCGGTGTGTAATAAATCGGTCCATCGAACTCGCATGTATCCCAAAAACATGCACATTTATGATTCAGTTTCATTTGTATCGTTTCTCCATTATGAAATGAATACTTCAGTCTATTTATTTTTTTCATGATTTCTTTTTGGTGACGCTCGTTAATCACGTGAATGTTGGCTTCTGTGGCATGTTTTTTGGTAGAGATTGTTGATGATGCTGTCGGTATCGCCGTGGTCGCCGTCGTGGTCGCCGTCGTGGTCGCCGTCGTGGTCGCCGTCGCATTTGACCTTGTGGTTTTTACAACCGAGTTCATTTCATTCAGCACTAGTGGTTCTATATGATGTTTATCATTCTCATTATAATTGTCATCGTCAACGTCATTGTCATTGTCATGGTAATCGTCATTGTCATTTGTAACCGTTTTATATGAATGTGCGATTTCACACGACTTTAATGAATTCGACGATAAATTATAGGATTCAACTTCGCTTATCGACGGAGTATAATCGAAATTCGAAATCGATTCATTTGACTTCAAATCAGATAAATGGCATTTCAGATGTAATATAATATTCGGCACTTCTGATGTATCATACATACCAGTGTTTGAATTCAAAATAAGTCCGGCTTTGGGTTTTCTACCACGCTTTTTATTGATTTGACCTTTGTAGATCTGGTTCGGAGATACGAGGTCAGTAGAATGAATTGCTTGTTGTGCGATAATTGCTGTTCGTCCGATTCCGCCGCCTACCTCTCCATTGCCTTCGCCCAATATGGTATTATCACGAATATTCGCTGTATGTTTAACTGGCACTGTGTAATGATTATGCTTTACGATATAATTTTTATCCGTTTGTTTCAATATTACCACATCTGGAAACGTAGGGTCTCGACGGACATCTTCGGGGTCGTTTTTGTATTCATCTTCAGCGACGTCTTCGGCGTCGTGTTCGGCATCATTTGATAATACCGAGTATTCCTCATCGACATGCTTCACTTCATCCTCGTTCACTTCATCTGATTGCTTCATTTTCTTTTTTTTTGCCGCACCTCTCGCTTGCTTCGCAGTCGCAGTCGCAGTCGCAGTCGGAAATGAAAAAGTAGGCATGGAGATCGCGAACCGTAATATATGATTTATCACAATTTATGTTTATACCCTTTTGCCGGCGGCTTGGGAAATAAAAAGAACTTAAAAGGATAAAAATAGTATTTATTTAGAGTCTCCCTCCCTCCCTCCTCCGTTTATTCCGCCACACCCGCCTTCTTCCGTGCCTCTTTTTCATAACATCCGCGACACAATGGTATGTAATTTGACGACCCTATGACCACTTGATTTTTTTCATTTGTAGTCCTGAAACTAAACACGCCAGGCGTTCCATCACGACACAAGCTACAAAGTGATTTTAATTTCAAGACGTTGTCACTGAATGGAATGAGTTGTAAAAGTGAACCCAGTGGTTTTCTCTCGAAATCGCCGTCTAAGCCGCAAATATATACACGTTTATTTTCATGTTCTACAAGCCGCTTTACCTGGTCTTCAATGTCCGGAAAGAATTGACCTTCGTTGATGAGAATGGTTTCAGCACGGTGAATCGCATCCGTATTGTCTTCAACTGCCTCTCGGATTGACGACGCTAAAATACACGGTATCATTTGCTTGTCATGCGTTGATAACATCGATTCGGTCGTATAACGATTGTCGGCGGCATAATTGATGACCGCAACAGGAATATTACAAAACATACACTTCTTATACACCTCGAGTAAATAAGAGGTCTTTCCTGAAAACATAGAACCAAGAATCAGTTCTAAATATCCGTGAGTTGGTGCCGATGACATCTAAAATTAGGGGTAGAGGGACAGAAGGTGACTTGTTATACAATAGTTGAAGAGTTGTATATATCCATATTTACGCGTATTATACTTCAATTCTATGGGTTTTGATTCCTTTTCCCACACTCATAAAAATAAACACATAAACATAATTTATTGATTATATGAAAAGATGTCGGCGAATCATGCGATGCCTTGGGTTGAAAAGTATAGACCGTCGTGTTTTGATGAAATCGTCCTTGAACCGATGAATCGGACTATTCTTTCCAACATCCTAAAAACAAACTACTTTCCAAATCTGTTATTCTATGGACCACCAGGCACAGGAAAAACCACGACAATAATTAATCTGGTTACTGCGTATCAATCCAAACTGAATATGCAGAATCACGGCTTGATGATTCATTTGAACGCATCAGATGAACGCGGAATCGATATCATTCGTAATCAAATAAACAGTTTTGTTAGCACAAAGTCTATGTTTGGCAACGGAATTAAGTTCGTTATATTGGATGAAGTTGATTATATGACAACGAACGCACAAATCGCACTTCGTTATTTACTCACAAGTTATACAGATAATAATGTTCGGTTTTGCTTGATATGTAATTATGTATCTCGGATAGATGAGTCATTACAAACAGAATTTGTGCGTATGCGATTCAATCAACTGCCTCAGGCGGATATATTTACGTTTTTGTGTAAAATACGCGATAACGAACAACTCAATTTGTCGGATGATAATCTAGTCGCAATACAACAACAATTTCATTCTGATATTCGAAGTATGATTAACTATATACAGACAAATCAGGACAATCTTCAAAACCTACATGTCATTACACATAATGTATGGAATCGTCTTGTAGAGTTATTTAAAGCACCGACAACTATAACCACGACGTCATCGTGTGGAAGCGATGACGTTATTCTATCTTATTTTAGAGAGATTAGTTCCAAATACTATATGGACCCACGAACAATCATTAAACAATTTTTATATTATATTGTTCGTCATCGAACCCATGAATTCGTTACAACCGAATTCCTTCATAGTATCGAGCACATTATTCATCTTCATCATATACGCACTGAATACATTATCAATTATTTTATACTCAAATTCAGGGAATATTTTAAACATAGAAATAACGCGGATGAGGAAAGCGTGGGAGTGATAATACCTGTAAAAAAACGACTAATTAAGGTTATGAAAAAGAAGCCGTAAAAGTATTTCATGTCTATCACTCACAAATAATTGAAATAAAATGCTACTGTTTATACTATTACACACTCACGACGAGACCGACCGCATTAAGAATAAACATGTCCGAACTTGATACAGAATGGATGAAATTTATGACACGTATATCACGCCAACAAAATTGCGATAACGCAGATGAGTCTAGTGGAGGAGAAGACGAACGTTCTGATGTTGGAATAGAAGATATTGCTGTTTCTGTTGCCGTTGCCGCTGCCGCTGCCGTTGTTCCACAACAAACGAAAGAGACAACCGCATCGAAAATATCCGCTATCAAGAAATCATGTATTTCGAAAAAGGCACAAAGACGAACATATACGTTTTTAGATGACGGTAAAAGCATGACAACAGATATCGGAATCGAAAGTGTGAATGGACCGTCGTCGTCGTCGATAGGCTTCCATCCGTCCATCTCTCCAATCTATATCTCGACCAAGACCAAAATCGCCTACTTGAATAAACCGGTCAATATTTATAACGCATTCTGGGAGGTTCCTGTTCAACATTATTACGAACGCAAAGAAGGTGTCATCAAGAAACAAATAAAATTTCAAACAACTGACCCCACATTTATTGCGTCCATCAAGGAAAAACTTGAAAATCAGCCTCGTTGTTATGATGAGTTCGTCATTGAACATATTGAAAACCCGAATGGGCGGATTCCATACAAGGACCAGCGTAAGGTAAGCATCGGATTATGTAAAAAAGACCTTCAAGGAAATAACGCGAAAAAGAAACGAGCATTCTTCAACTGCTTTGTTCTCATTCTTCGGATTAACGGCGGTATCGCTCCCATAGAAGATAGAGCACCCGAAGACGATGTGCTTTATAAAGAAATGCATGTAAAAGTCTTCAATACCGGCAAATTAGAAATACCAGGCATTCAAGAGGACTCGACACTTACACATGTGCTTCAATTGCTCGTTACGGTTTTACGACCGCTTTTGGGAAATGATTTGGAATTTATGCCAAACCGTTGTGAAACCGCACTCATCAATTCTAACTTCAACTGCGGGTTTTATATTGACAGAGACAGACTCTTTCAATTGTTGAAATACAAATACCGCATGAACTGTAATTACGACTCGTGCTCATATCCAGGTATTCAAAGCAAGTTCTATTATATTCCATCGAAACCAGTCGCTGAACAAACGGGACAACAACCCGTATCGATGGAACACGCTCTTTATTACGAAGTATCATTCATGATATTTAGAACAGGAAGTATATTGATTGTAGGGAAATGTAATGAAGACATACTCATGGTGATATATCGGTTCATATGTTCGGTTCTGACAACAGAATACTCCGGGATTCAAATGGGTGACATCCCAACCGTTGTTGTGGGTGGTATTGGAGCGGCCTGTGCCAGTAGTGCGGCGACAAACACTCGAAAAAAACGGTTACAAGTGGCGAATATTAGGTATTATGACCCCCCCACCTCCAGTGATGTATCAATGCTTTAGGCAACATTCGTTCGTAAAGAATATAAAGATTTTAAAATTGAGTATTCTATATACGAGTTATTTTTAATATGTCATCCACGCAAAATGGAGGAAGCGTTGCTGCTTCATCAACTTCAGTTGTTTCGCAAGACAGTGGCAGCGGGAGCCAGCAAATTAGCCGTGTTCCAACCTATGCGTGTTTTCAGCATGCTACAAAGGTCGCCATTTTGGAAGATAAGCCTATTATTTTGGATTACTGGACAAGCTCGTTAGAGAAAACATGTTTGATTGGAGTTCGTTCGAATAACGAAAAACTGTTGGTGAAGAGCGAAGATGAATACACTAGCCCGATCGCAAAGATTTTTAAGGTGGATACAGAATACATTATTGTGACCGCGAATTCTATATATATTGTTGCTGCTGATATTAGCACTAGGCGGATTAATTAAGTGACCGGAACTCGCGGGTGGAATCAGCGTGGCATAATCGATTCTTATAATCGCCGTAAGTATTATAAGAATTCATAATAAGAGTTCGTATAATAAGAGTTCGTATAATAAGAGTATGTCATCTTCAATTGTATATTTAAGCGATTGCACTCCTCTATACACTACACTCGGTGCACCAGAACGTATTGTATCGGTGACAGGAGTCCCTTTACATCAGTCTGCCCGTTTAGAATGGTCGATACCCCCGAATTCCGATAAAATTCTCGTGGATTCCTATATTGTGCGTTATAAACTTACCGGTGCACCTACTACCCATGTATTGAACGAAATGTTAGTTTTTTTTCCAACCGCTGTGATTGTGGGGCTAACCAACAGTGTTAGTTATGATTTTTGGGTCGTAGCGAAAAATCGGTTTGGCGAAAGCCCGCATTCAGCGACGATTAGTGTAATACCTGGTTCGCCGCCATCACCGTGTCAAATTGTGCGTAGGTCGTATCATCCTACAACTGCTGGTAATGGAACCAGTGACATCACACCACAATATATCGGTATTGAATTCACGCCAGCACTCACACAAAACGGTAACAAAACACTTACATTTACGGCAAAATATACACGGCTTAATGGCGGCGGCAGCACGATGACCGACGTTTCATACAGTTCTACATTTAGTGTTCAACCCAACGAATATAGTTTAGACATATCTGGAAATATCTCACTCAATACGATTGGAGTCAAGGCTAATTATATACGAAAACAGATAACACCACCTACCGGCACAGTCGGATTTCAAAGCGGCATCTATCGTTTTCAGGTATTCTCGGCCAACATTTACGGGTTATCTTTACCGTCTGATTTGTCATTCAATATTCCGCTTTTTTCAAATAGTGATGCGGTCAATGTAGCACGGGTTGTCGCTCCAACATTATCAACCTATCCGATTCCTGATAACGGGGGTATTGTCGGCATAGAACCGAGAGATTCATCCATTCGATTTCGATGGCGACAGTATCGCGGTGTAGGAAGCGGAAGCACAGGGGCGAATGCTTATTCTGGATGGTCGTATCGTATTCAATATACTGATGATAAAGAATGTTGGTATTATCCGCCACTCACGCTGAACACACCTCAAACCGCACATTACCCAGAATATACGATACAATATGATAGAACAAGTGTCGGTTCAAATACAAACACATTTGAATACATCATCGATATTAGTCGCAATGTTGTCAATGGTCGACGATATTATGTTCGATACTGTGTGGTCGATTCTTCCGGTGATACAAGTCAATATACAGAAGCAACAACGACAAATCTCTCACTCGTTTCATGTGTTCCCGGTAAATTGCCGAATCCACCACCTATTTTTAGAGCAAATAGTGCCGACCGCTTGGTGCGGCTTTATTTTGATTGGGACACTAGGCCGCCAAGTTTGGATTTTACCGGAGGAGTGCCAATTTTAGATTATCGGATTGAGAGATACGATATTAATCGTGTCAATGGTGTTGTGATTGTTTCTACCGTTCCGTCAATCGTATTCGATAATCTACAAGGACCATTTTACGAAGACAACTATGAAATCGTTTTCAACGGTTTTGAATATGAATACCGTGTCTATTCCAGAAATAGCTTTGGGTATTCCACGAGATTTAATACAGTTCGCGGCGTTCCATTTTTCCCGTCAGATGTAATTCGCAACGTAACATCTTCAATAGATACCGGATTGATTACTCTCGAATGGGATGACCCAGAAACAATCGAGCCGGAAGCCCCTATCGTGGGTTATTATATTGAATACAAATTATACACTCTTTATACCGTCGCGGAAGTGGGGTCGGCCAACATTATTGGTGTATTATCGGATTTGACAACCATAACAAATACGAATCAAGATTTGAAAAACATTTTAGTAGATGACGTATTATGGGAGAAACTGTCTTCGCCTACGAATGGATTATTTACAAATTCGATGGCTCGTTCTTATACATTACGCGGATTATTAAATAATACCGCATATGTGTTTCGGGTTGCGGCTGTAACACAGGATATCGCACGGCGACGAATCATCGGTTTGAGGAAGGTTATCGCTTCGAATAGTCCATATTTACAACGTCCGGTGATTATCGGGCAGGTTCCATCGAAATTATCAGGGGTTGAATATGCGAATTTGGAGAGTAAGCTACTTATTACATGGAGGAGCACTGACTTACAGAATGCAGAGGGTATTTTACGGTTTATTGTTGAGTATGATATTGCTCCAAGTGAAACTGGGTATTCTCAACGTCAAACCTTCGAATATAACAATAGTATCGTATTTAATGATGGAAGTTCTTCGGTATCGTTTCAAGCAATAGTTATCGGATTAAGTAATAATGTGACACAACGCCCGGATTCAAGAATGAATAGTTATGTCGTCAAGGTATATGCTGAAAATTTGGTGGGTTTTACGAATACAGTCAACCATTTTAAGTTGCATCAAGAAATTACAGGTATTAATGCAATTAAAGAAATATATGAAAACCAGATAATTGATAGGGTTGTTCGTCCAAGAACAATTCCATCGCTCATTACGGAAGAACGAAGCGGTTGAAATGGAATGGAATAGAATGGAATAGAATGGAATGGAATGGAATAGAATCGCCGACGAAGGAACGTGGCGTGGTGGAATGAAATCGCGTCTTTACAATATTATTATTATGTATATTCATAATAATAATCATAACAGTCATTCAGATGACGACGATTACACCTACATTATCGAATTTTTCGATTACACCTCGCAGATACGGCGATGCTTCATTTCAACTCATCGACCCCTCCTCAAATAATTCGAGCCCAGATGCAATATTCACATTTACTAGCAGTAGTCCTACTGTTGCGGATATCTCAGGGAGGACCGTGACAATTCGAAATAGCGGACAAACCACGATTACCGCAACACAATCAGCGACAACCGGATATACAAGTGCTCAAATCACTTCGAGTTTTACTGTTAGTCAGGTTCAAACAGTCATTTCAGATTTCGTCATTTCCCCCAAAGAATGGGGTGATGGTTCTTTTAATTTGATTGACCCCGTAACAAATAACCCGTCCAGTATTGTCTATGAAGTGCTAACACCCAATATAATTTCGTTATTAGGCCGCAGGGTCACATTATTACGAGTAGGTCGTGCACAGATTCGTGCCTCTCAAAGCGACCTTAGCGTTAATTTTATACCGGGTTCAGCGGTCGCAACATTCGATGTATTAACCAGTATTGTTCGAGTTGGATTTCAGAACCGTAATGATTTGTCATGGATTATCCCATCCGAAAATGGTTCTACAATTAAAAATTACTTCTTTTATTCAGAAGAACGAGTATCGCCGAGTTCGCCAGGCCCCGCAGTCAGCACTATATTAGACCCAACTGTTACAAGTCCTATCAATCCATCTTATCATTCATATGCATTGCCTCTTCCATACTACACTCAAATCATATCGGCTGGGGGGTTATATACTGGCATTGATATCAATTCTGCGAACAAAATATTCAATATCGCAACAACTCAATCGTCGGTGCATTCTAGGTCGAATTTCTTTGATTTGGGATATTATGGTGAAGTTGAAGTGACATGGGAATATCATAATGACCGACCTATCATTGACTTATTTCGGAACTCAGTATCAACGACCACAATGACAATATCGATTTATAAGGAAGCCAGCATAAATCCCGGCGATAAACGCGTCGATTTAATATTGAATACATCGCGAACATACGATTCTCTCGTAAATTGCTTCGGTCCAATGCCGCAAAACAACGGTAAATCTATGGTGGATATCTTTCCGATAACATTTCCCGGTATATTATCCACGGATACAACCACAGCTAGCCGCGACCTTAAATATCTAAAACCCAGCGATGTGATTTCCGGCCGAGTAAGTATATCGAATAATACATATTCTTCAATAAATTCACCGTCATCAAATGTCGCGGACCGCGAGTATAGTATTATCGTAAAAAGTCTGCGTATTGCACCGTTTCGTTTTCCGATTTCGAGAGATTTCACAACTCAAATACTGGGTCAGGGGTTAAGCACGGTTGGCGTCGGATTCTCTGTTTCAACCTTTAACGCACCGTCGTTGTCGGCACCCGTCGTCGTGGAAAACGACTCCAGTGGAGGTATATTGTATTACATGCCCAAAATGACACGTTCGATGGAGGATTATGGAAAAGCAACATGGTCATTCTCATGGAACTATTTGGCCAATCTCTCGAAACTCGCTACGGATATTTCTTATTTGCCGATTCCTCGAACCAGCGAAAACCCGCAGGCCGACCTCTCCGCAAATTTAAATATTCCCTTTCATTTGCGTATTCGGGGCTTCTCTCGCCCCTACATGAAAACAACCGCACTCATAAGCGACAACAGTTACAATACTACGAATGTGAGAGATTTTTTGACGAACGTCTCTGATACCTCTTATCATACTCGCATGTTATTCGACATCTCGTTGAGTGATACGGCGAATTATGCGAAAATTGCCGCAACCGCCGCTGCCACAACTGCCTCCTCGCTCTCGTCCTCCCCAGATTTATCCTTCAGTATTGTTTCACGAACATTCGATATTAGCGGTGTGTCCAATTTTCCGCCCTTTTCACCCGCCCTAGACCATTCACATACTCAATTCGTTTTCTTATTTCAACTCACAATAACCGACCCAAGTTATAATACTTATTTTAAGACAATGACTTCTCAGGCGGATTCGTTTCAAGTGAAAATGTTGTCACAAACATTCACTCCATATCAAGTGTATCGATTTGGTGGTCCAGACCCCACGTTGCCAGAGTCGTATGCGTTGGACAGTTCCACCAATACACTATATGACATCGTTGATTCTTATACTCAGTTGGTTCCTAGGTATTCGTTTTTTAATCTGACAAATGGCGTCTATTATTCATATCGTATTTCATCTTATAATATAGTGGGTCCAAGCACGTTTTCGTCATTATTCACTCGGCGATGCGGTTCAGTGCCAAATCAGATTGTGAATCGTGTCAATAGTCTTGGTGCAGATACATTAACGATTGAATCCGAGCGAACGTCGAATCGTGTAAATATTTACTGGGAAAAACCG
>Ga0078894_10001257_pt1 | contig 18725 bp, 10 predicted proteins | sample LauGreSu1BDMLBSD_2_FD_67506 | JGI IMG/M metagenome (GOLD analysis project Ga0078894, IMG submission 67506) | Freshwater lake microbial communities from Lake Michigan, USA - Su13.BD.MLB.SD (version 4) (version 4) | ecosystem: Environmental > Aquatic > Freshwater > Lake | place: Lake Michigan... | reverse complement strand
AGTATTTGTGTTTTGGCTCTTGCGTCATGTGACGAGAAGAAAGTTCCTGTGCCTTCAAGAAGTGCCGAGTTAATTGGCGATTTCGATGATACACTTTGGAATCAGAATTCGGGTACTGTTTATTCCTTGGCTTTGTATGCAGACAGCAGTTTCTATTTAAGAACACGTGTTCTTGGTGGCGAGTCCAAGACCTTCCTTGGGAATTACAAGCCTAACGAAAAATGGGACGTTTTGAATTTGAAATGTGCTGACAGCACAAGTACATTTGCGATTCAGATTAAATCAGCTGATCTGTTGGAAATGAATGTAGAAGGAGGAGTTACTTATATGAATCGTTCAACGAAAGTTGTGGGTACGTCTGGTTCTGCAACCTTGAAGAACCGAGTGAAATTGTGGTCTTCGAATAAGTCAATTGTTTACCAATTGGTGAATGCCAACGAACTCATCATAGATCAATTGTTTATTAATACACTCACTCCGGAATACAAAGCATTGCTTAGTTATTATTCTGGGAAATACGAATCACCACAATTGGTGAAGTCGCTAAACTTCAGTCAAGAAGAGATTGTGAAGTTGCAAGAATTGTATTTTCCAAATCCGCCTGCACCTGAAAAAGATGGGAAAGAGGCTCCTCCCATTGAAGATAAGAAGCCTATGAAATCCTTATTCTTCATGAATAATGGCGTTAACGTTGAAGTGCAGTTGGTAGCGTTAAGTTCTAAAGGAAACGACTATGCTAAAAAGGATACGTGGCAATTGAATGCGGAAGGGTGGAAGTTGGTGAATTCTGAATTCGCAGGTGTGAACTCGCAAGTAGTTTACGACAATCCGAATGAAGTGGAACTTCCGAAGGGAAACATTATTATTAACAATAAGAAATAGTACTTTTGATTGAATTGAAGCAAGATAAAATTATGCTAAATGAAAATTAGATTATTATTTATCATTATTCTTAATTTTTATTTTGCCTGCAAATCATTCGGTCAATTTGAGGATTACAGTGATATCTGGCATATCCCATCGACTTCTTACGATGCTTTTTATGGAAATGGTATTAGTGTCTTTGATTACGACAATGATAATATTGATAACATAACTGTTGCATATCCTTACATTGGAATTTCTGGATTCCATGTTTCACAAGGAGAATTAATACCCGATTTTTTTGTTCCTCTTCCTCTGAATATTAAGCAACTTCTATGGGCAGATTTTAACAACGACGGAGACAAAGAACTTTTTGTCACAGCATATGGAAGTGGTCTCTATCTTTTCGATTATTCGACGGAAGGACTTGTACCAATTGAAGCTTCATTCAGTAATCTTTTTTTTGGATTTCATTATGGTGCCTCTTCGGCAGATTATGACAACGATGGAGATCTAGATTTATTCGTCTGTGAGTATGTGAATTTCAGCGGTGGGGGACCTTTTGAGAATTTGTTATTTAGAAATGATGGTGATTTCATATTTACGGAGGTAGGAGAAGAGTTAGGTGTGAACGCAGCTACAGAAAATTCTTTTCAATCAGTATGGGTAGATTTTAATCGTGACGGGTGGCAAGATTTATATGTTGTTAATGATCATAGTATTCCAAATTTGTACTATCAAAACAACTCAGGTGTTTCATTCTCTGAAATATCAGCCGAGAATAATACAAATGTTGCAATGTCCTGCATGAGTAACTCTATTTCAGATTATAATAGAGATGGTTATTTTGATATTTTTATTACAGATGGCTTAACTCCAGTTCTATTAAAGGGGGACAGCTCAGGTATATATTCTCAGGTTGCTTATAGTGTTGGATTCAATAATTTTCAAACAGGATGGGGTGCTTTATGGATAGACGATGACCTTGACGGTTGGGATGATATTCATATTTGTCAAGGCGGAACAGTTTTAGAGTCAATGCCAAATCAGTATTTCAAGAATCTTGAAGGAAACTTTACTCTGAGTAATTCCTTTGATTCCTATTTGAAGGCCTCCTTTGTTAATGCAAAGGGTGATTTCAGCGGTGATTGCTTTCCTGATTTTGTAGTCATGAATGCAGCTCCAAATTCCTATGATGTTTGGAAGGGAAAGCCCGTTGAGAATAACTTCATAAAGTTAGAGCTTGAAGGCACAAATTCCAACAGAGATGCTGCAGGTGCAATTGTTGAGGTTTATACAGATTCAAGTTTGAGTATGAAAGCGGTTTTATATGGCGACAATTATATTTCGCAAAGTTCTAATGTGCTTTTATTTGGATTGGGGGATTCTGAAATCATTGATTCAATCTGTATTTATTGGCCAAGAGGCTTGGTTGAAAAATTTTACAATATTGAAGTCAATCATTCATATTTGGTTCTTGAAGGTTCGTCAGAAATAACGAATACCCAATTGTTAACTTACTGTCTGAATTATTGTTACAATGCTGAGGGTGTTCAAATCTCACCCAGTGAGGAATGGATTCATTGGCAATGGCAAGACGGGAATTCCGACAGCACGATTCTAGTTTTCTCCGACACTATTTTGTATGCAACAGCCTGGAATATTCAAAATCAGAGTTTTGAGCTGGTTTTCGAATTGTCTTTTTCTTCGCCAACTCCTGAGATAACTCTTCAAGTTTCGGATTGTATAGACAATCCAAATATTATTTCTGTCAATAAAAGTTCTGATTGGAGTTTATTATTTAATCAGAATGAAATTTTCAACGATACCATATATGCCCAAGAGGGCACTCATTTGTTAAGTTTCACCCATGAATTTGGATGTGCTTTCGACACGATCATTCAAATAGATGTCCTTGTTCCACCGGAAATAATTCAAAATATTCAACCTTCCTGTCCCGGAAGTTTAATAGAATTTTCAATAGGAATAGAGAACAGTGATATATTAAATTACACTATAGAGGGACTTGAATACTGGAATGGTTTTTTACCTTCTGGCATATATCCTTTTGTAATTACAGAGTCAGCAACGAGTTGCGTATACCTTGACACCTTGGTCATTGCACCAAGACCTTTTCCTAACATTTCGGTCGTTAATGATTCATTATGTGAAAACAGTTTGAGTTCATTTGAAATCGAAATTAGTGGCAGCGTATCTGCTGATTGGTCTATAATCAATTCCGAATATATAAACCAAGAGAGTGTTTTATCTGTGAGTATTCAAGACTCAATGGGTTGCATTTATTCCGAAGATATTCCAGTGTTGATTTCCAGTAATATTACAGTTTCTCCCTCGGAACAATCAATCGACGGACAGCAGATACTTTCTCTCAATCCAACAGGAGGAATTCCGCCTTATGTTATATTTTGGCAAGACTCTTTGATTGCAGATTCATTTACTCTCACCGTTGAAGGATGGGTGGGCTATGAAATCACAGATCAATTAGGATGTACTTACATTGGCTCATATTATTTTGAACAAGCAAATGGCATCAATGAATTTGCTCAAAATTTCGAATTGTATTTGAATGGAGATCTATTGGTATGCTCCAATTGTAAAAAATCTGCATATTCAATTTTGACAATAAACGGAGCACTCATCGAGGATGGCATTTTTCAGAACGAAATTATCAACTTGAGTAAACTTCCACGCGGAGTTTATCTCATTCGAATGAATAATTCGGTGTTGAAATTTGTTAAATAAAAAAGGGTCTCGAAAGAGACCCTTAATTTTTTAAGAAGAGGGGAAATTAGTTTCCGCCCATTGCAGCTTTCATTGCTTCTTCCATACATGGCTTAACAAGAGCTTCCAATTCTTTTTCTTCTTCGCTACCCTTTGGATATTTCTTTTGTAACTCGTCCATTTTAGGTTCGTACTCTTTTTGAAGAGCTTCGATTTTCGCTGTGTCGTTAGCTTTTTGAGCTTCAACCATTTTGTTCATCATGTCACAGATAGTTTCTGCGTCTGACTTTACACCACCGCAAGAAGCCATGAACATTGCAAGAGCAACTGCTGGGATCATTAATTTTTTCATAAGAATAATTTTAGTTTTCACGAATATAAAAAGATTTGCTTCGTGGAAAAGTAAATTCAAGACAATAATTGACGCAATGTTAAAAAGTGAATTACTTTGTTGAAAGACCAAGGTAAAAAATCGTCGTGAAGGCGCCGTTTTCGTTGAGATTTGTTAAATATTCTTCTTCAATCATGAATAAATCAGACTTGGACTTTTTTGAATTGACCATTGGTCAAGAATTCGTTTTTACCGATGATGAAACACGCATCAAATATGGAAAAGACGAAACAGAGAATTTGAGTTTTCCTGCAGATGTCGTTTTAAAACCTGGAAATACCAAAGAAGTTGCAAGTCTATTGAAGTATTGCAACGAGCAAAAGATACCCGTTACGGCTATTGGTGCCCAAACCGGATTAAGCGGCGGCGCTTTGTGCGTGCGAAAGGGAGTTGCACTTTCAATGGAGCGCTTCAATAAAATTTTGAAAATCGATATTGAAAACGGACAGGTTCACACGGAACCTGCAGTTATTACGCAAGTGCTTCAAGAGGAATGCGCCAAACAAGGTTTGTATTACGCTCCAGATCCAGCTAGCAGAGGCAGTTGTTGGATAGGTGGAAATTTGGCCGAGAACAGTGGTGGCCCTCATGCTGTCAAATACGGCGTTACAAAAGACTTCGTTTTAAATCTTGAAGTGGTCTTAGCAAATGGTGAAATTATTTGGACAGGGGCCAATACATTGAAGAACTCGACAGGCTACAACCTCACGCAATTAATGGTAGGAAGTGAAGGAACGCTTGGCATTATTACAAAGGCGGTTCTGAAATTACTTCCGCTTCCAAAACACAATTTGCTTTTGCTTGCACCTTTCGCTTCCGCAGAAAAAGCATGCGAAGCCGTAAGTGCAGTTTTCCGCGCGGGTATCACACCAAGTGCAATGGAGTTCATGGAGCGCGAAGCCATTGAATACACCCTTCAGTTTGTTCCAGATGCACAAGTGAATTTAGATGGGGTGGAAGCACACCTGCTCATAGAAGTAGACGGTTCGAATGTTGAATCGCTTATGCTCGATTGTGAAACCATTTCAACCGTGCTCATGGAACATGAATGCGGTGAGATACTATTTGCTGAAGATCACAATCAGAAAGAAGCACTTTGGAAAGTGCGCCGAAAAGTTGGAGAGGCTGTGAAGTCTCATTCCATTTACAAAGAAGAAGACACTGTTGTTCCAAGATTTGAACTTCCGAAATTACTTCGTGAAGTGAAGGCCATTGGAAAACGCTATGGCTTTCGTTCCGTTTGCTACGGACATGCAGGAGATGGAAACCTTCATATCAATATTCTGAAAGATGACATGTCCGATGAACAATGGGACAATACACTTCCAAAAGCCATTCGTGAGATTTTCGAGTTAACAGTTTCGCTCGGAGGAACGCTCAGCGGTGAACACGGAATAGGATGGGTGCAGAAGAACTACATGGACATTGCCTTCAATGAAGTTCAACTGAACCTCATGAAGAAAATAAAAGAAGCCTTCGACCCCAATGGAATTCTTAATCCAGGAAAAATTTTCCCGGATTAATTTTCATCATTTAATCAATAAACGCTTAGTGATTCTTCCAACCTGAATCGAATAAATTCCAGAAGAAAGTTCGCCAACTGAAAGTGTATGCACTCCTGGCTGATTGAAGGTGGAAGTCAAGACCAATTGTCCGGTTGAATTATAAAGGGAAACCAAACTTTTTCCCGATTGGAAGTTCTGAATGAAGACTGCATTCTCAGCAGGGTTTGGATAAACGATAAACTCACGCTCCGCAATTTCATTCACACCAGCTGGAATCCATTGGAAATCTTCAGCTGTTGAAGAAGCTGAAGAACCGCAACCGTTTATAGATGTAACTCTCCACGAATAGGTTTTTCCTTCCATAAATGAAAAGTTAGCTGGTAACACAACGAAGTTTGATGTTACGGTCGAACTGTACAATACGGTTCCGAATGTTGCATCGTTTTCCGCTAATTCGAATAAATATGAAGTTGCTCCAGGCATGGCTGTCCAATTGAATTGGTAATCCATGGCGTTGTATTGAATAGTTGCAGGAACAGACAATAACACGGGGGCTGGTGGGGGAGTTCCAATGGTTATTTTAAAGAACAAATCATATGACTCCCCAAATGTGGTTAGCAATTGCAGGGTGCAGTTGTACGTTCCTGTAGGAACAGTTCCTAAATCTGAAATAACAATGTTGTGAATTCCTGTTGCTCCAATGTTCACTCCGCTGAATACCGGAAAACCGGGTATGCCAGTAATATTCGCCGTTAAAGGAAATTGTAAGTCTGCATTTATTTTTAGTTGAAGTGTATCTGCGGACTGACCACATGCGTTCAAATGGTTGTTTTGTAAATAGAGTAGGGTTGGACGAAGAATGAAGAACCCATCGTACATGCTCGTTGCCAAATTAACGCCACTTGGTAAATAAGGGTAGTTACTCCATGTTCCGCTAAACTGTGGTAAATCATTGGTAGGAAATAAATCGAAATACCCAACTTCATTCAAGACTCCCGTGCTCACACGTGAAGCATCGAGAATGCGAACTCCGCTGCGATAATTACTTTCATAAACGAATTGATCTTTCACATATAAATTGTGGTCTATTGATGAATTGGTACTTTGATAATAATTCATGTAACCAATATTGTCAAGATCTGTGAAATCGAAAATATGCGTCCGCGTTGTTGTTCCAAAGTTCTGCTCGTCCAATTCGTCGTTTACTAAATAATGAGCCATGTCTTTTGTGAACCATCCTTGGTGGGTGTAACCTCTTTCAGGATATTCATTATTATCTAAAAACAAAATATCTGTTGGATCGGTAACATTTAAAGTAACAACACCCCATCCGCTATTTCCATTGCAAGCAACAACAATTACATCTCCTTGGTGGTTTACATCCGGACCGTTATAGGTAAGAATAGTTCCATCATGAGTATATCCCGCATCTTGGTAACCACCAACTAAAACGGGAACAAGTGGGTTGGAAATATCTACCAAATGCGGTCCGCCATTGAAAGTGTTCGATCCCATGGCCATTAAGATTTTGCTTTCTGGATCAATGGCTATTGTATGTGAATTGCCAAATCCACCGTAATAGGCCGTTTCAATAAAGGAAGTAGGAGCAGTTACATTGTCTAATTGCAGTAAATCAAAAATTTGAAGTCCATGTCCACCGGCCTCGCTTCCAACAAAACAATAATGATCCATCGTTTCAACATCTCGCCATAAACTGTTCGTTGTATGCGTAGGGAGAGTTCCAAGATAAACAGGAGACTCCGGAGATGAAATATCAACGAAAGCAGTACCATTCGAAACACCAACTATGGCATATTCTTTTCCTGAAACTGGACTAACCCAACCCCAAACATCGCTAGTATTGTCATTGTTCGGATTGGCACCAAGAACTGTAAGCGACATGTAAGATAAAAGATCGACGTTGTCACAAGGATATATGCCAGCCATTCCACCTACACAAGGCTGAGCAACAGCAGCAACAGAGCAACCAATAAACAGAGACAGCACAAAGTTTTTCATAGTCTTATTTCTTGTTCGCAAGATAAAAACAAAAAGCCCGGCACAGGCCGAGCTTTTCAATATTAATAATTCTCAAATGGAATTCTAATTTGCCTTAGCGTGTTTAACACTGTAATAGGTTACGTAGAAATATCCAATGGTAAGCATCAAGTGGAAAGGCATTAAACCGAAATCGGTTAAACGAGTAGCGCCATCTTTTTCAGAGAATCGAAGTATGAAAGGCCATACCAATCCGCTTGCGAAATAAAGCAACATGATGAACTCTAAAATGGTTAATGGAGAAATCTTCGGAGCGCGATATTTCTTATCGGTCCAAGTTCCTTTCTTACCCGTGCTAATGGCAAACTTCGGTGTGCGCACGAATGCCGATTTCTTTCCGGTTAACCCTTCAATTACCGCAACGGCGTTGTGTAAAGACAATCCCATAGACACAGCAAGGAACAGAGGGAAATCAATTACGAAACGTCCAAACTTTTGGAAGAAAGGCATTGGCGGACGAGAAACCCAATAGAAGAATCCTAGGATAAAGAAACTCACTAAGAAGGCAGAAGCAACGGCAAAGTATACAGAATAGTCATTCAAGTGCTCTCCGTTATATGTATGCCATCCATCGAAGTAGTGCTTAATAAATAACATAGGCATACTTAAAATAGATGTACCCAGGATACTCAAGAAAACAACCGAGTTCATTAAGTGGAAACTTGCGTGAACCTTGTGCGCAAATCCCATGTCTTTTGCCTTTAATACCTTTCCTAAATTCTTACGAGTACATTCAGCCGCTCCTTTTGTCCAACGGAATTGTTGCGCTTTCAAGGCATTCATTTCAGCAGGTAATTCAGACGGTGAGCCAATTGCAGGAAGGTAAATGAAATTCCAACCCACCAACTGTGCACGGTAGCTTAAATCCAAATCTTCTGTAATAGTATCACTCTGCCATCCACCAGCATCGTAAATCGCTTCTTTTCTCCAAACACCAGCAGTACCATTGAAGTTAATGTAGTGGTTTGAATAGTTACGACCAATTTGTTCAACCGTAAAGTGAGCATCCAATCCGAACGCTTGAAGTCGCGTAAGCAAAGAGTAATCTTCGTTCAAGTGCTCCCAACGAGTTTGAACAACAGCGATTTTTTCTCCAGCGTAGAAATAAGGAATCGTTTGACGCAAGAAATCTTTTCTTGGAACGAAGTCAGCATCAAAGATTGCAGTGAATTCACCTTTTGAAATATCCAATCCATAAGCAAGTGCCCCTGCTTTGAATCCTTTGCGATCAACTCTGCGAATATGTTGTATGTCAATTCCAAGCTTTTGCTTTTCTTCAATCAATTTAGCTGCAATCTCAACAGATTCATCATTGCCATCATCTAAAACTTGAATCTCTAATTTGTTTCTTGGATAGTCGAATTCACAAACAGCGTTAATCAAACGCTCGATTACGTACATCTCGTTGAATACGGGAAGTTGTACGGTTACATAAGGCAAGTCTTCTTCTGCAATAACAGGCATCTGACGTTTGCGCTTGTTCTTTTTCACGAATTGAATGGCCAAATTCAGTTGTACCAATGAATAGAAAAAGATGAAGATTAAAAAGAAACCGTAAAGACAAATTGCGGTAAATGCAAGTGTATTCAATGTATTGAGGGTTTAGTTAGGTGGCGAAAATACGGCTAAAGCCACATTCGATAAAAACTTTTATGAAGATCTTAAAACAATGAGATGTTAATCAATCTCGAAATTCAGCTGCATAGTAATAGATGCGGTCTTTCTACGAGATGAAGTGTTGAAGGCTCCACCCCAAGAATAATCTTCGTCGCTGTTCTGTCCAACAATTTGGAAAATCCCCATCTCAGCACTCTGAAGGTTTCCTAAATCACCGCCAGAAGATTGCGCAATCTTTTCAGCGCGAAGGCGAGCATCGGCAGTTGCTTCCGAAACCATTTCAATTTTCAACTCAGCCAATTTGGTATAATAGAACTCAGGACTTTCAGAGTAAAACTCAACACCCGAGGCAATAAGTTCAGTTACTTCACGAGAAATTTGTTCAACCTTTGAAACCTCCGAGGATTCAATAGTTACCATTTGTGAAAGGCTATATCCGGTTAAAACCGATCCAACAATATCGCCTTCGGAATTGCGAATGTCATCGTAATTCTTATCAATTTCCATCGCAGAGAAAACAATTTCGGTTTCTTGAATGCCTTTCCCCATGAGGTAATTTTTGATGGTATTTCGATCCGCCTCAAGTGCTGCTGATGCTGCAGCTAGGTCATTACTTGTTTTTGAAAAAGATCCACGCCATACGATTAAGTCAGAATCAAAATTCCGACTACCCATTCCTGTAACATGAATAACATTTTCTTTTCCATTTCTCGCTTGGTATCCTTTCATGAATACATACGATGAAAGAATTACGCACACTCCAACAGCGAGAGATGCGAAAACACGAGCGTTAAATATCGATTTCATAGTTCGAATGTAAACAAAAAAAAGAGGTGAAAAAATTTTCACCTCTTTAATGTTCTTTCACTGAAGAATTCTTATTGACAGTTCAGCGGATAATAATATTGGTATGGCGGAGGGTTAGGTGTATAACCAGGCTTCACAATGTAAAATCCAATTTTTGTAATGGTTGATCCATCGGGAATTGGCAAAAAATCCTCTGGGATAAATGTTTTTCTGAATTTACCCGGAGCAATCTCCGTCATCTTTAAAGACGGTGTTGTTGTAACGTTCGCAAGTGGCGCAACATCAAAGAAGGTGAACGTTCCTGTGAAGGCACGAAGGAAAATATAACATTCGTCCGTTCCCAAGTTTTGTAAATTCGCATCACTTTCTTGTGTATTGTCATAACTAATGCTGAAGTAATCGTCTTGCTTGGCTGCTTCAGGAAAGAAACAAACACGGTCTGCACACAATGCAGGAACAATATCTACATGCAAATCTTCAGTTTTTGCTTCACCAACACCTTCTGAACCATAAGCATTACCGTTTTTCAACTTAGCTAAACAAGAAATACCATTCTGAAACAACTGCAATGGTGTGCATGCATAGTAAGTTGTTGGAACGAAAGTCATTTTATATAATAAACCGCTCACGTGAGTTAGGCGCATGCAAGTGTTCGAACTTCCCCATTCACCGTTTCCACAAGAAGGACCAGCTGGCTGCCAAGTCCACATATAAACAGAGTCTATTTCTTCCGGGTGATTTCCTAAAATGGTCTTTAGTCCACCTGTAGTTTGAGCTACATCAATGTACAAATCCATCGTAGCATTTGCATTGGTAGGTGAGGGGAATACGAATGCTGCTTGTGAAAATCCGACAACAGAAATTGCGAATGCAGCGAGTGTAAATAATATCTTTTTCATGATTAAATGCGTTGGAAGTTAAACTTATAAATCACATTCTTGAAGTCGTCAGAACATACGCGGTGATATTGCAAGCCCATGTTATTACTTGTCGGTAGCACCATATTACCGAGGAACAACTCAAGTGTGTCGTTTGCGTTCATTAATGTGATCGAAGAAGGAGCAAGGTTGTCATCTAAAGACCATGTTCCGCTTTCTCCGAAGAAATTTTTTCCTTCAGTAATCGTAACGGTATAGGTTTGAGTTGGTACATCTAATGTAATACGCATAGGCTCTACACCAGATACCAAATAGAACTCGCTTAAATCTCGTTCTTCCAAAACAGGATTATTTGGATCTTGTTGAATGAAAGAGGTTAGCTCCCAGGTGCCACCCATTCCTTGCAGCTTGTCTGAAGGCTCGCCTAACTCACCGGTAGTTTCTGGCTTACATCCAGCAAACAACCCGACAGACAAGGCTATAATGAAAAAGTATTTTACTGATTTCATTTGTCGTTTATTTAATTTTTAATTTCTAGTTTCTCGTTAATGTTTACTTCTATTCTTCCCCTCTCTTACCTTTTCTTATCCTCTCTTAGTTACATCCTCCTTCCGGATTCCCTACAAATAAAGCTGAGGTGAATTCGCTGTTTGGGAATTGAAGAGCCATACCAGGGCAGTTCCAAGGTGCATTGCGAACAACTACGTTTTCACCCTTCGCTCCAATACGCTTTAATTGATTAATCCATTTTCCTTCGCCCATGGTCTCAATGCGATACTCTCTGCGAGCTGCGGCAATAACATCAGAAGCCGTCGAAGATGAAGATAAATCATTCAATCCAGCACCAAATGCACGATCGCGAACATCGTTAATGTCGTTGATAGCAACGGTTAGATCTCCACCCATTTCACCCAAACACTCGGCACGAATTAATTTCAATTCTGTTAAGTAGATAATTGGAATATTGAAGAAAACCTTGTCCTCAAAACGGCGGTTCTTGTATTTACCACCGCTTGATTGCATCCATCCCAAACGGTCATCTGCACTGTTCAAGTTGGTGAATTGATACAATTCATTTGAGAACATCAAGTTTGGAGGAAGAACACCACCAGCGTTGTAGTTGCCAATGAAATTGTCAGTACGCTGATCAATGTTGGTAGCTCCAGGGTTTGAACTTACTATTCCGAAAACAGTTTCAGGATTCATAGCTGGTGTAGCTGGGAAGCGATCTAATGTATCGCTCATAGTATAAGACCCTGAATTGATAACCAAAGATGCGTATTGTTCCGCCTGAACATAGTTGTTCATTTGGAAATAAACCATCGCTAACAATCCTGCTGCCGCATCTTTTGTTGCGTAATTACCATTTGTTTCAGGAAGATTTGCGTATGCATATTCCAAGTCTTCAATAATGAAGGCATAAGATTCAGACACTGTGCTTCTGGCCAATGGCTCATTGCTAGCTTCTCTTCTTAAAATAATTCCTAAGTGTGAATTAGATGGAGAAGAACCATAAGGCTGAGCCCAAATTTTCACTACGTTAAAATGACAGAAAGCACGAATGAACTTTGCTTCTGCTTCCATTCTGTTGCGATCGGAATCTGATAAACCATCGATCAAACCGAAGTTTTTCATCAACGAATTACAACGGTAAATAGCATAGTAGAAATCTCCGTAGGTTCCGTTTGTTGTAGGAGTGAAGAAGTTAGTTTCACGATTGTAAACAGCGTTAAAGTCCAAACCGTTCGGCTCAGCCATATTGTCGCTCATCAATTCACAAATGTTTTGGTATTTACCATCAAACAAATTTGCAATGACGTCGTAACAACTGTTCAATAAACGTTGAGCATCGTCTGGAGTATTCAATGCGTCTTCAGCTAGAATTGCTCCTTCTGGTGGATACTCTAACATTTTTTCACATGAGGCAATTCCAAGAGCTAATCCAATAGCTAAAATGAAGTATGATATCTTTTTCATGTTCGTTCGAATTAGAAGTTAGCGTTTAAGCGAATGTTGAAACTACGCTCTTGCATTGGCGTTAAGTAAGTCACGTTTGGACTTAAGTTTCTGTCTTGCGCGTTTTCGAAATCACGAACAACTTCAGGATCTAATCCAGGGAAGTTCGTAATGGTGAACAAGTTGGTAACGCTTACACCAATGTTCAATCCTGTCATTTTCAATTTCTTTGTCACTTCGTTCGGGAAAGTATAGTCCAAAGACAAGTTTCTCAAACGCATGTAGTTTGCTTTGTACATGAATAATGAAGTATTCCACCATGGGAAACCGTCTGGTAATCCGTAAGTAGTTTCATCCAAAGTCAATCTTCCGAAAGTAGACTCATCGCCAGGCGCAGTCCAACGATCTAAGATTTCTTCACGCATGTTCCAGCTTGAAACAACTCCTAACTGGCGCTTAGCACTTGAATCAAAGATTCTTGCACCAAGGCTATAGGTAAACAACGCCGATAGGCTGAAATTCTTCCATCCGAAAGTTTGAGTCAAACCACCCATCATCTTCGGTAGGCCATTTCCAACATAGTTACGAATGCTGTTATCGTAATCTGTGGTGTAGTTTCCGTCTGGAGTGATGTACACAGGAAGTCCTGTTTGAGCATCGATGTGGTCGAAAGAAACCAAGTAGAATGAACCGATTGGCTTTCCAACTAGAACACGAGAATCGTTTGTTCCACCCGATACAGCATCTGGCGTGTAATCTCCAATACTCACCAATTCATTGTAGTTGTATGAGAAGTTCGCACTTGTGCGCGCAGTGAACTTAGAACTCTTGGTCCAGTTAACAATTGTAGTTAATTCAATACCTTGATTCATAACCTCAGCAACGTTGTCCCAGAAGTTTGTAAATCCAGTGCTTGCAGGAAGACTTACATTCATAAGTACATCGCGGCTATACTTTCTATATCCTTCCAAGGTTACAGTTAAACGATCTTGCCAAAATCCGGTCTCTAAAGCAACTGAGAAGTTGTTTGTCGTTTCCCATTTCAAGTTTGAGTTTCCTGCTTGAGTAGGGAAGAGGATAGGGTTTTGATTGTAGAATATCCCGTTGTTAGCAGCGCTATACAAAGCATATTGTGCATTTGCAGGAATGTCTGAGTTTCCTGTTAAACCATAACTCGCACGCAATTTCATATAATTAATGGTCTTGTTGTCTTTCAAGAAGCCCTCTTCAGAGATAATCCAACCCAATGATGCAGAAGGGAAATTACCAAACTTGTTGTTCACCCCGAAACGTGAACTTCCGTCGCGACGAACACTAGCTTCAAAGAAGTACTTCGACTTATAATTCATGTTGTATTTCGCGAAGAAACCTAAGAAACTAAATTGACTTGGATTTCCAACAGTGCGAACTCGTGTATCTGGATTACTTTCAACATCAGAGAATTCAGCAACTGTTTCATCCAAATTTGGAATGTAGTCGTTGATGAAGTTTGTTTTAGAATGCTGAAGCTCGTGTCCGATAAGGATAGATGCATTCAATTCTGGTTTGATCTCCTTACTGTATTCAGCAGTAATGTTGTAACTGTAGTTACGAACCAAACGTTGGTCGTTGCTGTAACTACCTTGTCCATTAGATAAGTCAAAAGAAGATGGAGTTAATCTGTTTTCACCAATGTGCATCCAGTCCATACCACCGGTAGCAACAATGAACAAGTTTTTCTTCGGCATGTAGATCAAACGTCCTGTGTTAATCACACGATCTTCAACAGTAGTCCAACGCAATTGCTCTCTATAAGCAACTGGATTTTTCACGTTACCGAACTCATCTCTCCAATAGAAATAATCTCCAGGTTTGTTAACCACTTCACCTGCTGCATTAAAAGTAGTATCGGTATGGTATACGGGGTAATAAGGCAATGCGTTAGACATTGCATCTCCTAATCCACCTGACCATGCAGCATCAACACGTTGGTTCAAACCACGTGTTCCAGAAAGAGATAAATTCAATCTCAATTTGTCTCCTAAACGGAATTCAGGATTTACACGTGCAGAAATACGTTTGTAACTATTGCCCTTCAAAAAACTTTGGTTGTCGTCATATCCTAGTGAGAAAAACACACTATGCTTCTTCCCGCCGTATCGAGCAGAGAAGTTCGTTCCATATTTGGTACCTCTGCCAACCGTTTCATTCACCCAATCCGTGTCAGTCAATCCGGCCTTCATATATGCAGCCTTACGTGTAGCAGCATCGTCTGTAGCAGATGTCATATTTGGCAACCAAACATAACCTGTACCTCCGTCGTTTTCCCATGCCTCTTGACGAATTCTTAAATATTGGTCTGTGTTCAGCATGTTTGGACGAGATGCTGGTGTAGCAATACCCGCATTTAATCCGTAATCGAACTTCCAACCCTTTTCTTTAGCGCGTTTCGTAGTTATGATGATTACACCATTCGCAGCACGAGAACCATATTCACCTGCAGCGGCAGCATCTTTACGAACTTCAACTTTTTCAATGTCGTTCGGATTGATTGTTGCAAGAGGGTTGTTATTTAAAGCTCCACTGTTGCCACGCAAGAAATAATCTTGTGTCATTGGAATACCATCAATGATATACAAGGGGTCGCCACCTGCAGAAACAGAAGCTGTTCCACGAATACGAATCAATGATCCTGCACCCGCAATACCAGAACCTTGAGACACTTGCAAACCGGCAGCTTGACCTTGAAGCGCCGCTTCAAAGCTAGGCGTGCGGATAGCACTGATGTCTTTACCACTGATTTTTGCAATAGACCCAGTACTAGGTCTGTTACGTTCAACACCGTATCCGATAATCTCAATGTTATCTAAAGTAAGAGAACCAGAACTTAATTTGAAATTTTGCTTAACGTCTACACTACCAACGGTTATAGATTTCGTTATACTTTCAAAATTCATGGCCTTGACTTCAAATTCGAATGTTCCAGAACCAGTTTTCAAGGTGTAATTTCCAACTTGATCACTTGCTGTTCCGTTTGAAGTTCCTTTCACTAAGATGAAAGCTCCTGGAATAGGACGATTCTCTTCATCTGTAACCACCCCGCTAACAGATTGTCCCCATGAAACCACGGAGAACAAGGCCATTACAGCGGTAAGCAGACTAGTTTTATAGAGTTTTGACATATAAAAATTAGAATTTGTTTAGGTTTAAGTCGCGCTAATATAAATTGTTTTCACTTCGTGTCCAACATACACTTACTAGTTGTTGGTAAATCATTAATTTACGGATTCCAAATAAATGGAGCAGATTCTCTTCTGCCTTCTGTTTCAACTGAAATGATGTATGAACCAGCTGCAATGTTTTCAGCCGATAAGTTCCATTCAGACTGATTAATTCCTGAAACACCTTGTGTGCTGAAAGAAGATACTATTCTTCCCGTTAAATCACGCAACACAATTTGTACGGGAGCCGCTTGAACCATACTGTATGCAAGATTCACACGGTTGTTCGAAGGATTAGGCCAAATCATAAACGATGATTTAGCGAAAGACATAACTTCTTCCAAAGAGGTGTTCAAGTCTGGAACAGCCAATTGATAGTCGGTATACACATGGTACTCACCAGGCTCGAAGAAGAACGTTGCATTCAAATCATTTACTTGAAACGCATTTCCTGTAAAGTAATCGTACCATGTTCCTGTGTGTTGAAATCCAGGAACCATGTTGATTGAAGTCGTTTGGAAATTTCCAACAACAACAGCATTGTTCGTTCCATTTAAATGAATACGCTTTCCGAATCCCCCCAAGTCAATATTGAAATTGGTCGTTGAAAAAACAGGCTCAGTCTTCTTCAAATTGTTCAAAGCAGCTGTTACCTTATACAGGTGCTTTCTATTCTGATTGTCCCAATAATCCCATCTTACAGGCTTAGCAGAGGTTCTGCAATCGGTATTAATTGTAACACCATCAGAACAAGTGTTAATACTGTAATCGTATCCCAATTCACCAAACTGCCAGATCATCTTAGGTCCAGGAATCGGAAGTAATAAGCAATGCGCTAACTCTTGTCTTTTCAATGCAGTGTTTAGATTGGTGATATTGTAAGAACCGCTGCTCGCGCCGTAAAGTAAATTCTTGTACATCATGCGCTCTTCATCATGACTTTCAGCATAGGTAATCAAATGAGCGTTGTTCCAACCTCTATTTTGGTAACTACCCCAAGAGAAGTTCGAGGAATAACCCATTGAACCTTCCATATACTCATGATTCAAATTTCCCCAAAGCATCATACCGTTATTGCTTAAAACAGTCTCTTCGCTATTGTCTGCAAAGTGCTCAAGTATTCCATAAGAACCTGGCTCAACTGTTTGCATATGGTTGTAATAATCTGTAAGAATATTGATACGACTCTGATCGTAAGCTCCCCAAGCACCAATATTGCCTAGGGTATAGTTTTGCGTGAATCCTTTTGATAGGTCGAAGCGATAACCATCGATATGGTAATTCTGCATCCAATGGGTTAAAACGCGTTTCGTGAAATTCTTTGTTTGAAGACTTTCGTGGTTGAAGTCATACCCAACGTTAAAATCATGTTTCGGCGTAGGGTTGAACCAAGGGTTATTCGTTGTTGGTTGTCCCCACTGACCAGCACTTGCATCGAAATACATGCGTACCATTGGATTTTGTCCAAAACTATGGTTCAAAGCAATATCCATGATTACAGCAATTCCGCGATTGTGTGCTTCATTTACAAAGGTCTTCAAAGCTTCAGAACTGCCATAAGCTTTGTCTGGAGCAAAGTAGAAAGATGGATTGTAGCCCCAACTGTCGTTTCCTTCAAACTCATTAATTGGCATCAACTGAATTGCAGTCACACCAAGGTTTTCTAAATAATCCAATGAATCAGTTAGTGAAGTATACGTTCTATCCGAAAGGAAATCGCGAACCAATAATTCGTAAACAACAAGTTTAGTCTTTGCTGGTCGAACGAAACTTTGGTCAGTCCAGTTGAAAACAGGTGGGTCAGTTCTGAAAACAGAAACCGGCTCTGATGTTAATCCATTTGGATAGTCAATCAAGTTCGGATAAGTTGTTTCTGGGATCCATCCATCGTTCCAACCGTCCAAAATCTTGTCAGCATACACATCAGCCACACGCATTCCTTCGATATTGATATAATATTGGAAACGATATTCAGTTCCGGGCGATAAGTTTGGAATATCCAACCAATAGGTATTTCCATCTGGAGTTCGATTCATGAGGTAATTCAAATCCAACTGCCAATTATTGAAGTCACCTATAACAAAAACGAAACTCTTGTTGGGAGCATACAATTGCAAGCGAACACTGTTTGAAGAAGTAATGTTAATGCCGTCAATGGTTCCCGCTGGCGGAGTAGCAACGAAGATCGATGGAAGAATAATGACAACTTTTTCATCAGTAATGGTAGTCGCACCATTCACAGCGGTCATAGAAATAACATATTCACCAGCAAGACTCTCACTAAAACTGTAGTTTAAAGTCGTTACGCCGTTTCCAGATGCAACTTGAGTTCCGTTAACAGAAATGGTTATATTCGATGCAACAGATGAATTCGCTGTAACAGGAACTGTTTGAAAGGCATTTACTATTTGAGATTCCGCTGCGGGCTGAGATAGGGAAGCGTTGAATCCTGGAGGGTAAATGGTCAGGAATATATCACTTCCATCTGCATTTCTACCTACCACAGAACCTGTAGCATTTCGAAATACAAACATCATTTTTGAGACTGTTTCACCAACATTCAAATTGTAAAAAGTAGAAGGAGTAATAACAATTTTATGAATGTTATTTCCCATCGGTGTCATAAGAACTGAAGCGTCTGCAGTTCCCCAATTTCCAACTGTATGTTGCCAATCGTTTGGACCAATACTGTTGCTGGTAATTACAC
>Ga0078894_10001256_pt1 | contig 18732 bp, 13 predicted proteins | sample LauGreSu1BDMLBSD_2_FD_67506 | JGI IMG/M metagenome (GOLD analysis project Ga0078894, IMG submission 67506) | Freshwater lake microbial communities from Lake Michigan, USA - Su13.BD.MLB.SD (version 4) (version 4) | ecosystem: Environmental > Aquatic > Freshwater > Lake | place: Lake Michigan... | reverse complement strand
GTTTTTCCCACTCACTAAATTATCAAATCCTATTTTTTGAATAAAACTTACTGCTTCCTTCAAATGAGGATAAACTGAAGTGTAAATAGAAATATTTTTTAGGGAATTGATTATCATGATAAAAGAATTAAAGTTGCTTTAGAACCGTGCGAAATGCATGGAATTTCTCTCCAAATTTTTCCTTGCCTTTGCTCCGCATGAGAGGGGCATGGATATTGATATAATCGAAATAGCGAGACATATCGGTCGTCACATATTGAATATTATAAGATGAACCATCTCGTTCATCTTCGGCTAATACCTTAAAAAATCGGAAGTCATCAAAACAACCTGTAGCCACTACTTCCTGAATATGCTCTGCTTGGAGCCATTGTACATAATTTTGCTCTATATCTTGATCTGGTTTTACTGTGACGCTATAAACTATTGACATGTATCAGTTTTAAATTTTAAGTTATGAGTTATAAGTTATAAGTTTCAAAAACTAAGAAAATCAATTATACCAAATAATTTGGGGATAATTTCATATTTAAATGATATAAACTCTATAAATAAATTAGTTATTTAAACCCAAGTCATGGGACGAGTTCTATATTATCTACAATATATTGCCCTGTTTCTTTATTTTTTTCCAAATAGCTATCTCCTCTCCATGGCAGTGAAGAATTGTACTGAACATAATGCACCTTTATCTTCTTACCAATGGCCGCATTGAGTTTAGCTGTGACTTCGGTATCTGTGGTAGAGAAATAAAAGAAATTATTTGAAAGTTGATTCATTGTCGGCACGACTCCTGGCATGAGAAGCTCCCCTTCATGCGTTTTAAAGATGGTACCCTTTGTCGAAAATTTATTTAAGACGCCCTCTCTATATCCGTCGCTATATACAAAGAAATAATTCCAGTAAACAAAACCAGCACCAATAATGAGCACTGATAAAAAACCTAAGCCTAAATACTTCATAATTGAATATTTTAGTAAATCTACAAAATTAACATGCAATCTCCATAAGTAAAAAACTTATAATTTTTTTCCATGGCTTCCTCATAGGCTTTCATGATTAAATCAAAGCCCGCGTATGAACATGCCATGATTTGTAGGCTAGATTTAGGCACATGCAGATTGGTCAATAAACAATTCGCTACCTTAAAATCAAACGGTGGATAGATAAAAAGATTGGTCCAGCCATCGTATGGCTTTACGTCGCCAGTGCTCGTTACAGAACTTTCTAATCCACGCATGATAGAAGTACCTACAGCCAGGACTCGCTTTCCTTCTTTTTTCGTTTTATTGATATTATCTGCCAATTTTTCTGGTATATGCACATATTCTGCATCCACTCTATGCTTAGATAAATCTTCTACATCGATAGTTCTAAAAGAACCTAAACCTGTATGCACTGTCATTTCTCCAAACTCTGCACCCTTTATTTCAAGGCGTTTCATAATTTCTTTGGTGAAATGAAGGCCAGATGTAGGGGCCGCTACAGCACCTATCTCCTTAGCAAAAATAGTCTGATAACGCTCTTTATCCGAAGAATCAAGGCCTCTTTTCTGCTGAATCCATTTAGGTAAGGGCGTCTCACCAAAGCTAAACAAATAGTCTGTGAATCCAGATGGATCCCCATCATATAAGAATCGAATGGTTCTCCCTCTCGATGTCGTATTATCTATCACCTCTGCTACTAAGATCTCATCTTCACCGAAATACAATTTATTGCCTACCCGTATTTTACGCGCCGGATCTACCAATACATCCCAAACCAGCTGTTCAGAATTGAGCTCTCTAAGCAGGAATACCTCTATTTTAGCTCCTGTTTTCTCCTTGGTGGCCCACATTCTGGCAGGGATCACTTTAGTATTGTTTATTAGCATCAAATCCCCATCTGTGAAATAATCAAGAATATCTCTAAATTTTTTATGTTCTATTTTTCCAGTGTCTCTATGGATCACCATCATTCTTGAATCGCTTCTTTCTTTGGGGGGAAAAAGGGCTATATGCTCTTCTGTAAGGGGAAAATCGAATTTACTTAACTTGTATACCTCAGACATAATTTTTTGAATTACAGATTATTAGAAATTGCCATTTTTAGAAGGCGGGCAAATATAAGGGTTCAAAGAGACTTTTGTCAAGACCCGGAGGCAATTTAACTTTTATATATCTATAAATTTCAATAAATTAACTAAAACTAGATCATTTAGTAGTAAGTAAATGCCTTTTGAATAAATCTTTGCAGCTTTTTCGAGTCTTCATAGATAAGTTTTACCTGAGTATAATTGCCTATTTCATCCAATTCATCATATTCATATAAAATGGTATAATCTCCTTTTTCTGAGTTCGTATAATTTGTTTTGACTAAATTCCAGTTGTCATCAAATTCGTTTTTATAAGATTCTTTTAAAAGCAATTCTCCTTTTTTAGTTTCTTGAATATACTCACCCCTACTTTCTCTGTGATTATAGCTAAGTATTCTGTGCCCTCGGCTAAAGGAAGTGATGCCCTTACCTTTAAACGAGCATTTAGCATTCGACTCTGACCAGGTATACTTAGTCTCGTCTATAACGTCGTTTAAATAATATCGATACTTGATGGTAGACCTTAATTTATTACTTACATGACTGTGATAAGTGATATATTTTTCGTAAAACCTACCTTCAGAGAGCACTTCTATGGTAGAGTCTATATTGCCTTTCTTATCAAAATACATAGCTCTTTCTATAAATGGTTGCACCTTGGCATCTATAATCTTAGCATCTATCAAGTTGCCATTTTTGTCAAGATTGACGTCCTGATAAATATAATATATGACTGATTTTACACGACCTTTGAAACCATAAGAGGCATGCTCTGTCTGCCCATAACTAGGCAAAACAGACACTAAGATGTAAATGCAGAAAAGGGCTCTAGCTTTCATATGCTTATAGAATAAAAAAAGGGAGAATATTGACATTCTCCCTTACGCTATTTTATCGCAATTCTATTTTTTTCATGAGATTATGATTATCCGTCTGGAGCTTCAAATAGTAATTGCCTTTTGGCAAATCTCTTAATTTCAATTCTTGCTGATAATCCTTGACCTCCATCTGATACACCAGCTTACCCACTGCATCATAAATGAGTATCTCATTTATTTTAATAGCTGGAGAGGAAATATAAAACGTGCCATTTGATGGATTCGGATATATAGTGATATTATCCCTCTGCGCTATAGCTGCAGAGGAGCTTGCAGGATTGATTTCGTCTGAAAATGTAACACAACCAGCCATATTCGTTACCTTCACTCTATACATTCCCGCTAAGATAGGTTTGTAACTTATCTTGTTAGCTCCTACGATATCCTGCTTGCCTAACTGCCATTGGTATCTATCAGCCACTGCAGAAAAGATGCTTCCCGTATCCATATAAACACTTGGCTTAAATGGCAGTGGATTGGATATAGTAGTCAAAGGTCCATAAAAACGAGGACAAGCATTACCTGACTCTGTTACAGTCAAGGTATACGAATTAGATACTTTAGAATAGAACGATTCGCTGGTAGAACCATTACTCCATTTATAGGCATAAGTAGGTTGACCGTTTAATATTTTGACTTCCGCAGAGTCTCCCTCACAAAAAGCAATATAATTGGAAGGAGATACGGACACAGATGGTCCGAAAGAAACGGTATCTACAGACATAAATAAAGTAGGATATGGAGGACTAGGACATGGAAGGCTTGACTTTACAGTAAGTTCTACCAAATCCGTATTGCTTTTAATAGGCACTGTGATGAATTTTTTATTGGTATTCATTTGTTCGCCGTTTAGTTTCCAATTCACTACTGGATTTAAACCTCCTCCTGTGAATGCAGCGCTAAAGGTTACATATTCATCTGAGCATATTTTATTTGCGCTTTTAGTTAGACTTAGAGACGCAGGCGTAGGGTTAAACACTTTTATTTTCTTTCCGGTGGATAGCACAGACTTAGGATTTGCGCAGCCAGAACTAGACGTCAATTCGCAGGTATACTCACCATTCATAGCGAACGTGCTAGTGAAGTATAAATCAGAAGTAGCTCCAGATATTAGATTCCCATTTAAATACCATTGATAACTAGGAGATGCACCGCCGTTTGTTATTGAGGTATTTATAATCAAGACTGAACCAGTGCAAACAGTATCGCTCACCATTGATAATGCTATGGTCGGAATTAAATTAGTGATAGTTGAAATAGTATATTGATTTGACGTAGCACTGGTACTGGTAACACATGGTGAACTTGAAGTCATCTTGCAAGCTATCAAATCATTGTTTTGTACGTTAGTTATAGTAACAGTGTCTTTAGTAGCCCCTGAAATAACGGTACCGTTTATTGTCCATTCGAACACGGGACTAGTGCCTCCATTACTAAAAGTAGCTGTAAAGAAAGCTGATCCGCCGCTACACAAATTGGTGGCACTGGTGCCAATAGAGACTGTAGGCGCCGCATTCTTGTCTACTGTAATATTAAAGGTTTTATTAGCCCCAGTACATGTTTTGTAGGAAGGGCTCACGGTGATAGTACCTGTAATAGAACTAGGTGAAGCATTGGTGGCATTGAAAGATGGTATATTTCCAGTGCCACTAGCACCAAGGCCTATGGCCGTATTAGAGTTGATCCATGCAAATGTGGTACCTGGCACTGTAGAGGTAAAAGCCGCCACAGTTACAGTATTGCCTTGACATGGTGCTAGATTTGGTAGGGTCACTACATTTGGTCGCGGATATACCACTATGCGGAAGGATGTGTCCTTCGCACACCCAGAAGTAGGATTAAATGCCGAAGCAGTCACATTAGAAATAATAGAGTCTGTGGTAAGATTCGTAGCTGTAAAATTAATAAGTCCATTTGATCCAGAAGCAGCAAGGCCTGTGGCCGGATTGTCATTGACCCAGCTAATTGTTCCCGGCGCGGTTGTTCCTACTGTAATATTACCGCTAGAACCATCGCAGTAAAATCTAGATACTCCTGTAAGAGTAATTGAAGGCTTTCTTCTCACAAATACGGTATAAGTCACAGGCGAACCAGAACAACCGCCCCCAAAAGAGCGAATAGTTATTGTTCCGGTAATCTGCGCCATAGGTATGTTGTCTGGCGTTTTAAATTTAGGTACTGGTCCAGTGCCACTAGCCGGTAGCCCTATCGCAGGATTACTATTGGTCCAAGTATAAGTGGTGCCAGGTATCGTGCTCATCCAATTGGTAGCTTTAGAGCTATCTCCTGCGCATATGGTATCATTGATATGTCCTGTGATGACGGGAGACGCCGTCACTGTTATTTTTACAAAATTCGAAGTATCAATGGGTGGTGTAGCACATAGATTGGTTACTTGAAGTCTACATGAGAATGAATCTCCTGCTGTTAGACCTATGACCTGACATGTAGCAGAGTTCATAGGCACCGGAGAACCAGCTCCTTGTATTTGAATCATATTTCTGTACCATCGATATTGGGGAAAAGTAGCGACAGCAGAAGTTGTGGCAGTAAATATAACGGTATCACCGGCACAAGCGGTCGCCTTATTTGCTACTATAGTCACCACATTATTGTATGGAGGATTGACGGTGGCTTTGACCTTATTAGAAGTAGCAGGATTATTGGTTATGCCCGAAATACTCGACGTCATGACTACCCATACACTGTCATTATTAATCAAGCTAGCATCCGTGTAGGATAAACCTCCTGTGCCTACAGCAGTTCCATTTTTATACCATTGATACGTAGGTGTAGTGCCTGGATTAGTAGCTGTGGCCAGAAATGTTTTAGAAGTACCTGCACAAAAAGGAGCTGCGCCACCAACCATAGCCACAGTGACTCCAGCTACATTGTTAAATTCATTAAGTGTTTTTGGTATTGTTAAATTTCCCGAAAAATCGCCTGTAGCATTGGTGTTATTATTGACTGCATTCAATCTGCCATTGAAGGTTACGGTACCTGCTCCTGCTGCAGGTGCTACCCAATTACATGAATCAAAATAAAAAATAGTGCGAATAGCTGAAATACTCAATAAACTATCTTTTGGCGAGCTATGTCCCCAGTATCGACCAGCAGAAGCTGTGGTAGACCCTGAAGAAGCGCCACCAAAGGTTCCCTTGCCACCGTTATCCACTACAAAGCCAAATTTAGGAAGATTAGGCATCATTATGAAATTTGTCACTTTTCCGAACATAGATACTCGGTAGGACTGTCCTGGCATATATTGAACAATAGGTAAATTGGTGACTCTGTCCGTGATAATGATACTATCCATGGTAGCAGTCGTTCCAAATCCAGTACTAGAATGACAGCCCCCACCAGCGCAGGTTTGCATAGGAGTTCCGGTAGTAGCTCTTCCAGAGGAATTACTTTTCAGTAAAACCCAGAGAGAAATCACTAGAAAAAATAAATAAGTATATCTCAACTTCATAAGTATAAGGTTAAAATTGTTTTAAACTTCAAAGATATGTAATCTCTAATAAAAAAACTAAGTTTCTTGTTGGAACCTTTAGTTTAGTTTATTTTGCAAATAATTTTAATTAATTTAACAAACATTTCCACTCTTTTATAATCCGCAAAATCTCCCCTAATTATTTAAATTTACTCAGTTATATTTGCGGATACTACTTAATTTTTTTTATTCATAGAATCTATAAAATCTATCGTAGCATCATCGCAATTACTATTTTTCAATAAGATTAATTTAATATTCTATTTATGTCAGGTCCAAAAACAAATTTTTTCTATACCGATGCAAATCAACCGCATCCTGAGCGAGCTAAATCTATGTTGCAAAAATATCCTCAAATCAAGCAACTATTTGGTGCCGAACCTAAGACCATGTTTATTATCTTTCAGTTAGTTATTCTCCAGAGCCTCATTGCTATCTTTTTAGGTATGGCGGGCACAGAATATTGGTGGATATCATTGATAGTAGCTTATTGCTTTGGCGCGTTTTTCAACCATGCCACTTTCGTCATCATACATGAAACATCTCATAATGCGGTTTTCAATAGGAAAATATTCAATCGCTTAGCAGCTTGCCTAGTCGACTTGGTAAATGTTTTTCCATCTGCAGAAGGATTCAGAGTCTATCATGTGCGGCATCATGCTCATCAGGGCGATTATGAGTTCGATGCAGATCTTCCATACAAACATGAAGCCAAAACCATAGGGAACAATTCTTTTCTCAAGGCGATTTGGCTATTATTTTTTCCTTTAGTACAAGGGTTAAGGCCTTTTAGGCTGAAAAATATCAAAATGTGGAATCCATGGGTGGTGCTCAATGTCATAACCACATTTGGTTTTGCTATATGGATAGGGACTACCTTTGGCTGGAATGGAGTCCTTTATATGTTCTTAAGCTTTGGATTCTCCATAGGTCTTCACCCACTTGGTGCTCGTTGGATTCAGGAACACTACACTCCAGAAGGCAATCCTCAAGAGTCCTTTAATTATGAAGGCAGATTGAACATGCCTGGCCTAAATGTAGGCTTGCATAATGAACATCATGATTTCCCAAATATAGCATGGAATAAATTACCTGAATTGAGAAAAATAGCGCCGGAATTTTACTCGACTCTTGATCATCATACATCTTGGGTCAGTCTATTCTTTAATTTTATTTTCAATCCCAAGTATGATTTATATTCTAGAATAGTAAGAAATAAGGAAGGTAAAGCAGGCGTTGACCCGGATTTTTTAGATAGAAATGAACTTGTTCTATCCAAGGAAGCACTTAAAATTGGATAAGCAATGATGACCATCATCTTATTTTCTCTTTTATTTTTTGGGGTTAGTTTCTTTTCCTATAAAAAATACCGCAGAATTTATCTTAATATTAAGTTGGGTAAAGACTATAGCAACACCAATCCCACATCAGAAAAGTTAAAGAACATGGCTCTCATAGCTCTAGGTCAGAAGAAAATGTTTTCGAGACCTATCCCCGCTATTTTCCATTTTTTTATATATGTGGCTTTTGTTTTTACCCAACTAGAATTACTAGAAATCCTATTAGATGGTTTTACAGGTTCGCACAGAATGATAGGTCACGCTTTGCTAGATTCTTGCCCAGCGTTATATTCTACCTTGATCAATCTCATCGAAATCTTATCTCTTCTGGCGCTCATTGCCACCTTTATATTTCTCAGTCGTAGAAATTTATTAAAATTACCGCGCCTCAATATGGACGAGCTCAAAGGCTGGCCCATGAAAGATGCTAATATCATTCTAATAGGCGAAATTATATTAGTTTTTGGGATATTCTTAATGAATAGCGCCGAATCAGCGTGGCTTATTAATTCTAATGGCACGGGCTACCATTTTATCCTCAGTAGTGTTTTTGCTCTTCTTTTTATCTCATTTTCAGCAGATACATTGCAGATGCTCTCACAGCTAGGATGGTGGCTGCACCTAATCGGTATTTTTGGATTCATTCTTTATTTACCTTACTCTAAGCATTTGCATATCCTATTAGCATTTCCTAATGCCTATCTGACGAACCCCAATGCCAAAGGTCAGATAAACTATATGCCAGAAATTTATAATGAAATAAAATCCATGATGGGGGAGGCTGTAGAAGCAAGTGACCCCAATGCCATTCCAAAATTCGGAGCAAGAGATATCATCGATCTATCACAGAAAAATCTATTAGACGCCTATGCCTGCACAGAGTGCGGGAGATGTACTTCTGCCTGTCCTGCAAATCAAACTGGCAAAAAACTATCTCCACGAAAAATCATGATGGATACACGAGATAGAATGGAGGAAGTGGGCAGACTAATGGAAGCAAATAATAATGAATGGAAAGATGATGGAAAATCTCTTCTTCATAATTATATCTCTGTAGAAGAATTGAGAGGCTGCACTACCTGTAATGCCTGCGTAGAAGAATGTCCTGTAAATATTTCGCCACTTGATATTATAGTGCAACTTCGGAGAAATCTCATCATGGAAGAGTCTAATTCTCCGCAAGAATGGAATGGAATGTTTGGCAACATAGAAAACAATGGTGCCCCATGGAAATTTGCTCAAAGCGAGCGAGCGAATTGGGCTAATAGCTAATTTTAAATAAGTTATGACAGAAATAAAAACAATGGCAGACTATTTAGCTGCAGGAGAGCAACCTGATATTCTTTTCTGGGTGGGCTGCGCTGGTAGCTTTGACGATAGAGCGAAGCGTATTTCGAAAGCCTTTTCAGATATACTAGCTAAATGCGGAATCAAATTCGCTATTCTAGGTCAGGAAGAATCCTGCACGGGAGATCCTGCGCGCAGAGCTGGCAATGAATTTCTTTTTCAAATGATGGCCTATCAAAATATTCAGGTATTAAATGGGTACGAGGTCAAAAAAATAGTGACGGCATGTCCACACTGCTTCAATACACTTAAGAATGAATATCCAGAGCTAGGCGGCAATTATGAGGTGATTCATCACACACAGCTGCTTCAAGAACTTATAGATCTTGGGAAAATTAAGCTATCAGATGCCACTGAATTTAAAGGTAAACGAGTGACCTACCATGATTCCTGCTATCTAGGAAGAGCCAATAATGTGTATGAAGCTCCAAGGTCTTTGCTAGCAGCACTTGACGTGGATCTAGCCGAAATGGGGCGAAGCAAGAAAACAGGAATGTGCTGCGGCGCTGGTGGTGGCCAGATGTTTAAAGAAGAAGAAAACGGTAAAGAGCGTATCAATACGAATAGAACGAAGGAAGCGCTTGACACAGGCGCAGAAATCATAGTGGCCAATTGTCCATTCTGCACTACGATGCTAGAAGACGGAGTAAAGTCTTATGAGAAACAGAATGAAGTCAAAGTGCTCGATATAGTAGAGCTTTTGAATTCCTCTATTTAGCATTATATCTTTTATATAGTTAGATATTGAGGGTTGTAGGCCAGAATTCTTATGCTATAAAATGTATTTTACCTATGAAACTCACAACAAAAAACGATGAGGGATATTACATATAACTCACGTAAGTACCAAAAAAATAAAAAAGTCAACCTGCTTTACTAAGACTCCTCATACTTTCGCATAAAAATAAGTAGCAATACTAATCCAACAGAAATGCAGGCATCGGCCACATTAAATATGGCGTTGAAAAAAGAGAATGGCTGACCATTAGGGAGTACCCCGTCATAGAGTGGGAAATAAAACATATCGACTACCTTCCCCTGCAGCAGTGGTGCGTAACCTGTTCCAAATGAAACAAATTGAGCTACGTTACGTATATGAAAATCACTTGCTGAAAAAATAGCTCCATAACATATACCATCTATCACATTGCCTATAGCGCCAGCTAATATCAGCACCCCAGCAATGAGCAGGCCTTTATGCTCCTTTTTTTGAATATTTTTATATAGGAAGAAAGCAATGACGATAGAAAATATAATACGGAATACAGATAGGCAATACTTACCAATAGTTCCACCCCATTCCATGCCAAAAGCAACTCCAGGGTTCTCCGTAAATACAAGGCGAAACCAAGTAGGAATAACTATGACTTCCTCGCCATACTGAAAGTGGGTTTTCACATAGATTTTAGATGCTTGATCGATAACAATCAGTAAGATAACTACCAGCCAATAAATCCATGTATTTGATTTTTTATATTCCATCTTACTGTTTATAAATAATAACTAGGTCTTAAATTACAGCTAAAATACGACCACAATTTATGTTTCGCGCATGCACTGAATTACATAAATATTTACAATATTATCTCTTCTTCACACCTATTTTTGCCTCCATACTCAAGGTAGCATGTGGTACAGCCGCCAATCGTTTCTTATCGATAAGATTACCTGTCATTCGGCAGATACCATAGGTTTTATTCTCTATTCTAATGAGAGCACCTTCTAGATTCTGTATAAACTTCACTTGGCGATTGGCCATAGCACTCAAATGTTCTTTATCATTTGTGTGTCCGCCATCTTCCATACCAGAAAACTTAATATCATCATCATTCATTTCGCTCTCTTTCATCTGATCTTGATAGAAGTTTAGTTCCTCTCTAGCCTCTGCTAACTTTTTATTAATGATGGTTCTAAACTCATTGAGCTCAGCATCAGAAAACCTTGTTCGTCCTATAATTGGCAATTTATAATTATCATAGTTTTCTTCTTGACTTTCTGTTGGAGTCTCATAATTATTTTTGATCTCCTGGATTTTCTTTCTACGCAAAACTAACTTTGCGACCTTTTCTTCTTGAGTAGGTTTAATCAAAGGTTTTTTAATAGAGGTTTTAGCCTTCACTATTGGAGCTGCAATTTTAACCACCTTGCTAGGGGTGGGTTTAGGAGCAGGTTTTTTAGCTATTTGCTTCACTGGCTTGGCAGAAGCTACCTTGGTGGTCACCACTTTTTTTACAACAGGCTTTGAAGCTACCTTTTTAGGAGCTGCTTTTTTAGCTAATGGTTTAGCTGCTAGTTTTTTTGAAGGTGCCTTAACTACTAGTTTCTTAGATGCTGCTTTTGCCACTGGCTTCTTTGCAGCAGGTTTTGCTGTTACCTTTTTCAACACAGGTTTTGCTGCCAGTTTTTTTGAAGGTGCCTTAGCTACTAGTTTTTTAGCTACTACTTTTGCCTCTGGTTTCTTTGCAGCAGGTTTTGCTGTTACCTTTTTCAACGCAGGTTTTGCTGCCAGTTTTTTTGAAGGTGCCTTAGCTACTAGTTTCTTAGATGCTGTTTTTGCCACTGGCTTCTTTGCAGCAGGTTTTGCTGTTACCTTTTTCAACGCAGATTTAGCTGCCAGTTTTTTTGAAGGTGCCTTAGCTACTAGTTTCTTAGATGCTGTTTTTGCCACTGGCTTCTTTGCAGCAGGTTTTGACGCTATCTTTTTCAACGCAGGTTTAGCTGCCAGTTTTTTTGAAGATGCCTTAGCTACTAGTTTCTTAGATGCTGTTTTTGCCACTAGCTTCTTTGCAGCAGGTTTTGACGCTATCTTTTTCGCTACAGGTTTAGAAACTGCCTTTTGAGAAGCCGCTTTAGCCAGTGCTTTTTTTACTGCAGGCTTAGATGCCGATTTTTTTACTACAGCTTTAGCACTTGCTTTTTTAGGTGCTGGCTTAGTTGATTTTTTTGCCTTTTTTGCCATGTTTATTACAATTTATAAATTTCAATTTTGGTATTTAATTCATTTAACTCTAGCTCTAATGGCGCAGCCATTGTTGCAGAAGGTTTGATTTCAGTCGCTAGAACTTCTGTAGAAATAAAGCTCGAAAACTTTTGTATCACTCTATCTAGGTTGATCTCCGGAGCATACGTAATACTAATTCGATCAGTTACATTAAAATTTTGATCTTTTCTATAGTTTTGCACTTTATTAATTAATTCGCGGGCAATACCTTCATCTAGTAAATCTTCACTAAGACTGATATCAAGGGCTATAGTCATTCCATTTTCAGAAACTACTAAATAACCTGGCATATCTGATGTGGCTATTTCTATCTCTTCTCGAAGGAGTTCATAACTTCGTCCTTCATTAATGATATCTATTTTCCCTTGTTTTTCTAATAGGCTTATCTGCTCTTGATTCCAATTGGCTATTATCTTAGCTATGTCTGCCATATCCTTACCAAGTTTCTTGCCTAGCAGTTTGAAATTAGCTTTAGTACTTTTCACAAATAAACCAGAGTTTTCATCTACATATTCAAAGTCTTTCACATTAACCTCAGCCATGACTATATCTTCGATAGATTGATATAAGTCTTTTTCTTTGTCATTCAGTATAGGGATGATGACTTTCTGCAATGGCTGACGCACTTTAATCTGCTCTTTTTTTCTCAAGGATAGAATCATAGAAGATAAATCCTGAGCTCGCTCTATTCTCTGCTCTAAATTTTTATCTATCCAAGACTCGTCTATAGATCCCCAGCTAGTAAGATGAATAGAAGAATGTCTCCATCTAGAATTCTCAGCGATAGCCTTATCACGGGTAGAAAGCGTCAATGACTGATAGAGCCACTCACTGAAAAATGGCGCAATAGGACTCATAAGCTGGGCTAAAGTAGTAAGACATTCATAGAGCGTCTCATAAGCTGCTTTCTTATCTGCGCTGACATCATTTTTCCAGAATCTGCGACGACTCAGTCTCACATACCAGTTAGATAAATTTCTATCGACAAAGGTATCTATAGATCTCGCCGCATCAGTAGGCTCATAGCTTTCTAGCGCCTCCTGCACATCTTTTTTTAGTGTATTAAGTTTGGATATTATCCACCGATCTAGCTCCGGCTTTTCTTTATGAGGAATAGGATTTTTATCATCCCATTGAAAAGCATCTATATTGGCATAGAGAGAGAAAAAGGAATAGGTGTTATAGAGTGTTCCAAACAATTTACGCTTAACCTCTTCGACACCATTCATGTCAAATTTGAGATTTTCCCACGGTGCTGAATTGGAAATGATATACCAACGGATGGCATCTGCGCCATGCTTTGGTATCATCTCCATTGGGTTAATGACATTTCCTTTTCGTTTAGACATTTTCTCTCCATTCTTATCTAAGACTAAGCCATTGGAAACTACATTTTTAAATGCAGGCTGATCGAATAAAATAGTAGATATGGTGTGCAATGTATAGAACCACCCTCTGGTCTGATCTACGCCCTCTGCTATAAAGTCAGCTGGATAAGCGTGCTTGAATTTTTCCTGATTAGAAAACGGATAATTCCACTGTGCATATGGCATAGAGCCGCTATCGAACCATACATCTATGACATCCATTTCTCTCTTGAGCTTTATTCCATTCGCTACCAATGTCACACGATCTATATATGGTTTATGCAAATCTCCTTGACTCGCATCAAAGGCCTGAATGAATTTTTCATTCTCTGCCTTCTCTTCTGCACTCAAAAGATTAGAAGCAAGTGCAAGAGTTATATGATTCAATAAGTCCTGCTGTCCGCTGATGCAGATTTGCTCATTTCCCTCTTCGGCTATCCATATAGGCAGAGGAATACCCCAAAAACGTGAGCGCGATAAGTTCCAATCTTGTATATTTTCCAACCAATGTCCGAATCGTCCTGTTCCTGTGCTTTCTGGCTTCCAGTTGATTTTTTTATTATTGGCTATCAGCTGCTCTTTCACTGCCGTGGTGCGAATAAACCAGCTATCCATAGGGTAATAAATCACAGGTTTATCTGTGCGCCAGCAGTGCGGGTAACTATGCACATACTTCTGTACGTTAAAGGCCAGTCCCTTCGTTTTGAGTTCAATGGCTATATCTACATCTGGACTTTTATAATCAGTTTCATTTCTATAATCTTTGACAAATCTTCCCGATAGGAAGCCCATGCCGTCTATAAATTTTCCCTCTCTATCCACCATGGTCAAACTGCCGACTCCATTTTCTTTGGCCACTTTGCTATCATCAGATCCGAAAGAAGGCGCTGTGTGCACTATCCCTGTGCCATCCGTCGTCGTAACGAAATCTCCTGTAATTACTTGAAATGATTTCCCTTCGATTAGCTCTAAACCATTGGATTCAAAAGGTAACAGCTGATGGTATTCTATTGCATTCAATTCTGAACCTTTGGCTATTCCAACTATACGATAGGTCATTGTCTTTTCATCGATTACTAGTTCATCGATAGAAGAAACTTCTTGCTCAGGTTTAAACCACTTAGCCAGAAGCTCTTTGGCTAGAATGAAATTTTGACGCGACTTAGTATAAGGATTGAAGGAGGCGACTAATACATATTCTATTTTAGGCCCTAATGTAAGTGCTGTATTGGAAGGCAGTGTCCATGGCGTAGTAGTCCATGCTAATAAATGCGCAGTTTCTATATTGGACTTAAACGCTGCATTTACCTTATTTATACAGCAGGATTTCACTTCAAAACATGCTACAATCGAAATATCCGTTACATCCCGATAGGAACCTGGTTGATTCAATTCATGCGTACTCAAGCCAGTACCCGCTGCAGGTGAATATGGCTGAATAGTATAACCCTTGTACATGAGATTCTTTTTATAAATCTCTGAAATAATATGCCAAACTGATTCTATATACCCATTCTCAAACGTCATGTAGGGGTGATCTAAATCTAACCAAAAACCCATTATTCTGGTCAGATCGTCCCACTCCGACTTAAACTGCATGACCGTTTCACGGCATTTATTATTATATTCTTCTACGGTAATTTTCTTTCCTATATCCTCTTTGGTTATCCCTAACTCCTGCTCTACTTTCAGCTCTACTGGCAGACCATGCGTATCCCAGCCTCCCTTGCGCTCTACTCTATATCCCTGGAGTGTTTTGTATCTACAGAAAATATCTTTGATAGCACGACCTACTACATGATGAATGCCAGGTAGGCCATTGGCAGATGGCGGTCCTTCATAAAAGACATAAGCATTGTCTTCAGGTCTCGAATCGATCGATTTCTGGAATATAGCTTCCCTCTCCCAAAACTGGAGAACCTCGCTTTCTATCTCTGGCAAGTTTAAGCCTTTAAATTCCTTATAAATCATTTATTTTCAGTTAGAATAGCTAACCTTTAAAAAGGTGCAAAAGTACTGATTTTCAAATAAAATATGAGAATAATTTTTGGTTAAATTTTTGAATAAAAATATGCTGTTATGAAAGGATTAGTATTGACGGGAAGGAATTACCGCAAATACGGAAATTTGAAAAAGAAGGCTTAGAAGTTGAATATCCGCACCAGGTTCCCTATCTACATCCTATTTCTATTTTCTCGACAGAAGGTGGAAAGAGGGCAAGCATTCTATAACTCCCCACTCGTGTGAGAAGAATAGATAAAATAAGTCAATATACTAAAAAACGGCAAGGCCAGTACGAAAAGAAACCCACAAGACAAAAAGCTGCCAACGGAGAACACAATAATCTGAATCACCATTAGAAATAGAAAAGTGAAATAATTTCGCTTAGCGAGATCAAATGATTTTTTAAACGCTGTCTTGACATCTAATTTTTCTAGCAAATAAAAATACTCTGGAAAAATAACAAATGGATAACAAAGCATAGTCAACGTGACACTAAAAAATGTACAAAGATAGAGGTAGGGAGAGGGCAAATAGCTTCCCGTCTTTTCTGCTAAATAAAACAAATTGAGGTCAAAACCAAAAGCCGCTGTCTCTATCTGCAAGGCAATAATCATAGGCAATAAAGCCAAGAGAAACATTAAAGATTTAATACCTTGAACTTTATAAAATCGGGCAATATCGGCATAGATATTTATAAAATTTTTCCATGTATTTTCTCCGAAATATTCTAGACGATGCACGTAAATAGAAAAGGAAAACGATAGAGGACTCACCATAGCTAGAATCAGAATAGAGAGCTTATTGGATGTAACGGATACAAAGCCAACCAAGAGCAATAAGACAAACAAAATAAATGAAAACGGTATCAGATGCAAATAGTGTAACCGCATAAAATGAATAGTTCGCATCAAGACATCCTTATATATTTTTAGTTCCATATTAAATTAATATCTTGAAAAAAGAGCGACCTGACTAATAACCACTACAGATGTATCACTTCTCCATAAGCTACTGCCGTGGCTTCCATTACAGCTTCACTCATAGTAGGGTGTGGGTGAATCGCTTTTAGGATTTCGTGGCCTGTAGTCTCTAACTTTTTAGCTAATACGATTTCCGCTATCATTTCTGTCACATTCATACCTATCATATGGGCTCCGAGCAGTTCGCCGTATTTCGCATCATAGATCATTTTTACAAAACCATCTTTAGCGCCTGCAGCACTCGCCTTGCCACTGGCAGAAAATGGAAACTTGCCCACTTTCAATTCGTAGCCTTTCTCCTTAGCTTCTTTCTCCGTCATGCCCACAGATGCTATTTCTGGAGAGCAGTAGGTACAACCCGGGATATTGGAATAATCGATGGTCTCTACATGCATACCCGCTATCTTCTCTACACAGGTGATGCCCTCTGCACTCGCTACATGCGCTAGCGCTGGCGTATCTATCACATCGCCTATAGCATAGATACCCGGTACAGAGGTCTGATAATATCCATCCACTACTATTTTTCCCTTCTCGGTTTTCACTCCTAGGTCTTCTAATCCTATATTTTCAATATTCGCTTGAATACCTACGGCCGACAAGACGATATCGGCTGACTTCTTCTCGATCCCCGCAGCCGTTTTGATTTCTACATCACAACCATTCTTACCCAGAGTCACTTTCTCTACCGAGGCATTGGTCATAATACTCAGACCTTTTTTCTTGTATATTTTTTCCAACTCCTTACTCACATCCACATCTTCTCGTGGCATGATATTCGGCAGAAATTCTACCAAAGTTACTTCACAACCCATGCTATGATAAAAATAAGCGAACTCTACCCCTATAGCTCCCGTCCCTATAATGATCATAGACTTAGGCATTTTCTCCAAGGTCATAGCCTCTCTGTAACCTATTACATTCTTACCATCTTGCTTCAGATTAGGGAGCTCTCTGCTGCGCGAACCCGTGGCTAAAATGATATTTTTTGCTAAATAATCTTTTTTAGAACCATCGGCGGCTGTCACCTCTAGCGCTTTCCCGCGCTTTAGTTTTCCGATGCCTAGTATGACCTCTATTTTATTTTTTTTCATGAGAAATTGAATCCCCTTACTCATACCGTTGGCTACTCCGCGACTGCGAGTTATCACCTTGGCAAAATCAGGGCTAGATTTGCCTACCGTTATACCATAATCAGCCGCATGGTTTATATATTCGAAAACCTGTGCACTTTTTAGGAGCGCCTTAGTGGGGATACATCCCCAGTTGAGGCAGACGCCACCCAGACTTTCCTTCTCTACGATAGCTACCTTCATACCCAGCTGTGCTGCGCGAATAGCTGCTACATAGCCCCCTGGGCCAGATCCTAATACGATTAAATCAAAATTCATATATCTAAAAAATTATAAAAACTAATAGGCTACAAAAATATACTTATTCCTTTAGTCCTTTTAGAATAATTATTGCCAGTAAGAGAAAGATATATCTAAGCCAAATGGAACTAATAGGGTGGGTTGGCAATGCAGATGGCTCTTTCAATTTGGATAATCCAAGTCTAGGTGGATAAAGAAATAGTAATGAATTAAGAGTTGTTACCCCTACTTCTAGATCTGTTAACAAAATTACTATACTTTTAGGCAACTCATCTGGCGGTAGAAGTTAGAAAGCCTTTGAACAAGGTATTGCGTAAACAATAGAAATAGTTAATAATAACAAAATCTCTACTATTTCCTATTCTCGTGGCTCGGTGGCGGCCAATAATTTTAACTTGTATATTAATGATACTCTTGCAGGAGATGCCTAGCAAAAGATCGATAAGGTAACAATGTAATTATTGGTTCTTGGATGTTTTATGGGAAAGTAGTATAGGTAGCAGCAAATATATTCTTAGTTGATAGAGTATGCAAACTACATCTGCGGGGCTGCAATATTAAATGCAAGTTCAGAATCTGACGCTATCTGACAATGTATCGATGGATATTGGACACGCTATGGGAAAAACACAAATAGGCATTTCGCCATCAACAAAAATGGGGATAGCTTCATACCTAGATTAGATATTACCTAATAAATAAAATCTAAAAAAGTGTTCCCTGCACTCCATCTTTGAAATTGGGCTTAGGAAGTTCCTCAAAGTTTGATTTTTTCTCTGTTTCCACTTCTTCTATTCCTATCTCAATGGGGACTTCATAGGTGCTGAGGTCTTTGATCTTACCTTTAAAATCGTATTGAGTCAGTCTATTTCCCA
>Ga0078894_10001255_pt1 | contig 18739 bp, 20 predicted proteins | sample LauGreSu1BDMLBSD_2_FD_67506 | JGI IMG/M metagenome (GOLD analysis project Ga0078894, IMG submission 67506) | Freshwater lake microbial communities from Lake Michigan, USA - Su13.BD.MLB.SD (version 4) (version 4) | ecosystem: Environmental > Aquatic > Freshwater > Lake | place: Lake Michigan... | reverse complement strand
TTGCTCAAACGAACGTTCGCGTTTTCAAGGGAGCGAACTTCCGTCTCCAACGCAACAATCTTGACTGATTTTGATCGCGTCTCCATTTGATGAGCTTCAACCCGTTTTATTTCAGAATCATGGACATATTTGACCAAGCTTCCAATGTTGCTCTTCGCGAGAAGATCGTAGCAGGTTTCCCCGATAGAATTTGAGGTCTTCAATGGACAACCAAAGTTGATAAGATACTGAGCAATTTCATTTCTTCCCAGTAAAATAGCAGTATGTAAGATAGTGTTTCCATAAACATCGCGGTAATTGGATACATCATTTTGTGCAATCTTGATACAAAGTTTTTCAACTTCTGAGAGTTTTCCTGCCAAAATCGCCAAACGAATTTGTTCAACGATATTTGATTGAGGAATGATACTGCTTCCGAAGCTTCCAAAATATGTGCTTGTGCTTGTTCTAGTGCTTGACATCTTTTTATATCATTAAAAAGCGATAAATAAAAAAATCAATTTTTATTTTACCAAATATTTATCAACTAAAAACAAATGATAATCAAATACAAGCCACAAGGACAGACGCTCGGACAACTCACTCGCGAAGTCCAAGAAAAAGTCAAAGATAAAATATGCTATATTGGGCGCCTCGATCCACTTGCGAGTGGTCTCGTCTGTTTTTTAGTTGGAGATGAGTGTGTCAGTTCAAGGAGCCGTCTCCATTCAGACAAAACATATTGTTTCAACCTCATTATCGGAATATCAACTGACAGATATAAAAATCATTGATTTTTATATCGAGAGTTTATATATGACAAAGTAGTATATAAACTACACAGGTGATGCGCTTGGGCTCATTCAAAAAATGAGCGCGGTTTCTTTGGGCGCCGTAGGAGTAGCCGATATTGTAAAAAAATTTAACAATTACACATATGAGCAAGAATATCCGATGTATAGTTCATACATATAAAAATCATTGATTTTTATATATAGAGATATAAATCAATATGTGATTTATATCTGTATGAAATTCGCGCAGGTGGCCTCAAAAAACCGCTCTGGTATTTTGCTAAAAATGGGATTTCCATTGATAAAATCCCGACACACTCTATAACAGTCCATCAGCTGGAAACAACAGGCGAACCTACACTTATTACAAGTCCATCTTATTTTATAGAGCAGATCGCGCAGGTCAATGAACAGATATAAATCACATCGTGATTTATATCTCTTTAATTCATATTTTACATAGTAAAATATGAACTGAATAAAAGTCCCGCCTCCGGAAAGATGTGGTTATTGAGCAATATCAGGCTCTTGGAGAGATATTTTTGGTCTCAATTCCACTAATCGCGAAAGTCAGTGGAGGAACATATATCCGGCGTCTGTGCGAAGACATTGGCGCAAAATATGGGATTCCGGCGATTGCGGATTCTATTGAAAGAGTCGCCTATCATTTTCCTCAGTAAAAATTGATTTATTTTAGAATCGATTGTTTCTTATAATAAATCTCACAATGGCTACTCAACAACAACCACAACAATTCAGCGCAATGGAAGCAATCATCGACGTGATGTCCGGAAAAGCGGACCTCCTTATGACAATTTACAACGTTCACGCGAGGCTGTATGAAAAATACAAGCCCGAAATGAGCGACCCCTCAAAAAGGGACGATATAATTCGTCAATTGAAGAATGCTTTCCGTCATATTGAGAGCGAGTATGACAACATTTATCGCATCTTTCGCGGAAATGGGGAATACCTCATTTGGTCCCTGAAATCGCGCGATGAGATTCTCCAAGAGTTGGAATTACTTCAAACTTACGAGGACTATTTGAGGAACGGAAAGAAGCCGAATATGGTTGAATATTGTATAATGTTTCCGAATATCGATGCTGACCTCCAACTTCCAAAGGAGAAGACAGTCCTTGAAAAAATCATTGATATGGTCGATGCGCGTGATTTAACATTCGTTTCTGATAGCGCAACTGTCGATGGAAATCGGAATCCGATTCAGTATTTGATTCAAGAGAATCAGCTTGATTTATTGCGCCGGATTCACGATTTATCGAGCATCCCGCTTTCCACAAAAACCATCAAAACCAATCAGACATGCTCTGAACTTGCGATGGCGACCGGAAATTGCGCAATGGTCGAATTTGTTATTAGCAACAGCTATATATCACAGGTTCGTTCTCTACACAATCAGATTGATACTCTCAAATCTACACAGGCGACCCTATATGATGACATTCGCCGTTTGCGAACTGATAATCAGTTGTTGCGAACTCAATGCGAATCATCTCGTATTAGTCGCCAGATTAACAAGATTAAGTCGTATCTCTTCTATTTCATGATTATTTACATGATGTTTTTCCGTTAAAGAAATCAATTATCTGGAATTGGAGCGCGAGTGTCAGTGGAAAACGGATTGCGAAATTAATGTAGAGGGATGAATACCCACTATAAAATCCCTTGAACCCATTATTATTTATAATTTCTTTTACTACTTCCCCTAATGACACAGTCCTATTGTTGAGCAAATTATGCGTATGTCTTGCGCGAATGACGTCGAACGGGCTACATAAAATAGTAGCCGGTATATTCAAGGCGGACCCTATTATGAAATCCTCTGCGAACTTAGACTTTGCGAAAAGCCGATGTTCCGGCCGGACCGAAAAATACCCGCCCAATATTGTCCCCGTATAAACCGCATTCCGCATCGCCATCGGCACCATCAGGCTTCCCACGTTTTTGCGAACAATATCCGCATACGAAATCTTCCGATTTTCCAGATTCATTTGTTTGAATGATTGGATGGCGAGTATCGGTCCTAAAAAGGCCCCATCTATCAAACCGGCCCCGAAGGCGGACTGATATTTGGACGCGCCTCTTCGCTCCAATTCGTGAAAAGCGTAATATTTAAGGGCCATTTGCGGGGTTATGCTCGAAAGACCGACCAGCCCCCCACGAAACAGAACCTTATAACCATTCTTTTTTATAGTTTCATAAACTGCGGTTGTTGTCGATGCTGATTGTAAGTGTTGTTTGAGAAAATCGAGGGGAAGTGTTATTGTGTAGCCGATAGCTCCGGCGAGGGCCCCAGATAAAATTGCGTCCATATTTATGATTATATATTTTATTTCATACCGCAGTTTAAAAAATATGGGCTTGTTATCTTATATTTATGGAAAAATTCGAGAGCGCCCTTAAACAAGTGGATAACCCCGATTTTCAAACGAATGGAAAGGTCGAATTATATAAAGTGGGGGCCGAATTGATAAAAGACGCCCGCCACGATTTCAAAACTAAGAAAAAACTCATAAAGCAGATATTGTTCTTTTATCCGGATGATGCGACACTCTATCACAAGATGGGCGCATTATATGAAGGGAAAGACGCAGAGAAGCAATTGTGGTGGTATAAGCTATCATACAATGCGAAGCCTGATTATTTTGAGAATTTGCTCCCACTCTGTCGAATACTCTTCAATAAAAAGCTCTATCGGGAGCTCGTCAATTTGAACAAGGATAATCTATTTGAGCAGTTTTTGGGGGAACAGGAGTTCTTACATTACTACTTTTTCAGCCAGAAGCTGAGCAAATTACACAAAGATATTTTGCGCTGTGTTTTACAACGCGTCAAAGACGGCTCCGTTGTAAAGTGTTCAACGACTGCGCAGATGAACCTCAAATTCGAGAATTATTTCTATTTGGGGTCCATCTATTTCAGTTTGGGTGATGTTATGAATGGGCTCAAACACACTGAAAAGGCATATGAGTTGAGCCTCAAATTCAATCTATATTCCTATCAGTTAAGCACGTATATGTCAGTCATGTGTATATATGACTATTTCCTTTACGACCACAAAGAGTATATCAGGAAGGCGCGCGAGCTTGAATCTATGTATGTGGTTGATGCGTCGAAGAAGTTCAATCCGAAAATTGGGTGGAGTGGAACCGGAAAGATTCGGGTTGGTTATGTGTCCAGCGATTTCAATCTACACGTCGTCTCCCACTTCATTCTCCCGATATTGCGCAATCACGACCTCGACCGATTCGAGCTCTATTTATATATTAATTTGGAGGAAATACACGAATATTATCGGAATATCCCAGCCTTCAAGCGCCTCATATTAAATGCGGATGATTACATAGTCGCTGAGCTAATACAGCGGGACGCAATTGATATTTTGATTGACCTGAACGGGAACACGCTGAATAATAGGCTTGGAGTTTTTGCGTATAATCCGGCCCCTATTCAAATGACATACCTCGGACATCCGAGTAGCACGTTCATGAAGAGTATTCAATATAAGATTGTGGATGCGATAACGAACCCACCGGACAGTATTCAGTATCACACAGAAGAACTACTCCGGATGAAAGGATGCTTCTTGCTTTATGAACATCATATTCAGTATAGCCCGCCGATTACGCATCGCCAGTCGAACCGTCGCGAAATCGTCTTCGGCTCTTTCAATAAGGAATCCAAAAACTCGGAGTATATATTGGAAATATGGGGGCGTGTATTGCGCGAAGTGGAGAACTCCAAGATTAAAATAAAGCTCGATAGTTTCGATAACGCCGAGGCGCGTCTTGCGTATTACGCAGAGAAAATGAATGTTTCCCCTGATAGAATAATTATAATGACGAAATTACACGATAGGGCCTATATGGAGCTGTTCGTGGATGTCGATATTCTTCTGGATACGTCGCCATATAGCGGAACAACTACGACGTGTCATTCGCTCTATCATTCGCTACCGATTATAACCCTCTATAATAAGGATTATCACTGTCATAATGTTAGCGCATCGCTTCTGATACACGCCGGTCTGGAAAGGATGGTCGCCAAAATGCCGGATGAGTATGTTGAAATTGCGAAATATATGGTTGCGAACATTGATTGGTTTAATGAATATAAGAGGGGAATCCGTGATAAATTTTTGGCGCTTATGAATCCGATGCGGTTTATGAGTGAGTATGAGGGGATGTTAGGCTCTCTTGTTCAAAAACACGCGCGTTGATATTTAAAGCTATTATATATTATTTATAATAGGATGGATAGAGTTAGCCAAATGAAAAAGATTCAAAGTCAGGCATTAGAATTATTCATTAAAAAAAATATTGATTACGGTGATGCTTTTGCGAAATACGGCGTGATTGGTGTATTGATGCGAATCGAAGATAAATTACAGCGGTCTATGTCTATAACTAAGAATGGAATAAACTTAGTAAATGATGAAGGAATTCGAGATACATTGATCGATTTACATAATTATTCCGCAATGGCGTTAATGTTGTTGGATGAATAAATGTAAAAATGTATTTTGCGATTATATGAATTACCATCAATTTTTATTGATGGTAATTCGGAACAAATTTTTTATGTAAATCGTCAGGGCGTGATATTCCTTTGCAAACATAAGTCCTCTGAGTGGGCAGATTGTAGGGTTCTGGTAGGCCCCACGTGCTGACAAATTATAATTCAAAAATAAAACAAGTTAAAACTTTTCGCCTATTATACATAAAATACCATGGACATCATAAAAAGTAAGTGTTATAAAATAATAATGACCGGATTAAATGAATGTATGCGCCTCTATTTTGAGAACGGGCCCCGAAGTTCGAAGAAAACCGACCATCTGAACAACATGATAATAGAATACCTTAGCGTATATTTCTCCAATATAGAAAATATCGACGACTACTCTCTGATAACGGAGCACAACTTACAATGCGCCAATTTCTCCGAACAGAAGAAATGCGATATCGTAGTATGTTATAAAAACGCCCCATACATAGTATTCCCCCTTAAATTCGTAATGACCTCCTATTTAAAGAACCGCAACAATTATTTTGAGAATATAACCGGCGAGGTTTATCTTCTGAAACAGTCAAACCCCGATTTGAAAATAGTTCCCATCAATTTCATTCTCGATAAAATCCCGAACCTAACAAATGATAAAAAGATAAAGAATTTTGAAATGATAACTCACGAAAATAGTTTTAACGTATATTCGACACTTGTTAATAGTGGAATTATCTATGATATTTATAATGTCGTTATCAAAACCGAACACTCTTGTCAGATTGGGGACAAATATGACCAGCCTCCTTTAATAACTGATATCATCGAGAACAAATCCCTTTATGACATCATCAATGGTTTATAGGAATCGTTTTTAGAATGGTCGAAGACACATTAATCCATCCATTATTTTTAACACTGCTATTCTTTTTTATATAATCCATGTTATTTTTTATTGTATCAATAATGAAATCAATATCTTCCGTTCGCGCCGGTTCAATACATAGGCACGATATATGAAGTGTGGGGGCTTCCACGCGGAACACGAGTCCCTTCGGTTCGAAGAAGACTGGCATATAAATGACCCTTTCTTTCTGCGAAATGTTGAGCGATTGCGTCCGACCGTATGAATACCATTCCGGATAAACGACGCGCCCACAGTCCCTCTTCGCGAGTTCGCCCTTGTTTTGCGTAAGGAAAGCGTGAGTCTGTGGGTTCTCCGCCTTGAAGGCGCCCTCCGGAATGACGACCCCGTTATTATACGGAAAAATTGCGAACTTGTCTTTCTTAGCAGTTATAACCTTCTTCCAGCAGGGCTCATCATATAATTTGTCGGGGTGGATGAAAATGTTGTCTCGGAGAGTGGCTATCCCATTATAAATATTACAGATATGGCCGAGCGTTTTCGTATTGGGGGTTGCGTCGTAATGGAGAAGATGGAGCCGGTTTTCCTTGCTGAGTAGCGCATCGTATGCGATTGACTGTTCATTGTATGTAAGGGTGGCCTTTGGGGCCTTCGTCAAGACGGTTATACAACAATAGACTGATGCGTCCTCGAACACTTTGCGGTCCTTGAAATCAATGATTTCTTTTATGAAGCGGTTCTCGAACAGGTATTTTCGGAAATTGGTGGATGACTTGTTGTGTAAATAAGTGTTCGGCGTAATTGCGACCATCGCGCCGTTGTCTTCCAAGAGGTCGATACATTTCATAAGGAAAACGTAGTAGAGGTCGATATTTCCTGCTTTGAATATGGGCCATGTTTGGCGGATGAATTGCGTGTATTCGGTGGGTAATTCTTGAATTTTGATATACGGAGGATTAAGTATTATGCTGGAATATTTGGTGGGGGGGTCGGGGGCGTATTTGAGGAAGTCGGTGGCGCGCTTGTTCAAATTGGGGTGGGGCGCTATTGAGGCCATGTATTCCGCCTTTATATCGAAGACGTCGATTGATTCGTATAAATCGAGAGGGATGTATTTGAGAAGGTTTCCGGTTCCGACTGACGGTTCAAGGAGTTTTTGGGGAGATGCGACGAGTTCGGTTAATTTGGTCGCCATGAGCTTGGAAATGTCGTCGGGGGTGAATATATCACACCGGTCATAATTTTGTAAATAATCGGAATCGTCTTTGGTGATATTGACCGCGTCGAGGAGTTCAATAATTTCTTCTTTTCTCTTTTTATAAACACCGGATATCTTTTTTTCTTTACAGATGAGGAGAAGTTCATCTCTTCTTTTTGCTTGGAGCGATGTCATGTTTAATTATATAAGTATATTTAAACATTTCTAAATCAATTTTTTTGAGGATGTTATTGTTTTTGCCTAAATTGTAAAATTTGAGAATTATAAAAACTTGAATATGGCGGTGGAAGATTATTTTTTCTACGAAAATTCAATGTTGGAAATTGATTTATACCTTCATATGGTGGCGGAGGATAATATTGTTGTCTAGAATTATATGATGGTGGAAGAGAATTATATTGTGGTGAAACAGAATTATATGGTGGAGGAGGAGGAGGAGGATAAAATGATAATTGCTGTCTAGAATTATATGATGGTGGAAGAGAATTATATTGTGGTGGCAGAGAATTATATTGTGGTGGCGGAGGATTATTTTGTTGTAGAGGAGAATTATATTGTGGTGAATGGTGAGAAGATAATGATGATTGTTGTCTAAAATTATGTTGTATTTTTTGTATATTATTCGCAACAGACGCCTGTTCTTTTAATTTATAATTACTTTCTTCTGATAACTGTTTTTTTATTAGTGCATCAACAAAAGTATATTTTAATTTAAAATCTTGAATAATAGATAATATATGATGTGGTTCAACAATTCCTTGAATATGTAAATATAACTTATATACAAGATAATCATATACAGAAGTATAAAATATTAAAGAATCTTTATTTAATAAACGAGTTTGTTCTTCAATATACTTTAATTTATAATATAAAATGTATAATTCATTAAAATTACATTCTTTTTGAATGTCTATAAAAAAATTTTGTAAATGAATGAATAATTCAAAATTATCTATTAAAAATAATATGAAAAAGAATTGAATCATTATCATATAATTAATATTAATCATCCTATTTATCATTACATTTGTTAAACCTTTAATTATATTATCAATTATTTTTGAAATATGTTTATTTAAAAAGTTTACTTCAATACCAGCATATTCAAAATATACATATAATTTACTTAAATCTTTCTTTTTTAATTTACTTAAATAATCTTTAAATTTGTCTATTAGAACATTATCAGACCGAGAAAATTTATTTTTATCATTTTCAATAATTAAATTTGCTATACATTTTAATCCATTTGGAATAGGAATATGTTCATAATCAATAATTTTATTCCAAATTTTCATATATTTATCTAATTCAGTTGGAGTATATAATAATGAATAACTATTTTGTAAATAAGTTAATGGTAAAAAGCATTTTATAAATAATGGTAATACAAATAATCTAAATAAATCAATAATATTTTCATTAGTTAATTCAAACATTCTTTTATGAATTAAATCTGGAATTAGTACTTTTTTTAAGTTTTCAGATAAATTTTTCTCAAACTCTCTATCAAAAGTTGGCAAATATAAATTTCCTAATACTTTTGCTGGTTTACTTTGTTTATTAAAAAAAGGTATTGCTATATTTAAAAATTTTTTGTTATTTATTTTAAAATTTTTTCTTTTAATTTTTTCTTTATTTTCTGGGCTTATATTTTCATTAAAATACTTTATACAATCATCAATTGATTTTACTTGTAAAAGAAAATCGAATATATTTGGAATTTTATTTGAAACTATATTATTCATAATATTATGGATAAAATAATTATACCAAATTGGGTAAAAACTTCAAATTATCGAACTATGACTGATGAAAAAAAGGAAAAGGCTGTAAATGGAAGTAAAAAATACCAATATGAATGGATGGTCGAAGAAATAAATGAATTTTACGAGGCGCTTTCAATGAAAGATGAAGTCGAATTAAGAGATGAAGCAGTCGGTCTTATTAGAGCATATCAGCAATTCATGTCTTCGAAGCGCGTTTGTAAATTGTGGGAAAAAGTAAAAGGAGATGTTAGGAAAGTATTTCCGAGTAAGAAAATATTTTTGAAAGCTTTCAAAAAATGGAAAATTAAGAAGACTAAGAAAAAACAGGCGATTGGAGTAGAAGCGCACCATTTATTGAAATATTTATAATTTTTTGATTCAACTTAAAAAGAATCGAATATTATTTATAAATTAAAATGTTCAAACAATTATTATCATCATTATTTATCAGACGCGCTCCTGTCTTTTTGGGCCGTTGGAAACTTAAATACGAAGAGCAACAAATAAACCGATGTGTTCTATGGGCGAACGAGGACAACTGTGGTTGTTGCGAAATAGAATCGCCACCAGTATTTGTAGAAAATGTTAGCGACGATTACTATTTGCCTTATATTATATAGAGTATGCGAATTTAAGAAGTTTATTGGGCGTTTGCGAATCCTGCTGTTTAAGAAGTTTCTCAATTTCCGCATTTCTCCAACTAAGATAATCATATTTTCCAATAGGTAAATATTGTAGCTTATGATATTTCCATCCAACTTCTTCTAATTTGTTGATGAAGTCCGACTTTACTCCGGATGCGATGATGTCATCTTTTGACATGTATGCGTATTTTATTTTGGGCTTCTTGTATTTTTTTAGCCATGACGCGAATACTTTCATTGCGCTGAGCATGTTTGTAGTTTGATGTGGATGATATTTTGCGCGATTCAACATTGTGTTTATTACATTAAATTGGTAGGCCGGACTTCTGAAACGGATGAGTTGAATTGTTTTCTGGGCGGTTTTTTCGTCTTTGAAGCCGGTTCCTTTCATTGTTCGATTCGGATGGCGATTTGAATAGAGTTCCATTACGTGTTTATAAAATAATATGATTTTATTATTTTCTAAAAATAATAAATAATTGTTCAATAAAATATGTTTTTTTCATTATTTACAAAGAAGAAAAAGAATACTGATTACAATGAGATGGATACGTTTGTTGAAAAAGAGTATTGCGATGATATAAAGGAGACAGCAGTTGTATCAGAAGATGAAGATAATGAAGAAAATAAAGAAGACGCCATAAAAAAGGCCAGAGATTTATTGAAAGAAGCTATAAAAATTATTACATAATAATATATATGGAGAACATTATTTATAGAGTCAGAGGACAAATGACAGTTATATTCAAATGTTTCAATTTAGTAGATGATTGTGTAATGTATATGTATAACCAAACGCTCAAACATGGTCTGAAAGTCGTCATGACCACAAAATCAGTCGAAGTCTTCAATATCAGTTCCGGCGAAAAATACGAAGACAAAAATAACAAGAGTGGTCTCGTTAAATTACACGGGGCCTTTTATTGGATTAGTCTCGACGGCCAGAACCAAAGATTAACGGTCGGTGTAGGTGAGCCCAGAATGGAGACGATGATATATCAATACAATTTCCAAAAAGAGGACAAGTCATTCTTAGAAAATATCATCTATTTACACAAAGATAAGGATTCCGTAAAAATCCTAAAAATGCTCGTCGATCCAATAACAGATAAGATTCCTCTGAGCGTAAAAAACACTGATGACCTAACTATTCTCGACATCGCCAAACAAAAATACATGCCGAAATCGAATTTATCATTAGTTTCCCAAAAGTTATACGATTGTATATCCGGAAAGAAATTCGTCTTGAATGACAAAGATTTCCCAGAATTTTCAGATGCTATTGAGTATAGTATTGCTACAAAAGGCCTCTGGTGTAATACAACTCTCGCAAATAAAAGCAAAGAGTTCAATAAAGATAAGCCCAATCTTTTAGAAACATATCTTCGTATTACGCTTGGAAGCAATAACGGTGAATCACCCGGAATACCATACGTTATGGAAATTTGGCCACCCTCGCATTACTCACCAATCCACAACCACGCAAATGCGAACGCCATTATACGCGTTTTACACGGCGCCATCCACGTAAAGCTTTTCGCCTTTTTGTGCGAGGAAAAAGACGGAATTAAGCCATTCGCAGAGGCCGACTTTAAGAAGGACGACATTACTTGGATAAGTCCAACGCTCAATCAGACGCATCAACTCGTAAATAATGGAAAGCCAACATGCATAACTATCCAATGTTATATGTATGATGAAGCGAATAAATCACACTATGATTATTTCGATTATATCGACGGCGACGGTAATAAGCAACAGTATGAACCAGACTCTGACATGGACTTCGTAGAATTCCGTGAGCGAATGAAAAAAGAGTGGTCCAACCGAAAATTCAAATAATACAATAAGAGCCTAATGAAATATCACCTTCCTCTAATATTTGAGTCCTCCAATTGAATAAAACATCAGTCGCGTATGTATTGATGTCAATTCTCTTGAAGAAATCCCCCTCCAAAAATATTAAATTACCGCTTCGGAGTTCAAACTTGGAAATTGTCTCATCCTGACTGACATATAAAACCGTTGTAGTCATTCCGTGCTGTTCAATAATATTTGTCTTATTCTCAATATAGTATATTTTTGTCCCCACGCGCAAGTAGTCATTAACTTCGCGACAGGGATACAGTAATATTTCAACCTCCTTTACGAAAAAACGCCAGTTTCGTATATCCATTCTAACAATTGAATAATGATGAATTCCGCTACATAAACATTCAAAGTCCCCATTTTCTATTACGCGGAACGGGGTATGATATGCATACATATAATTTTCAACTGAATTTATACTGAAATTGATAATTGTCGGTAAATCAATCCTCTCAAATTCGGAATATATAAATGGGTCCGTTTCATCATAGTGTTCCTCGTATTTCCATAAATAAACGCTGAGTATATTTTGTGATGAGCGGATTATATATAGATGAGGTAGTATCGGATGATATACCAATTTAATTTCATAATCTTTATCATAACCGACAAGAGTCTCATTAACGATGATACCACCACCTGAAAATATTAAAGATTGTATTTCCAGACCAGCTTCAGTTATTGTGCTAACAACCATTCTCGATTTATTTGGATGAAATTCCAGATGTTCAATCTTGCTTCCAATATCAATCCGGTCAATGTATCGGTTCGAGTTCGCATCCCAGAACATAACAGTCCCCTTTCGCGTCGCCGACACAATACAATTATATAGTCCATCCGACCTTATCATATCCGGAACATGCCTTACGAAAATAACGTCATTTTCAACAAAATCATCTTGATAAAATTTTACATAAATTCCATTTTCAATAAATAGGGCCGTCGTATTTTTGACGGCGCAGAGAATCCGGATATTTATCAATTTCCGATGGTCCATATATGAGTCCGTAAGTTCATTCCGTATTTTTTTGGGAAACGCATTATAAAGCCGTTCGCAACAGGTGCCACTATTCATTGAAAACATTATTTTTTCCCAAATGTCTGTTGGTAAATACATTTAGATAATATTTACAATATATTATCTAAAAACTTTTATATTTACAAATTTTTTATGAAGTTGTAGCCGTGCCGACACATATCATCTACGGTATAATGCGCTTCCCATCCAATCTCACAGAGTGCCTTCTCAGTGTTTGCGAATACGACCGCCAAATCGCCATCTCTCCTCTCCGTAAATTCGTAATTCAATTTGATATCATTAACGCGTTCGAATGCGCCAATTAATTCCAAAACGGTCGTCCCTTTTCCAGTACCCAGATTGTAAGTATTTATTCCGGATCCGTCCAATTTCTTCAACGACGCAATGTGTCCCCGCGCCAGATCGACAACGTGAATGAAATCGCGGATACATGTTCCGTCGCTGGTATTGTAGTCATTCCCAAAGATGCGCAACTTCTCCAATTTTCCGGCGGCCACTTTGAGCAAATATGGGAATAAGTTATTTGGAGTATCATTCGGGTTTTCTCCTATGAGACCAGATGGGTGCGCCCCGATGGGATTGAAATATCGCAGGATAACGACGGACCATGAATTGTCCGATTTGTATAAATCCTCCAATATATTTTCCAACATATATTTCGTTTTGCCATAGGGATTCGTTATTCCACGGCCAGTAGTCGCATCCTCGCGGACGGGATATTCATTAGTTCCATAAACTGTCGCCGATGATGAAAATATAATCCTCTTACAATTGTGGTTGGCCATAACTTGTAATAGAGTAATTGTTCCGGCCACATTATTGTCGTAATATTCGAGGGGGTCCTTTATACTTTCGCCAACGGCTTTGAGTGATGCGAAGTGTATGACTGCGTATATAGAATTATTCTTGAATAAATTATCTAATTGTAGGCTATTTCTTATATCAATATTGCTATATTTCAACCGTGATTTATCAGTTATTTTAGCGATTTCTATTATTTTTGTGAAAACGTGAATTGAACTATTCACTAAATTGTCGATAATGATAACATTGAAACCGGAATTTAATAATTCAACAACAGTGTGTGAACCAATGAACCCGAGACCTCCTGAAACTAAAATAGTTTTCATAATATAGCATACTTAAAAAAAATGGACTATTATTCAATATGAATATATTATTACTTCTGAATTGCTTCTTGTTTGTTATTACTTTATCAGAATATCTGATATGTATGAAGTATATCAATTACGAATATGATTATAAAAATGCGTGGTTCAATATATTGTTGAGTGTTTCACTAACTCCATCCTATTTCATTTTACTTATTAAAGATGTCAATCGCAATAAATTGCGCGAATATGCTAGGCCAGAAAATCGCATCCAGCTATTTTATCCATTTGCCACAGGATTTCTATATACTGTGGAAACAATAATGCTATTCTATGCTCTGAATACGCTAACTCTCAGTTATTATACTATATTGCGCTCCGGATTTATCCTGTTCAACATCCCCTTTTTCAAGTATCTCCTACATAAGAAAATAACCGCGATTTATTTGTCGAGCTGTGTATTGCTGGTAATTTCACACGTCATCATTATTACGAATTACGAGAGCACTCAACCGAGCTCATCACTTTCCATAAACACGCTCATCATTTTCATCTCATGCTTCTTGAATGCGACTTATAACAATATCATTGAATATTCTGTCAAGAAATACAAGATTCCTAATATTGACTTCCAGATATTTTTTCAGATAACGTATTTCCTTTTTATAATTGGGCCGTCCATTTATTATACAGTCCAAGACTTACCGCCGGTCGATAGGCTAACAATGGTCCTCTATGCGCTCATTGCTCTCGGGCTACAAATGTATATGTATAATAAGATTTACATATTGAACAATCGGAATGACTTTATTCCGGCGAATATACTTCTGAGCAGTTTGGACCTCTTGCGACGGATTATCCAGCTACTATTTTCCTTCTTGTTCTTTAATGAACAGTTTGATACTTATGTTGTGCTATCATTGCTATTTTTGGCGGTTTCGAGCTTCTTGCTTTTGTATCAATATTTCCGCGACAATCGGATAATTCGACATGTTGAGTTGGAAGATGTTGAAGTAAAATAGTTATATAAAACATCTAGATATAAATTGGGACTGGATAATTTATGGAACGCATACGCAGTCAAGAGAGATTGAATATTTATAAAAATTGATGTTAAACGCGCCAATATTTTATCATATTAACGGATTTAGTAAATCGAAAAATGAATCCACCTTTTGAAAATTTAACAATACAGCAATGGCAACAACTGTTGCGCTTCATGAAAGAACACAGTCTCGATTTTCCAAAAGAATCATTATGTTTGTTTTCAATGGGCCAATTTGTGAGAAAACGCTTTTTGGCTCCAATTCGACCATCAATCACATACAATGAACATCAAATCGAAGGTTCATACAATGAATTTTTTAGAATATGTTTGAGAAAAATTGCGATATCTAAAATTCCAGAATTCATCAGGAGAGGGAGGTTCAATCCAATCAATCCGCGTGATGTCATCCTGTTTCAATCAACCTCATCATTACAATACCAAATATTCGCTATTTCTAATTACGGACCAGCATTTTTTTTGGGAAATACAAGCGTAATCGCAGAAATGTGCTATCGCTTGTCCAAAACACCGATGTATAACGAGAATGGACTAATTTATCCTCATGGAATGAGTAAAGTGATTTTATTAGTAGAATACGGAATTTCTCTTGGATGTCCCGATTGTCTTGGACTAATGGCATACTTTCGCTCTACACCTATCGCCTATATTTCGGACCAGCGAAATGTTCTCAAAATTGCAGGTCATAGCGCAGAAGCCGGAAGTATTTATGGATGGTTTGCTCTGGCGTGTTTGCTAAAATATAATTCCGACATGGCGTCATATCATGATAGGTATGATGATGTAATTGATATTTACGAAGATGATTCAGGGGTTCGGAAGTTTGTTTGTAAAAGAGCGACTCGCGATGAACAAATTCGTCAAGAATTGAAAGAACATGGTTGTGAAGGTTGTCTTCCGCAATTTCATGATTGGAAAGATAAATGTTGTGATTGTGGATTTGAATTTAACATGTTCAATTATTTACAGGATGATGATGATACAAGTCTTCCAAAATTGGACCAGATGCAAATCGCGGTTAAGATTTACTACAAGATTTTGAGCGAAAATCCATCATCACATCCAATATGTGTTGATTCGCGTAAGAAACTCGTAGAAATCTATAAACAACGAGAATGGTTTTTTGATGGAAGCATTGAAGCGACTGATGAAGAAATTCGCAGATTGGAGGCAATTTAAGGTTTGCTTCTAATATGCGAGAGTGTTCAATTTATAAAAATAGAAACTCTAAGTTCCAGTCGTATTATACCCACCACATCCGCCACATTTCAGTCCGTAATAATGATATTTAACCTCTCCTCGAAAATCGCAATCATTACAGCGGATATTGACTAAATGCTCTTCATCAATTGGGTGTTTTTCAATTTGTTCATCAATATATTTTGTTATTTTTTCCAAAGCCTCTCCGATGTAAAGGCTTTTCCTACACAATGGACAATTTATCTTATAATTATCTGTATAACTAATCAGACAATCTTCATGAATTGGATGGCCACAAGGCATCATATAACTCGATTTTATTGAATTGAATATATCTTCTAAGCAAATTGGACACTGAGTATGAAATGCGTCTTTTCTACAAACATGCTTTTCTTTATTATCAACGACGCATGTATTGCAAGTATCACAATGTATATATTTACCGTCATTACCGACGCGACATAACCCACATTTGGCACAATGATAATAATTGCGCTCTATTCTATCATCGAAGAAATTACATATTTTACAGAAATATCGGGCGAATTCTATTTCGCAGGACACGCATTTATTACTGACTGGTTGTTGGGTACAACTATAAATCACTTCGTGATTTATAGTTCTAGAGTTTATATATGACTTTATCATATATAAACTGTACTACATTTTGCGCAGACGATTTCTTTGACGTCGAACCTATTTATTTCGTGTGTCTCATTATCATTATGACAAAAGCGACAGCTATATATTTTATTACAACAAGGTGATATAAACTTACAGTTGCGAAAGTAATGCGGACATTGTTCCATTAAAGATTTATTGTAAAATTTTTTTTAAGTTAAAATACGATTAAAATTTTTATAAAAATAACAAGATAAAAAGAGGAGGAACAGATAAAAAACTAAAAGTTTTTTATCTCATGAGGTTCTATTACTGATAAAAAGGAAAGTTCTCTCGACGAGTATTCCTATTATAAGCATTTTGTTGTTTCAGATTATTACGTAATTCTTTTAACATATTACCAAGAATATTTTTACCAAAATCTTGATTACGAGAATATAATTCTTTCATAACTGCTGTTTTAACATCAAATCCAATACCCCAATCTTTGTCAAATTTATTTGCTTCATAGAGCTCCTTTGGATGAGTTTTAATCAATTTTTGTTTAAGCTCTTCATTTTGATTAAATTTTAATGATAAACCTCTTGCCATAACACCGATTTTTTGTTGTTCCCATAATTCAGGATTAAAACCTTCAAATCGTGTTTGACCTAATTTTTTTATTTCTTTCGAATTAGATTCTTTCATAATCTTGTTAGATAGTTCATTTTCTCCAAAATCTTTTGTTTTTCTAAACATAAAAAACTGTTCTGTGCTTTGGAATTCATATTTTTCATTATCATCAGTAAACTTACACGGAAAAAAATTACTCATCCAATTATAAGTAGGTGAATCAGATATAAAATAAATTGATTTTTCGGTTTCTCCAGATATCATTTGTCGAATAAGATCTTGAAACTTATTCTTCCTTTCATTAGAATTTTGATTATTTCTAGGTATACCTTTTTTAATATCCTGTATACATTCTGATATATATTCTTTATCATCATCTGATAATTTTTCTTCTGTATATTTCTCTATAAGTTGTATACACTCAGCAATATATTGTAATTTTTTCTTCATTTCATCATTAAATTCTGATGTGATTGTATCATACTTTTTTTTTTCAGTTATAGCTTTTATACAGTTATTTATATATTCTTTTTCTATTTTTATTAATTCTCCTCCTCTCATTCCTCCTTTCTTCTTACCAGTTTTCTTGACCAATTTCGCAACTGGCTTATACCGAATTACGCGACCTTTTAACTCAATCGGTTTCGCTAATTTCTCAATGTATCCTAAATATGGTCCATAAGTCTTCTTTTCAGACTTCTGAGTAATCTCTCGAATGTGGAATTGAACTTTCCTCTTTTTGTCCGATGCGCAGAGTTTGCTAACGGCCTTTCTGGCCGCGGACGATGGGCTTGAAGAAACATAGATACCGTGTTCCTTCGATCCGATAACAACTGTGAAATTGCGTTTGGTAGATGAAGAAGACTTCTTCTTTGGTGTTTTTGAGACTTTTGGTTTTCCTCCGATTTGTGGCATTTATACTTTATAGACAGGAAAAAAAATATATAAATTATTTTATAATTTTAACTCCAAGATATATAAATTATTCTATAATTTATATATGTTCGGTATATTTATTAAGCACAACCTTATTTTTATAATATCATTCTTCGTATTTATTTTCCTCAACATTTTTGAAAACCTTCTCCATTTTACAAATGGTCGCAATGAGAATAATCAACAAATATTCCAATTGGTCATGCCCAAAAAGCGCGACTGGATAAAAATCGCAATAATTATGGTTGTATTCGCGGTATTACAAGGAGGAATAACTGGATTTTTTCACTATTATATTACACATAAGTATTAGAATCCATTTTACTAACTTATATGCTCACTTCTGAGCATTATATGCTCACATTAGAATAAAAATTATATTCTATTATAATTTAATGAACCTCAAACTCTTCATCCCACTACTTTTTTTCCTAAACACGATAACTTCCGCAGTTCATCCAAATTATATCAACATATAATATTATAA
>Ga0078894_10001253_pt1 | contig 18741 bp, 22 predicted proteins | sample LauGreSu1BDMLBSD_2_FD_67506 | JGI IMG/M metagenome (GOLD analysis project Ga0078894, IMG submission 67506) | Freshwater lake microbial communities from Lake Michigan, USA - Su13.BD.MLB.SD (version 4) (version 4) | ecosystem: Environmental > Aquatic > Freshwater > Lake | place: Lake Michigan... | reverse complement strand
CGTCTTGCATCTATTCTAGGCACATGGCAAGCCTCACTAACCAACTTCCCTTACCTATCCAGCGAGTGGAAGAAGAACTGCGAAGAAGAGGCTCTGCTTGGTGTATCACTCACCGGCATTCTAGACAACAAGATGATGCGTGACACACACGGTCTGAAGGCTAATCTTGTCAACCTGAAGGAGACAGCCGTTAAGACTAACGCAGAATGGGCCAAGAAGTTAGGCATTAATGCGGCTGCTGCTATTACTTGCATCAAGCCAAGTGGTACTGTTTCTCAACTCACTGATGCGGCATCTGGTATCCACGCTCGCCACAACGAGTACTACATCCGCACTGTTCGTGCAGACCGTAAGGATCCTCTTTGCCAGATGATGATTGAGAAGGGCTTTACTCACGAGCCGTGTGTGATGAAGCCTGAGAACGTTATGGTTTTCTCATTCCCAATGAAGGCGGTAGGTTCAGTTACTCGTAACGATATGACAGCCATCGAGCATCTAGAGTTATGGCTGACTTACCAACGTTACTGGTGTGAACACAAGCCGTCAATCACTGTGACTGTGAAGGAACACGAGTGGATGGAAGTTGGTGCTTGGGTGTACAAGCACTTTGATGAGATTAGTGGTATTTCGTTCCTGCCACACTCGGATCACTCTTATCGTCAGGCTCCATACCAAGACTGCACCAAGGAGCAGTACGAAGAACTATTGGCTGCAACTCCAAAGGATGTGGATTGGAGTGAACTCAAGAAGTGGGAAAAGATGGATTCCACTGTTGGAACACAAACCTTCGCTTGTAGCGGAGACAAGTGTGAACTGGTTGATTTGACTAATAATTGAAAGGATACATTATGAACACTGATAATCTAGTTTTATTAAATTTTATGTTTACTATTGTTCTGGCTTTTGTTGCTTACCGTCAAAATATTGTTGGTAAGTTTGAACGCGAGCGAGAGACCGAGCAGATGCATCAAGAGATCCGTAATAACATGGATTATATTAACGGCAAGGTAAATGAACTGGAAGATCGTCACGACCGTGATCTGCTAGAGATTTACCGAGATCTGGACAATACGATGGAGGCTCTTCCCAAGAAGAAGACCACTGGACTAAACTCACGCATTCCGCTGTGAGATAAATTGAGTGTAAACAAAAACCCCGGCTTTTCAGCCGGGGTTTTTTATTATTTGTTTCCGTATTCAGAAATCTTTGCAGACGCTTGATGTACCTCATGTCCTTCCGGATATTTGGCTAATAATGCTCTGTGAGCACTCGAACTTGGACTCATTATATGAGCTTTTCCAAATTCTCCGGTTTCAGACATTCTTTTAAATTCTGGATGTTCCATTGCAGCACTGTATAATGTCATAACTGCTTGTTTAATGTCTTCTCCAGACAATTCTCTTTTACCTACATTTCTTTCTTTCTTAGGATTACGAGTAGATCCTTTAGCAGTAGAATCACCTCTCCACATACCACTTTGAAGACTTGCTAAAGCTTTTCGTGCATTTCTGCCACCTCTAGGATCAAAACCGTATGCTGCTTGATTGACTTGAGGGCCTGATGGTTCTCTAGTTTCTTCAAACAGATTTGCTAGACGATGGTAGTAGTAACTTTCAGGTATTGATTGTGGTCCAGTTTGTTCTGCTGGTTTTTTATTTTTAGGGTTATTTGGGCTATTTTCCCATCTTTGTTGATTTGCGTCTCGTTCTGCTTTTAAATTTGCTTGAAGTTGTTCAAATGCACCTTTATCCCAGGTTCCTGTTTTATTATTACCAAATCCTTGGCCTCGTGCTATTTCTGCACGTTGATTTTGAGCTTCTATTTCTCTTGCGCTAGGTGCCGACGCAACAGACTGTATTGGTGTGCCTACAGATTGAGGGTTTACACTTGGCATTATTGGCTGATTGATTGCTTGATCAGTTACAGGTTCTGGAACAGTGGAAGGAGTATTTACTATGCCTTGGATAGTTTTTAATACATCAGCAGTAGGACTGCTAGTAATTGTGTTCATTATTTGTTTAGAAGAACCGGGAGTAATAGCAGATCTGGTTGCTGGAATTGTGGTTGGTGAAGGAACAGGAGATCTGGGATACAACGTACTGTTAACCATATTTTGTGCTTGTGGAACCGCAAGTTTAGGAACTTGAAATGTATTACCCAATCTTAAACCTGCGTTAGGAGCCTGTGGTGGTAACACAACAGCTTCCGTCATTGGTGGTGTTGGTTTATTACGAGGATCTAGTAAACGTCGTTTTTGAAATTCGGGATCTGCAACAGCTGCGGCCTGACGTGCTTCTATGTCTTGTTTTTCTGCCGTGTTTAGTTCCCAATCCATCTCTGCATTAACAAGTGATTGTGCAAAATCGGCAGTTGCATCGTAAGCATTACCGACAAAATCAGTAATGCCCATATCTTTGGAAGCTTGTGCAACACCTCTGCCTACGCCTGTAACCACTCCAGCCACTTTACCGGCAGTCTTGTTTATTCCGGTTGCCACAGCAGGAGCCACAGTTTTTTCCATACCTTCTTTTGTTTTATCAAAAGTGGTCTTGGTGTCTTTGCCTTCTTGTAGTTGTTTGTTTACTTGTGTGGTTCTGGCAAAAATATCACGAATAAGATTGGTTTCATTGTTAGTGGGGAGGTTGTGCATGTATTATCCTTTTTTCTAATATTATTTAGGTTTTTTCCATTTCAGGATATATATAATTATGACATGAAAAAGGCCACTGCAATCTTTACCGCAGTGCTTCTAGCCCTCCTAAATGGATGCCAGAAAGACGCCAGTGTCTCCAAATCACCCTCCCCCACCGCAATCATTCAAATACCACAGGGTATTAGTAAGCCAGATCCATTCCCCGGATTCGAGGTCGTAAATCACAATACCAAAGATACGTATGGTTGCGTGGGGCACGTACACAACCAGAAAGGCCAGTTTATAGGAAGTGGCGTTCTGATTGCCCCTGCAGTGGTTCTCACTGCAGGGCATGTAATTGACGGCGATACCTTGCAGTACTTTATAACCAAGGATAAAGCTTATCTGATAGAAAAGACTATTATTCACCCCGGATATACTGGAAAAGACGGAGAAGTGGTAGACGATATTGGAATATTAATTTTAACGGAAGGATGTGATGAGCAGCCAGCACAGTTAATACACGATAAGTCTGAGCTAACACAAAGAGAATCACTTACCACCGTGGGATTCTCTCACGAGATTAAGAAGATTAGCAAACCAGGAACCTTCTGGTATTACGGAACAGTGGAAGAAGAACCTCAGTACATGAAGTTTCTTCCAATAAACGGACACATCTGGTTTGGAGATTCAGGTGGGGCCGTATTTGAAAATGGTGGCCGTCTGGCAGGTATTATTTCGTCTATGTGCATCATCGACAACACTATGGTTGACCAATCAGCGATCCGTGTGGATCGTTATGCGGATTGGATTAAAGAGATGATGAATCGTGAACAATGTTCAACTGAATAACTTTCATCGAGTTATGGTGTTAGCCCGAGCCATGGGTTTCTAACCCTAAATATAGTACATGTTAATTGCAGGTATAGATTATTCTCTAACAAGTCCCAGCATCTGTGTTTTTAATTCGGAAGAAGCGTTTTGCTTTAAACGGTGTGCGTTTTACTTTCTTTCCGATGTAAAGAAAAACCAAAAATTATTCATGAACAATATTAAGGGAGAAGCGTTCCACGACTGGAACAGTGATTTTTCCAGATACGAAAATATTTCAGATTGGGCCATGGACTACCTTATCGGATGTGAACAGGTGGCAATCGAAGGATACGCGTTTGGTGCCAAAGGTAAAGTGTTCCATATTGCAGAAAATACTGGCGTGCTAAAATATCGTTTACATCAAACTGGCATACCGGTAGAAGTAATTCCACCCAGTGCTGTAAAGAAACAAGCGTCCGGTAAAGGTAATGCCAATAAAGAAGAAATGTATAAAGCATTTCTTAAAGAAACGTTCGTGAATCTACAAAATGTTATTAGTCCAGGCAAAAAAGATATTGGAAATCCGGTATCTGATATTGTGGACTCGTATTTTATCTGTAAGGCTCTTTATCTGAAATTAAAAGGGCTTAAATAAAAACCTCCGATTTTTAGGTCGGAGGTTTTTATGTTTACTTGAGTATTGAAGTTTTGATAATTTTTATCTAGATTGTGGATAGTAAGTTGGGAAAGATTCTCCCTTTTTCTGTCTTTCACGAACAGCTTTCAATCCTGCTGGATCGCCTTCTAATTCACCTTCTGGTGTAACATTAAAACCAAGACCAGCATCACTTTGAAACATTTTTTCCATTTGTTGTCTGGTTCTATTTGGTGGTGGAGTTAATAAACCAGCCATACTTTCTACTGCGGCGGGAGCTGCAGCTGCCATACCACCTGCAACTGAACTGCCTACACCAGCCATTAAACCTAAAGTATCGGCAGAAACTGCACCCGGTCTTGCACTACCTATTTTGATGGTATTGTTTTTGTTTAATGCTTCTCGTCGTGCTTCTTGTCGTGCTTCTTGTCGTTGTGTCCTTGCATAAGTGGAATTGGCTTTTTGTTTGCTATCAGCACGATTTCTCATTTCATCTGGCACTTCTCCAACATGAATATCTCTTTCTCGTCGGATGGTGTGAATTAAATCGTCTATAACGCCTCGGGTTGTGGTAGGTGCGGAGATACGGTCTCCAGCGACTCCTTTGGCTACTAAAGATGATGCAGCTCTTTCTACTTCTAGAGGCGTTCTAATGCCTGCTGGGGCACCTACTACAGCCGCTAAATTTCCCAATCTACGAGTAAGATTAGCAGCAGATTCAGGACTACGGGTCTGTCTATAAGGAATAGTCCCAGCCAAATTTCCGGGATAGGGCATTCCGGTATTTGGATCTACAGGCACACGAAAGTTAATGTCGCCGTAGTTAACAGCTTCTTTAATTCCCAAACGCTTGCGTTGCATACTAGCTTCAGTAACTTGTTTCTTTTGGCTTTGAGAGGCAAGCCATTGGTTCATCATTCTTCGATCCATGGTGGTATTCCTTTTTCTTTATTTATGGATTTGGTATATTTGACTCGGATTTCCCGCATTCTGGACACTCTTTAATGTACTTTCTCCAAGCCCACGCCATCAGTAAAGCAACGATTGGTAGATACCAGAGAATCCACCCCCAACCTGTGGAAACCTTGTCTCCATTTTGGATATCGTAATCGAGTTTCTTCATGATAACATTATCTGAAGTGGTATCAGGAATAATAGCTGGTGTTGTGTTGCAAGCTATTAGGAACAGAGTAGTTAGTAGTGTGGTAATTGTTTTCATGTGTACTCCTTAAGATTTGTTGGATGCTGCAGCAGAACCAAAGTAGAATCCCACGATACTGAGTAGAACTTGACGACTCTCAGAGGTAAACAGGTATCCGTTTACTTCCACAAAGAACTTTTTGGTGGACTCTGGTACTAAACCAAACAGCCCTTCTGGGGTCTTGGCGTCTACTTCCACAAAGGTTGGAATTCCAAAGAAGGGAAGAACAAACGGTGCAAGAATTGAACCAAACAGTACAGACAACACGATGAGTTGTCTGACAAACTTACCTACGTCTAGTGGTACTCGTTCAGCTGCTGCCGTTTGATTTTCGGTGGTCTGCTTGTTGGCAGCCATCATTTGCTGGAACATTTCCTTTTGGTCTTGAGCTTTTTGGGCCATGTAACGGAACAGGAACCCAGCAGCCCCGCCACCAATCAACGATAATAATTCTGGTGCAATCATAACAATCCTTTCTCAATAACTGTTATCTTTATCCTTAAAGTATGTATTAGGCTTCTTACGCTTAAATATGGAATTACGGGATGTATGGCGTTTTTGGGCTTCCACAGGAACAGCCAGATCTTCTGGTTTCATACCAGCAACACCACCACTGCCAACAGAATTTGCTATAGGAGCTGCAACAGCTGCACCACCATCTTCTCGTAATAAACGGCAAGCATACAATTCTCTCATAGCAGATTCTATAAACAACTGTTTATCACCACCTAAAAATTCACAATCTTTAGAAAATTCATCTAAAATAGTCATGGGATCTTGATTATTTTTACTTACATACTGAATGAATTCGCACAGACTATAGGCAGTAATTATTTTATTTAAATTATTCATGATATTTGTTTTAATGCTGTTGTTATTCGGTGATCTATTGGAATTTCATCAATTTTAATTTCTGGAATTCTTTTTGGAAGCATATTTAAAAAGTCTAAAAATGTTTTTAAATATGAATGATATTTTGATTCTATTTTAAAAAACAGTATTCTGGCACAACCTTCTACTCCAAATACGTTAGTTAGTATCATTATGTGATTTAATAATAACCGTTCTTTTAATTGCTTTTTTGTTTCGTATTTATTAAAAAGCCTTTTAATGTACTTTATTCTGTTTAAATCTTCATAAAATTCATTAATCCCCTTACAATAGGGATTATCGTACATTTTAATAGCATAAAGAAGAAAATTATCTTCACTCAACGGTTCGTAAAGCATTTTAAATTATTTTTATAAAGCTCCTTGTTCCGAGCTTTCAGACTGTCCTGCTATTTTGGCTTCCAGTTTGTATAATCCAGATGGTGCTTCATTAATTGAAACAATAAGATTTAAAGGAGATTCTAAACCATCAGTGGTATCAAATTGATCGTGAGGAGTGGTTACAGATTTACCAAAAGCTCCACCAAATCTATTCATCTTTAATGTTATTGGTTGATTTATTTTTAATTCAGTTTTCTTGTTAAAATCAAAATCTAATCCTGCCAGATTTAATTTTACTCGAAGTAAAGATAAAGCAGCACGAGGATCAAGATATTCTCTACCAGTAAAAGCATTCAAAAACGCTTGGATGCGCTTTAATTGTTCTGGCTTTTCAACGCGATAGATACCGTCGTCGCTTACTGCAGATCTGGTAGAATTTGGTGCTGGATAACCACCTAAAACTCCACCATCCATATTTTCGCCTTCGTTTAATTGTTTTCTTAAATCTTTGTATTTTTTCATTTTAGTCTCCACTTTATTTATTAGTTTTTATTTCTTGTTTTTCTTGCCAGAATTTAATTTACCTTTTTTCTTTAATTCAATAAAGGTAGCTAAACGATAACCGGCTTCTTCCGGGGTATCATCTCTTATTTTGTTGCCATTTTTATCTTTAGGACCGGTTACTACTTTGGCTCGATCTTTTACTTTTTCTCTGATATTATCACGGCTTTTTGCTCTAGGATTGGTTTTTTGAGGAGTAAGTTTGCCTTTGTTGTCTTTATTTACAATATCTTCCGAAATTTGACCAAAAAAACGATCTTTTAGACGTTCTCTTAGAATCAGATCTGTTTCTTCGTGCACACCACGGCGAGCTTTACTGGCTTCTATTGCTCGTAATTGAGCCATAGCCTTTTCCTTGCTGGGATGAGTTCCAAGAACTTTCTTTCCAGCACTGTCTGTTACCACCCAGTTATCGCCACGATGTAATATTTTTTCGCTTAATAGTTCCATTTGTGTGTCCAATTCTTCGTTTACTTTCTTCCAAGTTCCGCCCTTTTTCTTGTAGCATTTTGATGCCCATGCGTTTGCGTACGCGCTTGGGTACACATCAAACTTACTCTTTGCTTGTCTCTTACAATCTGACCATTTTTTAGAATCGTTTGGAACATTCTTTTCTAAAATTACCACTCGGGTGTCTTCGCACACCACTTTGGTAATTTCTGATGGATATAATACTTTGGTTACTTCTTCACCTTCAAATAAAGCAAAGGTATTTTTAAAAATACCTAATGTTCCGTAATAATTACCTTTTACAGTTTCAACCAAAGTTTTTTTATTTCTAAAAGTTGTAAGATCCAATTCGGTAAAATCTAAACACTCTTTAGTTAATTGAGTAACAGACTTTCCTTTTTCCCACATTCGGCAAGACCAGTAACGAGCTTTAGTACGTGGGCCTGGATTTTCGCAATTGTGGCGAGCTCGAAAGTTTTTACGACGACTAGGATCGTCTCTTTTAATTTCCATGTTTGGATCACCAAAACGAACTATAACTTCGTTGCCTTTTTCATTCTTTACACGAACAGCAAACTTTTTTGGGCCACCCGGAGTTCGGAAAGGTTTACCAAGAGCAGCTTCTTCTTTCAGAAGCTTCTTCTTCATTTTTTCTTTAATTTTATCCATTAAACTGGATTTTTTATCATTGTGTTCACAACCACAATCTTCGTTTAAGTTTTCCATAGACTCGTTCACCTTTTTCTTTGCTGCACCAGTTTTAACAAATATTGGCTTTTTTCCTTTAGTTCCAGTGCCTTTTTCCGCTCTACCAGCTTCACTCTGTGCTTCTCTTTTTCTTTTCACGAAACTGCTAATTCCTTCTTTTCCTAGCTTTTTTGCTTTTTGTTTGGAAAGACATGCAGAGTAAGATTCACCTTCTTTGGCATCACCACATTTGCCTACACGCTTTCCGACAGTATTATATCTATCCCAACCAGGTTCTTTGGTTGCAGACTGTTTATGGAACCATTTTCCAAGTCCAGAATCTTTATATACTTCGTTTAGTTTCATCGCTTTTGTTGACCTAATTGAGCTGTGATTTGATTACGAATTTTAGTTAGTTCATTTACAGTAAATGTTTCATCAATTCTTTCAGCTTTCAAACCACTACACCATTGAACCATTACAAATCCGGTTGTTTGGTTTTGAATTTTAACAGGAAGTACGCTGAAAGCTTCCACGCTACGAGATTCCAAGTATTGTTTCAAGTAAGAGTTTTTAAGATCTACTGTGTAGTGAATTTTGGGGCTGTCTTCTAATACCAAATTAAGCAAAGGAATAAACATAGAGCAAAGAACGCCTTTAATTCGATTGGCGTCTGATTCGATTCCTTTTTCTAACGACTCATGTGTAATACTAAATTTTCTCATGGACACACCATCCATGAAGTATTCGCCGTTATGAAATTGAATTACTTGAGCTCTAGCCGAGTCTGTTAATACTCTGAGTTCTGTGAGAACTTCGTGTATTTCTCCGTGTACAGTGATGAAAGAGTTATCATTATTTTGTCGGTCTTTACTGTATTTGGTCCAAGCTTTCCAAACACCAAATATCATTGCACAAGCCACTGCAACATATGCCGAATAAGCTTCAAATACTTTAACAAAATCTTGGGAAAAGCTAAAATGACCGTCAATCATTGAACACCTTTACTTCTTTTTGACTTTAAGTTTTTTGTCTAATTGACTTTCGAGATAGGGAATACTTTTCATACCAACGAATGAAGCACCAGAACCTGGAGTGTCTTGAAGAAGTTTATTTACCAATTCAGGGGTACCTTGAAATCCTGCACCGTGATCTTCGTTCATGCTGCGATTCTTTGATTTAGATATTACTTCTAAATTGTCATCACTATTATTTTGAGGATTGCCATCTTTATGATGAGTGTCATTGCCATCGCCTTTACTAATTTTACCCTTTTTTTTCATTATTCTGTTGGCAAGAACTCGTTTGCTACGATTCTTTCTTTGTTCTGGTTTTGCGTGGTAATTATCGTATTCTTTACGATAATTTCTTTTTTCTTCTAAAGAAAATTGCTCTTCAAGAATACTTAAAGCGTCAATAAAATTTATTTCTCCCAATTTAATTTTTTCCACCAAATAATCGTTTGATAAAATATAAGATTCTAACAGAGCGTCTGCTCCCTTTTCTATAATATTTTCATCGTCTCCATCAGAATTATAATTATTTTTTACTGGTATTGTTATTTCTTCTTCTTTATCAGAACCTGGATTCATGATAATTGTATTACTGATACCCGAATCACTAAAGGAATAAAAATCAGAATAAATTATGGGTGTTCTAAAAGCAGCATCGTTTAATGCTAATTCAAACATTTGTAAAAATGTAAAAGGATTTGCTAGTTGATCTTTTACTTTTTGTATTTCACCAACCGCCTCAATTGCAGATTCGTTCAAAGAAACCATCATTTGCATCAAATTTTGTAAAAATCCATTGCTAGTGTTTGGTGTTGGTTGAAATTTCAAACTTAAATCTGTGTCTTTAGACTTAGCAAGAGTCATGGCAAAATTTGGATCTATATTGATTAGTTCAGCATCAGTGCCGTCTTTTCTTGCAGACAACATCACCTGAGCGGAACCAAGCTTGCCTTCAAATTTAATGTTTCCAGTGAGTGCTTCCAACAAGAATGCAGCTTTCAATTCTTCGTTTTGATTGAAAAAAGTTTCAAACATATCAGCAGCTTTTTCAATCAACTTTTTCTGATCCATTTCTGCTGACTTTTGTTTCCATTTTATTGTTTGAAGTTTCATTTCTCCCTGTCTGTCTACTTGTACGGGAGGAGGAGTTCTTATTGCAGAATAGCTTATACGTAAATTTTGGATGAAGTCGTCAACAAAAGGACCGAAAGAAGCAATAAGTTCTTCTTGTGGAATACTTGCCATGGAAGTATTCAGAACAAAATTAGCCTCACCCCTGAGTGTTGGTTTTATTTGTTCACCAATCTTTACAGCAAATCCCATGGTTTGTTTTTGTTGTTTGTCAACACCAATAAAAGTTGCGTTTGGTTGTGCTTCTTTCATGCCGTAAACCGACCAAGCTTTTCCTACTTTCACTGTTGGTGGCACAGCATCAAACTTCATGTTTGCAGTTTGTGGTGAATTATTTAAAATTTGTTTAACTAATCTTTGTAAAGAATCACCAATCGTTCGACTGTTGCTAACCAATTGTTCGTATTCTGCAGACGGTTTTTTACCGTTCATCACAGAGAATGCATCAGGGATAGCGTATGATAATTGATTGATATTATGATCCCAGTCTGCGTATGATGAAGCTGGATCTGTTATTTCTTTACCGTCCTTCGGTGCTCTCATTCTTGGAGGTGGAGGTGGAGCAGAAGAAACTGCTTCACTTGATGGAAAACTAGAAGTGGTTTTTGATTTTTGTTTTTTTGTAGACTTTTTCTCTTTTTCAATCTTGCCTAAAAGACGTATTGAAGTTTTTGTGTTTATAAAATTATCTAAACTGGAATAGTACTTTAAATCTCTTTGAGAAATATTTCCTTTATCTATTTTTTTAACTTTTCCTTTTAGAATTGTATGAATATCTGCATTGTAATCGTCTTTTGGAATAATTTCAATTTTGTTTCTTCTGTTATTTTTTACAATAATTATTCTTTTTAGAACACTTTCTTGTCCATCTTGACGACGTTCTTCTCGTTTACGATCACGTTCTCTATCACCAGGATTAACTTCTGGGCGCATTTTTCTTTTTTCTGCTTTGATTGGTGTTCTTTCTTCAATCAATTTATCAAAAAAATTATTCATCAATTGTTCTTTACGTGATTCACCCAATCCCATTAAAGCACCTTTTGCCTTTGCTCTGGCAGCATCTCTGGCTAATTCCATTTTTAATATACCTTCTTGACGAGCTTTGTTTGCTTTAAATTGAAATAGTTTTTTGCGATTTTCTAGCTTTTGCTTTTGAAGTGGAATATTCATTTCCCAAAGCATAGAAGATTCCGCAAGAAAATCGGCGTATTCAGATTCGTTGAACCAGTTGGGTTGATTAAGCATAGTGTACAGTTATTTATGGATTTTTAAGCTTGATCTTTTGGTTGGATGCGTTCAACTGTAAATCCTTTAAAGCTTTTCCGTTTTCCGCTAATAACATCATACATGGCAGCATCATTAATCTTTCTGTCTTTGCAAAATCCGGTAAAATTGTCTGTAATATACTTGATTCCGTCTTTATCAGTAAAGATGTAGATGGTTCGCTTCTTTTTAGTGTGAGCAAACTCTATAGTCTTGCGAACTTTAGACTCCCATAACCATTCATTACCTGCTCGTTTAAATTCACCACCATATTTTTCAATAAATTTTTCTCTGTTTTGTATTCCACGAGAATTTCCGTTAAAAAATGCCCATTCTCTACTATTACGCTTGTTCACATTGTTTAGGTTCATATTCGTCTCTCCATTCTTTGATTGCTACAGCAAGTGCTTTTTTGTAGTTTTTGGTATTCTCCACAAATACCTGAGTAGTACCATCATCACATGAAATCAGGATAACAATCTGGGTTATAGGCTGTCCGGTACGTTCTTTCCACATTTCTGCGTATGCAGTGGCTTGTAGAAAGTAACTGTGAATGTCGTCTTTTTGCTTGGGTCGAGTACTTCCTTTAAAGTCAATCACGCTGGGAATCCCATTATAGTCTGCAATACAGTCGGATCTGCCTGCCATGCGTAACGGCTTGCTCCACAAAAATCCTTCAATTGCGTACACATTATCGATTTTATCAATTTCTGTTTGAATTTGATTGAAAAGATCTAAAGTGTACGGGTCTTGGTCTTTAAATTTAGGTTCGTTTAACAGATAAGTTTCAATTAAAGAGTGCAGTTTAGTGCCACGAATTCTGGTACGGGCCGCTTCTTTAGGATTCTTTTTACGCCACTCAGCAAAGAACTGGTTTTTCTTCCAGCCTACCACAGTGGTTACACTGGGAAATCTGCCTTCTGGGGTTTGGTAGAATCCGTCTACTCGTTCGCCTTGTTGCAAATCCACTAATTTATGATTAAAATGTTTAGCATTCATGATGTATACATATATTTATACGGAGAAACCTATGGAATTCTATAAAGAAGGTCGAGTATTAACTATTGCGCCTAATGCCACATTAGATCTTGGTGCGGCACAATACAACCATAAAGGTGCTGTTATTGTTTCTAATGGCCCACTAGCTACCACTACTGTTACTCTTAAATTTTTTACCAAGGGAACAAAATCTACTGAAGTGACTTTTATTCATGCATCGTATGTTGGTGGAGAAGCTTCAATTTCTGCTTTTACAAACAACCTGATACCAGTAAGATTAGCAGAAATTAAAAATGATGATGCTAATTTTTCGCTAACAGTAACACTATTTAATTAAAGGACAAAATAATGGAATTTTATAAAGAAGGTAGAGTACTAGGAATAACCGCAAACACCAGATTAGATCTTGGTGCCGCACAATTTAATCATAAAGCAGCGATAGTATTGAGTGATGCAAGTTGTAAGTTAGAATTTTACACAAAAGGTGCAGTTTCGGCTGGCATAACTTTTGGTGCAGGTCAGCAAAATCCTCCAACTAATGTGTTTACTAATGCACTAATACCAGCAAGACTAGCTGCAGTAACTCCTGATACTGGTGGTACTGGTAAAATAATATTGTTTAACTAAAATTATTTACCTAATAATTTCTTGAAGTAACCGGTTACATCAGAACCGGTTGAGTTGTGTACTCGGTATTGTTTTCTACCGTACACTATTCGGCGAACACCACGAATAGAAGAAGCAAACACTTCCACCTTTTTGCCGTCTTGAACGTAAACAACTTTATACTTTTGTTTTTGTGTTTTTCGTCTTAACGATTCTTGTGGTGAAAGTTTATTTTCTGTAATTTGTGTTTTTCTTGTTACTGCTCTTCTAGTTGTAGGATCTAAAAATGCTGCTCGTTTCCAAATAGGTAGTCTTTCCATTTCTGCTGTAGGAAATTTTTGTCTTTCTTCAACCGGTAAATCTTTCAATCTGTCTGCTGGTTTTGTTTCGTCTGGTTGTGTTGTTTGTTCTTCTTGAATACTAACTTCTTGGCTAAAAATTGATCTGGTGTACGGATCAACAAACGCTCTTCTAGCTTTAGCTCCGTATCGTTCGTTTGGAGCAAAATCAATACCAACTTCCGGTTCTTCTTGTCTTTTAACAGTTTCTTTTGGTTCTGGTATACGAGTATACGGTGGTCTTGGATCTGTAATTCTTACACGAGTTCGTGTTGGTAGTGGTTCATCAATTTTTACACGAGGTTTTGGTGGTGGTGGAGTTTCATCTTTTACAACAATTTCAGTTTCACCTTTTAGTGGAGTTTCATCTTTTACAACAATTTCAGTTTCACCTTTTAGTGGAGTTTCATCTTTTACAACAATTTCAGTTTCACCTTTTAGTGGAGTCTTAGTTTTTGGAAAAGTTATTGCACCTTTCCATATATCTAAAATAGTTTTGGTGACATCACTTGCTATTTCTGCTGGAGTTTTCTTGTTGGCAGGTAATGTGTGTGCTGCTGGAGCAGGTGTGTCTAGTTGTGTGGTTTTTTTGACTGGTTTAACTTCAATCTTGGTATCAGTTTTAACAATTTCTCCTGGTTTTACAGCAGGTTCTGTTTTCACAATTGGTTCTGTTTTCACAACCGGTTCTACTTTTGGTTCCACTTTAACTATAGGATGAATTGTTGGAATTTTTATTTCTCCACCTTTGAGTAAATCTTTTTCTGCAACTTTCACTGCATCTTTAAATAAATTTTTCTCTAATGCTTTAATAGCAGCTGTAGTTAAAGTTTTGCCTATGTATTTGCCTAAACCAAAATCAAATCCTTCTCTTAAAGGTGTTGATCTGCTTGTTCTGGTTCCGACAGGATTCATTGTTTTTGATGTTCCTCTAAATTCTCTAACCGCCTGATCCATTGGTTGTTCTGGTAGTGGCTCTGTTGGTACCATTGTGGGAGTTGGTAGTTTAGGACTGGGATCTGCGGATTTTTGAGCTTGTTTTCGCATGTAATCTGCCTGCCATTTACTTTGTGGTCTTGCTGATATTGGAGAATACTCAGCACCGCGACGATCTGCTTCACGAGCGAAAGCGAATTCGTCTGATCCATCATCGTATACAGGTGCAGGAGCGTGGGCTTCGCCTGATTCAAAAGCACTTAAAGGATTTAATATGTCTCCCGCGTATGACGAATCACCAGTGAACAATGATGCCGCAACAGCCGCTGCAGGACCTACAAATGGAATCTTTCCTAACTTTAATCCTGATATTTTTGGTACAACTCGTTTTACTTGTTTTGGTAATGCTCGACCAACAACATCTCCCGCCATGGCCCCACCAAATTGTGCAAGCCCTCCATAAGGTGCCATTAATTTTCCACCAAGAACGAAACCAGCAGCACCAGGAATTGATGGTTTCCATCCGATTGGTTTCATACCAAACATACGACGACCAGTATTTATTAATTTTATACCGGCGGATTCTCCACCGTAAGCACCACCAATTTCTGCTGCAGTTTGAGTAACAGGACCAGCTTGTAATTCATCTGCTATATTTCCTGCTAGATCTTGACCGATACCGGCAGCAATACCTATAGGTAATCCAAGTCCAAGAGCTTTTAATCCTCTGGTAAGCTTTCCTGCAATACCAGTTGTAGCCGCTTTTGGTTCTACCGATGCTTGTGGTGCTTGAGCACCTTGTTGAGGATTTGCTTTTCCACTTGCTGTGCGAGCTCTTTCTTGTTGTCTTACTCGATCTTGTTGTTGTTTTAACCACTCATCTCTTATTGCCCATGCTGCTCTCTTACGTTCAGCTTTACTTGCTTTTTCCCATGCGGCTGGATCTGGTCCTTCACTACGCATACGTTCTTCCCAATCTCTCTGTGCTTGTTCTCGGCGCTCTCTTTCGCGTTCTTTTGCTGCTTTTTTTTCTTCTTCAGTTGTTTTTGGTGTTGCTTGATCCTGTGCTCTGCGATTAGCTTGTCTTCGTGCTTCTCGTTCTTCCCAAGTGGATTCTGTTCCTGTTGTTGAAGATGAAGAACCTGCAGGTGGTGGAGTGGTTTTAGTTCCACCAGTTTTACGAGCCTGACCTTCTTCGCGCAGTTTACGAGCGTTTTCTTGCGTTTCCGGACCCAGTTTTTTCATTTCGGACTCAAACTGTTCATCAGTCATGTTTGCGTATTTGTCTCCTCTGTCTATGCGTCTTCTTTCTGTATGTCTTCTGTCATCTACATCATCTTCTAACAGAATAGCAAGCGTATTTGCAAATTGTGAAATAACATTATCATTAATTTCTCGATTTGCATTGAAATCGTTAACAAATAATACAGATTCGCCAATAGAATGATTAATAAACTGAACAAACTCACCAATAGAAGGATAACAGCCATTGGATTGTTTCCAATCCATGGCTGTTTCATTTAATAAATTTTTAGTTTTTCGGAGATTTTTAATTTGATTATACTTGCTATTCTTCATAACAAGTATTTATATTTGTTTACTTTCCGGGCAACAGGAATCGGATGGGCCAGTAGCGGCTTCCATCATTATTTCCAAAAAGTACCCAGTCTTCCACATTCAGCGGATTGTAGGTCCGCCAAACACCGTCAGTCAGGTTCACGGTGAACACACCACCAGCCGTACCCAACTTACGCCACACTGCCAGCGAAACTGGCGTTTGATGTGAGTCTGAAATCAGGGTGTACCCCTGATCCGACAGCCAACGGTACATGCCCGGGGCAACGCCCTGACCCACGTAATCGTTGTGTACACGAATCCGATCAACCACATATACCTTGCGGCCCCACTGAAATCCGCCCTGCGGGACAGGTGCGGTGATCAAGCGTGCAGTCAGCACCACATCACCGTTGTTATCGGTAGCCATGATCAGCACACCGTTTCCTTGTGGTGTACGAACCTGCTTCATTTCAATGCCTAGACCGTCCAGATCACGATCTCCCCAGTGCTTGGTTACAGTACCAGGAGTACGATCAAATTCCTTGATTTCCTTGTTAAAAGAGGCGAGATTGTTATTATCGATGGTAATTGTAGGAGTAAGAATCATGCCTCTAATATACACTCAAAAGAAAAAAATGCAAATTAGAAATTTAATTTTCCATAAATAAAGGTGATCGGGCTGAGTTGGTCGTAGACAGTCCTTCACGCGAACTACGCCATTCATGCTTTAAAAGGAACTTCGCTACCTTTCGATCGTCATAGAGGCAGGGGAGAGTTCACGCTCTCCCTTGCTTTTTTTATAAATACAGGTAAGATTATATAGCAAGGAAACCCACAATGGATATGGAAAATATTAAAAAAGTCGTCAAAGAATCTATCGTACAAAACTTTATGGAAGCCGCCAAGTTTGCTCGTCGTGGTGCTGAAAAGCAACGCCCAAAGAGTTGGAGCAAAGGCACCAAGTCTGGATCAGACAAGCGCAAGATGCGCGAAGAAGGCAAGCGTGATGCTCGTGATATGAACGAAGCAAAAGATGATGATTTTTTTGGTACTAATTCGAGTGGAGTTACCAGAGGTCTAGACAGAAATTATGGAGTAGAACACGAACCTGATGTGGAATCTGCTGCATCAGCAACTCATGCTCATCACTTTGAACCTGTTGATTGGCAAGACCGCTCAAAAGGTCTTCGATACACAAAACACTCAAGACTTGCAAGACACGGTATTCCGGTTGAAATGTTGGATACTGGAACTCTTCTACCAAAATCACAGCACGAAGCTACGTTTGCACAACACCCAAACGCTCTATCGTATTTAAGAGACGTTAAAAATTATCACTGGGATTCATACGAATGGAATCGTGGTGCACAATTAAAAGGGTTTAGTGGAGCAAGAGCTAATGCTGCTCATCACACCCGAATGGGCATTGCAACAAAAGCATTAATTGAAAAAATTAGACAAGGACAAATAGTTCCACCACAAATGGGAGATGTCAGCGAACAAAATAATTACTATTATAACAAATTAAAAGAGAATACTGAGATTCCAAGACACGCCAGAGTAACTTCGGATGAAGAACCAGACTATTACGGCGAACTGGAACGTCAAAGAAAAGCAGGCACATCAGGAGAAAAACCAAAAAAGAAACTTAAAAAAAAATAACATTGGAATCATCGGCGATATAAACTGATACGAAATTCATAATTAAATATAACATTCGTAACCAATAGGAACTTCCTAACAAATAGGAAGTTCTTATTCTTTTACGAATTTTGTAACCGAATAGGAAATTTGTAACCGATTACGAAATTCGTAAGGTTCCGAGGTTCCGGGTCAGTGCCAACGAGTTCCTTTGGCATTATTACCTTTATCGAACCTGGCTTGTTGTCTCTTTGGTTGACTACGCTTGATCCTAGACATCAGTTCACTCCACCGTCCGCCGGTTGCTTTATCCGGGGTTAGAGTGTGATCTGCACCAAGAGCCGGTGTACACCCCAACCACGACTTCTTTACACACTCTTTCGCTTTGCACTTTGGGCAAGGCAGAGTGGTTGGAAGATCGCGGTCTTTCATCATGTGAACTTCTTCCCAAACTTTCTGACATTTTTCGCATTCATAATTATAAGTTGGCATACAATTATTTATACGAGTTATACGACAGTCCTATAACTTACGAATTTCCTATTGATTACGAATGTCCTATAACTTTTCATACTATCAACTTTCGAGGTTCGGTTCCAGTCCGGTCAGGTCGTCCACCGGAACGCTCCACTTGGCAACCACATCCGCGAGAAACTCACGCACCTGTGCGTCCGTCAAGTCTTGTTTTCCCATATTGATGAAACGGCAGATGAACTGTACATTTCCCGGAACATACCCTTGGTTGGAATCAATCCGGTCAATGCTGGCGGCGTATGCCATGTTCACATCTTTTGGAAATGTGAAGTTTCTACCGTTCCTAACCGGAACTGTTGGCATGATCATCGGTCGGCGGGTGTACGCGCATCTGCCTTTCTGGGAGGCCAGCAAGTTCTCCAAGTATATTTCATTCAATCGCATTTCCACCTGCCTGTTGTTTCCCTTTCGGCAACAGTCTACGGCATTTCGGATGAAGTAGGTCATCCGGTGTCGCTTGTGTGGTGTGTGGTACTTGACAGGCATTATAGGACAGTATACCCCGTATTATCG
>Ga0078894_10001251_pt1 | contig 18761 bp, 17 predicted proteins | sample LauGreSu1BDMLBSD_2_FD_67506 | JGI IMG/M metagenome (GOLD analysis project Ga0078894, IMG submission 67506) | Freshwater lake microbial communities from Lake Michigan, USA - Su13.BD.MLB.SD (version 4) (version 4) | ecosystem: Environmental > Aquatic > Freshwater > Lake | place: Lake Michigan... | reverse complement strand
ATGCCACCGAAAAAACGCGCACTACCTCTCGACAAATTCCTATTAATCGTTGAATCTCCCTCTAAATGTGCGAAAATCGAGTCGTATCTAGGAGAGTCCTACAAATGCATATCATCCAAAGGCCACATAAGAGAAATCGACGGCATAAAGAGTATCGATGTAAAAGACCGATTTCAGATTGAATACAGTCTTATCGATGAGAAGAAGGACCACATTGCCGCCATGCGAAAGACGGTTTCCACCTATAGACCGGAATGCGTCCTCTTGGCCACGGATGATGACCGGGAGGGAGAAGCAATTGCATGGCATATTTGTCAAGTCTGTGGCTTAGACGTCCTCTCAACAAATAGAATTGTATTCCACGAAATAACGCAACCTGCGATTAAAGCAGCCGTTGCCAACCCCGGCCGCATCAATCTGTCTCTTGTAGCCGCGCAACAAGCGCGGCAGGTTCTAGACATGGTCGTCGGCTACAAAATCTCGCCTCTCCTATGGCGCTACCTCGGAGGCAATCGGAAAAACGCCCTCTCCGCTGGTCGCTGTCAAACGCCCGCGCTCCGACTTGTTGCCGACCACGACAAACAATATAAAGAGGCTCTTGCGAGAGGCGTCGGTCAGATACACAAGGTCTCGGGAACCTTTACAAATCGCATGTTGCCCTTTCAATTAACCCGCACATTCAGTGTTTCAGAAGAAACCGGTTTATTATCGGACTTTTTCGAGAGGACGAAAACACACGAACACAGATTGGCTGTGGGGAAACGGCGTGAATCAATAAGGTCCCCTCCCAAACCCTTCAACACCTCTCGTCTTCTCCAAGTAGCAAGCAACCAATTCCGCTTCTCGCCTAAAACGACAATGAATCTGTGTCAGACTCTCTATCAATCGGGTCTAATAACCTATATGCGTACAGATTGTCAGAAATACTCCGATGTCTTCCTGGAAAAGAGCGCGGCTTTCATAACACAAGAATATGGTGCAGAATATTTGGGACATAGAGAGGACGTTGTTCTACTCGACGCGTCTATGCCCCATGAAGCCATTCGCGCGACCAACCTCTCATTAAAACAATTTACAAACCCGGATTCTATGTTGACGCGACTCTACGGTCTTATTTGGCGTAATACGGTGGAGAGTTGTATGGCCGCCGCGAAATACAATGTTGTGGATATAACGGTATCGGCTCCTCTCGACACTATCTACAAACATACTGTGGAAATTCCCTTATTCCTAGGTTGGCGTCGTTTAGACATCAAAGACGCCACCGACGTTCAAGCAACAGATAGTTCACTTCTCATTTATTTAGAACAAATCGAGAAGAAGGGGTCGCCAGTTAGTTGGACTCTCGTCGAATCCAAAATCGCGATGGAGGAGAAGGCCCCTTCTCATTACACGGAAGCTTCTCTCATTCAGAAACTCGAAGACTTGGGAATTGGCCGCCCTTCCACGTTTTCCTTTATCGTGGAGACGATACAAGACCGGGGTTATGTCCGGAAGACGGACGTGGCGGGAAGGAAAATCGAATGTGTGGAGTGGAAGTTGCGTCACCCGACCGGCATGGAAACCGTCAAAACGGAAAGAGTATTCGGAGAAGAGAAAGACAAGTTGGTTGTGCAACCCACAGGATTATTGGTTGCGGAGTTTCTGTCGACCCATTTCGAAGAATGCTTCTCCTACGGCTACACAAAATCTCTAGAAGACGAACTGGACCGGATTGCCGCGAAGTCGGCCAACGATGCGCAAGAAACCTGGCATGAAATCTGTCGCCAATGTTTCGACGATATTGTCGAGAAGTCGAAACCTCTCGCTCAACAAACCAAACAGACCTTCGCCCTCGCCGACACATCCGAATATGTTCTTGTTTTCAATACATATGGCGCTTCTCTGAAGCGGGCTTTGGATAATGGAACCACAGAATATTGTAAAGTAAGGACAGATGTAGAGTTGGATTTGGAGAAGGCGAAACGGGGAGAATACAACATGTGGGAATTGGTTTGGCGAGAGGAGAATAGCATTTTAGGGACATACCGAGACGCGGCGATTTATTTGAAAAAGGGGAAATATGGATTTTACGTGGAATGGAATGAGAAGACATATAGTGTCAAGGGCGCTTCGCGCCCCACCTTGAAGGATGCAATTAAGGAAATCGAGAAGAAGGAGCCGAAGATGTCTGTGGAAGACGCGGCTGCCATGTTTCTGCCTGTCTCCGAGTTGGACGAAGGAGGAGGGGGATGCGTTGTCGCTACAGAAAAATCCGTGGTGCGTTCTTTACGTTCCGACCTCTCGATAAGGAAGGGGCGATATGGAAATTACATTTATCACAAAACGGCGGCGATGTCGAAACCCGGATTTTACAAACTAAAGTCTGTAAAATGGGAGAGCATGGCCGACTTGGAATTAATTGCGTGGATTGAAAACACATATCACATTAGTATATAAATCGGGTCATCTATGGCCGACGCTAGCAAACCTATAATAGAAGGAACCAAGTATGTATCTTCGATGTCATATATAAAAAACTTCTTTTTCGTATTTGTGTTCATCCTCTCGTTCTCATTGATAAAACAGAGCGACACCGAATTATTCGGGCTTGGTCTGTTCTTCGCCATCAACATGATGTATTGCATCGGAACCGTGAATGATGTGTTGAAACAAATGCAAGTTGGTTCGGACGAACAAAAATGGAGAGGCGGCGTTTTAATCGTGGTCATGGCGTTCAGTTTTGTGTCGACCATTCTTCTCGCCATGACCATTTCCAGAATACAGAGCAAATTCATCCAGAAGCACCGCATCCTGCGTTTGGGTGAAAATGACGCGCGTGATTTGGACAAGGCCGAAACGATTTTCATAACCATCACGGTCTTTATGTGGGCTTTGGCCTTATATACATTTAAAACCTCGGACCAGATAAACAAGACCATGTTTTTGGTAGGCCACAAAATATTAGGGAGTATGGAGGTGAGTTGGATACGTGTGCTGTTTGCGGTGGCGACATTTTCTGTGGGTGTGGCGCTTTACAGTCGGCTTGGGCGCGAGAGTATTTTGGTGAATAATAGTCCAGAGGAATTTTGCAGACCAGACAGTGAGGCGAAACTGAATGGAGTCAGTATGTCGATGTTCAAAGACAATTTCGTTAAAACGTTCTGGTTCCTGTTTGCGTATGTTTTTATGAAAATTTTGAGACCGGTTATCGAATCAAACAGTTTGCCGCTCTTTCAGCGAAATGGTATGGGATATGCGAAAGATTGGGTTGGCAACGCGTTTAGTTTTAAAGACCCCATATTTGCAACCAACCGTTCTACGCCTGATTGGGGCTTAGACTCCAACACACTATTTTCGAAATTCGCGGGTCTATTCACGTTACGCTGGCACACCCTTTACATATTAGGAATGCGCGCATTCGGACTCGCGGCCTTGGTTTACGCTTCCTACAGTATTCGCGATTTCCAGCAACTCGGCACAGACCCATGTATGATGAAATACGCTCGCATAAGACAACTCTTTATTGCATTCATCTTTTTCCTGATTTGCCTCTACACTGTAAATGTGTTATCCGCCTATCAACTCACCACTCTCATTACAAAAATAATGAAGTACCTGGTTCCACCCACGGCTCTGGCTCTTTCGTCTTATTTGGTATATTTAACGAATAGCATGACACACTTGTCCGCACAACAGATTGTCGAATAAACGCCTAATCGTCAGACCAATATTCTTTATTTATGTTTCAAAAAACATAAATGAATACACACGCCTCTTTAGAAATGAAGTATTACGAGACCACTTGCAATGATTATATTCAATCCGCCCGAAAATTCGACATTCACCCCGAGTTGGTCCCGTTCGCAGAATCGACACCTGCGTCTTTAAGCCACTTGGGTAACATGATATTTTACGGGCCATCGGGTGCGGGAAAATACACGCAATTTCTGCGAGTCATTGAGAAATATTCGACGCACAAGTTGAAAACGGAGAAAATGAGCGTCATCACAGAAAAACAGCCCTACACCTATCATATCAGCGATATTCACTATGAAATCGATTTCGCTCTTCTCGGATGCGAATCCAAGAAGATATGGAACGAGTGTTTTTTCCAGATTATCGACGTGGTTTCGGCGAAAACGGAGAAGACGGGAATCATTCTGTGTCGCAATTTCCACGCCATTCACAGCGAGCTTCTCGACGTATTCTACAGTTATATTCAGCACTGTAGGACTCTCAGTATTCACATCGCGTTCGCCATATTAACGGAACATGTGAGTTTCATACCAAACAGCATATTGCGGTGTTGCAAAATTATTTCGGTACGAAGACCCGAGAAGGAAGTGTATGAGAAGCTGATAAATACCAATACTCCGGCGTGGTGTCCTCGGTCGAAGCCTCCGGTGTCTCGTCTTCTGAGTCCCGAACCTGACTCGATTTTGAACTTGAAAGAATTGCGTTCCATGCGTTCATTGACCGACTTGTCCGAATACCCCAAAGACGTATTCAACATAATTTGCGACAATATTATCGGCGAAATGTCGAAACAACACGCCATTGAAATACTGAGTTTGCGCGACCATTTATACGACATTCTCCTTTATGGCCTCGACATAACAGAATGCCTCTGGTATATCCTATTCCATTTTGCAGAGGAGGGCGCGCTTTCCGACACGAAAATCCTCTCTGAAATCCTAGACAAGATTGACGCCTTCTTGAAATACTACAATAATAACTACCGGCCCATTTACCATTTAGAGAGTATTTTCATCTATTTGATAACGAGAATCTATGAATCCGAGAAGAGCCAAGGAAATTCTGGGAATATCTGAAGACGACGACGAAGAAACAGTCAAACGCAAATACCGCGCGAAAATCCTACAGTTCCATCCGGACAAGAACAAAGACCCCGACGCCGCCGAACGGTTTCGAGAAGTCCACGCCGCCTATTCACTTCTCAAAGACTCGGAAACCGAAGAAGACTACACCAAATCCTACGATGATTTAATGTCGGAGTTTTTATCCGCGATGTTTGATGCTCGCCCTACTGGAGGAGGGGTTGCCGCGAAGATAATAAAAATCGTATTTGACCGGCTTATGGAAATCGGCCAGGAATATTTGTGTAGACTGAATCGTCCATTATTGGCGGGGTTGTTTAAGATTTTATCGAAATACAAGGAGTCGTTTCATTTGCCGGATGGGTTCTTTGAGAAGATGGAGGAGGTGTTGGCGAACGGAGCCGAAGAATACATTGTGTTGAATCCGACGTTGGATGACCTTTTGTCAGAAGAGAATATTTACAAATTGAAATATGAGGATAAAACGTATTTGGTTCCTCTCTGGCATCATGACATGGTATTCGATTGTAGTGGACGTGAACTCTTGGTGAAATGTTTCCCGATTTTGCCGGATAACATGGAATTGGACGAATGCAATGTACTCACGGTACGACTGGAATATTCTGTTGCGGAAATCTGGAATCGGGCGGAAGTGGATGTTTGCATTGGGAACAAGACGTATCAATTCGACGGCCGAGCTCTGAAAATGACGGGCGATGCTCAACAGATTGTATTACTCGGGTGTGGGGTCCCCTACAATAATACTCTGGACATATTCGACTGCGGAACTCGACAGAATATTGTGTTGGACATTTGGGTTGCCATGTATTAGGGCTATTTGTGTATTTTTTATCAAAATACATAAATTATTCGGAATTCATGTTTATGCGGCCTTCTTGACCACTTTCTTGACGACCTTCTTGACTGGAGCTGCGGCGGCGACTTCTTCCGCTGGGGGCTCTTCTACTTCTTGTACTGGTGCTGGCGCTGGCGCTTTTACTGGTTCTGGTGCTGGCGCTGGTGCTTTTACTGGTTCTGGTGCAGGCGCTGGCGCTTTTACAGGTGCTTTTGGTGCTTCATCCTCGGCATCACTGTCTTCCACTGCTGCCAAGGCGGCCGGAGTCGGCTTCACTTGTTCCCGAACTGGCTCCTTTGCCAAGGCCTTAGGAGCGGGCTCAGGAGACGCCTCCTCCAAATCTTCGGGGGGAATATGCACATTGCAAACTCCGCGGAGAGCAACGGCTTGCTGGTTCTTCTTGACCGCACACTGGAAAAGCTTCCAAGTTAAGCCCCAGCCCTTGCCGCCAATCCAGATACCACCACACTGCAACACACAAGCCACTTGACTTCTGGAAGGAATATGGTCCATGGGAGTGGAATCATCATCGCAGGGAAATATCATCTGCTTCTTCATATCGTAAATTTCGACGTTCCAGCGACCGTCGTAAAAAGGAACCTTGGCGCGAATACTAGGCGGTTTAGTAGTGTCGATTTTCTTGGTATCTTTGTTGCGGCTATACTTCAAAAAAGGGAAAAAGGTGTGCTTGGCGACTTCGCGAGACATCTCCTCGCCCCACCAGACTTCCGAATTCTTGACCGCTGCATCCAAAACTGCGTTCTCAAAATCCTTCAGCTTGGCCAAAGCCTCTCGGGTTCCGGCAGTCGCATACTCGTCATTGGGAAACGACAGAGACATGCTGTACTTGCCATCCGACTCGCCGGTCTTCTCATCCACGAAATCGCTGATTCCCCAAGTATTGAGTAATGGGAGCGAAATGTGAAGACCGCGATTGCTTTGGTTGCTAATAATATTGATGGACTTTCCGCCGCGCTCATTCACCTTGGGTTGCATGAAGCGGACATTGGAAGGTTCCCATTCGGAAACAGAAAGAACGGCAGGAGACTTTGACATTTTGTTGTGCGAGAAAAAAGTTTGCTTAAAATTAGTTGCGAAAAGAGAGAGAGAGAGTAAGAGGAGGTGGGTTGGGGTGATACATTATACTAGGTCATGTCTTTAAATCGGTTTTAAATATATTAACACGTATTACGAAGTAGATTTTGTGTTATAGATTCGCGGTTAAAATTCATCCGTCCAGTGCGTGGGTTGCACTTTGCTTCCGTCGGGCAGCATGTTTCCGCCAGTGGGGGTGCAAGGGTCTTCTTCGTCGTCGTCTTCCACGTCGGATTTTTCGGCATTATAAAGGTCTTCAGGGTTATCGATGCAACTTGAGGGCTGGAGAGTTCGGTTTCGGCAAGGGTCGGTATCGCGCTTGTATTTCCATATTCTCGACCAGTAGTTGTTGTCTGGGTCCGGCTCCTTGGATTCCAACAATGCCTGTCTGGACACTGAGACTGGGCGAATGAGAGGGTAAGACTGACCCTCCGAGGTTATGTATTGCTCGAGGGTGTGCAAGAACATGCGGTGTGCCGTCACACTGCCGCACATTCTGTCGACACATACCGCGAGTTCGTAGGGATTTTTTAGTGCCAAAACGCGCACCACGATTGTGGCACAATGGCGATTCCACCTGTGCGAGATTTTGGTCTCGTAGATGGCTCTTCTCGCGCCTCCGTTGACAAACTCGCGTTTAGGGACCAACACGTCGACTGTGTGATTGATGCTCGCGAATCGGTGGATGAGGGTTGCTAACCTCTCAACAGATAACTTACCTCGGGGTATGCGGAAATGAGAGATTGACAGAGCGTATTCATGGAATGGGTTGTCTGCGGCTCTCTCGAATGCCTCCTCTTCGGGAATCGGCACATAACCGACGTGGAGGGACTCACCTGGCAACAGAGGAATCATTGTATCGGGTTTGTAAATCAAGCCTATCGTCGGTTCCAGAATGCTAGGTTTTAATGGCATAGATAATGGTATGATTTCGGGATGAATGGGCTGCATAGGCCAAATAGGATTCATATTGTTGGACATTGTTCAAAGGGTATTAGTTCAAAAGTATGAGAGGTGAAGAGAATGTCTCCAGAAAACCCGAAATAAAAAGTCTTTCAATTTTTTAAACGCCCGACAAAAAGGTTTCGCGGGTCTGCGAGTCAATGGACAACATCAGACTTTCCAACACTCTTATATTTTCTGACGATATCGATGTGTCGCTCAAAAACCCGATAACATCCAGTGTCGCCGTTATCCACTTCTCAGACCATTGGTCATTCAAAGCCTTCGTCAAATTCTCTCCATACATTCCGCTGATTCCGTCCTTCTTGAATAAAGCCGGATTGTAAATGCTGTCCACATGATTGGCTATAATGGCATGATAATAATGCAGGCTGTGGCGAACCGTCGAATTTGACCTATATGTTTCCATCAACCTCTCGAGTCCCCGTTGAGCATGCGAAAACAGAGTCCGCATTCTCGGACGTTTCTTTACAGAGGATTCCGAGAGGAAGTGGTAACAAGCGATTTGAATCGGATTGTACATGAAGTGCAAATCCGTCTTGTTCAGTTTGTACACAATCCGACAGAAGGCTTGAAATGGACCGGGTTCTTGAAAGGACAACACGTTATTCTGTATGCACACTTTGGTCCCCACCGGTTTACTTGCCAAAATGGCCAATTTAATAATGACGGATAGCGGGTCCAACAGATAATTCCGCAAATTCGTCGAGTCGTTGTCGTCGGGAAGATAATTGGACATTGACATTCTATATCCACATGCCATTCACTTATATTTATGTCTTTGAGAACACGCATAAACCATTTTTGCATATATATAAAAATGACCACGAAGGATTCATACTACGCGAATTTCGCGAATTATGTTATCCACGACAAAACGGACGAGAAAAACCAGTCGACACCCAATTACACCTACCAATTATGGTGTAAAGACCCACACAAAATTCATGATTTGACTATTGTAGAAATAAAACAAGTATTAAAATCGGAAGGGTGTCGCGTCAGCGGAAAACGGCAAGAACTCGTCAAACGCTTGACCGAGCATTACAGTAGAATACAATCGATTATCGCGATACAAAAAATATTTAGAGGGTTTGTCGGACGCGAATCGGAGAAGTTGAGAGGACCGGGCTACAAAGAATTATATAGGTGTGTGAATGAGACCGATTTTCAGACAATGGATTCTGTTTCGGAAATACCGCGCGAATCATTTTTTAGCTACGAAGATGACGGAGGATTCGTATATGGGTTCAATGTCTTCTCGTTAATGAACATGTTCAAACGCAACAGAAAGTTCGTGAATCCTTATAATCGAGAGGACATCCCCATTGCCATCGTTTGCCGCATATTCAGTTTGTACAAGAAAATCGAGATTCTTTATCCTCTCACATTCTCGGAAAATAGACTCGAAAACCCGCGTGTAATCGAAGTTGCGATTGAAGATGCGAGAAGAGATACGGAAACATTTGAAGGTGTTGTGGTTCCTGATACTTTCGATGTGGAAGCCAACGCGATAGAGACTTTTAATTTAGAGACTTTTAATTTGGAAGCTAATGGTCAAGAATCAGCGACTCAAGAAACAAGAGTCCAAGAAGAAATGATCCACGATTCTCTTCCTCTCAACACAAGAATCCACGATGTATTCGAGAGGATACAATCTTTGATTGGCGGAGAAGTTGACCCTGCATGGTTCCTCTCCTTATCCCAGAATGAACTAGACCGATTCTACCATTTTTATCATATCTGGTGGACACGGTCGAGTTCACTTTCGGCTGAGGAGAAGATGAATATATGTGCAACTTCCGACCCCTTTGTCTTCCTCTCGCAAATCGAACCCCATTGGGCAGAAGCTCTCTACAGAAGAATCTGTTTAGAATTGACGGAATGGATGGTATTCACTGGAACGAGTGCGGATTATTGCCGCAAGGGAGCCGAACACACAATCATGTTATTGACCGTCGTATCTAGAGATGCGAGAAGAGCCCGACCCGAATTATTCGACCGATTTTCCTAACCAACCACGCTAATTGAATGCGTCCACCAAAAACCGTCATAATATGACTTCATTATATTATGACAATGCCAATAAACATCGCAATTTGTTATTGGGGATTGGTCCGAAGTCTTCGAGAGGTATATCCTCTACAGAAAAAATGCGTCTATGATGAACTCGACGCGTCCGGTATAAAATACGATGTATATTTTCATACATGGACGACCGACCAAAATTTAGTGTGGAACCGGCCGATGAATAAGCCGATTGATTATGATGCCATAGAATTGGTCGCACCCACCTCTCGACAGATTGATTCACAAGACGAGTTTTTAGCGACAATTGACATAAATCGATATTATTACGAAGGTACCTATGAATGGGAGCCGTATCTAGTCCGGAACCATTTGTGTGCTTTAGAGAGTATGAAGCGGTGTGGGATTTTGTGTAAACAATCTGGTAAAAAATATGATTACGTCATGTTTTTAAGACCGGACGCCCTTCCCAATCGACGACTCCCAGTAGAAGACATATTCAACCTGGAATTTAGCGAAAACACCATTGTGTTGCCAAACTATAACCACTGGGAAGGGTACAACGACCAATTTGCCGTCTTGGATTTCAAGCAGTTTTCATGGTACAGCGAGAGGATAGATGGTTTAGCTGAATTTAGGAAAACGAATGGACGCATAGTGTCCGAGAAGTACCTCAAGCACATAGTAGACCAGCATTACATTCCGAAACAAATCGATTTCCAATTTGACCTGTTGAGACCAAATGGCAAGTTGAACGGAAATTGAGTTGCGTTGAAAAACAGGTGGGGCAACAGATTTAGGGATTTAGGGAAATGGAGGGGCCATTAGCATAACCCGAGCCAAAATAAACAATTAAGTGCGTTAAACTACTTAAAACGGTAGCTTATAGATATGTATAATCCGCACTCCACTAGACAAGATGGTTCGCACTACTAAGCCCACTACTACCCCCACCGTTGCTCCTGCCGCCGTTGCTCTTGCCCCCGCCGTTGAGGCCAAGAAGTCTTCATCGAAGAAGGCTACCAAGGCCGAGGCCGCCCCTGCTGTTGCAGTTGCCCCTGTTGTCCAAGAGCCCGTCGTTGCCGCCCCTGCTGTTGTTCAAGAGCCCGTCGCCGAGGACAGCAAGACTCTCTCCTCCGAGGCCATCCTGACCGCCGTTGACGCCAAGATTCAACAAGTGAGCTCGATTCTCGCTTCCTTGAAGAATGACTCCAAGGCTCTCCGCAAGCAGATTGCCCAGGACAAGAAGGCCACTGAGAAGTTGGCCAAGAAGTCCGCCAAGAAGAAGAGAGCTGTGGTGGAGGGTGAGGAGGCCAAGCCCCGCAACTCCGGATTCATGCGCCCCGTCAAGATTAGTGACGAGCTCGCTTCCTTCCTCGGAAAGGCCACCGGAACCGTCATGGGTCGCCAGGACGCCAACGACGAAATTCGCAAGTACGTGAGCACCAACAACCTCAAGGAGACTGAGAAGGGCAAGGGTCGCAACATCAACCCTGATGCCAAGCTCTCTGCTCTCTTGAAGCTCCCTGCCAACGAGCAGCTCACCTACTTCAACCTCCAGAAGTACATGAAGCCCCACTTCATCAAGATTGTGGATGCCGAATCCGCATAAATGCCCATCGCGTCTAATAAAAATAAAAAACAGAAAAACCAAGAAAATACAATAAAAAGAAACATTCTTTTTTCCCTTCTTTGATTCTTCCCCTTCTTTAATTCTTCCTCTGCCTCTGCCTCTTCTTCCCATTCGTGATTAGACCCAAACACTAAAAAACCGATTTGAGAAATTCGAGCGTCAATGGTGTAGTGGTAACATTTAACCCTTCCAAGGTTGAGCCGGGGGTCCGATTCCCTCTTGACGCAACAAAATTATTCATTTGTATTTCAATTGAATAATTTTCATTCATTTTCCATGTCAAGGACTTTAAGGATGTCGTATAACAAAGTCTCGCGCGTGTTCAGCACAAAATAACACATATATTCGAACTGTTTGTAAATCCATTCTTTGTCTTCTCGACTCATGGTCATGACAATGCTCGGGTCTCGTCTCCACTCAGCTTGCGTGGATGGATGTGTGGAGTCAGCATAAGCCAGTGCAGTTTCAAATGGCAATTCGATTAATCGGTCTTCGATATAAGCAACCCGTTTTGCATCGAATAATTCCTCGGATTCGTCATCTAGCCAGGTATCTTTTAACCACTCTAACTCTTGGAAGAAAGTGCGTGTAAATTCGCCCAACACTCCAAACGTACGCAGCTTGTCATACACTCGAATGTCGTTCAACAGCAACTGATATTGCTGGATTTTTTCGTTCGTTCGGTCTTCCAAAAAAGCAGAATCCATGTTTATAATCTGTCTATAGCCAGAGGCTTTATGTATTTTGCTCTAGTATTCGCAACAAAAATATATTTGTTGCGAAACATCACTTAAACGCTACTTTCCATAAGAACGCATACTATCATGTCGGACAACATTACATTCGATTTCTTTGAGCCGAAAAAACCTTCTGCCAGCTCCGCCGCGTCAACACAACCATTGTATAGGCCCTCATCTGCCCCCTCTCCGACAACAAACAATGTTCCTATTATCGACGTCCCGTCCAAGACCGCTCCCTATCAACCTGTTAACCAACAGGCATCTTCCATCCGTCCTCTCATCAAGCAGGAGACGGGCCCAGCGGCGGATTTGATTGGCAGAATCAAGGAATACGCTTCAAGAAATCCTGTTTGTTTGGCCATTCTGACACCCTGCTACGGAGGTATGTGCCAAGTCAATTATGTCACTAGTCTTCTGAACACCATGGTCCTTTTTTCGCAAATTGGTATCAAACTCCGCATTGAATTCTGCCGCAATGATAGTCTGGTGTCGCGCGCTAGAAACAATTTGGTGGCGAAGGTCATGGCCGACCCGTCGGTGACCCACATGATTTTCATCGATGGCGACATAACCTGGAGCCCACACGATATTTTGAAGCTCATTCTGTCAGAGAAGGGTTTAGTCGGCGGTGTTTACCCGATTAAGAACTACGAATGGCACAAATTGACAGCAGGAAAGGACGTCATCAAGGAGTGGATTGACGCGAAGAACGCCTCTCAACTAAAAGGCAATGTGTCGGACATCGACATCATCCAACAAAAATTGGTCCGCTACAATCTGAATTATTTGAGCAACACTCTCGAAATTCACAATAATCTGACCAAGTTGAAACATCTGGCCACCGGGTTCATGATGATTCGCCGCGAAACCATCGAGAAGATGTCGCGCGCTTTCCCATCCACAAAATACACGGATGATGTGGGGTTCTTGCAAGGCGACGAGAACAAGTGGGCCTATGCTCTGTTCGATTGTGGTGTAGAGGACGACCATTATTGCTCGGAGGACTGGCTTTTCTGCAGCCGCTGGACGAAGATGGGCGGCGAAGTATATGCCGATGTCACCATCAATCTAAATCACTGCGGAATTGAAGAGTTCAAGGGGTCTTATATCGCCTCTCTTGTTTAATGTCTAGACCAGACATGACTGGAAAAAATGTATTTTTATTGAATTGAAATACATTTTTCATGCAAAGATAAACCCATCCGATTTCAAGATTTCCTGTAAAGATTCTGTAGCCACGGGTTTCGAGCGAAAAGGCATCGCATCCACAATCGCCTTGAACTCCTCTCGATGATTTTCCAGATACAACTCCAAATCAAACATTTTCCTCACTTTCTCCAAGCTCCCCACATCATCGATGTAGTCCGTCGTCTCCAACAGCCACTCATAGAACGTCTTTTGGTCCCTCGAATAATACGCCCATTTCCGATACTCCACATACAATCGGACGGTTGCACCTAATGACTTCTGCTCCTTCATATTGTAATCCGTTCCCGACAAAATCGCAATATCATTGAATATCGACTGTGTCATCTCCAACTCCGCCAAAATCGACTCCATGTCATAATAAATACCCTCGTGATTGAGAAGACTCAAGTGCCGAATTACACGCGGACATCCATACAAGAACATATCCATGTCGTCGCTTACACAAGCCCATGCGAATCCGTGGCGTACCAAAAACGCACACAAATGGTCCGATTCTCCCCGGGATTCAATATAAGGAACCCCGTAAGCCGTCATGATTTCTTTCGACTTTGCAATGTCCGCGTCCGAAACACGCACAAATTGACGTTTCAAGGCGTCCATTTCATGGAGGGTTTTGGCGGAAACCGTCCCTGATTCCGCCTCGATTTTCAACGCATTGTATTTCTCCTCCGCCGCGTCTTTCTCCAATTTCCGTTTAATGAGAAGCGCCTTTTTTTCCGGAGGCGGCTTGCCGTCGAACACGAATACCGGCGTTATATTGTGTTGCCTTAACACAGATATCATCAAATACATGTTTTCCGCCACCGCGTCTTTTTCGGCAAATTTGTATAAATAAATACTGGTGTCGATGACCAGCGTCTTGTTTGCGAATTGTCGCAATGATGCTTTGAAGATAGACTTCGCCGAACAATTTTCCATCAGGAAATAATTCAGCTGTTTGATACCCATTTTTCGAGTTATTTTTTGAATTAAATTTGCGTTTTTTAGGTACTCTTTTTCATGCAGTAGTATTTATATTGTTGCCCGACAATCAATTTTTTGGGGGGTTTAGGTTTTAGGAACGCGTCGTGATAGCTTGAATCGCAGTGGTTATAATGTCATAAATCGCGTCGATATTCAAGTCCCGTTCATCCGCCAACAAAAACAGGGCGCGTTTTATCTTCTCGAGTTCGCAACAGATAAATTCCGATTCCTCTCTTTGATAAACGCCGTGGGTTCTGACGGATTTCATTGTCGCCTTTATATTTATCGCACAAAGACGATGTTCTTGTGTTAAGAGCGACCTACCGGTCGCCAAACACTGATAAATATGGGCCGCGATTTTTTTCAGACTTTTCAATCGAATCTGCAACAAATTCTCGTCCACCCGGATGGTTTCCGGGATTTGTGTTGATAATCCGTCATAATAATCTCTTAGTCCGGTTGAACGGTTCGCATTGAATGCGTTGTCTAAATCGAACGCTGTGTCGGATGGCATTTTTTCATTATATACTTATGGTCAATTACTATTTGTCTCCTTTACACAATGTATTAGCCGGAGGAGAAGTCATGCGCAAGGTCTTTCGGATGGATTCTCCACAGTGTCCTCTCGATTCGGCGTGTTGAACCGCCTTCCTATATTTTTCGGATTCTATCGATTGTTTGACGAGAAGACAATAGTCGGCGATTTTAGAGGGGTTGAATTGTAGCCCGACTCGGCTCAAAAAATCATTCGCATTGTAAAGGAGGGCGGACTTCAATACGTAATAAGAGAACGCTTGGGTGTTTTCTTTGTAGGGGGCGTCCACCGGAGGCTTGAACATTGTCTCCAACGAGAATCCGGCTCTTCTCAACAGTTTATTCGATTGAACTATCGAGAAGACTTGTTCTTTCAAAAGAGCATCTCGATATTGTTTTGTGGAAAATGCGCCCTTATTGGTGCCCTTGTCGATGCCCTTGTCGGTGCCCTTAGCAAAAAGGCGGAATGCTAAATGGACCAATTCCGCCCACGTTTCACAGAAGGTTTCATACAATCGAACATCCGTTTTCAAGTCCAAAGCCGGAAACATCGAGAGGATACATTGGTTGGAATAATCTGTTGCCTTACCGTCGGCGGAGAAATCGAGTCCCAAGCAATGAAATGTTTCGTGTATCAACACTTTGAACCACTCCTCTCGACGGAAAATGAAAATCTCGTTTTTAGCACTACATGCGGTCGTGAACGCTGTATTGGCGTGTATCTGGTCAATGGGTTCCAACGGATTCGAAGGCAGCGCCTTCTTTGCATCCGTGGCCAGTATGTAGACACTGAGGTCTTTGGCGCAATGGGGCGTAGCCACAGTCGAAATATAACGAAACCATGCAACCACGTTGTTTAATTGGGTTGTTATCGATTCATGTTGAGAAGACGACACTGGTTCCAACATATAAATATGTACTTTCCGTCCTCTCGGCAAATCCACATGAGCCTCGACGCCTTTTTGTGGCGTCTTCTCGAACTCTTGACGAATAGGAGCCGGAATATAATTGTACATGGAACTCGACGGGGCATTTGAGAAGTGGTCAATGACAATGGTCGAAATTGGTTCTTTGTCATGGGAACGTATTCCATTCCATATTGTCTTTAGAACGCGAACAGATGAATTGTTTAATTTCGGATAATTACGCGGAATGGTTGAGAGGATACACCGCGATTGTCTGCGCGTTTTCCTCTTCTCAACGGCGTTCATTTACAATATTATGTGAAGAAAATTGATTTGAGAGGAAGACGGTATTCTTCTCTACAATATACTGAACCTTTAAACTTGTCATTGACCACTTCTCAAATGCCGAAAGAAAGCCACGCCATCAAATTCCGCAAATGGGTCGAAGACCTCTCCGCCAGACATAGATTGTGTGAAAAAAATACTGGAATGGGAATGGAATCCTCAAAGAAACGTAACTACGTCGATTCATTCGGAGAGCGCGATTACGAGCTCGAGAGGTACGGTCAGCACATCGACGCCGACTACTTCACACACAATTACGGCCATGGAACACGCTTTGAACAAAATAAATAATCCAGGTTAGTATAGGCAGCCCCTCTCGATCATGTCTCAGAATTCGGGAGAATGGAATATATACGGAAAAAAATACAACCTCTCTGCATTCGCCTCTATTCATCCCGGTGGCTCAGAAATAATCGAAAAAACGAAAGACCTACCAGATTGCACAGCCATTTTCGAGAGTTATCACGCCTTTTCAAATATAGACGGGTTCAAACAGACACTAGCAAAGTACGAGATTCCCAATTCTAGTTCAGACCCGAGTTACAATACGGATTTTTCCACCTATAGGGAATTAGTAAAACGGGTGAAAACCGTTTTTCCCGACAGAGCCTCCATTAAACCCCCGCCACAATGGTATGCATGGACGAGTCTTCTCGGATTCGCCTACTTCTATTTTTTATGGAGAGCAGTGGCAACAGAATATTTTGTGGAGAGGTTGTTATTTGTTCTGTTGAGCGCAACCACTGAAATGTCGATGATGTTTAACGTGTTGCATGACTCTTCTCATTACGCCATTTCGACCGACCCCTTGGTCAATAATACGGTCTCGCGGATAATGAACAGTTGGATTGGCTGGAATCATCTTCTCTGGTTGTACCATCACGTCTATTACCACCACACCTATACTGGCTGTAATTCGGACCCTGACCGAGAACTATACAAAGCCACAGATAATTCGGTTCAAACGGTATTCTTCAAAAATATCGTGTTCCCCGGACAATACTCGGGTCAAGGCATTCTCTACCTTTATTACGCATTACTGAAAAAAGAATCCATTCCGTTGCCTGACCAATCACAGACATATTATGATTGGCCGGACATCCTGATTATGACGTGCAAACTCGCAGTCTTCTACAATCTCGGATTCTTCAGTTCAGCGGTTTATATTACAGCAGAAAATGCGCTTTATTTTATAAATATTGTCGGCGACCACGATTTATACGAAACACGCGAGAATAACTATGATGGTAATGATTGGGCTTTAAGACAGATACGGAATTCGGGCAATTTCGCGAATGATAATTTACTGTGGACATTTTGGTTCGGAGGCATCAATCACCAAATCGAACATCATCTTTTCCCGAATATGTGTAATGTGCATTATTATATTGTGGCTTCGATTGTGCGTGAGTTTTGTTTAGAACGCGGAATTCCATATGTACATGTGAATACTGTAGAGGATGTTATCCGGTCTTTTACAAAGTCGGTTGCACTCAAATGAGGTCAGATTGAATTGTGTAGGGTTCCGGGAATCGCAATGTCCGATTCAAGTGTTTAAAGAGTCCCACCGATTTCAGTTCGCGCTGGAAGGCAATCGAGAGGTGAGCTATCTTCTCAGACATTTCGCGAGAGGTTACAACTGCGGGCAAATATTTTTTACACAAGTCGGGGCGAATGCCCAAATAATAGATATTGGTTTCCAGCTCCATGACAGCCATCGAGGTTCCTTTTACTGAATCGCGGAGTCTTTTTTCCAGAGCCTCTCTTGCGGAGTCGTCTTCCACATAATCCGCGTCAGGGTCCACACGAATATTGAGCAAGACGCACAATTCCGAGAACAACATACGATAACCGAGAAGAAGCATTTTCTAAGATTGAAATTGAAATGTTTATTGTCATTTGTTAATAAACATTCAAAAAGTATTCAATTTTTTTAAAGGGACCGAAGAGGCTGGATTCAAAGAATCTGTTGCCACGGGCTGGATTCATTACATGATCTGTTGCCACGGGCTGGATTCAAAGAATCTGTTGCCTAACACGCATCAACTCCTTATCCGCCACAGGAGGTGTTCCAGTTCCTTCCTTATGCAACAACAGTGCATCCCGAGTCATTTTCAAGATTGTCCGCATATCCGCATTGTCCGCAAATTTAGCTTTCAATGCCACCATCCTCTCTTCTTCTCGTCTCTTCTCGTCAAAATCCATATCCGGAGCGATAACGCGTTTCTTCTTCTCAGTAGTCTTCGGTTTCTTGACGCCCTTCTCCTTTGGAACCGCATCGTCTTCCACATCCTGCACAGCACCTTTAAACGCCTTTGCGGCTTTCACGTCTTTCGCCAATTTGGAATCGGGGTCGGAATCCAAGCTAAACATCATGTAGACATCCGGATGTGTGTTCTTGTATTGAACCCCCTGCATATAATGCGCAACAGAAGTCCATTTATGACCGTCGACCATAATAGGAGTCTTATCCCATTCATCGTCTAAAATCCGCCGCCAATCCTCATATTGTTCTTTGTTGAGAGCCGCAAATTTGCTCACATTCGCCGCCAGAATCTTCTCGCCGGTCGCTTTTCCAGGTTTAGCTGTCCGGGCTTTCGCCGAGAAGACAAACTGGGTCTCCGGCTGGAACAATTCCCCTGCACCCGGAGAATCATCATAATCATCCGG
>Ga0078894_10001247_pt1 | contig 18773 bp, 21 predicted proteins | sample LauGreSu1BDMLBSD_2_FD_67506 | JGI IMG/M metagenome (GOLD analysis project Ga0078894, IMG submission 67506) | Freshwater lake microbial communities from Lake Michigan, USA - Su13.BD.MLB.SD (version 4) (version 4) | ecosystem: Environmental > Aquatic > Freshwater > Lake | place: Lake Michigan... | reverse complement strand
TCCACCTTCAGAACATTATTGCACGATAAGCCACTTCACGAACACCCAGTCTGCGAATAGTTCACGCTACATCGACCTCCGCTTGCAAGACACATATTGGAACTATTATGAAGCCGACGCTGTTGAACGAGCTTACATTACACAAGCTCTTCGCATGATCACGGGTGACCCGGATTTCATATTTGACAACTACTGAATCGTCCCTGTGATTATCATCCCATGGTCGATAATCTTGTCAATATATATAGTAAAAATGAAAATCATCTTTATTGTAATTACTTTTATCACATTCATTATATTTTTTATGGAGGCACTTATCCATTTCAATATTGGAAAGAATGGCGGAGGGAAACCCCATAAATATATAGAGGTTTCAGATCAAATAAAAATTCATGTTCCAGACAAAAATGAATTTTTTGACATATTTAAAACCGTTTTATTCTTTTCATGTGTGTCTGGGTTATTAAGCGCCTATGTTATTAAACATCATTTGTGTTGAATTGTTGATAATTATATATCCGGCTTACGCTCCCTTAACTATTCCAAACCCATAAAACTTCCAGAGAACAATCGATGCAACACTTCCAACGATAAAACCATTACCAGCTGCCTCTAATGTTTTCCCAAATAAGAAATAAGCGATCACTGGAAAGAGAAGGTAGGTTATTACAGCATAAAATGCCATAACACCCCCGTATTTTGTAATGTTGAAGTTAAGATTCATAATGGATGAGTTATGTAATAGTGAAAGAAATAAAAAATACTCAATCTGTATTCATATCCACTGTGGTTATTTTACTTGCCGGCACCGGCGCCTCCTCCTCATCCTGACTCTTCGTTCCCGTAGATTCAGCCTCCACCCCCCATGCACACCACAACAGTACCCCTCCCGCCACTACGAAAGCAACCGAAAACCACTGATCACTTGGGTAATTCCTCATAAATAAAAACAATGCCGATAAGAAAATCACTATGAATGCTGCGAGAGAAACATACTTCATTCTTACAATATTTTATTGTGCAAATTATATATACTATTTTCTATTAGAATATGACAAACCTAAACGATCTACTTAAAGAATATCAAAACACATTTTATTTAACAGGAAGATTGTTCGCAATATGTTTTTTTGGACCATATTTGATATACACAGGTAATAAAATCAAAAATAACACATTATTACTTCTAGGTGTATTATTGTTTTTGTGGGTATTTATTAAACTATGGATACAAATGAGACATGGCGACTTATATGATAAAAAACGAGACAGGCTATATATATTGTATTTTATCATACGCGTATTCGCATTATTCGTAGTAGGTCCTTATCTCATACATGTTGGTAATAAAACAAATAACAACATATTATTATTTTTGGGGGTTTATATTATGGTTTGGGATGGTGTAAAAATAGGTGTCCAGATGTATTACAATGATTATTCATATTAACATGGTGTACGCACGCTCGGATACACTACATTACATACGGCACTAAATATTCTTCTGTATTTTCATTGTCCGATTCGCTTCTTTTCTTCGGGTTCTCAGCGAAACAGCATCCACAGTGATCCTCGTTTGCTTGAAATACCTTGCAGTCAATGATGTGCTGATCATAATTAATCTCCCAACGTCCAAGTACAACTGGCGTAACGGTTGTCGCGGTTGCGTTTCTGCGCATCATAAAATTCCGAATAAATGACGACAACATATGACTCTTTATAGAATAGGAAAAGACTGCATTTATATTAATTCATGAATACTACTTCAATTTATTCGTTTGTCGTCGCGTCTTCCCCCATCCCCGTCGCCCATACTTACAATGCTGACGTTGAGAGAATCCACGCGGACGACGACAGTTGATACTGCGCTTATATTTCATTGACCACTTATGCGGACGCACCAAAGTAGACATAATGATTCGGATCGGATGTATATAATATACTCACATTTTTTTCAATAACCGACCAATACTTTTTAGGTCGCTTAGGAATCGCGGATATTTCTCATGAAACTTACGCATCTTCGCCAAACACTCCGGATACTCTTTATCTAAGAGCGCAGCGGTTACATCCTCCCATTTATCAACGATAAGACACGGAAATACATTATACAACCGATCAAAAACAGTATTTGTTCGAATCACAATTGGGATACATCCGAGGTAGATGCATTCATAGAACCGGTGTGTATCAACACCACATCCACGCGGGCATAACGCGTATTGGCTTTCAAGTGTTTTCTGGTAAACAACCACTTCCGGCACCTTTTCATGAAAAAACTCCGCATTGTCACGTTTTTCACGTGCTTCGCGCATTTCTTGTGACGGATCATCGTTGAGATTATATACAAATGATGATGCTGCACTACTAGTGAATAGTTCATAACACACTTTTCGAGACGGATGTGTCCATACACTGAAACAGAGTAGGCACTTTATCGCGCGAGGATGAAACAATGTATCTTCTGCAGCTACACCTTGTTCTAGAAGATACTTTTGATTGAACCGGCGATGCATTTCGACAATCGTCCCGCAATCACGTATTCCAATTGGCATAATATGAATACCTGGATGATCGTATGTATTATTCTGGATAAATATCCGAATGCTAACCGTAAGTAACATTTGTACAATTTCCCATGGAACAAGTGGTTCTTCCATAATATAGAATATTACACGAACCTTGCGTGCACGCAAAATCCCTGTGAGCAAGTCAATTGAGATCTTCGTTTCTTTCGTAGAGATGAATATTGAATCGCCATCTCGTAGTTGTGCAGCATATTCCGTGAAGTCATTTATACCAACATCAATACGGTTCGTATAACATAATTTACTATGAAGTGCATATCCGATTTGCGATAGATTAAACACCAGCTTAGATAAAAGCGCGGTCTTCTTTTCTTGTATTACTTCCATGTTTGGTTTAGCTAGCTAGTTTTCGCCACTTGTTTATGTGTTATATTATTTAGGAGCGTTTCATTTTTATATGTTTTATAACGAAGATATACAAAATGGAGAAAGAAGAATCAATGATTGTGGTAAAAAATGACAAGCGCGAGAGAAAACATACCGCACAAATCTTGCCACCAGGGATTACCCAAAACATGATGAAAAAATATGTTGTATATTATCGTGAAATGATCAAACTTAAAAGTGGAAAACAATTAATGCGAGAATACTTCAAAGTGGAATCACATCCCAAACTTTCGAAACCGTGGGTTACATCAAAATCTACGAAGATTACCATTCTTGAAAAATTAGAAGACGCGAACCAATTTGTAACGGAATTAGATAATAAAAATAATGACGACAATATTGTTGCAACTGACGCGGATCTTACAGTAGATGATATACCTGATGATACAGATACAGATACAGCAAATATAATATGCAAACGATGGGCGAAATACATCCCAAAATATACTATGCTACGTGTGATTCGTGAAACACCGAGTATAATATACTTAGTGTTGGTGTTTGATAGAAAGGACAATATTAATGGTATTCGGCGGACTGGAGCATATACGTTTTCGTGTCCAACCACTGGCGAAGATGCTGAAAGAACCGCGATTTCTCTCGCATTACAACATTTAGGAAATAAACTTCGAGAGAAATACGGACCGGACATATTGAATCATTAAACGCAGCCCTCGTTTTTATCGTTTAGTAACAAAAATTATTATAATAAATTATGATATAATAAATATTATTCGTTATTTGTATTTACTATGAAACTAGACTGCATCGTAACTGCCGTAAACGAAAACCCATTATACATCGAGTTTATACCAATCTTTGTGAAAACATGGAAAAAATTATACCCTAATGTAGATGTGAAAATTATTCTCATTGCCCATGCAATACCGAAGGAGTACGAAGAATATAAGGATCACATTATATTATTTGAACCTATTGAATTTGTATTAACAAGTTATACTGCACAGGTTATTCGGTTATTCTATCCATGCTTATTGTCCTATGAAAACGGAGTAATGATAACTGATATGGATATGTTACCTATGAATCGGACGTATTATACCGAGCATATTCGAGATTATGATAATGATAAATTCATCTATTTACGAGAGAATGTGTGTTTTGAATATAATGAAATTGCGATGTGTTACAATGTAGCTACTCCGAAAGTATGGAGAGATATATTCAAGATGAATAGTGTCGATGATATTCGTAATGAGATCAAAAGAATCGCAATGTCTCGTGTAATTGACGGAGGACACGGAAAGGAAGGGTGGAATATTGACCAGCAATTATTATATAAGTTAGTTTTCGAATGGAATAAGAATACCCAAAATTTCGTATGTTTGAAAGAGTCGACTACTGGTTATTGTAGGTTTGATAGAGATCATTTTTGTATGAACGATGAAATACGACATCGTATTCGAAATGGTGTGTATTCGGACTACCATTGTTTACGCCCGATGAATGCACATCGAAATATGAATAATCATGTTTACGATTTATTGTGATATAAAAATATTTACATATAATATTATATCGAATGCATAACATTCAAAAATTACATACGTCTTCTATACCTGCGAATATAGAAGACGATGACCCCATTACACCCAAGGCTCCTCGTGGTAAAAGAAGTGACTTAACCGAAAAGGACTTGGAAGAATTCGCTCGTTCATTTTCGTATATGATGCTGGAGGGATATTTAGAATAGTTTTCCGAATTTTAAAAAATATGATGATATGGCTGATTCTATGCATTTGAAAAAAAATTGAAATGTTTTTTCTCAAATCAGATACCAACAGTGCTTCCAACCAGAAACAGTCGAATCGTATACAATGTCGTCCAGAAATACCGCCTCCGTCTCCGATACCAAGCCATACTGCAAAGTGTGCTATGATGCCGGACGTCCCGAACAGGAATACACCAGCCACTTCGTCAAGGATCAGCCCGGACCCAATGGAAAAGTCATCTGCCCAACGCTCCTGAATCAATCCTGCCGAATCTGCAACAAGACCGGACACACGTCGTCATATTGCCCTCAATACCGCCGCCGAGAAGAACCCCGCCGTGAAGAACCCCGCCGTGAAGAACGCTACATCGACCGCGAGCCTCGTCGTGAAGAACGCTACATCGAGCGTGAGCCCCGCCGTGAGGAACGCTACATCGAGCGTGAGCCCCGCCGTGAGGAACGCTACATCGATCGTGAGCCCCGCCGTGAGGAACGCTACATCGAGCGTGAGCCCCGTCGCGAGGAACGCTACATCGACCGTGAGCCCCGCCGTGAAGAACGCTACATCGACCGCGAGCCTCGTCGTGAGGAACGCTACATCGACCGTGAGCGTGAACCCCGTCGTAATTCATATGACTCTCTTCGTGAAGACACTGAACGCCGTGATCGTGAAATCCGCGACCGTGATTCATCCTACTACCGCGAACAAGAACGTCGTTCCAAACCATGGCTTCAAGCTGCATTGAAACCCGCTGAGTCTCGCCAGCCACAACAACGCCGCGAGCCATACGCTCATCCTCACGGGCCTCGCGTTCGCTTGAGTCTCGAAGCACCTGCTCTTTCTGCGGCCAAACACGCTGATCCGGTGATCGATGTCCGCAAGGTCGAACTCAACCATGCGTCGAAATGGGGCGATGAAGACGCCAATCAACCCTTCGTCTGCGATCCCGAGCAAATGACACGCAAGTTCTTCGAAGAGGAAATCATGGCAAACCTCACTACCAGCCAAGAACACGATTTCATCGCTGAGTGCGACGACCAGAGCTCGATGCCCTTCTTCTGCGGCCAGTAAAATCCGGAAATCGTGCGCGAAACATCATCAGGTAAGGTAAATATGTATGTGTCTATGAACTAACACTTTTTTATCTGGTTGCTCCGTTCGTACAGTGCTCCATTCGTTTCTGCGAAACTCACTCTGCACTTCCCGAACGTCGCGCTTCGCTGCTCGAGTGGTTATATGGGTATATGCTGTGCGTGTTAATAAAATTGAAATGTTTTCGCTATGAAATGGTATCTCAGCGTTGATGGATCCGCAATACGTAAACAACTCTATACTTGAATTTCTGGAAAGAGAGAGAATGGCAAGACAAATCGAACAAGAAGAAATCGAACTCGCCCGACAACTGGCAACTCAAGAACACATATACAGTTACGCTGACGGCAGTGTTTACATGGGTCATATGCGCGAGAATGACCCCGAAAGCATCAAGAATGGCGGTTTAAGCCATTTGCGTCACGGCCGCGGAACTTTTCGCACTCCTGCGCTCGTCTGCGGTATTCCGTGGAAAAACTACACCAGCGATGAAGCTGCTGAGAACGCACAGTTTGCGAAGTGGTACGAATATGCTGGAACATGGGAAGACGACAAAATGAACGGATACGGCGTGAATGTTCAAAAATCAGGTGACGGAGGCGAAATCGTAATATTTGATGGTACCTGGAAGCAAGGAAAGCCGATGAAATCGGTTCATTTCAAAGAGGAGCACGACGACAATGGCGAGGTGGATGAATCCGTATTTGGATGGTAAGAACGCGTGTGGTATCGCGAAAAATTGAATGTTTTTTTTTGATCATGTTGTTTTGTATCGACCGAGACAGACGAAATGACTACGACTACGCCAACGACACTCCCCGAACCCAAATACCGCCGACTGGATATGGCTCAACTCCCACCATACTTGTTGGAAAGAATACCGAATTCTGAACTCAAAAAAATACTTCCAGGTTGGGACTGTTTCTCCCCAATACGTTTCAAGAATACCTGGAATTATGAAAAAGAAGCACAGGAAGCAGCAGACAAACAAAAGGCCAACCTTGCAGAAACTCGAGTGCGCCGAACCCAAACAAAATCAACAAAGATGCGACGCCCATTCTGCAAGTTTTGCATGCAGCGCGGTTTCCCTCTCGCAGTCTGTAAGACGCATTACACGAAAAGCAGCCCAGAATTTGGTTCAAAAATAACTTGCCCGGCCCTTCTCCAGCAACAATGCGCCCGATGCGGTGAAAACGGACACACACCGAAGTACTGCAAGAGCGAACACTGGCTGAATACTGATCCGCGCCAAGTCTCTTCCTACCGCGATCCACTCAGCATGAATTGGTTTAATGTATTGGATCTCGAGGACGAGCGCATACATTTATGGCAGAAACCGATCCCTCCCGCGCTTCAGGAAAGGCACAAACAATACGAAAAGAAAAATGTGAAACCCTCCCGAATTTGGATTGAAATGACCGGTGATCACAAGCATTACACCAACGATTTCCGAATTGTCATGCTTGTTCAGAGCAAGGATGACTGGTTTGACATCCGGCCACGCACGGAATACGAAAACAGAGTTCAGGAGCATTACCAATGGATGCGGACCGTGATGTGGAATGAAACGCCCCAAAAAAATTGCGACAACTTCTTCATCGTGAATTCGCCACCGCCGACGTATGATGAGGCATCTGCTGCAGAAGAGCTATTACAAGCAGTGACGGCCAGGTCTGCCGCCGCGACTGAAGACACCACGACCACCTCTGGGGGTGAACATCTTGCTTCCATTATCTGTCGTCTTCCGGAAAAGTTCAGAACGGAGTTTCAGGACAATTGCGCTCACACTATGCGGAATATAATCGCGAAATATCTGGAGCATCAAAGGATGTAAGTAAGTGTGTGTGTGTGTGTATTTTTTTATAATGATATTGTACCTTGTCTCTATTTTCATATAAAATTGAAATGCTTTTTATTTATTTAATAGAATACAGCGAACCCAGAGATGAATAGAAAACAACAAGAACAACAACTCTTCAACCAAACCGCCGAGCTGTTGGCGGACGACAAAATCACACCCAAACAAGCTTGTTCATTTATTGAGACGCTCCGCGATGCGGGAATACTTGCCGACGATATATTGGAGCCGGAAAACCCAGAACAAGAAAAGCAAAAAGGATTCAACGAAATTGCGGGAGTTTACTCAGATTGGAAAATTTCAACGGAAGAAGCGTGTGAATGCTTTGTGGAGTGGATCGATGAATGGAAAAACCGTGCGTGAACGTGTCACCGGCAGAGTCTATATAAAGGTAAGTAAAACGTGTGTCTTTGTGTATGCTCTAACACTTTTTATTTAGTATATATAGTATGACAACTTGGTTTCATTCCAAGGATCTATCGTCTACGATAGACCTACCAACGGTAGTTGTAGATGACATCTACGGATATGTATTACCTCATGCAGGAACCCAGTATACGGGCGATATTATTCAACATACATTGCAATTCTGTCCAAAAAATATACATGAAATTCGACGTGTATATATTTATTATTTTCCTGCAAATAACCAACCAGATATTATAATTCCAGAGGCAGACGCGCATGACACGAGCAATGAAACCCTAGATAATCGCGTCATATTGTCAAGTATTTCTACTTCAGAGTGTGATCATGAACTCTACGTTCCGTTTCGAACGATTCTTCATTATTTTCGAAAGTGGAACGTGAGTACCAAGGGTATCAAATTTATACCAGTAAACATAAAAGACATACAAAATAAATGGATGAATAATGAAGGTGCTGGCGGACGCCCCAAATCACGACGACGTCGACAAGATAAGTTGCATCATCGTAATAAGACGCGACGACGCCATCGGCACGTGAACGGAAGTTTCTATATTATATCTGCCGACTTCTCTCATCATAAGCCATTTAACTATGCGATACCGAATGAAAATAAAGCAGCACACGCAATCGTAACAGATTCGTTGGAATGTGCTTATGATACACCGCCTTATCTAGATGAAATCGACGATGTTCGCACCTTTCGAGTATTTAAAACCAAACACCCAAATCTCTCGTTTCAATGGATCGGAAGAACGCGAAGTCCTGGAGAAGATGCAGTTGGATATCATTCGTTTCTGATACGTCCAGAGTTCCAACCGATGAAAAGCGATTCACCGCCAATTGATGGCATCTTTGTAACGTGTTATGATTCAAAGATGAATGCGAGAGAATGTTTAGGAGAATGGTTCTCTACAGTTGAGGGGCATACTTGGACTCCACATATAGAAAAGGCTTTTATAAAGAAAGTGAAGTCAAAAGCGAAAACAGAAAGCCGGCTTACTGGAGGTGAAAATAAAAAACTACCAATCACCCGATGCATCGTTACATATTTATTCAAAGACGAGTCTACCACTTCGCTTATTCGCGGATGGCATGGTATACGAACAAACGCGATTTATTTACCAGATGTGTTATTGGAGCACGCAAAAGAAGATGGTGTATGGATCACTCCGAGAGATACTGAATGGTCACTTTCAGAAAAGGCACGTGATGCCGCCCGTGTATTTGATATGACAGAAACGCTTGAACAACTAGATCAAAAAGCAGGACATGCCGGTTTGAATACTGACATCACGTTATATACAACTCGAATTCGTATAAAAAAATGAGGCATACCCGCACCTCATGACACACTTACTTACTGAACATATGCCCTTGCCCAGATGTTTCTGCGATGAACAAACCACGTCGTCGTGGTTTCGCCAACGTTGCCGCACTCGTCCAAGTGAAACACTGGAATCGGACTTCGATGAAACTCTGCAAACAATTCAGGATGCGTCCATTCATTTTTGTCCTGCCAAACGGTATAGAATCGAATTCCGCCGGGATACAGTCCAGCCGGGTTCGGCGCGTAACTTGCGAAGCGAACAAAGTTGCCCACTTCGTCATCGTTGATGTAGGCCTTCATTCTTTGTATTTTGCGTCGGCTTACGATGCGATGAGTGGCCCACGCCTGATGACGTTCGCTTTGTTCGTGTTTCTTCCAGTGTTTGACTTTTCCAAGGTAGCCGCATACGCATTCCCAGTTCTTGTTGCCATTGTCTTCATCGCTCCAAAGTCCGACCGCGTGACGTGTGACGAAAGGATAGAGCGACGGTTCTGGTGTGCGATGTAACGGTTCTTTTTTGTTGACAAAATGCTCCGTGGCTTCACGCAAGAGTCGATACCGGGTTTCATACGCCAACATCATCCATTCTTCCGCGCGAATTCTGTTGTGAAAAGGATCGGGGTGATAATTTTTCACGCGCTCCCACGCGCGTAGTTCCGTAATGTTGCCACCCATGACTTCTGGAATATGCTGTCCTGCAAATAGAGGGGCGGCGGCAGCCTGTGGATTCCGGTGTATCGGCACGTGTTGCTGCTGCTGTGGCTGGAGGAATTGAACGTCACGGTGAAGTGCACCCAATGCATTCATCGCTTCGAGATATTCGCCTTCAGTCATTTTTTGCTGATTTTCTTCGATCACGCGCATAAGCGCAGCCAAATTCGGGTTAACAGCCATGTTTTCGTATTGTTCGTACTTCGTTGCTTGAATTGCTGAGTTTCATGTATTGTAAAAAAACATTTCAATTTTTTACAATTCGATTGTGCGATAGACGGTAGTATATTTCAATGTATGAATTGAATACCAATACGTTTGTTCAATGAACCAGATTTCGGTCTAAAATGAAACATTGTCGTTGAATCCTTCTCTTGAGATACACCCCTAGACCCGATATTCACTGAACTATTATTCAGTTCTAATGCCAATCCACGTGCAGGCGCGGTTGCCGCGAATTGCGTGAAAACCGGTCGCGCCGGAGTAATTAATTGCCCGGTCATGAGTTGCGGGATCTGTGTATATCGGTTCACGCGCATAAATTGGCGAACATCACGAAGGAGTGCGCTCCAACTGTACGACCGAATGGTGGCTTGGTTTGCGCGAAGAATAGAGAAAACTGCGTATGTGAGTGCACCTGCAAACGCGTTGTTGATATACGCATCAGCGGATGTTTGCTCATCGCGGCATCCACTAATCATGTAGACATCGCCAGCAGTTTCAGCGTATTTACCCTGAAGATAGGCCCGTTGCATTGTACGCCATACTGGGGTGCGAGCGGATGGCGGCGACAGAAGAACACTGAAATCCTCATACTTATACCGAATATCACATCCAGTACCATTATGACAGCAATCAAGGATGACATACAAACGCGCTCCGCGGGGGACTCGGTTGATTAAGAGTGTGCGGATTTCATCATCAGTGATCATTCCACCACCGGCAGACGCAGGTGTAGCATAATCCACAGGGCAAAGACACGAGTCAAAACCGGTGGCTTCGTCGCCATTTGTATCACGAACAAGTGACCCATGACCCGAGTAATGAAATACAGCTTCATCTCCGGCAATCATCCCTGCGACAAGGGCATTTAACCCGGCGATGATATTTTGTCGGGTTGGATGGAGAGCCGATGCCGTTCCAGCGCCCGAAGCACCACGATTACCATCCGTGAGAATTGAAATCGCGTCAGGGGTATACCCTAAAGTTGAACGCAGATACTGGGCTACATTCACTACGTCATTGTAGCAACCGTTGAGCTCACTATTCGTGTTAATGTAGTTGATTCCAACAAGAAATGCAGTGCGACGAGGGGGGCGGGTAGACGATGACATGTATATACTACTAACAGAAACTATAATATCCATATAAAGTTACCAATATAGAGTACTATACTACCATACACGAAATGAAACTCGCATTTATCACAGGAATCACAGGTCAAGATGGTTCATACCTGAGTGAATTGTTGTTGAAAAAAGGGTACAAAGTATTCAGTATAGTCCGGAGAACATCGTTACTTTTTTCACATACCAGAATCGAACATATTCGCGATCAACTTGAACTCAGGTATGGCGATATGACGGATGCAACTGGTTTATCGAATTATATTCACACCATCGTACAGACACATCCTGATTTTGAAATATTCGAAATTTACAATTTAGCTGCACAATCTCACGTGGCAATCTCATTTGAAATACCAGAATATACTGCAGATGTCGATGGAATAGGAGTCCTACGATTATTGGAAATTATACGCGGATTTCACCAAGAAACTCGAAAGAAGATACGATTTTATCAAGCGGGCACGAGTGAGATGTTTGGTGAAGTGAAGGAAACCCCTCAAAACGAAAACACGCCATTCAATCCAGTCTCACCATATGCTGTGGCTAAGGTATACGGACACTACATTACAAAAGTATACCGAGAAGGTTATGGGCTATACGCAGTGAATGGGATCTTATTCAATCATGAAAGCAAACGTCGTGTAGAGAATTTTGTAACTATGAAAATTGTGAACGGGATCAAAAATATACTTAAAGGAAATCAAGAGTGTATTGAGTTGGGAAACATCGACAGTAAGCGCGATTGGGGTCATGCAAAAGATTACGTGTATGGAATGTGGCTGATGCTACAACAGGAACAACCGGACGATTACGTTCTTGCATCTGGAAAAACACATACGATCCGACATTTCATAAATAAAGCGTTCCAGCACAAAGGTATCCAACTGGAATGGAGCGGTGAAGGTTATAACGAAGTTGGCAAGGATCAAACCGGAACAATTCGAGTAAAAATAAATCCAAAGTATTTTCGCCCTTGTGAAGTCGAGTTTTTATTAGGAGATTCGAGTAAGGCGCGCGAAAAGTTGGGTTGGACATTTGAATATGACACATTAGAGAAACTGATAGAGGAGATGTTTAGTTAATTTGCAGCCGTGTTCACTGTGTGATCCGAATCCGGATCCGGATCCGTAACAAACAGCCGGTTCATCGTGCATACTTCCGGTTTATCTGCACTTCGCAACGCCGTAAAGATATGACGAATGATCGTGTCGTGGCGAACGCGTATGGTATAATCTTGTTGGATTGCACCGCGCCCGATACGTCCCATAGACTGAATCGCCTTCTCTTGCGACATCCCTTCGAGGTCTTTTCCAATATACCCATGACAGAACTGATAATTGGTTCCGTAGATATAGTCAGTAGCTGTAATGATGAGATACAGCTTCTGATGCTTCGCTAATGTCTTCATAATATCCGTATATTTCTGGTCAGTCGCATTCGTAATGGCGCCAATTCCCATGAGAAGCAGAAGTTTCCAGTGCGACGCGACATTAAGAAGCATGATCTGTCCCACAACTTCATCTTCCACGAAAGAAGTGAATTCATTTGATATTGCAGTGCATGTTGTCCATCGTTTCAAATGTTCTAACCTGTTTGGAACGAAGAGCTCGTGAAGTGCAGTGTATTTGACCGACTTTTTTAGTTCATCGACCTTCATATGTAGTCGTTCTGTTTCTGGATTGATGCGTGTATCTGAAGTGAATTTACGGGTTTTCTTCTCGTCATCGCCACCTCCTGCTGCACCGGGTACTTTGCTTTCGCCTTCTAGATCTTTGATGAGTTTTTCTGTTTTTTCAATGTCTTCAAGAACACGTGTATTGAACTCGATCGTCTCCAGGATATCATCCATAACAACGGTGGGTATTTTCGCAATTTGAAGCATAAATGCGGCAACCTTGTCCACATTTTCAGTGAGATAAATCGTGGGACCGTCTGTGAGTGTATGTGCATCACTCGTTGATAGATTCACGACAGATGTGAATTTGGGTTTACGAACTCCGATGAGTGTATCATAGACTCTAGCCCAGTATTTGGGACGGATATTTTCAAGTAGAGTCAGGTAGTATTCCTTGATACTAGTCATTGTTAATTCGCCGATATCGCCAAACATATTCTCTGGAAGGTAACGCTGTGATGTCAGAATGAGCCCGCGATTGTCGTCGGTGTCTTTGTCATCAGCATACTTTGCCTTTTCTGCTTTGGTGTCGTCGTCGCCGTCGTTGTCGCTGTCGTCGTCGCTGTCGTCGTCGCTGTCGTCGTCGCTGTCGGGCGCGAGAGGTTTCGTGACTAATGCAATAAACCGTATGATTTCGCGAAGATCAAAGTATCTCATCAATGTTTTATACATCTTGCAATGTTCCACGCATTCCAACACCTTATCATAATCATCGCCAAACATGTAATGCGGAAGTTCGATGAATCCGTTCTGATTCACAATCGGTATAGATTTCTTGAAATCGTGACTGACTACACTGTATACTTCTGGATTCTTGTCATTGAATTTCACCTTGAAATCCTGAATAACGCCTACAATCTCATCTTCGCGTGGTAACGTCGCGGACGACAAGACAACATTGGGAATCAAGTTTCCGCTCCAGTTCCTGTGGATAATTGGGTGAAGCACGTGTTCCGGGTAATCCAATGATATCGTTGGTTCATCCCAGTACATCATAAGATTCTCCAATGGATGAAACGCCATCATATATCGCATTGCCAGCAAGTAAGAGCGAATATCGCAAATCATGATTTCGACATTGTCACCAATACTGTTATCCACTTTACGAATACGACCACTTCGTCTGTCACGAATCGCCTCTTTTGCCGCGAAATAGTGAAGACGGATATCATCGATGTTGCTGCAACCAAACGCAAATGCAATACGTTTCTTCATTGAAATCGCCGCCTTTGCAAGCGCAAGTCCAACGTGTCGTGCAGCACACACGAATATAATTTTGTATTTCTCCGACAAACCAAGCGGCGAAAGCGTCTTTCCAGTTCCAGTTGGCGCGATATACAGCACCATTTTTGCACCAGGTCGCTTTGCAATCGTGAAGAGTTGCTTCTGGTGTTCGTATAACTGAATATCGGCGTATTTGAATACTGCTTCGTTTTGTTCAATGAAACGGTATGCATTGCGAAGAAATCCGATGACACTAATGTCTTCACTGAATCGCATGATGACGAAATTAGCAAATTCGATCATATGCGAATTGATTCCAATCACCGATTTTTGAAGCATGAGTTTCAATGTATAATAATGCTTCATCCATTCGTTTACGCCTACATCTTTTGTTGTTTTTGCCGTGATCATCGCATCAATCGTGTCCATAATATGATGATCGTATGTATCTCCTGAGCCGCCGAATGTTGTGTTCATATTTTGAATTCGCATGAGGTCCACCTTTTTCATTGTTTTTTTCGATTTTGATTGGATTTCAAATCGGCTGCTACGACCTTGGCTGCTGCTGTCGCTACTCTCGCTACAAGCAGCGGGGATTTTCTCTATTTCTGCAATGACGCGCTCCACGCGTTTACGAAAGTATTCTTCGAATAGATAATCTTCCATTTCTGGTGTTGATGTGATCTTCAGACGTGATATTAATGATTGGTGCGGGTTAAACACGCGATTCACATCGTGAAACCCGTCAATAATAAGTTGCAAGATCCGCATTTCATCTTCAGGTTCCATAATTTCAACTCCATTCCATTCTTCGCCTGTTAATTTTACTTGAACAAGTGTTTCACTTCCAGATCCAGATACAGCAGTTGTTGCATTAATTGATGTCATTACGTGTAAAGACGCGATACATTAAAGATAATGTGTTTGATTTAAATCAATTTTAGATATAAAATAGTATTACAACCAACAATACGTAGTATAATTGAATTAAATATACCTGTCTAATGTATAATAGTCCTCTCTCTATAGAATGCCGGTTATTGTGAGTTTTGATGGAAATATCGGTTCTGGAAAATCGTTGACGTGTTATGAATATGAGCAGTATTTGAAAAAACGAATGACATCATCCATTGACAATGGCGAAATCATGTTTCCAACAATAACATCATTTGAAGAAGAGGTTTGTTTTCTTGACGAGCCTGTCGAATTATGGAATCAAGTCTGCGACAAGGATGGTGTGAATATTCTCACAAATCTATACAAGAATATCCGTGCTCATGCGTTCAAATTCCAGATGATGGCGTATATTTCGCGTCTTTCTCTATTGCGTAAGGCAGTGAAAAACCCAAAGATCAAACTCATTATAACCGAGCGAAGTGTAGAGACAGATCGGAATGTATTTGCAAAAATGTTGTATGATGTCGGTGATATTTCACATGACGAGTTTCAAATTTATACATTGTGGTTTGAAGAATTCTTGACAGATGTACCGTTATCTGGTATTGTATATATCAATGCCTCACCGGATGTCTGTCTCACTCGAATTGGAAAGCGCGCGCGTGAAGGAGAAACGATTCAACCTGATTATATTCAGCGTTGTCATCAATATCACGAAGATTGGATTCATACGAAGAATTGTGCTCTCTTGGAATTACCGGCAAATGAAGATATCGCCGAATCTCCGCGTGTTCTTTCTGACAGAATGGAACGAATAACGGAGTTTATTCGTGGACTTCTGTGATCTACTGTAAATAAGATAAATATATAACGACACATTATTATATATTTATCATAGACACATTCCGGTTTTACAAATATTCGTATTTTTATTATATTCAATGACCACCTCAGTAGATGAAACTTCATGTAAATTTGTATCTAGTCGTGGGCTATTGAAGTCGTGTGATGTGCGTTCACAAATACCAGTTTCCAGTTGTCCAACAAACTTAGAATATATACAAGAATTTATTCAAACGCAATCGAATATAACAACTCCCTCAGCACGTCCTGTATCTATATACGTGTGTTGTGATGCATTTCAGTCATTCATCTTGAAATACGCACAAAAAATTCAAATACCATATGTTATTGTTTGTGGTGATGGAGATAAAACAATGTTTCAAGAAACAGTTCCGCAAGAACAAAATACATTCGTCATTTTTGTATTGAATCCGTTATTACGTGGATTATATTGTCAAAATATGGATATTCATGGTTGCCGCATGTTTCTAACGGATAAGATAATGAAACTATGGAAGGCGAATGCAGAAATATTTAAACTAAAAGATGCACCCAAAACACTAGAGGATGCGATCGAGAATGCAATATCAAAACTAATCCAAATTCCGATTGGTATGGATTATCATACAATTAGTGCTAACCCAAATCATCGGTGGTTGTCAAAAGATGAAAGGATATCGACGCCTATCTCGCAAGAATATTTACTCAATAGAGATATTCGATCATCGATGGCACCCTTTTATGCGAGAAAAATACAGATTTATTCAAATGTCACTCTATGTCTAGATCGTTTTAATGATCGGATAACTGCCGTTTCTCGGATACCTGCGAACTTATTATACCAACAAGAAAATTTCATACCTCGAATTCTTACATGGAAAAATATGACGCAATTTGCGTTTGTTTTATCCCCTTTCGGGAATGGGATGGACTGTCATCGAACATGGGAGGCCTTGCTTTGTGGCTGTATTCCAATTGTTCGCACGAATGTCTTCAAGAAATTATTTGAAGGACTTCCTGTGTTAATGGTTGAGAAATGGGAGGATGTAACGTTTGAATTATTAAAACAAACCGTATATGAGTTCAAGTTGAAACATGAACAGAACGAATTTAAATATGAAAAGCTGACACTTGCGTATTATACGAACTGGTGGAATAATAACTGACATAAATGTAATATTATACTTTATTCTAGTAGAATACCCTATCTGCACCTCTACACACACCCTCGGATATACACAATGAATCATCATTCTATCGTATATATGTGGAACTTCAAACCACACGAACGCAAATCGATTCCGATGGAATGTATTCGAAAGAATACAATGTTTATGCCAGAATATAGTATCGTAACGCCTCACGATATTATACCGATTCTTTCATCTTTTGATGGTCTTCCTGAACTCTGGGCAAAAATTCCTGAAAAATATTGGATTGTCAAGGCGGATCTCGGTCGCTTGCTTTACATTTATAAGCATGGAGGATTTTATCTAGATGTTGACTGTGCTATGGTTTCAAATCCATTTAATACAATTAATCCAAAATGTGATCGGATGGTATTATTCACTGAATTCACAGTGTCAGTCGATAAGTTAGGTCCGCGTGAATGTAAACATCCGCGTAATGGTGTACGAGTCGCGAATTTTGCTTTTGCTTCGAATTTTAAACGTCATCCTTTCTTGGAGATATGTATTCGTGAATGTATACGTCGTCTTACCTATTTATTCGATTTAAACCTTGAAAAATGGGAAGAAACCGACATATTGTGGGTCTGTGGTCCGGATGTCATTACAACAATGTATCACGCACAATTCAGCGATGATGGATCAGAAGCGGATGTCGACTCATCCGTACGTCTGATTGAGCGAGGTTGTTTGCAACATCTGGGGTATGGTTCGTGGAGGTAATCTACGAACTAGACCCAAATAGCCATTTGATTCCATTTGATAATAAATTTCCGCCTCCACTTTCATCATCGGTATTTGATGTATTTTCTGGGATATGTATACGAAAATCTTGTTGTGTTTCATTAGCGCGTGTTGCGTCCTCAATATATCCTCCGAATTCACCATCATCTTCTCCAGTTGCGCCGCCACCAGACATCGCTGTCAACAATACTGACTTCGGGCGATATCGCAGAATATCAATTTCGTATTTTGTTATTTTGAAGAGATCTTTCCCATAGATTTCATGAAGAAGCATCCATTCAAAAATGCCGCCTGTATAAATATGCACATTTGTAAATCCGAGTTTCACTAACTGTTCGTATTTGTGTAGAATGGTGATATCGTTAGAATTCTTTCCGTACACAATAATCATAATGCCCGGCTTCTTGTGTATAAATGCATTCACAACCCGCTCTTCAAAACGTATATCTACAGTTGTTTTGATAAGACAATGCTGAAGTGATGGCGGTAATGTATTAATGATGAGCGTTGAATGTTGAACATTCATATTCCGATATACGACCATTTGCAGATCTTCATAGCTCACTTTGGGTACGAGCGATACTTGATTGCCCATTTTGTCTAAAAAATAATCGTAAATAATATTTCTGGTTATACTATCAATATTATTTGTTTTTATCTAATTTACGCCATTTCGTTAATCGAACGTTATTACAATATCCACGAATTCTTTCTTGATACTTTTTGTTG
>Ga0078894_10001246_pt1 | contig 18786 bp, 16 predicted proteins | sample LauGreSu1BDMLBSD_2_FD_67506 | JGI IMG/M metagenome (GOLD analysis project Ga0078894, IMG submission 67506) | Freshwater lake microbial communities from Lake Michigan, USA - Su13.BD.MLB.SD (version 4) (version 4) | ecosystem: Environmental > Aquatic > Freshwater > Lake | place: Lake Michigan... | reverse complement strand
GTAAATGGGTGGTGGTCTTCTTCAATTAGTTGCTTATGGTGCCCAGGATGTTTATTTAACCGGTAATCCTCAAATTACCTTTTTCAAAGTAGTTTATCGTCGTCATACTAACTTCGCTATTGAAGCCATTCAACAAACCTTTAACGGAACTCCTACTTTTGGCAATCGCGTAACTTGCCAAATATCAAGAAATGGTGATTTAATACATCGTGTATATTTATCAATAATTGATTATACTTCAACGGGAACAGTATGTCCTTATTTCGGCCTTCGTTTAATCAACTATGTCGAAATTGAAATAGGTGGTCAAAAGATAGATAAACACTATTCTCACTGGATGTATGTATGGAATGAACTTTCATTACCTCATCCTAAAAAAGAAGCTTACAAAACTATGGTAGGAGCTAATAATACACTTGCTGCTCTCACCAAAGCCAATTTATATATACCATTAGAATTCTGGTTTTGCCGCAACGTTGGTTTAGCACTACCTTTAATTGCTCTCCAATATCATGAAGTTAAAATTAATATTTTATTTGAAGATAGAATTAAATGCCAAGGATCTGATACTGCTATTGCTGAATTATCATCTGTGAATTTATGGGTAGATTATATATTCTTAGACACTGATGAACGCAGAAGATTTGCCCAATTATCACATGAATATTTAATAGAACAACTTCAATTTACTGGTTCTGAAACTATAACCGGAAAAAGCATGAAACCTAAATTATCTTTCAATCATCCTTGCAAAGAATTAGTATGGTTCTGCTCTTCAGATTTTGACACCAATCAAAATGTTAAAAATAAAAATTGGGTTAACTATTCTACTGAAGTTAACGGCTATGCCGCTGCTGTGACTGAACTATATAAACCAACCAGTGCTATAACTTCTACAAATCCTATTGAAAGTGCTAAACTTGTATTAAACGGCAATGATCGCTTTTCATCAAGACCCGGTTCTTACTTTAACTTAATACAACCCTATCAACATCACGAAAATATTCCATCTAACCCCGGAATAAATGTTTATTCATTCGCTTTAAAACCCGAAGAACATCAACCAAGTGGCACACTAAACATGTCGCGTATAGATACTGCTGTTCTAAATTTAGAATTAGATGCTACCTTTGCTACTGCCAATTTTGCCAAAAACCTCAATGTATACGCGGTTAATTATAACGTACTACGTATATTATCGGGTATGGGTGGTTTAGCTTATTCTAATTAAATAATTTATTACATTACTAAATTTATAAATAATAAATGTTGTTAAATGCTATAATATTCCTTTTTTTTTTCTCCTCTAATAGTATAAAGAATATAGCGTAAATGGGTGGTGGTCTTCTTCAATTAGTTGCTTATGGTGCCCAGGATGTTTATTTAACTGGTAATCCTCAAATTACCTTTTTCAAAGTAGTTTATCGTCGTCATACTAACTTCGCTATTGAAGCTATAGAACAAACAGCTACCGGAAGCAATTCACTTGGTTCTCGTGCTACTTTTCAGTTAACTCGTAACGGAGATTTAATACATCGTATTTACTTCTATGGAAAAATTAAAAATAATTCAACCGCAAGCGTAGCTTTAGTTCCTAATTTTGGACAAAAATTATTAAAAACAATTGAACTTGAAATAGGTGGCCAACGTATAGACAAACATTATTCCGAATGGTTATATATATGGAACGAATTATCTCTTCCTTATGGCAAACGCGAGGGTTATTATAAAATGATTGGTGGAAACAAAGAAAATGCTTGTACTTTACTTGCAACAACAAAATCATATGAATTATATGTGCCTCTCGAATTCTGGTTTTGCCGCAATGTAGGTCTCGCTTTACCTTTAATCGCATTACAATATCACGAAGTCAAAATTAATGTAGAATATGAATCACAATCTAATTTAATTGATGTGTCAACAAAAAATTCTACTCCCGAAGCACCTACTGTAAAAAATTCTACTTATACCGGTCCTAATATAGTTCTCGACGCTCCAAAATTATGGGTTGATTATATATTCTTAGATACTGATGAACGCAGAAGATTTGCTCAATTATCTCATGAATATTTAATAGAACAACTTCAATTTACCGGAACCGACAATATAACTGCTTCTGCTAATGAAGATGGTATGAAAAGTATGCGTATGAATTTCAATCACCCTTGTAAAGAACTTGTATGGGCTATTAAAAAAACTGACTCTAATGTTTATTGGAATAACTTTTCAACAGCAAAACCATTAGACCTTAATGACGCTACAGCATCACCTAATGATTATATTGCTTCAGAAAATCCTGTTATGCAAGCTAAAATAATGCTTAACGGCAATGATCGCTTCTCGCAAAGAAAAGGAGATTATTTCTCTTTAGTACAACCTTATCAACATCACGAAAATACCCCCGACGATTACCACAAAGGTATAAACGTTTATTCCTTTGCTATTAAACCCGAAGAACATCAACCAAGTGGAACTTTAAATATGTCTCGTATAGATACTGCTGTTCTATCATTATCTTCCAAAATCGAAGGTTCTATACACATATATGCTGTAAATTACAACGTTCTTAGAATATTATCCGGTATGGGAGGCCTCGCTTATTCTAATTAAATATTCTATTTGTTGATATCCATAATAGAATATTTTCATTTTTCAATTTATAATTATTATCAATAGATAATATTATATTATATAAAATTTTTGATATTTGTATTGATGTCTTATGGATATCTTTATTTGACCAATTATTTTTATTTCTTTCATTAAAATAATATGAAATAATATCTTCCAAATAAGGCAAGCACCTTTTATTCATTGAATTGGTATATTTATACGCATTTATTTTATATCTCATATACAAACTTTCTTTATTTGTAAGACTTTTGTAGTTTTTAAAACTTTTCTTAATCTTATTTAGTATTTTCTTATAATCATTATTAATCTCATAACTAATTTTTTTAATTAAATAATATTTTAACATATCACAATTATACTTGTTTCTCTTTTCTCTCACTATACTTTTGAAATTTGTCTCATTTTTAACAAATATATTAGACGACTTATTTATCTCACTCAACTTTTTGAGTTCACAATAGCCTTGCAAATACTTAGCAATATTTGCAATGTAATCCTTATCAGTAAAGTTCATAATAGTATGTTAGGCTTTATACGGCTTTGTAAATAACATTCTAATAGAAAGTAATCATTTTTTATATAATATTTGTATAATAAAATGAAAAAAATAGAAAAATAATATATAATATATAAATTATTGCCATTTTCAGGCGTTTATTAATAATATATTAATCGTCTCCAAGAATTACCTCTTTCATATATGGTTCTAAAATTTCATTTATTACTATTTCAGGCTTAAAATCATCGTAAAGCATGAATATTTTTAGAAGTTGTTCTGAAAATCCGGAAATAATTGCGGTTCCTTCTGTATCACAATTTACAGGAAAGACTTCACGGCTATCTGAATTAAGATTCCAAAATATAAACTTAGGTGCATCGTAATTTTTGTCATTATATTTCTTAATTATAGTTTTATATACTGTTTCTAAATTGCGAGAATTATTAGAAGCATTATTAAACTGCATATCAGTAAATACAAACATTTTCTTAGGCATATTTTCTTTAGGTACATTAAACAGATTAGCATAATTAATAATCAATTGATTACATTTGATAAAATCCGTACTAAATCCATAATTTGTTTTTAAGATAATTTTAATACTATCTAAAAGCTTAGGAATATCATTTTCTACATCGGATAATTTAATTATTTCAGGTTCTTCACTAAATGTAATTAATTTATTATTAAATTGTCCCTGACAACATACAGCTGTAATGATACCTAAAGCAATGGCTACTTGTGCCGGAATGCTTCCATTTGCAGCATTAAACATAGACCCAGAAAGATCCACGATAGAGATAGAATTATTTAAATTTCCTGACTTCTTAACATTTTCTACTATTGTTCTCCACTGAAGTTCTGTAGTTTCACATTCTACAATATTATCAAAGTTTACAATATCGCCATTAGAATCTTTAATATAATTAGCAACTAACTCGTGTGGAAGAATTCCTTTAACATTAATTTTTTTCTTATTATTTCTTACATCTTCAAGATATTTTTTATATCTCTGTTCATCATGTTTAAGAAATGTATTTTTTAATTTATTAGAAGCAACAGAAGGAACCTTTTCATAATCAATATCGCCCCACATTTCGGCACACAATTTTGCTTCAACTATATCAATTTGTTTTCTCAAAGGTACCAAGTATTCAGTTCTGTACTTCTCCATTTTATGTATATCCTTACTTCCATAAAGTATCGAAGCAATTTTCTTAGCATATTGTCTTTTTTTATCATACTTATCATTTTCACTCGAAGCCCATTTTGCACAAAGAGAAACACTTTTATTATTCTCCAAATTTATTTTATCTTCCATTAATTTATCAGCAAATAATCTCAGTTCGTAATTATGGTCCTTACTCTTTAACTTATATGCAATATAATTAAGGTCTTTCCAACACCCATATTTTTCAACATATTTTCTAATATTAAAAGCATATGTACTAAATTTATTTTTTCTTAACCACAACATAGCGTCGTTTGAAACTCTTTTTTCTTTTTTACCCTTATCCCTATCACGACCATTAAAGATAATGGCTATAGTTTTTTTAGGGTCTTCCTTCCAGCATTTCTCCAAATAATCGTAACTTGTATCGATATCTAAGTCTCTCATAAATAACATAAAATAATCTACAATAACATTATTTGTTGTCTTTAGTGATACACCTCCATTATTAGTTAATGTTATGTTAGTTAAAGAAGCCGAGGGATCTGAGGCTTCTACTAAAGAATCCGAAACAGCATGAGTATTAACGTTATCGCAATAATCCATATTATTATTATATAATAGTTATGTATTTATATCAATTTTTATATAAATATATAAAAAAATAAAAAAATAAAAAAATTAATTAAAATTTAATTTTTAAGCAGCTGCGGCTTGAGCTTGTTTGCTGGCGGAAGGCGGGAAATGATGAGAAATTAATTTTTGTAGAATGAAATAATTAATATCTTCTTTATCGCCGACATTTAGAATTTTTTTAAGTTTATCATCGGGAAGAATAAATCGTTTATTTTCTGGTTTATTGAGATTGTGTTCTTTCACATAAGTATTGATAAAGCGGGTAATATCGGTGCGTGATTTTTCAGTTCCATGGGGAACGCCGATAAAATCACACAATTCATCTGAAATCTTGTTGGGTTTAGCAAAACCAGATGGTGAATTTTTAGCATTTTGACGTTTCTTTTGTGCTTTTTCGATAATTTTTTGTTGCTTATCATATTCTTTGCTTAAAACTTTTAGTAGAGCTTGAACTTCCTTGAAACTTACAAAAAGAGTGTTTACTTTCTCGATAATAGTGCTTACAAGATTATCCTTGGGTGCTTCTTCGGTATTAGCAGGAACATTCTCTTGTTCAACATTATCGGGGACTACAGCAACACTTTTAGGTAGTTTAGCATCTTTTAGTACAACTGGTTTATCAGTAGTTACTTTAGCAGCAACATTTTTTTTAACTTGTTGTTTTGCTTCTGTTAGAGATGGCTGAGAAACGGGTTGTTGTGTTTGTACTGGTGGTACAGGAGTAGTAGGAGCTGCTTTTTTTGGTTGTGCCATTATATATTCTATTTATGATTACATATATTATTATATGTTTATATCATTTTATAACATCATAATTATATTTTATTTATAATAGTTAAAACAAATGAAAATAAAACGCATTGGCTCTTATACTACTGGATTTAAATATTATAAAAATGATGATGAAATTACTGATGCAAAATTATTAGAAAAAATTAAAAATATGAAAATACCCCCTGCTTATCAAAATGTAACAATCGTTAATAATAAAAAAATATTAGCATATGGTTATGATAGCAAAAATAGAAAACAAGTTATATACAATAGTGAATATATAAAAAAACAAAATAGCCAAAAATATGATAAAATAGAAGATTATGAAAAGTATTTTTTAAAAATTAAAAATGCTATTGCTAAAGATATTAAATCTACAAATGAAAAAATTAAAATAATAGCAATGATTATAACATTAATATTATCTTGTGGATTTAGAATTGGTAATAAAAAATATGAAAAAGAAAACAATTCGCACGGATTAACTACATTAAAATTTTCACATATAAGTATATGCGATGATAAAAAAAACCTGATAATATTTGATTTTATTGGGAAAAAAGGAGTACAGAATAAAGCAATATGTAATAATAAATATATATATAATTATTTATTAAATAAACTAATAAATATACAAGAAAAAAATGAAGATATTAATAATCAATATATATTTTCATATAAAGATACATGTGTAAATTCAAACGATGTTAATAGATATTTAGAAAATAAACTTAAAGTTAAAATAACTACAAAAGATTTAAGGACTTGGAATGCAAACAATTTATTTATTAATTTTTTCAATAAATCAATTGATTGTAAAAATCCAATAAAAAAAGCATTAGAATTTACAGCAAATAAATTACACAACACACCCTCAGTATGTAAGAATAGTTATATTGATCCTAAAATAATTGAAAAAGCAAAAAATCAAATAATTAATAAAAATTGACTTTTTTATTATTATATAATAATAAGATATAATTATTATAGAATAGATAATGGATATTGATATAGTTAATGCAAACATCGAAGAAATGTTATCTTGTAGAGGCGACGACATGTCTATATTTAAAGAGCACTTATTATCAATGAATAAAGAAGATTTTGAAACAGATAGAAATGTTATTGATATTCAAACTTCCAATACTTCCGTAATTTATGCACTTACTAAAAAATTAAGAAAAACAATAATTGATGAATTGAAAGAAAAAATAAAAGATAGTAATACAAATATCCAAGATTTTATAAGTAAATATGGTTCAAAAAATAATATAATATTAATTTTCAATAATGAATCTATATCTACGGCTGTTAAAGCATTACTAAATAAATATGATAAATTATTTCAAAAAAATGGTGGCCAGTTGCAATATTTCACATTACGCCAATTAATGTTTAATCCTACAAAACATGAATATGTTCCTATTCATACTAAACTTACAGAGGAAGAAGTAAAAGAATTTATGAAAGAATATATGACAAGAACTAAAATACATATGCATGTTATTTTACAAAGTGATCCTATTGCTAAATGGATAGGATTAAAACACGGAGATATAGTTAAAATTAATAGATATAATGAAAATAGCGGAGAATCTTTTTCGTATAGATCTTGTATTTAAAAATATAATATATTTTAAAATAATAGAGTAGTAAATAATTAAGTATAATGACAACTTTACTGGATACTAAAACTATTCAAATATATTCTGATTTATACATAAATTTAAAAAGGATTAGTGCAAATATTAAAGAAAATGCTAATAAGGATAATTCTTTATCATATGCTTCAGCTCAAGATTATGATAATTCAAAAAAATTTTTTGACGCTGTATACGACACATTATTAAATACAACAACGTATTCTGACATAGCTGCTGTATATCCATCAGCTTCACAATTAACTGCTTCAGATACAAGTGGGAATACTAATACGACTATGTCTAAAGATAATTTTAAAAAAACTTTAGAGAATTGTTTTAATTTAAACATAGAACAAAGTTTTTATACATCAGGACTATCTGGTAGCGTTGGAAACACAAAATTAGATGCATTAACTACAGGAACTAAAAAACAGCATTTACTTTATTATAATAAAATAAGTTCAAATGCACAAGCTTTTGATGAAAAATGTGTAAGACAAATATATTATACTATTTTTTTATTAGATGTTTATATTCATATTGTTGAAGCTTTTTTAAGTATTAATTTAAATGAAGACAAAGATAGAAATAGAAATATGTGGGATAATACAATTGAAAATATTGCCAACCAATCAACTTATGATGCAGATCATTTAGAAAATAGAGATTTATTTACATATGCTAATCTAAATTTTTCGTCTACACCAAATGCTAAAATAATTAAAAATTATAAAGATATACATATAGTATGCAACCAATTATATTCTAACGCATCACAAACGGGTATGTTTATTAATACACCTATAGCTGGTTCTGAACATAAACAAGGTAAGAATGGTTTATATTTATATATTGGTGATAAATTTAATAAACAAAGTTCATTTAATTATTTTAAAGAACATCATACAGAAGCTCGTAATATTACAAGACCAGCAAGTGATAGTATGACACTACAATCTCGAGCTTCAAAAACAACTACATTTTCTGATAGATACGGAACTTTACATGATGGTATGTTTCACTCATCAGCAGACGCAACAAAATATACATATGGTATTTTAGAATATTCTTTCGATAATGAATCATCTGGGAATTTCACAGATACTAAAAAACCTTATCAAAAATTAATAAGAATGTTTCTTATAATGATTAGAAATATTAAATATGATAATTTAGCAATTACATTAGAATATTTAAAATTTTATTTACATTCTTTAAAAACATTTTTATTAATGTCTATAAACGCAATTAATATTTATCATAATTTAGCATGGTCATTGTCAAACTGTCTTGTATTAAATTATCCTGATTATAAAAAACAGAATTTTATAAAGTATATTTCTTCAGATACTATTAATTTAACTGATGGTTCATTAAGTTTATCAACATCTTTTTCTACTTTAAGTTCTACACATTACCAAAATTCTGATAATTTTGTTTATTATATAACAGGAAAGAATATATCAGCGACAACTACAGAAAATTTTAAAACAGCTCTTGATAATAATATAAGTAAGATTGAAAATGAAATTAATAAAATAAAAGATGTTTTCCCAATTAAAAATAGATATAATTATGCTGCCGAACCCACAGAATTAATATTTTACACATTTACTTATGATAATATCACTAAAAAGATTTCTGGAAATACAACTATGTCTCTTACAAAAGCTAAATTAATTAATGATCAATTTAATACAAGGAAAAATTATTTACTATATATTCCTGATTATAATATTAAATCGAGAATTTCTAAGATTGATGTATCTTCGACAGGACAACCAGAAATAATCATAGAAGAAAACCCAACAGAATTAACAAGTAGCGGTACAGCAGCTGGTAATATATACACGCATAATCAAAAATCCGTATATTTATTTGCGATTGGAATATCAGAATTAGAAGATAAAAATTTAAATTTATCTAATAATATAAATAATTTTGAAAATAATATTAATCATAATAAAACTAAAATTTTAAATAATAAGTCAATATATGATGCTAATAAATCAAAGAATAAAATATTATATTACGAATTATTAATATTTACATTAATAATTATATTTATAATATTTACATTAATTGTTATAAATATTGCTAAAGTTGAAATAGGTTTAATGAAAATGATATCCTTAATATGTTTCGGCACACTTATTATATTATTATCATTATATTATATAATTAATACATTATATATTGATGAAAGTTATATTGAAACTTTTACAACTACCGGAACCATGACAACATCTTATACAAATACTCTATGTCCTGCAACTTGTGTTAATCCTACAAAAACTGCTCCTGCCGTCAATGAAAAATTAGAGAATGATGGAGACTATAAAACAGCAAAAAAAACTTATGTTACAAATATGTTAACGACACAAGCAACTAATTTAATTAATTTAATTAAATTATCATATACATATTCAGATACACAAACCTTATTTAATAAAGAGAATGAATTAAATTCATTAATAACACATAAATATAATGATAAGAATTATGTTAATAGTTTTCTTGAAAATAAAACAAATGATGCTAATATAAATACTGATATGATTAAATATGAAAATGCAAATTATAGTGTTACACTATTTTCAATTATATTATTAGGTACAATTATAGTTAGTTTTTACAATATTAACCTTTTTACAAATAATAAATATATGGGATTATTATTTTTAATTGCTATCATTTTAATAATTATATTATTTACCTATTATTTGATAAATATTAACAAAATTGTTAGAACTATATCTTCTAACTATTATTGGGGTAAAGAATTTGAAAAAACATACGAAAGTTTTGAAAATCAAGAAAATTCTAATAGTGGTACAAATTCTAATAGCGGCACCGAAGTAATATGCGATTTACCAGTATTAAGAAATAATAGATTATATTTTAATTGCGGAAATACTCAAACAGAAACATCTTCAATGCAACAAATGGGTAGTGGCGAATCATCTTCAATGCAACAAATGGGTAGTAGAGAATCTTCTTCAGGAAGTGGTTCAGGTAGCGGAAATATGCAACAAAATACAGGTTCTGGCTCATCAAATACTAAACAAAATATGATGGAATTATTAAGCTAATTACAGATATAATAAATATTCTGTATAATAAATTTTTTTTCTAATATAAAAAATACTTATGAATAATTCTATATATTATTAAAATGGCAATAAACAAACAAGGTAAAGAATATAAAAAGATCCGTAAAGAAGATATTGACGAAGATGATGATGAATGTGAAGATGATGATGAAGAAGACGATGATGAAGAAGACGATGATGAAGACGAAGATGATGAAGACGAAGAAGATGAAGAAGAAGATGATGAAGACGAAGATGAAGACGATGAAGAAGATGAAAAAGAAGAATGCGAATGTAAAAATTATATCAATAATGAAGATGAAAAATATAAATGTGTAAGTGATAATATAGTATATAATAATAATTTTAATAAATTTCAAGATGAAGATGATGAAAATACAAATAACATGATATATTTAATAGTTAAACCAAAAAATAATATAATACAAAATTCTATAAATTTAAAGAAACATCCGATACAAAAGAAAAATTATAAATTTTATAATAGATATAGCACAATAGAAAAGAAGTTTTTTGATATTTTACCTGAAAATGATAAAAATGAAATAATTAATATTGAAGAAGATGTTGATAATAGTTCAATCCTAACTGATGTACCAATTCGTTTTAAAATACTTAACGCTGATATTAATGTAAGAACAAAAAAAAGTATAATAAATAAAATTGAACATTTTAATAAAATGAATAGTAATTCATCGGAATATTATAAATTAAGCACGTGGTTATTAGCATTAAATAATATACCATTCAATAAATTTTATGAAATACCTATTAAAATTACTGACGGAAATGATTTTATCTGCAAATCTTTAAATAATATTAGATCACAAATGGATGAAAAAATATTCGGGCATAAAGATGCTAAAGAACAAATTATAAGAGTTCTTGCCCAATTAATATCATTTCCAAAAGCTTATGGTTATATTATAGGAATACAAGGAAGTGCTGGTGTAGGTAAAACAAAATTAATTAAAGAAGGGATATGTAATGCTTTAAATTATCCAAATGTATTTATATCCCTAAGCGGCACTGATGATTCGTCTTTTCTAAAAGGACATTCTTATACATACGAAGGTTCGTGTTATGGTAAAATTTGCGAATCATTAATGAAAACGGGAATCATGAATCCATTAATATTGTTTGATGAATTAGACAAGGTATCTAATACATACAAAGGTCAAGAAATTATAAATACATTGATACATATAACAGATCCTGTCCAAAATGATAAATTTAATGATAGATATTTTGAAGAAATAGATATTAATCTATCTCGAGCAATGATTATATTTACATATAATGACGAATCGCAGATAAATCCAATTTTAAAAGATAGAATGATAGTTATAAATGTCAACGGATATAATACTGATGAAAAAATAATATTAGCTAAAGATTATATAATCCCAGAAATTTTAAAACAATATAATTTAAATAAGAATGATATATTGTTTTCAAATGAATTATTAAAATATATTATCAATGATATTGAAAAAGAAGAAGGTGTTCGTAATTTAAAAAGAGCTATAAATAATATTACTTCGTGGATTAATATGATGATATATGTTCCTATTGATTCTATTAAAATCTCATTACCTTTCAATGTAACTAATAATTTTTATGATACATATTGTAAAAAAAAATATAATAACACTACATATAATTATAATACATTATATACATAATAAAAAATATTTTGTTTATTTTATTTTTCTTTCAGTTGTATTAGAATATAAATATTAAATTATAATGTCTGCTAATTTTATGAAAAAAGATTCTCCAAATACATTTTTATTTTTTGGATGTTGGAATAATATTAATTGTGATAATAAATATTTATATCGCGATATAATTTTATATACAATAAAAGAATTTGAATTATATACAGATAAGGTATTTATAGCAGGTGATAACTGGTATAATTTTATTACAAATAATAACGAAGTCTTAAACAAAATTATAAGTAACGATGAAAGCGATTTGGCAGCTATGAACGCAAAAGATTTAACAAATTATGTAACACCTATTTTAATATCTGGATATTATTCTTTATATAATATGAATAAAGACGTGTATATGTGTGTTGGTAATCATGATGAAACACAAGATAACCAAGATAAAATTGATGGATTAGAACTACCGAGTAATAAAGATTGTATGATAACAACTCAAAAATTTTTCAATGCTAAAATAAAGAATACCGAATATCGTAATTTTAATAAATTTAATTACAACAATTATAATAATGATGAAGAAAATAATCCTGTTTTTAAATTTATAAATTCTGTTTCAACAGATGATTATGCTAATGAATTAAATTTAGAAAATTTAAACGATAAATATAAAGAAGAATTGAAAAAGCAAGATATAAATGATCCTAATTTTAATTCCAAAGAAATAATGTTATATAGCGGTGATGATATAGAAATAAAATCATTTGATAATTATATGGTTTTAATAATAAATACTAATAATTTTACAAATCATAATTATATTTCAATTATTAAAAATAAATTAGACGAAGCTTTAAGAAATGAATTAAATAATTATTATACAAAATTAGAAGAAGAATCTGATTTTGTTGATAGTTTATCACAATTTCCTGGAAATAATTCGATAAAAGATATAATAAATATAATAAAAAAACAAGTGTTTGTAATGGGTCATTTTCCATTATTTTATTTAAAGCCTGATAAAAATGGTCGGGATATATTTACCAAAAATTTGGAGATTACAAATGAAACATTTGATAAATTTTATAAATTACTTGCTGATTTTAATTGTATTTATTTATGTGCCGATTGTCATAATTTTAATATTATGAAGATAACAAAAGGTGATGAAAGTGTAATACAGATAATGTCTGGAACCGGTGGAGCAAATCCTGATATAATTGAAGAAGTTGTTGGTGACGAAGAAAAAAATATATTATCCGGAAGTACTACTTATGACGTTGTTGATAATGACACTGGAAAATTTGTTAGTAGATATAATATTGAATATAATACAATAAATTCATATGGATATTGTAAAATTATATTAAATAAAACCAAAGATAAATATATAAAAACTAATGTAGTATATAATCAGCTTGTAAAAGCAGAACAAAAAAAAGATGAAACAGAAGGTGAAATAGATAATAATAAGATACATTATATTAAATATTATCATATTATTGAAAATAGTAATGTAATTTTTTATAAAAAACAAGAAAAAATAGCACCTTTAATTTTAAAACAAGGTTTTATAGAAGATATTGCTAAAACTTCACAATATAACAAAGCAGTATATTGTAAAGACGATTATATTACAATGAATCATGTAATTAAAAGTAAAAGTAAAAATACAATAACTAATCATCCAAAAATATGCTTTAATAAAAAATATAAAAATAAAAAAAATAAAATAGGTAAAAAAGATAAAGAAGGAAAAGAAGGAAAAGAAGGAAAAGAAGGAAAAGAAGGAAAAGAAAGTAAAAAAGATATAGAAGGAAAAGAAGGAAAAGAAAGTAAAAAATATAAAGATGGAGAAGGAGAAAAAGATATTAGCGGAGTTTATGGTGGGAAAAATGCTAAAAATATGTCGAAAAAAGAAACTAATAAGAAGGGTAGTAAATTAAAAATATAAATAGTATTAATTTTATAATATAATATTAGTATTAATATGAAATATAACTATATGTTATTTATTCTATTATTTATAATTTTTATAATAAGTATATCTTTAGTCGTCTATCATTTTGTATATTCTTCATTTGATAGAAAAAATGGAAATTATTATATGAATAAGGAAGAAACATTAGCATTTTTAACAAAAGACGAAGATAATTTTGTTAAAAATTTATCAGAAATTGATTTATATGCAAGAAATGTAAGTTCAATAAATAAATATAAAGAAAACTTTGAAAAAATAGCTGCATCATTTACAGAAAGTGAAATACAAATATTAAATAAGACAACTATAATTGCTGATAAATTATTAAATACTATTAAATTTATAGATATAAATTATATAAATTATATTAATTTAAATGATATAGCAAATATTAAATGGATATTTGCTAAAACAATTATAAATAATAGTGAAAATGATAAGGAAATTAAATATGAAAACGGATTTCCACATACAAGAAAAAATATTATATTTTTATCTAATACTTTTTTTAACTACGACGAAGAGGATATAGTTAAAATATTAATACATGAGAAGATACACATATATCAAAGATATAATGAAGAAATATTTAATAAAGTAATTAAAAAAATGGGATATATTGAATTAAAAAATGAAATAATAGAAAATGACTTCAAATTAACTAACCAACTTAAATATAAAAGATCTAATCCTGATATTAATAACAAAATTTATAAAAAAATATCTACTAATAAAATATTGATATGTACTTATAATAGTGATACTCCTAAAAGTATAAGCGATGTAACAGGAGGATATCATAACGAGCATCCTTATGAAGAAATAGCATATGAATTATCTGAATATATTTATGATAAAACTAAAATTGAAACATATAAAAACATATAAAAATATGTTGTTTAATATCTACAATAGTATTAAATGGATGAAGTAATAAAACAAGCTCCTGAAAATATGAAATATGAAGAAATTGAGATTATTTATAATAAAAATGAAAAAAATGTTTTAAATACTCTTATTGAATTATGGGATGTTCAAGAAAAATCTATTAAAAACATAACTGAGTCACAATGTAAATGGGAAGGTATAAGAGAATTATGCGATGATTATGATAAAGAGATGAATAAGTTTTTTGATAAAGCTAAAAATAATAATTTTAATACTGATACAGCAAATACTACTGATACAGCAAATACTACTGATACAGCAAATACTACTGATACGACAAATACTACTGATGTGTAACTAAAGTATCTTCATAAAAATAATAATTAATTTTATTCTAATAAATTTTTAATATGGTTTATTTCTATTTTATAATTATCTGAAGGAGTTTCTAATATAATTATTGGTATCTTTTTTTTGCTAAGATTTGATATAAAATCATTCATCGTATCTACAGATATTTCACCATCTAATAGAACAGAATGTCTATCTTTTAATGACCCTTTTTTAACTAAACTATTATTTAAATGAATTATAGTTATATCAGAACTATTTTTTTTGAATAGAATATTATAAGCATCTATTAATTCATATCCTAAAGCCCATGTATGTGCTGTATCAAAACATATACCTAAATATTTTTGTTGTTTTTTTGAGAACTCATTATAAAAATCAACGAAGTTATTTAAATTTGTTAATAATTCAGTACCTTGTCCTGCTGGTGTTTCTATAATTAATTTTGTTTTTAAATTTTTAGCTTCCATTACTTTTACTAAATATTCTATTACTGATTTCATATTTTGTAAACCTTTTTCAGGAGATAATCCTACATATTTTCCAACATGTAATACTATACCTTCCGAACCTATCATATCAGAAATTATTAATTGATTAATTAATAATTTTATCCAATAGCAATCTTCTAATAACATAGTTCTTTTACATTCTACACTATCTTTTGCTATATTAATAGTATAAGGAGCATGAATTACTATCTTAAAATTTTCATCTTTTAAATATTTTTTAATATATGGAGCAATTTTAATATAACTTTCCATATTTGAAATAGTATTGCTTCGCGGATTAGATACAAATATCTGTAAAGCGTTTCCTCCATTTTTTTTTATATTATTCATAGTTTCAATAATACCTTTTTCGTCTCGCCCTATATGTGCTCCTATATATATAACATCAGTCATCTCTATATTTATAAAGTATTTATAAAGTTATAATATTATATAAATCATTTTTTATATCTAATAATATAATAAATTAAAAAATTGATTTAAACTATTAAAGAAAATAATATTATAATTAACATAAGTAATATAAATAACATAAGGTTGCCAATGGCAACAATAGAACAAGTACGTGACGCTGGACTTGATAAGTTTTATACTATTCCTCAAATTTCTCAAAAATGTTTAACAAATATAGGTAATATATATAAATGGGATGAATGGGGGCTTGTTATAGAACCCAGTGCAGGAAATGGTAGTTTTTTTACAATAATTCCAACAATTAATAAAATAGGAATTGATATTTCTCCTGAGCATAAAGATATTATTAAACAGGACTTTTTTACATATAATCCACCAAATAATATTGGTAAGATTCTTGTTGTAGGCAATCCTCCATTTGGGAGAATAAGTTCTCTTGCTGTTAAGTTTTTCAATCATGCTTCAAAATGGGCAGATGTAATAGCATTTATTATTCCACGAACATTTCGCCGCCCAAGTATTCATAATAAATTAAATACAAGTTTTCATCTTATATTTGATGAAGAAATACCTACTGACCCTTGTTCATTTACACCTCGTATGATGGCAAAATGCTGTTTTCAAATATGGGAGAAAAAAGAATTTAAACGTTCTATTATTGAACTTTCGAAAAAACATGATGACTGGGAATTTTTAGGATTTGGTCCTAATGATATAAAAGGACAACCTACACCTCCTGAAGGGGCTGATTTTGCTATACGTGCTTATGGTGGAAAGTGCGGAGAAATAATAGATAATAATCTTGAATTACTCCGCCCTAAAAGTTGGCACTGGATTAAATCAAAAATAAACAAAAATACTCTCATAGAAAGATTTAATTGTCTTGATTATTCGTTAAGTCTTAATACAGCACGTCAAAACTCTATCGGAAGAGGAGAACTTGTAAGACTTTATAGTGAAATATATGATTAAATGGATCATTAAATCTTCGATTAAATCTTCGATTAAATCTCTGATTCTTGAACTCTAAATTCCATTAATTTTTTCCAACATTCGTCATTAATAGTTGGGCGAATAGCATACTCTTTAGTAGATAATTCATCATTAATAGAATCATTAGTAATAATACCGTGTTCTTTAATAGTTCCGTGTGCGTAACCACCATAAGATACTACTAATTTTTTTATATCAGATTTAGGAACTTTAAATATATATAATTCACCCTCGGTTTCTACATTTTCATATGATAGATGATATGCTGTTAATATATAAATTTCACAATCGTGTGAAGGTCTAATTTGTACAAAATTAAATTTTGTATGATTTGCCCCACCAAGTGATACTTTTACTTCAGAATTCTTTCCATCCTTGGACAAGTCGCCTGTGCAATTTTCTGCTTTATTTTTATTATAATTGAATTTTGTTCTTATGAATTTTTCAAGCAATGGTCCGTATTTCTGTGCGGATACATCATGTATTACACAATATGTATTTGCTTCTTTTAAAGTAACAAGTTTCATAATTTGTTCTTCATGATTTACCTTGGAAAGAGCTAAATGTTCTCTTAATCGTTTAATACGCTCTGTTTTATCCATTTTTTGTAATACATATTTTTCTTCTTGATATTTATTATCATCATAGTTATCCGAAGCATTAGGTAACGCGATAGTAGTCATTGCTATAAATGAAACATATCTATTTATAATATTCTATCAAATTTTATATTTTTACTAAATTATAGAAACATTTTTCTTTCCTAATAAAAATAAAAAATATTATAGCATATTCTATAGTATATAATTTACATAAATATTGTAAAATGTAATAATAATGTAATATAACTTAATATATAACTTAATATATAACTTAATATATAACTTAATATAATTCATCAGAATAATAATCGCTATCATTATCGCTTAATATATCGTTTTCATAGTAATAATCTTCGCTATTACAACTACATGATACATAATCTTCTTCATAATAATCTTCTTGATTATAATAATAATTGATTTCTTCTTCAGTTACGTCAGATTTTTTCACAAGATTATTATAATATTCATATTTTTTATTAATATTATAATAATGATTATTAATATCGCAATTATCATTTTCTAATTTATTTTTATGTTCATAATCAAGATAATCTCTTCTTGATCTTGTAAAGAAACATTCAGGAGGATTTAATTTATTACTAATATTATCAATAATATTGTTTTTATATTCCATTTCTAATTTTTTTCTATCGCAAGTCTCATCATTTCCATAAAAATCAATATAATTATTAATAACAGCGAGCATTCTCTTAACTTTAATATCATCAATATTATATTTGCGTACAATAAGATGCTTTGTATTGGAATCATATAATTCTTTAATATTATAAATTATATCATTTTTATTAATATTATCAATATTATTATTTAATAAATTTGCAAAATCAATAAATGAACAAGAAGTCATATCAATATATATATGTTATATAAATATATAT